>Ga0224510_10001716_pt1 | contig 13965 bp, 20 predicted proteins | sample SF_May12_sed_USG_FD_170161 | JGI IMG/M metagenome (GOLD analysis project Ga0224510, IMG submission 170161) | Sediment microbial communities from San Francisco Bay, California, United States - SF_May12_sed_USGS_4_1 | ecosystem: Environmental > Aquatic > Marine > Sediment | place: USA: California... | reverse complement strand
CTCGACCTTCGGCTGGAGGACGGTTTCCACAAAGGGAATCTTGAAATGCGGGCCGGGCTCGGCTGCGCGAACTGGGACCCCGAACCGTTTCACCACCCCTTCTTCGTCCGGCGCCACGATAAATACGCTCTGCCAACCCAGGAGAATCAGAACGCCCGCAATCATGATATTCCGCACACCGCCTGAGGGAAAAAGGTTCTTCAATCCCCCGAAGGGGAAGAGCTCATTGAATTGCGTCTTGGCCTGCCTGAGGACCGCCTCAAGCGGGTCCGACTTCTTGCCCCATGGCTCTTTAGGATCCCAGGTCATACGTCGTTGCCCTCCAGGCGATAAGAGATATATGCGAACCGCTCTCTGACTTGCGCATCAGTGACGCATGCGGACAGGGACAGACTGCTCTGTCTCGATCGCTATCCGTTCAGCCATCAGATGTTCCGTGATCATCTGCAACAACGGCTCCCCTTCGCAACCGTTCAGGGGACAACTCCGCCTTGTCCCCAAGCTGGACGATGCGCTCAACCAAGAGATCGGCATGAGCGCGCTCCTCCGTCACATGTTGGAGAAACGTCGCCTTCACATATCGTGCACCGATCCCAGCGGTCATGAAGTAATGGCGCTGGTAGCGCAACCGGCCACTCACTTCCGTGGCCAGTGCGTCATTCACGACTCTGGTCACCGTCGCCCGCTTGGCCTTGTATCCTCCGGTCGTTGCGGTGTCGCTCATCACGGTCGTTCTCTTCAGAGTTCCATCCTTGCGGGCGACGCCCCCATTTGTATTACCCTCCACCAGAAGTCTCCTGCAGCATTCCGGTTCTCCGGTCCAGACCACGTCGGGTTGCACTTGGAGTTAGAACTCCTAACAGGATGCTGAAAAAGTCCGCCAGCGGTGTTCTCGCATCGCTCAGAGGCTCAACGTACCGAAGCGTACGCCTCGCCTCTTCGCTCGCTGCGGCCTTGCTGGACAGCCATTTTGAGCATCCTGGGTGGCACAGGGGTTAAAACGAGTTTTTCCGCAACTTGCTAATGGCTCAATCCTCCCGGCCCCCTAAGCCACTGCGCGCGCTTCAGGATCAACGATCGCGTGTGTGTCAATGGAGCGCCTCCGTTTCGTCTGAATAATGCTTTGGGCCAGAGCCACCTCTTCCGCCGTACCGTGGGCCATCAAGATAAACTTGCTTGATTTGAGGACCAATTCGTAATTTTTGACGCTGGCTTTGGGAATCCCCAAGTTATTGAGCGCCGCTCCGATTGCCGTCACTCCCCCGTTCACCCTGGTCTCTTCAAGAGCATCGAGGACCCACCCGAGGAGAGGCCCCGCAATCAACACGGGGCCGATGCCTCGGATGACCGTGCCCCAATATTTCAAGTGATCATCGCCGGTGTTGTAATAGCCCACCACATGTTTGTCTGTGTGGTAGTCCTTCCCGACGATTGAGAGCTTCTTCACATTGAAGGCCGCTTGTTTGAGCTCTTTGATAGCGGCCTCGGCCTCGGTGTGTGTGTTACAAATGGCCACGACTGCATTGCGCTCGCCCATAGCTGGCTCTCCTTTTGTGTGTCATACACCTTGGTGTCATCGGTCCACCCGGCAGATCCCAATCAAATCGTGACCGAGCCTCTCATCTCTGGCAAGCGCATCCACGACATCATTCATGTGGATAAGCATAATTAAGTGGACGGCTGCAGGCTGTTCACAATTGCTCAGTTTGGAACGATTGGTGGACGCGGCCTGGCTGGGATTGACTAAATCAATGGGGCAGAATCAGATGGAGCCTCAGGTGTCGAACCCCTGATGTCTGTTGGTTGATGGAGAACCCATCGAGAAGCTGAGGAGGCACGAACAGTGACAGGGGCGTTCAGAGCGGATGGTCAATCGTGGAGTACGACATTGAGGAGAGAGCTATGCACATGCAAGCCTCCGTTGCGGCGCAACCCTCCCTTATAATCAATGAACCCCATCTTGCGAAACTTATTCATAAAGAAACTGACGCGAGAGCGGGTGGTGCCGATCATTTCGGCCAACGTTTCCTGACTGATCTTGGCAATGACTGTCTCCGGCTTGCTCTCCTTCCCAAAGTGGGCCAACAACAGCAACGCCCTTGCCAGCCGCTTCTCACTGGAATTGAACAGTTGATCCACCAAATCCTCTTGGACTCGGATCGAGTGCAACAGCAAATAAGACATAAACGCCTCGGCAAACTTGGGCTGTTCCTGAAGCATGCGGAGCATAACGGCTTTCTCGATCTGGAGAATGCGGGAGTCTTCCAGCGTGGTCGCGGTTGCCGTACGAACCGTCTGACCTACGAGACAGGATTCTCCCAGAAACGCACCCCGCTCAAGAATCGCCACGACGGCTTCCTTGCCATGTTCCGAGACCACCGTCACTTTTACCCTGCCAGCCTGAATATAGAACACTGCATCGGTCATATCCCCCTGTGAAAAAATGATCTGTTTCTTGGGAGACACAAGGACCTTCTGGCCCTTGTTGGCTTTGCTGAGGAATGTGTCCAGATTGAACGGCGTTCGGATGCGTACCATCGATGGCCCTCCCTTGCTTTGGGGAGCGACTGATCCACCCTGTTGCATGTCAGATAGGCACCCTGACTCTACTCAGCCTATACAGCAAGGCCCATACCGATAGATCGCGCCCGCTCCCCCTGCTGTCTTTTCCGATGCTCATCGACTCACGGACAAGGGTATCTACATTATCGCCCGCGGTTCAGAGAATAGGATCCGCCGGATGACGAGACGGGGGTCTGCAGACTGTCCACAGTCTGCTGCAGTTCCCTCAGTGCCGAACCAATCTGTTTGACCGAGCAGTGCCGTAACGTATGGATGCTGTCCCCCATCCACAAGCGAAGGCTCTTCTTGCTTGGTGAATTAAGCGTCAACACATATGTCCGTGGTGTGGTCTTCATTCTGTCCTCCGGGGTGATTGTGCCGGGTGCTTCCCGCTCGAACCGAGCCTGAGACAACCGGCCCTCTTCCGTTTTCCGCTATGCCGTCCGAAACACCGCAAGAAGGTCCGTCAAGACCATGGTCTTGTGTTTCAGCACAGCCCGCTCTGCCATCAGCTCATCCAACGCGACTGACTTTGCGGCTCGATCCCTAAGACATGCCAGGATAAGCGCATGCACCCGATCGCACTCCTGCTCGACCTTGGCCTTGACCACTTGATTGCCCGCCAGCATATCCAGCACGGCAGCCCTGGTCGAAACAAGATGCGCCTGTAACTCGGCCTCTGGATAATCGATCTGTGTCCCCTCACTCACGCAGCGGTCAATGCTTTGGGCCAAAAAGAGATACAATCGAGCCAGCGCCGCCGTGATATCGATATGGCGATCAGCGTGAGATTGAACAATCATGTTTCATGCTCCTTCCAGTTGCAAACTCCAGTGCGTCTCCGTCATGGCTTACGACCGGCTACCTGCCCCCGGCACCGTTTTCACGGGAAGACTCGGCTCCGGCATATCCTGCATGGACGTCTTCAGCTCCTGGATAGCCCTTGCGACATCCTGCTCCGTCGATCCAAACCGGTCTCCCATCACCTTGATCGCCTGAACAATCGCTTTCTTCATTCTCGAGATGTGGTCGTCTGTCGTCATAACCCCCTCTCTCTCATGGATGAACCCTCACGGTTGATCTGATCAGTGAGGATACCCGGTCGGTACGTTCCGCCACTCTGTGGATGATCACCAAGACAACCCCACTCAACAGCAAGGTCCACGCCCCCTGTGTCACCAGTGTGGCGAGGCCAAGCACATTCAACCCCCCGACAATCAACCCCACCGATAGGAATATCACGGCGTAATGCAGCATGCTGATCTCCTTCCCTCATCTACGGCGGTCTCAAGAACACCCTCTATCCCTCCTGACGCCTCTCTCCATATATAGGTCCCTCCCTGACGAGTCCTGGTACGTACAGCCACAAGATGGGACTCGAGAGAAGCAACCGAAGGCTTGGACCGTCTGTGGCGGCAACACGAGGGAGAGGCCGGAATCGATTCCCCAGGAGAGAAACAACGCGTACCCGAGCTCTGACAACCTAGTGAACCCGCACATCCGGGAGGACCAAGGTCGACCAAGATCCCCCTCTTCTCCCTTTCCCTCCGATTCAAGTCTAAGAGCGTTAACTATCTTTTGTCAAGTCTTTACTTGCTCTGGCTTCCATGTACCTATATACTTAACCAACTTTGTTAATCTTCCAGAAGGGGATCATTCATGGACATTGCGCTCCTCATCAAGAATCGTTTGAAAGAGTTGAAACTCGGGCAGCGGGATCTTGCCCGTGCGGCCGACGTCACCGAATCGTACATTTCCCAGTTGCTCACGCAGAAGAAACTCCCGCCGGCACCGAACCGGACGGACATGTACGAAAAGATCGGTCGCGCATTGAAAATTCCGGACGGACATCTGGCCAAACTCGCCGATCAACAGCGGCGCGAACAGCTCCGGAAACGGCTCGGTGACCAGCCAACCCCCTTGCTGCACAACGTGCGGGAATTGATCCTTCGCAAGTGTCATCCCAGAAAGACCAAGCAGATCCGTGAGATCTTCGAGAAACAACACTTCGGCGAACTTGAGCGGTTCATCACGCAGAAATTGCTGGGCGTCGTGAAAAGTGTCGCGCGGCAGGAACTCGACAACCCGGCCTGGATGCGCAAGGTGGCGCGACTGAGCAAGAAGAGCTATCCGCAGATGCGTGTCACCGTACTGGAGTTCTTGGATGCGACGATCTTCGATCTCTCGGACGAGAACTGCATCGCGTTCCTCGATCCCTTGATCGAATCCTGGAACATTGACCTTGCCACCTTCTGCATTGAGATTGTCATGAACCGCCGAGTGGCGCCAGGACACCACAAGACCTACGAGTTCATGGAACGAGGACCGGACAAGACTTCAGGAGAAGAGCCTGGGCTGAAAGAATTTCTCCAAGACCCCGTACTGAGTGGGGACGCAACGGAGGAAGAACTCCTCTTTCTGCGCGCACTGACGTTTGGGAACAAGCGACCAACCTCGCTCTACTACTACCGTGAGCTGCAAAACCTGAGAGATCCGCTGCACTTCCAAGCCTCCACCAGGACAACTCCGGCGCGGTAACCGCACCTTCAGATTATGATGCTATTCGGTCAGCATGTAGGTCACAGTCAATGCAACCGCCCATGCAAGCATATATACAAGCAGGACATGTTCAAATTTTCTATCGTACCACATACATCCCTGACAGCTTCCCGTTGCGCATCGGCAGCGCTGATACGTCGTACGAAGTGTCGCCTCTTACTGTTTGCCGCACACAGTTTTTTTCAGCCTCGCCGGAAGCGCCCCAGGAAGACGTGCCCGACTCTGAGCGGGTAGGTTGTGACTTGCCTTGTTTGCCTCAATTCCCGGGTCCGTCATCGCGCCACAGAGCAGACAGCGCCACCCCAGGACCGGTGGCTGACCCAGGTCTCGCATTTGGACGGCACTTAAAAGCCCCTGGCAACGTAGACACTGCATCGCGTTCTCCAGCAATTCGAACCTACAGCACCCTTCTCAGCGTATTGCCCCAGATGATGCACTGATACCTAGACTCTTCTTGACTTCGCTGGCACAACCAAACCCAATATCTTAAGAATCTGACCATGCGAGGCCTCCTTCAGCAACCGATCCGGTGCCTCCATACTCGCGACCCTGCTGGTGCCCACCTCCATCGTCCACAAGATTCCAGCCGAACACGTGAGAACCCTCCAGAGAAGGCATCCGTGATACCGGACGTGACGGCGGCATGCCCGGAAGCGCAGCAGACACCAGCGAATCAGGCACCCGCGGGCTCGGAGGAACAGGCGAGGGATGGAACAGTCTGCATGGCTCAATGCCATGCGCTATCAGCTCAACACAATGGACGATCGAGCCACGCCCAATGGCCGGAGACGCGAGTCTCCAGTGCCGGGCAGTCTCCAGGTCTCCCTCAACCTCCATACGTTACCGCCCATACCAGCCTCTCTGATTGCTTTGCCGCTTACAGCCTGGATTGCGTCACAAGAAACCAGACTAAGAAGACGACAAGTGCGAGTAGCAGCGTCGCAAACGCAATCGAGTCAATTTTGCTTTTGGTTTGTGTTCTCATCCGATCCTTTCTATTTACTGTGCATGCGAGGAACGCGATCGCTCAAAGAGGCACATCCTAACACCCTCCACTGTGCACAGATCAGCATCGGATGGCGGTAGAACCTTCTTTCCACTTTTCATACTTCATCGCAGATGAAAGCCTTCCCACAATTGCTCACCGCGAGGCGCACCAGACGACGCAGCTGAGTCCATGGCTGACGCAGCGCGAGGACTCGCGTGCACAAGCGCATGGTCTTCCTTGGCTCGTTGCCCAGGAAACCCGAGGTTGAAGAGCGCCAGATTCGGATGTTGGAACTCGATGCGTTTTTCTCTGTTCGTGAAGGACCGATCCCCGATCGCCAACAACTGCTGCTTATTGAGCAACAACTCACGTTTGTCATAGACGGCCCATTCATATTCCCGAGTCATGGCGAGCGCGTCGACCGGACAGGCCTGGACACACATCCCACAAAAGAGACACCGAGTCATGTCCATCGAATACTCTTTGGCATATCGCTTGGCGGGCTCGCCAGGCACTTCGTCGCTCACGACGGTGATCACACGCGAGGGACAAGCGGCACTGCAGAGATCACACCCCACGCACTTCTCAGTCCCATCCTCATAGCGCAACAAGGCCAACATGCCCCGATAGTTGTCCGGCAAGATCCGTTTCTCGTGGGGATATTGAAGGGTGATCGGTTTGTAATGAATGAGATGGCTCATGGTCGACTGCATGCCCACAGCAAGCTCGTAGAAGGTGATCAGCTTGATCCAATCCGTGAATCTACGATAACGCTTTGCCCATCTCTCACTGAGCTTCATGCGTAAGCTTTCCTGAACCTGGCCAGCTGTCTACCGCGCCCTCTCGGGCACGGCCAGGCGCTTTCGGCGGTAAGACCCCTACGCCTGAGGCTGCCTGCCCGATTGATTCATCACTCAGTACCGTCTATCTGTCTCTTCCTCCGGAATCGAGGCCCAAATCGTGATGGCCCACAACAGTATGATAATCCCGACCAAGCTATAAATCTGATACATAATGCTCACCTCGCTTTCAGTGCGACGTCGAGTTTGCTCGTTCCCCTCTACTCACTCTCCGCCTCAGTCTTTTCCACGGAAAGAGGGCCAGAAAGCGCCTGCTATCGTGAAGCTCCCGTCATCGGCATTCAGAATGTCGTCGTTGCCCGCAGCGTTTTCCTCAATTCCTCTTCTCCTGCGCAGCTTTGTTCGGCGAGCATGCGTTGCCCGGCACTGGCAAACATAGGAATTCTGGCCATGCAGGCTTTCAGCGTATCTTCCGCTGCACCTGATGCCATGACGTCAAGCTCTGCCATCGGAGCAAACCCCATGGTTTTTTGCACGAGCAGATCTGCCGCCTGAACCGGTAGAGTCAACCCTATCGGTAATGCGGCGAACAGCACCGCGGTTAAGATGACCACTCTGGATGTGGTGATAGTTGAGATTCTCATGGTAATGACCTCCTCGTATTTGTTAGGGGTCTCTGCTCGGACACCCCAGGGCAGCCCCACGCGATGGATCGCATGTGATCCGCGACGTTGCATACCTGCTGCATGGACATAGATGAATGGGCACGGCAGACACGAAGCCCGTGGAATTCGGCAATCGCACATTGCACCTCTTGATTCAATGAGACTCGTTATCCGAAGAGGCTGCTGGAGACTGAAGAATCAGACGCGCCGGAGGGAGGAGAGGGAATGCGCGAGAAATAGGACAGTCGACGTCGTTCTCAACGTCATGGTATCACCCTACAGGTCCTTACGACTGCTGTCAATGCGTGGAATCGACACCGGTCATGCAAGACTCTGTTTCTATGGGGCTATATTTATTATTCGGACAAGCATCCCCGGCGCATGGACGGCGACACCAGACCTTCTGGTGATGTCGTTTTATTGACGCATCTGTTGCCATAACCGCAACCACTTCATTTCATTATTTTGCGAAGAGACGTTACGGATGGAGAACCCACGATGGCATGTTGGAGAAGGTGCGCCATAACCTGACCCTTTCGCCCTCTAGTTTGCGAGGGAGTGAAGTGTTAGAGTTGATGAAGACTGCGTTCACCTCCGCCGACTACAAACCAGTGCGTCTAAAGAGGTCACCATGAGTGGGACAGAACAGCAAACATCACGCACTAGTAGAGCTTTCCCATCGACCAAACGCCTCCAACCAGCAGATGGTGGGCCTGGTTCCCGAAAGAATACCGAGCAGGCAAAGGTGCCGCCCGGCAAAACATGGCTCTGGTTCGTCCTCATCCTGGCCGCGAACTTCCTGCTTGGAAGACTTCTCTTCCCTACTCCGGATGCGCCGATCACCGTGCCCTATACCCTCTTCAAACAGGAAGTTGGGAAAAGCAACGTCGCGGCAATCTACAGTCAAAGGGACACGATTACGGGCCGGTTCACAACACCAATCGTGTATCAGCCGTTGGGAGAAAAGGACTCGGGGGCCGGTGGCGAGGGCAAAACGAAAACTGCGATACCCGGCGGTGAGACCAAATCGACGGACGACCGCGGCAGAAGCACCGGCAGCCCGTCCCAAACCATCAGCGTCTTCACGACGACCTTGCCTTCTTTCGTCGACCCTGGCTTGGAACAATTCCTCATTTCGAACGGGGTCGAGATCAGTGCGAAACCCATTCAAGAAGGGGAGAACCCATGGACCACGATCTTTTTTAGCTTCGGCCCGGGTCTGCTCTTCATCGGATTTTATATCTGGCTCTTCCGTCGGGCCGCGCAGCAAGGCGGTGGCATGATGGGCGGAGGACTGATGGGCATGGGCAAGAGCAGAGCCCGCCGCTATGATCAGGAGCAAACGGCGAAGGTGACCTTCGAGGATGTGGCCGGCATCGACGAAGCTGAAAACGAACTGGTCGAGATCGTGGACTTTCTCAAGGATACGAAGAAATATACGCGCCTCGGCGGGACGGCTCCGAAAGGCGTGTTGCTGGTAGGCGCGCCGGGGACAGGGAAGACGCTTCTCGCAAAAGCTGTTGCAGGAGAGGCAGGGGTGCCCTTCTTCTCGATGAGCGCCGCGGAATTTGTCGAGATGATCGTCGGAGTGGGCGCCGCCAGGGTACGCGATCTCTTCAAGGAGGCGCGCGAGAATGCTCCTGCGATCGTGTTCATCGACGAACTTGATGCCATCGGGCGCGCGCGCGGGCAGATGGCGATTGGCGGATCCAGCGAGCAGGAGCAAACGTTGAATCAAATCCTGACCGAAATGGATGGATTCTCGAGTCGGCAAGGCATCATTGTCTTGGCGGCGACGAACCAACCTGACGTATTGGACAAAGCCCTCCTGCGACCAGGACGCTTCGACCGGCGGGTCGTGGTGAATCTCCCGGACAAGACAGGACGAGAGGCGATCCTGAAGGTCCACACCCGCCATGTCCCGCTCGCGAACGACGCCATACTGGGAAACCTCGCCGCCATGACACCAGGGCTCTCGGGGGCCGACCTGAAGAATCTGGTCAATGAGGCCGCATTACTGGGAGCTCGCCGCGAGCAACAAGAGGTCCGTCACAAGGACTTTCTCGACGCGCTGGAGAAGATCGTGCTCGGCCCGGAACGCCCGATTCTCATGAGCCGATCCGACCGGGAACGCATTGCCTATCATGAAGGGGGACACGCCATTCTCGGTCTTGTCGTGCCTGGTGCGGATCCAGTGAACCGGGTGACGATCGTGCCCCGCGGACAGGCTCTTGGCGTCACCTACCAGCGCCCGGACAGTGACCGCTATAACTATCCGGAAGCCTATTTGCGCGCGAGGCTCGTTGGCATGCTGGGCGGGCGTGCCGCGGAAGAAATTGTCTACGGGACCAAGACCACCGGAGCCGAAAACGACATCGAGCAAGCCACCGGTCTCGCCCGCAGAATGGTCACCCGTTGGGGCATGAGTGAACGGCTTGGCCTCGTGCAACTCGCACCAAGGGAGAACCCCTACCTGACCGGCCTAAATGGTTACGGCGACGGGAAACCGTTCAGCGAGGAGACGGCGAAAGTCATCGACGCTGAGGTGCTCAAGATTATCGGCGAGAGCTACACCGAGGCCCGGCAGCTTCTCAGCGCCCATCGTCGGCAATTGGATTTGCTGGCCGAAGCCTTGCTGGCGCGCGAGACTCTTAACGAGCTGGAGATTCTCGAGGTGACGGGGCTCCCCCATGCCCCGGCCCTAGAGACTGGGAGGTTGCCCCATCCCGGTGCAGGCAACAATCGCGTTGACTCCTCTCCTGAGAAGCCAGCAGCATGCACCTCCTAGAAGACCTGGCCTGCTTGAATGAACCGAGATCCACTGTAAGGGTCGGCGAGAAGGAAGGCTCCGTGCACATGCCCTCGTCACATCATCGAACCAATTCTTTCCCAGTTGCATAAGGTCGAGGGTGAGAATCGATGTACAGGTATAGGGCTTCGGCTCTTCTTCGTCTTCTGCGTCACATTGACCGATTTATCGTTCATCAGGAACACAGTGCATCACCGAAGTCGGCAGAGGACGACCGGAGCCGTTCACAACACAGGCACGGCTCAATTTAGCGAACAGACGAAGAGGTAACCTCATGGGTCGTGAGGAATAGCCGCAACCGATTGTCTTCAAACATGGTGCCGTCCAATGCGGCGACTGCACTCACCGCCTCTTCTTTTGAGCCCATTTCAGCAAATCCATAGCCGGCAGATTTCTTGCTCCGTTTATATCGAATCACATAGGCCTGTACGACGGTGCCATAAGACCCCAATAGGTGACGAAGCTGATGATCGGAGGCCGCTTCTGACAACCCGCCTACATACAACATACATTTGCTCATTGCTTTCCCCTCTACGCGTCGTCCGCACGAATACAACTATTGCTGATCTTTTGGCTCACAATACGTAAGCGGGGCTCATGACTCCAGCCATGTGCAATAGCCCCTCCGCAGCCGGAGGACTTTGAACGAGCCATTGGACGGCAACTTGACAGAGGGACATCCTGCTGCGCTTCCTATTGGGCAGGTCAGAGACAGAGTGGTTTATGCGCAGTCATGTATTGGTTCGGTGCGCCAGCGCTTTCTTCTTGCTCCGGCGACCTTCAGGTTTCGGCTGCACAACTTGCCGCCCCGCAACAGGAGGCAACTCCAGTGGGTATTCTTTTGCCAGTGACGCGACCCCCTGTCGGATGACATCAATGGAGGATGCACTTTCGCGCGAGCGAGGATCGGACAACCCCAGTAGATGCCATCGGATCTTCGGTTTTTTATGGCCAACCTTTCTCTTGCTGTTTTTGTGAGCCCGCTGAATCAAAAAGAAACTCATACTCACTCCTCCTGTGCGGATGACGAGCCTCGGCCAGAGATTACCCCAGCGAAGGAGACGGTTCGCTCTGTCGAAATACTGAGACTGATTCGGCTTGCTAGCAAAGGGCCGTATGTGCCCTTCGCTTAGATAAGCATAGGGAACGTACTATCTATCGCGCAGAGACTAGGAGTGAGTGGGAACGCGCGTGGGATTGGGAGCATAGCATGCGCTTCGTGAAGGGGTCAAACATCATGATTGTCCGGCGGTAGGTCCGATTAGCCTGCCATTGTCACTGCAGAGGAAGCTTGGTGTCGTCAGCAGGGTTTTAGTTGTCACCCTACTTATCTGGTGGTATTGCGTTAGACCCTCGATGGTGAATATGCTGAAGGTACGGTCATAATAGACATCACTCCCTCTGTAGGAAATGGAGCAAGGTCGTGGGTTCACTGATCACCTGGACAAAAGTCGTGTACGCCCTTCACGCGTTTAGCCTGCTGACCGGCATCATTGGCACGGCTACGGTGGTTGGTGCATTCCTCACCGGCTGGCCTTCCATCCTCGCGGTCATGCTCAACTACATCAAGCGGAGCGACGTGCGCGGCACTTGGCTTGAATCGCACTTTCGCTGGCAGATTCGAACGTTCTGGTTTGGGCTACTCTGGATCGCTCTCTGCGGGATCTTCATCATCGCGACATTTGGGATTGGCCTTCTCTTCATGTGGCTCCCGATCAGTCTCGTCGGACTCTGGTTCGTATACCGCATCGTTCGTGGCTGGATCACGCTGAGTGATAGTCGGCCCATGTACCTCTGAACTTTATCGCCAGCACCAGCACACGACTCCCCTCCACAATAATCGGCACACCCCACCCAACCCTGATTTTGAGACTCCATTTGGCTTTGCAACACCGGTCCAAAATGGAACGTTGTATGAATGCCTGCCATATGCTGCAGGATCATTCGATATTTCGAGGTAACAGTCTCATGGCAAAACCGGACAATCGTGAACGGTACCAGCCTTGGACGGGCACATGAAAAGCCTTTCTTGAAGAGGTTCCCACCACGCACAGGACCTGACTTCTATGAAGAACTCTTCACCAGTTCATCATGGAGGCTTCATCTTGCACGTGTATAAGAAGTACAGGAAAACAAAAGAAAGGGAACCCACCATGCTGTCATTCATCGAAATCTACGCATTCGTCGGGATATTTGGAATGCTCTACGGAATGCTGCAAATCACAGATCACTGAAGGGCTCGATTTCTGACGAGGGGTCTCGTCGAAGCGCGGACACTGGCCTGCGATCATCGCGATCCGTGATGCAGTGGTGAGGCTGAAGATTCCTCTTGCCATCAGTTCTGAGCTGTACCATCTCTTTTCAGTTTGGAGGCGATAGGGGAAGGCCTGACGCCTTCAAGGCAGCAAGAACAACAATGGTATCCAACCCGTTCGTTTCTTAACTGCAAGAGACCAGGTATGCGCCCATCTCCCACATCTTCTATACGTACGTACCCTTCGCCTTCACGCCCAAAGCTTCAGCTTCTCCGGTATTTCCAGTAGCTGTCACCAACGATGTATGTTATGGTTCGCATGACCCGACGCCAAGCGCCTCGCGTTGGAGGTCCTCATTGAATCTGCATCGCTGGTCCTACCTACCGTCTATCCTTCTGATTCTTGCGATATCGCTTGCCGGCATTTCAGACGTACAGGCGCAAGCACCCTCGGGTCATCAAGATATCTCGACTAAAGCAGGTGTTGCACCTGACCATCCCAGACACGCCAGTGGGCACTGGGAAGGATCACCAGAAGGGATTGCCTATTCGGAGTTCAATCATCACTTCGCTGGTCTCAGCGACATGCTATTTGGCTTCGCTGAGTTAGGCCAAGCACTACAGTATCCCCTGCCCCTGTGGACTCGCCTTGCGCTGCCGACCATTCTCGGGGCGGTCGGAGTCTACAGTATGATCTGGAGTGACCATGACGCCTGGCCGATCGGCTCGCTCAGCTTTGCCGACACATTTTTCGGCCAGGATCGGGAAATAATTGAGCACAAATTCTGTGCAGCCCTTGCCATGGCGATTGCCATATGTGAGGCACTCCGACGAACCGGCCGTGTTCGACATCCAGCCTGGGCAGCCCCCTTGGTCTTCTTAACCTTGGCCGGAAGCCTCCTGCTCTTCGTCCATTCGCACGCCAATCACCCAGGCGCGGCCAGGATCGACCTTCATCATGCGGTGTTGGGAGCCGTGGGGGTCTGTGCTGGCTTGTCAAAAGGCCTGTCATCCTGGCTACCCGGCGCCTCACCTCTCGTGAGGAAACGGTGGGATCTCGCCTGGGGAGGATGCGTGATTCTCTTTGGATTTCTGCTGGTTGTCTATTCTGAATAGACTGGATGAGGAGGCAGGTGGCCGGGAGAGATCATTGTCCCCGCTAGTCCTGCCAGCACCGTGGGCGAAGTGTCTTTGTGCCCTATGGAGCCGGCGACCCGGATTGAACGGGCGACCTGCGGTTTACGAAACCGCTGCTCTACCAACTGAGCTACGCCGGCACCTTGGTAAGACTGGAGGATGACCTGACAGGATAGTATTTGGGCATGATA
>Ga0224510_10001715_pt1 | contig 13981 bp, 13 predicted proteins | sample SF_May12_sed_USG_FD_170161 | JGI IMG/M metagenome (GOLD analysis project Ga0224510, IMG submission 170161) | Sediment microbial communities from San Francisco Bay, California, United States - SF_May12_sed_USGS_4_1 | ecosystem: Environmental > Aquatic > Marine > Sediment | place: USA: California... | reverse complement strand
GCCGTCGAGAAGCATCTCGCTGAAGCCGCGGATCGCCACCAACGGGTTGCGCAGATCGTGGGCGGCCATACCGAGAAATTTGTTCTTCAATTGGTTGAGTTGGAGCAGCTCCTTTTCCGCCTGGGCGTATTTCAGCACCAGTTCCTTCCACAGATCCTGATTGATGGCCTGATCGGTGCGGTCGGCGCGCTGGGTCAGGACAATGGCGGCAAAGCGGTCGAGCAGCGACGCGCTAGCGTCTCCGCCACCGGCGGCCGTGCTCAGAAAGGCGATGGTTTCATCCATCCTTGCCCTCCTTGAGCAGGTGGTCGATGCCGACATCCTCCATCCGCCGCAGAAAGGCGGCGATGGTGGCGATATCCTGCCGGTCGGTGATCACCATCCCATGCTGCGGTGCGATTATCGCCGGGTTGACGTCCATGATGTTGTCCACCGCGTGGCGCAGGGCCTTGGTGGAGGTCATGATCTTGCGGTGAAAGCGGTGGATGCTCGACAGCTGGCAACCCCGCTTGCCGGTGGCGCAATCCGGCTGTTCGCGCAGCGGCACAAGGTCGGTACAGGTGTGACAGGAGGCGGGCAGGGAGAGGAAGAGTTCGAAATTGTCCTTGCCGTGGCTGTAACTGCCGAAGAGATCGCTGGAGAAAATGATGCCGCTTTTTTCGTCGTAGGTTACGAAGCTACCCGGAGAATGGGCGTAAGGGGTAGGGATGAAGCGCAGGGTTCTGCCCGAGGCGAGCACCAGTTTGCGGCCAAGGGTTTCCATGCAGGTCAGTCGGGTGCGGACGGCATAATGGCGGATAAAGACGTTGTTTTCCTGCTGGGAGATGATCTTGAGATCGGCGCGGTCGATGATGTCTTCCAGGTTGGGGATGGAGCCGCACAGGTCGGGGTCGTAATGTTGGTAGAGCAGGGTGGAGATGGATGAGGGGGGCAGCCCGGTTTGCAGGATTTTCATCATCACCGAGGCAAATTCAGGTCGGCTGCCGCCATCGATGAGTACGGCCTCGCCGTCGTCTATGATCAGGTACGGGTTGGCCTGCAGGCCGATTTCCGGGTTGCTGACCCCGACCCAGTAAACATCGTCGGCAATCTTGAGGGGACGGTTGTAGTTGAGGTTCAGGTTGGAGATGGCGGGCATGGCGTATCGGTCCGAGGTTGTATGCACTGATCGTGCAAGATGCTTGTAAGGGTAATCTTGCCAGAACCGTAGTGGCAAAAGCAACGCTAATTCAGCTTTAAGCACTTACCGAAGCGTGGCGATCATGCAAATTATCGTCGCATGCGTAAATACGAAGAGTCACACCTGTGTGCAATCTTAACAAACTCTTTGAGTGATGACAATAAAGAGCAATCGGTGCCCACGGGAATAGGCGGAGACGCGGGCGACCGGAGGTTGCGGCGGGGATACCCTTCAGGGAGAAGCCTCCGGCAAGGGGGCGGTGAGGGCTGCGATGGCGCGGAAGGGGATGCGCTCTGCGGGCGGGAGGCCATTCTTCACGCAGAAATCGTGATTGATGGCGGCGAGTCGGTCGTTGAACGGGTCCATGAAGAGGAGGTTCTCCTCGCTGAATGGGTATTCTTCATCCGTCGGGAAATTGATGGGGCAGGCGGAAACCTCGATAGCCTCATGTTCGTGGTCGATATAGGCGATGGCCAGCCCCTGGCTGCGACAGATCAACGGTCGGTGCGGGTAGATGGCGCAGAGGTCGTCGAGGAGAAAGGGGCATTGCTCCGCTACCTGTCCGGCGGCAGCGAGGATACGGGCGCGGGTGGCGGGGGCCAGTGCGGCCAGCGCCTGTTGCATGACGGCCGCCTCGACGGCCAGCACCGAAAACCCTTTGCAGCAGTCACTACAGCCGGGGCGGCATTGCAACCGGTCGCGGAGGTGTTCGGCGGTGGCGGCGATGGCCGCGTCCAGGGCCGTGATCAGGTCGGGATAAGTTTGCATGGGCGGATTCTTGTTTGCGGCTTTTGTAGAAGAAGGCTTTGTGATAAGGTTAAACGTCTTGGCCGGAAATGACAACGGTGCCTTTTGCGGCCGGCTTAAAACTTGATCAATGTAAAGATGGAGGAAAAGTTTATGAAGGTCGTGGCTTTTTGCGGCAGCGCCCGCAAGGACGGCAACACCGCCGCCCTGTTGAAGATCGCCCTCGAAGAGTTGAGCCGCGCCGGCGTGGAAACCGAGCTGGTGGAGCTGGCCGGCAAGTCGGTGCCAGGCTGTATCGCATGCTACAAGTGTTTTGAGAACAAGGATCACCGCTGTGCGGTGAACAACGATATCATCAACGACTGTATCGCCAAGATGGAGGCGGCCGACGGCATCCTCCTCGGCTCCCCCACCTATTTCGCCGATCTTTCCGCCTCGATGAAGGCGCTGATTGAGCGTTGCGGGATGGTGTCGCGCGCCAACGGCGACATGCTCAAGCGCAAGCTGGGGGCCAGCGTGGTGGCGGTGCGCCGTTGCGGCGCCTCCCATGTTTTCAGCTCGATGAACTACTTCTTTCTCATCGGCCAGATGATCATCGTCGGCTCCTCCTACTGGAACGTCGGCATCGGCCGCGCCCCGGGCGAGGTGTTGAGCGACGAGGAGGGGGTCAAGACCATGAAGGATCTGGGCAACAACATGGCCTGGGCGTTGGAAAGGCTCGCCAGATAATATCGCTGTTCGATTTCCAAACCTGCTCCCGCCTCAACGGTCCGCCCGCGAGCGGACACCGGCCGCTTCCGCGCCTCTACGGCAGCGGGGGCGGCTTTTTTTATCTGCGGTTGAGGTTGCACTGGCTGGTGGCGGTGACGGCGTTGTCCAGGTGGCGGAAGAAGCGTTGCGCCTCTTCCCGCTGCGTGTCGTTCTTGAGCATCTGGTCGTAGACGCTGAGCAGTTTGGTGATCACGTGCAGCAATTCGTCGTCGGCAAGTCCGCCGATCTCTTCCCAGATATCATCAGGTGATTTCATGCGTTTTTCCTAGTCTTGTGTGGTCAACCGGCGGCGTTGACCAGGAAGAGGCTGAGCGGCGGATAGTAGGTGATGATCGCCAGGGTAATGAGCAGCAGGGCCAGAAAGGGCAGGGTGGCGACATAGAGTTGTGCCACCGGCTTTTCGAAACGGTAGCTGGCGAGGAAGAGGTTGAGGCCCACCGGCGGTGTGCAGTAGCCGATCTGGAGGTTGGTGAGAAAGATGATCCCCAGGTGGATGAGATCGACGTCGTAGGCCGTGGCAATGGGGATGATCAGCGGCACCACCAGGACCAGGGCGGAAAAGATGTCGAGCATGGAGCCGACGATGAGCAGGAAGACGTTGAGCAGCAGCAGGAAGGTGTACTTGCTGGAGATGTACTGCCGGATCAGTTCGAAGAGGCGGGTGGGCACCTCCTGATCGACGAGGAAGTTGGTGGTGGCCATGGAGGCGGCGAGCACCACCAGGATGCCGCCGAAGAGCACCATGCTCTTGACCATGATCGCCGGCAACTGCCGCAGCGAGACATCGCGGTAGATCCCCAACTCCACGATCAGGACATAGAGGGCGGTCACCGCTGCCGCCTCCCCGGCCACGAAGAAGCCGCCGTAGATGCCGCCGAGCACGATCACCGGCAGCGGCAGCTCCCAGGCCGCCTCCCTGATAGCCCTGAAGATGGTCGCGGCCGAATTCTTAGGCCGTTCCTTTTTTATCCCTCTCCCCGCCACCATGCTGTAACCGCCCAGCAGCGTCAGCATCAGCAGCCCCGGCAGGATGCCGGCGAGAAAGAGCTGATCAACCCGTGTTTCCGCCACCACCCCATAGAGGATCAGCGGCAGGCTGGGAGGGAAGAGCAGACCGAGGCTGCCCGACGAGGTGAGGAGCCCCAGGGAGAATTTCTCCGAATAGTTGTCCTGCAGGAGCGCCGGGAGCAGGAGCCCGCCCACCGCGAAGATGGTGACCCCGGAGGCGCCGGTAAAGGCGGTGAACACCGCGCAGACCATCAGCGAGATCACCGCCAGGCCGCCCGGCATCCAGCCCAGCAGGGCGTGGGTGAGGTTCAGGAGCCGTTTCGAGGTGTTGCTCTCGGCGAGCATGGTGCCGGCAAAGATGAAGAGCGGCAGCGACAGCAGCAGCGGGGTGTCGGCCAGCCGCGACATCTCGATGATCACCACCGACGGGTTGATCTCCACCGAATGGAAGGAGAGCAGGGCGAGGCCGCTGATCACCACGAAGATGGGGCTGCCCAAGAGTGCGGCCAGGATGGCGAGGAATTTGAGCAGGGTCATCTTCTCTCCGGTGGGAACGGGCGGGCGGCGGTGGCGATGGCTACGGCCTCGGCGATGGCGCGGAACAGGAAGCGGCCGCAGATCAGGGCAAAGGCGAGCGGGAAGGCCAGGTTCAAAACCCACGACGGGATGGAGAGCAGGGCGCGGCCGCCGTAGGCGGCCTCCTCGGAAACGAAGAGGATCGCCGCATGGGTGAGAAAGCCGCAGACCACGGCGGCGAAGAGGTTGATGGCGACCCGCAGCCAGGGCTGCACCTTCTGCGGCAGCAGGAAGGAGGCGACATCGATGGCGATGTGCTTGCCGTGTCTGGTTGCCGCCGCCGCTCCGAAGAGCCCGGCCCAGAGGACCATGTGGCGCAGGAGGGGATCGGCCCACATGAAGCCTGAATTGTACAGCACGCGGAGCAGGATCTGTACGCAGGCAAGCCCGATCATCGCGGTCAGCAGCAGGCAGAGAAAGAGTTCCTCAAGCCACACGCACCATTGGCCGCAACGGCTGAAAAAAGTCCTGCTGCCGTCGGGAAGTATCCGCATATCAGGGTTGCGTCCGGGTGGGCGCGCTCCGGTAAGCGCTTAGCTCGTTGATCAGCGTCTCGTAGATCCTCTTTGAAAAGGCGGTGCCGACCAAGGCGTCGACGGTGCGCTGCCGGTTGGCGCGGAGGGCGGCGATCGCTTCCGGGGTGGCGCTGACCAGGCTGATGCCGTTTTCCTTCAGTACGCGCAGGGCGTCGCTGTTGCTCTTGCGGGTGTCGTTGACCAGGTTGGAGAAGTTGTTGACGGCGGCCTGCTCAATGAGCCGCTGGTGACTTGCCGGCAGTTTCCGGAAGGCACGGTCATCCAGCACCAGCGCCCCGTAGGAGTAGCCGAAGGGGATGTCGGTGATGTATTTGGTGCGGGTGAACCATTGCAGGACGATGGAACCGTAAAAGGCGTTGAAAACGGTGTCGATCATCCCGGTCTGCAGGGAGGTGAGTACATCGGGGATCGACAGCGGCATGGGCACAATCCCCAGTTTTTCGAGATAGGTCTTGCTGATCGGGTCCCCTTCCGGCACCCAGCATTTCGCCTGCCGGAGATCGTTGACGGTGGTGAGGGGCTTGGTGGACATGGTGTAGATGAATCCCACCTCGGTGGTGGCGACGAGTTTGAGCCCCTTTTCGGCAAAGGATTGCTGCAAGAGCGGCCAGAGCTTGGCCCATGCCCGGTCGACCTCAAGGTAGGAGTCGAACAGAAAGGGGACGCCAAGCACCCGGAAATCCGGCACGATCTCGCCGATGCCGGTCATGGTGAAGCCGCCGCCCTGCAACTGGCCCGCCCGTATCTTGCGGTACATGGAGCGGTCATCCCCCATCACCCCGCCGGAATAGACCTTGAAGGCGATCTCACCGTTGCTCTTGGCCGTCACCTCCCGTGTGAATTCGTTGAAGCGGTTGGCCCAGACACTTCCTTCCGGCGCCAGCGAGGCGATCTTCAGGGTGTATTTGGGCGCCGCGTGGGCGACGCCGGGGGGCAGGGAAGCTAAGCCGCAGAAGAGGAAGGCCACGGTAAGGGCAAGGGTGAAACGCGGGTTGCACATAGGGTCTCCGTTAGAAAAACGTATCGATCTGCTCGATGAGCTGTCGCGCCTTCATTTTAGCCAGACTGTTGCTAGCTTTCAAGTCCGGCGATGCGTCGAGGGGGGCGGCCAGCACTTCTTCAAGCAGGCTCTGGAAGAGCTCGCGGTCGAACATCTGGCGGGCGTAGGTTTCGGCAAAGGTGACCTGGGCGGTGAGGAAGCGGCGTTGGCCCAAGGCCAGCGCCCGTTCGAAATGTGCGCGGCTGGCAACGGGGTTGCCCCCGAAGAGGGCGGGTTTGGCGCCGTAAAGCGCGCCGAGAAAGAGGTGGGCGGAGCCGTGGTGGTAGGATTCGTCCAGTTCCAGGACCCGGGCCATGATCGGCTCGATGCGAGTGAGGGCGGCAAGGGCTTCGGGCGAGCCTTGCTGGAAACGCACCCAGACCGCCCAGCCGTATCCGCCCCAGAAGAGGGCGCCGGCATCCTCGGCGCGCACCTTGGCGAGCATCGGTTGCAGCTCCTCCGGTCCTGCCTTGCCCGCGCCGGCCAGCGCCGGGATGGTGGCGAGCAGGGCCTGCGCCAGTTCCCGGCCACGTTCGGCGTAGGTGCGCGCCTGCTCGGTTTCCTCGAACTGGGTCAGCAACAGCGCGTAGGAGGCATACGCCTTGGCGCCGGCGGTCAGCAGGGCCCGGTCGTCGGGATCGTTGGCCAGCAGGCCGTCGAGGAGGAGCAGCAGCGAGGGGGTGCCGTCGTGCAACAGGTCCAGGTTTGACTGCTGTTCAAGGGAGCGGGTAAAGGGGGGGAGCATCGGATCGACGATCAGGGAGGAGCAGCCGGTGAGAGCGAACAGGACGAGTGAGCAGAAAAGGATTGCAATCGAGCGGCGGGGAGATGGTTTGGGCACCGGCAGATTCCCATGGGCGAAAAGGGTTGGGCGACAGGCCGCCTGACGCCGGAGCGGCTCCGGCGATTCTTGCTTAACAGTAGCGCAAAGAGCCGGGCGCGGTAAATAGAAATTCTTGCCGGTTTTTTGTTGCCCGTCCTCCCGGGCTGCCCGGTTTTCGTTTGACTAAGGGGGGGCAGGCGTGCGTGCGGGGATTTTGCGAGGAGGGGGCGCAGGGGCGGGAGGGGAATTCCCCCGCCCCTGTGCGGATCAGAGCGGGATGGTAAAGGCCAGGGTTTCGTCCGGGAAGATCAGGTGTGGCCGCTTGACGGTCACCCGTACCGAATCGCCGGCCTTCTTTTCGAGCATGATGATCTTTAGGTCGGCGACGGAGGCGATGGGTTGATCGTCCATGGCGATGATGATGTCGTCCGCGCGCAGCCCTACTTTCCTGGCCTGGCCTTCGGGGGAGAGTTGCTCGATCCGCACCGCTCCGTCCTTGTCGTCGAGCACCACCCCCATGATCGGCGCCGGCGCAAGCTTTGCCGGGGCGAGGAGAAAGGCGAAGTCGAGCTGCTTGGGGTCCGCCGCAGTGGAGTTGATGTTGGCCACCACCGCCTGCCTCACGTCGATCCGGCGGGCTACCCGGGGCGGAATCGCCTCGGCCTTGGCGACGTGGCCGACGCCGGCGATCACCACCATCCGCTGCTCGGGATGGGCCGTAAGATGGTCGGCCACGGTGGCAGCCATGGTTTCATCCCACAGGGCCTGGGCCTGGATGAAGCCATTGAACTGCTCGGGGGTCGGGGCCGCGTGCATGGTGAACACCGAATGGATCCGCTCCCGGTAGCCGGGGATGTCGAGGTCGCGGTCTTCCGGCAACAACTCCTGCTCCTCCTCGCTTAGGCCTGCGGTGCCGCTTTCCTTGAACACCTTGCTCACCACCTCTTTCTGCTGGTTGAGGGCGATGAGCGGAATCCGGTGGCGGTGGGCGAAGCGGATGATGTCGCGATAGTTGCGGTAGTCGTAGCCCCATCGGGTGAAGTATTCGGTGCGGCGGAGCATCTCGGCCTCGTCGATGGCACCGGCCATGTAGTCGTCCAGGGCGGGTTGCGCGCTGCGGTTGAACATCTCCATGCCGATGGCGAGTTTGGGGTCTTGCTGGTGGATGGCGCGGATGATCCGCAGTTGGAGGAGGTGATCCTCGTAGGTGGTATGGCCCTCACCCACGTAGATGACCCTGGCGGCGAGCAGTTGCGAGACGATGTCGGCAAAGGATTGGGTCTTGGCAACCGTCACGGCCTGGGGCGGCTGGTCCAGCAAAAAGGCGAGACCGTGCTCGGCCTCGGGTTCGCGTTTGTCGATTGCCCGGCCGTTTTCAAAATGCAGATAGCCGTATTTGCCGTAATGGCGGAGCTTGTTGGCGGCCGCCCCGATCTGCGCGGTGGTGTCAGCGGTCACCAGCACCGCCACCGCGTCGGGGTTCAGGGGGTTGCTCCGCACATCAACGGTGACGCCGGTGGCGGGATGCGCCGGGGTGGCGAAGAGGGAGCGCGAAAGCGAAGACGGATTGAGGAAGATCACCGCGGCGGTCGCGATATCCTTGTCGGTGGCCTCGGCATCGGTTTTGATCTCGCAGCCCATCTCTTTTAAGCTATCCAGCAGCGGCGCGAAAAGATCGGCGGCGCCGTCCGCCACCACCGCGATCTTTTTGGGCGCCCCGTCGAACATCGACCAGGTGGGCGGGATCTCATCCCGGCGCAGGCGCCGCATCAGGTCGTGGTCCGGGTCAACCACCAGTTCGGTGGGCGGCGCGTCCTGGGGCAGGACGACCTTGGTCTCCTTGTCGGTGACGGTGATCGGGGTGATGGTCCGCTGGTCGTTGATCCCCACCAGCACCTGCACCGTCATCCGGTACGGCTTGTCGCCCGGTTGGACGATGGTGAAGGAGAGCTCGGGGTGCTCGGCCTTTTCCTCGACCTTTAGCTCCTTGATCAGCAATTCCGGCAGGTTGGCGCGGGTGAGCCATTGCGCGAAGAAATCGGTAAGATCCTGCCCGCCGGCCTTGGCGAAGCTCTCCCGCAGGTCATCCCAGGAGGCGGCGCGAAACCGCAGCCGTTGGTAAAAATCACGCAGGCCCTGGTTGAAGGCGTCGTTGCCGAGCTGTTGGCGCAGCATGTGGAAGAGCATCGCCCCCTTGGCGTAGCCGATGGCCCGATCTCGTTGCGCGCCGGCGTCGAGATGGCTTGCGCCGCCGTGGAACTGGTTGAGGGGGATGTCGTTGTCGGCCGGGACGTAGCTCTGGTACTTGACCAGTTGCGCCTGGCGGAACGCCGCGCCCTTCCCTTCGTCCTCTGCAAAGGCGTGGTCGGCCAGGTAGGTGGCCAGCCCCTCGGCCCAGTTGCCCTGTCCGTAGTCGACCTCCACCGCGTTGCCGAACCACTGGTGCAGCACCTCGTGGCCCAGAGAGGTTTCGGTGATGAAGGGCAGCCGCACCACCGCCTGCCCGAGCAGGGTGAAGGTGGGCATGGCGTAGCCGGTGGGGAGGCGGTTTTCCACCACCGCAAACCGCTGGTAGGGGAAGTCGCTGATCTGTTTGGCGTAGCGGTTGAGATACCCGAGGGTCTTGTCGCGGTAGTGCCCGGCGAGTTGCGCGTCTTCCTTGAAGAAGTAGGTGACGAGTTTTTTGTGGTCGGCAAAGGCAGTTTCCTCGATCACATACTCGCCGGCGATGAGGTGGAGGGAGGTGAGCGGTTGCGCGGGATAAAAGCGGAAGCGGCGGCCGGAGTCGATGGCCTCTTCCTCGATCCGGTCCGCCTCGGCGATGGCGGTAAAGGGGCGCGGCACATCAACCGTCAGCGTGCTGATGCTGGGCGTGTCCAGGCGCGGGTGCCAGAAGCCGGTGAGGGTGATCCCCTCCGCGCCGATCAGGTTGTCGGTGGCCGCCTGGGAAGAGGTCGGGACAACCTTTGCAAAGGAGACGGTAAGGGTCTGCTCCCGGTCCAAGGCCGGGATGGGGAGGGGGGGGGCGTCCGCTGCGCCGGTGGCGAGTTCCGCCCCGTTCAGCCTAAGCGAGGTGACGGTGAGATCGCCCAGGTCGAGGTGCGCTTCGCGATGTGCCGGCAGGGTGAATTGCGAGGTGCCGGTGACCCGGCCACCGGCAAGATCAAAGCTTACGGCAAGCTGGTGTTGCGGCAGGGGCTCGGCGTGTGCGGCGGCGGCAAAGAAAAGGGCCAGCATCAGCAGCAGCGCCGGCAGCGATGTTGCTCTAGGCGACGGAAATGCTTGCGGCTTGCTGCCATTGGGCAAGTAACTCCAGGGCTTGTGTGGCACGGTATTCTCCTCGCAGACGTTTCGGCATCTTTTTGCCAGTAATGGGCGGGAAGAGGCCGAAATTGACGTTGGATGGCTGAAAATGCTTGCATTCGGTGTTGGTCAGATGGCTGACCAGCGCGCCGAGGGCGGTTGCGGGGGGCGGCACGACCGGTTCCTGGCCGCTGGCGATGCGGGCACCGTTGATCCCGGCCAGCAGCCCCATGGCGGTGGACTCCACATAGCCTTCCACCCCGGTCAGTTGCCCGGCCAGCAGCAGATCCGGCCGCTTGTCGCACTGCAGGGTCGGCCGCAGCACCTTGGGCGCGCAGATGAAGGTGTTGCGGTGGATGCTGCCCAGCCGCTCGAACTCGGCGTTTGCCATCCCCGGAATCATCCGGAAGATCCGTTTCTGCTCCGGGTAGGTGAGCTTGGTCTGGAAACCCACCATGTTGTAGTGGCTGCCCTCGAGGTTTTCCTTGCGCAGTTGCACCACCGCATGGGCCTCGTAGCCGGTGCGCGGATCGGGGAGCCCCACCGGCTTCATCGGTCCGAAGCGCAGGGTCTCGTCGCCCCTGGCAACCATCACCTCAATGGGCAGACAGCCCTCGAAGTATTTTTGTTCCTCGAAAGATTTCAGCGGCACCGTCTGCGCCTCTTTTAGGGCGGAGATAAAGTTGGTGTACTCCTCTTCGCTCATCGGGCAGTTGAGGTAGTCGCCGGGGCCGTCGTCGTAGCGGGAGGCTTGGAAGATGATCGAGCGGTCCAGCGATTCCGCCGCGATGATGGGGGCGATGGCGTCGTAGAAGGCGAGATGCTCGTCGCCGGTGAGTTCGGCCAGCGACGCGGCCAGTGCCGATGAGGTGAGCGGGCCGGTGGCGAGGATGATCGGTCCGTTGCCCGGCGGCGGGATTTTTTCTATCTCGCCCCGGCAGACGGTGATTTTCTCGTGCCGTTCGATGCGTTCGGTGATCCAGGCGGCGAAACGGCTCCGGTCCACGGCCAGCGCCTTGCCGGCCGGCACCTTGGTTGCCTCGGCAGCCTCCATGAGCAGGGAGCCCAGCCGCCGCATCTCTTCCTTCAAGAGCCCCACCGCCGAGTGGGGGTCATCTGAGCGCAGCGAGTTGCTGCAGACCAGTTCGGCCAGGCCGGGCATGGAGTGGGCGGGGCTGTAGCGGTCCGGCTTCATTTCGTGCAGCCGCACCGGGATGCCGCGCCGGGCAACCTGCCAGGCCGCTTCGCAGCCGGCCAGGCCGCCGCCGATAATGGTGATTTCCTGTTCGCGCACGTGGGTTCTCCGACCGTTAAGGGATGGTTGTTGGAAGTTGTATCATACTTTCGCCACGGGTTGAAACAGAACCGGCGACGGGTTCGCCTTGCAAGCGAGCCGTCGCCGGTTGATAACCCTGGCTGGGAGTCGATCCGATTACAGGCCGAGGGATTCCTTGATCGCGGCAACCACTGCGTCGCTGGAGGTGCCGGTAACGGTCTTCACCAACCCTGCCTTGGTGTAGAAGCCGATCAGGGGCGCAGTTTTCTGGTTGTAGGTCTCAAGGCGGTGGGTGATCGCCTCCTCGGTTTCGTCGGCGCGCTGCACAACCGGGCTACCGCACTTGTCGCAGATCCCTTCCTTCTTGGGCGGGTTGCTTTTGACGTTGTAGATCGCCTGGCACGAACCGTTTTCGCAGGTGCGGCGGGTGCAGAGGCGGTCGAGGATGACGTCGCGGGGAACGTCGATGTCAACGGCCATGTCCAGCTTGATGTTAAGCTTCTTGAGCAGCTCGGTGAGCGCCTCGGCCTGGGGGATGGTGCGCGGGAAGCCGTCGAGCAGGAAGCCCTTCTTGCAGTCGTCCTCCTGCAGGCGGCCTTCCATGATGCCCATGATCAGCGAATCGGGAACCAGATCGCCGCGGTCCATGTAGCCCTTGGCTTCCTTGCCGAGATCGGTGCCGGCCTGGACCGCGCCGCGCAGGATGTCGCCGGTGGAAATCTGTACCGAGCCGTCGAGGGCGGTGAGCATTTTGGCAACGGTGCCCTTGCCGGCGCCGGGTGCGCCCAAAAGAATCAGTTTCATATCTAACCTCCGTGTAATAATGTAATTAGGTGTGGGTTCGTCATTCTTGGGCGGCCACTATACACAATTTGCTCTCGTTTGTAAAAAGGCAAAAGCGGATTTTTTTCATAGGTTTTTTTGTGGTGCGGAAAGGGGTGAAAAGCCCATCTTGACAACCTTCGGATGTGAACTTATTTATTTTGGTAGCGGATGATAAACTCCATGAATACATGGAGTTAACTACATTTGCGCCATGGGCGGCCTTGGGTCGCGGCGCGTGAACATTTCTACCAAGGAGGTGGCAAGATGGCGATTATCAGATTCGGTGACCGGCCCTTTTTCCGGAGCCCGTGGTCGGAGTTCGAGCGGATGCGGCGAGACATGGATGCGCTGCTGCAGTATTGGGGCGGCGAAGGCGGACGCGGCGAGGCGATGGTTTATCCCCTGCTCAACATCTTCGAGGACAAGGACAACATCTATATATATGGGGAGGTGCCGGGCGTTCTGCCGGAAAACCTCGACGTCAGTGTGGAGGGTGAAACCCTGATCATCAAGGGGGAGCGCAAGCCATGGCAGGCCGGTGAGGATGTTTCCTTTCATCGGCGGGAGATTCAGTGCGGCACCTTCAGCCGTGCCATCTCCCTGCCGACCAAGGTGAACACGGGTCGGGTTGAGGCGAGGGTGATTGACGGCATTCTCAGCGTCACCATTGCCAAGGCCGAGGAGGTCAAGCCGCGGCAGGTCGAGATCAAGGTCGGATAAATGACATCTTTGCGCGAAGGAGGTGCTTCCATGCAAGACAAGGAACTGCAGGTACAACCCAAACATCAGGTGCAACAGGGCGGGGAGCCCACCAAGCCGGAAAAGCTGTTCGTGCCGGCGGTGGATATCTATGAAACCGAGAAGGCGGTAACGGTGGTGGCCGAGATGCCGGGGGTTGCCAAGTCCGGCATCTCGGTGAGCCTCGAGGACGGCGTTCTCACCATGACCGGCGAGCGTCACAACGGCTTGGAGAAAGGGACCGCGTTGCTGCGGGAGTTTGAGACCGGCCGTTATGTGCGGAAATTCACGGTCTCCGAGAATATCGATCAGGAACATATCAAGGCGACCATGGTGCACGGCATGCTGACCCTGGTGCTGCCCAAGATCCCGCCGGCCAGTCCGCGGCGGATCGAAGTGAAGGGCGGATGAGGCGCTGCCGGTTTTTCTTGGTCGTCGTGCCGGCAAAGCCGTCGCCGTTATGGCGGCGGCTTTTTTTTATGAATTGGCGGCAAAACTAAAATAAGGGTAGTTTTTGCCATGAGGGTATGATTAATTGAGTGATGATTATCCATAACTGGCCGGATTGGCACATTTTCTTTGGTCTTTCCCAAGGTTAGGGGGCCGTTGCCATTGTGTAATTTTGCATCGATAGAGCATCCTCTGTGACCCTACGTCGCCGCTTTTCACAAAAATACCTCCAATGTTTCCTGGGGACCTTTTTGCTCCTTGTGGGCTGGGCAGCGGCTTGCCCTGGCGTGGCGCCGGCGGTTGATATCTATTATTTCAGCCCTGACTCTCCGCAACGCAATCTGGGGGGGTTGAAGCGGGAAATGGAGATGTTCTTCAACCATGGTGAGTTTTCTGCCAATTTTCAGCCCTTTGCCCATTTTGTCGATTTCGACCAGACGGTGCGCAAGAAGATGCCGTCGTTCCTGCTCCTCCCCTCCTGGTATTACCGACTCTATGGCGAAAAGCTTGGCTTGCGGCCCTTGATGACGCCGCTGTTCAAAGGCGCCACCACCTATCAGAAGGTTCTGCTGGTACGGAAGGGCTCGCCGATCACCATGGCGACGATCAGCAATCAGTCGCTGGCCATGACCACCATGGGCCCTGCCGATGAATCCACCCTGAATTCCATTCTTTTTTCCGCCCATGGTGTCGATGCGCGTACCCTGAA
>Ga0224510_10001714_pt1 | contig 13983 bp, 14 predicted proteins | sample SF_May12_sed_USG_FD_170161 | JGI IMG/M metagenome (GOLD analysis project Ga0224510, IMG submission 170161) | Sediment microbial communities from San Francisco Bay, California, United States - SF_May12_sed_USGS_4_1 | ecosystem: Environmental > Aquatic > Marine > Sediment | place: USA: California... | reverse complement strand
GTCGGAGCTCGAAGCGCGTCGGGCCGCCGAGCCGAAACAGAAGAAAGTTGGGCAGACTCTCATCGGCCCGCAAATCGCAGAGCATATGTCGACGGAAGTCCGGAGTCTCTCACAGGAGGCCACTCTGCGCGAAGCGGGGCAGCTCATGCAGAAGTGGAAGCTCGGCTCACTCCTCCTGACCGACAACCAGTCCTATGTCGGCTTCATCACGGATTCGACGCTGGCGCGTGAGGTCGTGGCCAACGGGATGAATCCCAACACCACTCCTGCCAAGACGTGCATGCGCAAGCCGGTCGTGGCCATCGAAGGTGATCGTCCGATCATTGATGCCGTGCGCATGATGAAAGACCAAGCAACTCGGCACCTGGCCGTGACGCAGGACGGCCAAATTATCGGCGTGATTTCCGTCTCCAATATTCTCCGCTACTACTCAGGCGTGGTCTAACCAGCTTCACGTCAATCGGGGAGGTGAGATGATGGGACCAACCAAAGTAATCGTGAACGGCAGTGGCTTGTACGAGGCAGTGTCCGGCAAACTGATCAAAGACGGTTTCGCGAGTCGTGGCGAGCTAGAGGACTACGTGAACCATCATTACCTCGTCTTACCCGTGGTTGACAATGCTGGCAAACCATGGCTGCTTTACGGAAAACCGGTGTACTGCCTACACGGAGTGCAATACGAAACGGTGAATGATCAGAAAGTTCACCTCACCCGGTGTCCGGATTGCGGCGGCATGGGGATTCGTTCCGACGAATTCACGGTGGAGTCGGATTGCATCCGGTGCACGGCTTGCGGACACGAGTTTGATCCTCGGTTGGAAATGATGGAGACGTAGGAAGAGATAGCTTGGTCGAAACCTCTGTGACCGAGCCGTGCGCCTAAAGTAACTGGCTCCTACCGTTCCGCTTTCGCGAAAATCTGGAAGTGCTGGCTGTCGACGACATCGTAATCGTTCAGCAGTCGATACTCCGCTGCCTCCATTTCGTCTCGAACCACTTCTTTATCGATTCTGTCACCGAACATGCCGGACAAGAATCCTCGAGGATGAAAATCCAGGATGGCGACTCGCCCACCCGACTTCAGCGACGATGCCAGCGTCCGAAAATAGGTCACTCGATCGTTCATGAGATGGTACACATCGCAACTGAATACCAGGTCGACCGGTTCCGGAAGTTTTGGATCGTGAAGGTCGGCGTGGACCGGCCGGACATTCGGAGTTCCGCGTGCCACCATCTCCTTGAAGATCATGTCCAGCGAGGCACTATTAATGTCCACGGCATAGACCGTTCCTCTAGCCCCGACCGCCTTGGCCAGGTGCCAGGTGAAATAGCCTGCCCCGGAACCCAGGTCGGCAACGCGAGATCCCGGTGTGATTGCCAACTTCTCAATCACCCCCTGTGGTTTCTGCCACACATCACGAGATGGGTCGGCCATGTCCTGATAATTCCACTCGGCACAACCGGCAAGACAGAGGACGATAGCTGACAGCAGCGCAAAGCGCTTGCACGGAAATTTCCGGTTCATGGTATCTACCTTTCGTGGGACGGTCTCGCACCGGCTGATGTTGGCGCAGAAATCTCTTAGATCGGGTTTGGACCTTCCATTCAGTCGTCCCTCAAATCTATGGCAGAGGAGCAAGTTGCCTCGTGAGTCTATTAGTAGGGCACTTGGAATTAGAACTCAAGAGGGGCTATATTCTTGTCCTACTAACATGGCTCAAGCTATACACGTTCACGCGCTGTCCGCTGCCACTCGTCAACTGCTTCAGCCATTGGTTCAAATCCTCCTGCGAAACAATGTCTCTCACAGAACATTCGCCGACCTGGCCAAGCAGGTCTATGTGAAGGTGGCGAAGGCCGAGTTCGCAATTCACGGCAAGAAGCAGACGGTGTCGCGGATCGCAATCCTCAGTGGATTGACGCGTAAGGAGGTGCAGCGGTTGCTGACGCCGCCACCTGACTCTAGATCTATCGCAGCTAAGGAATACCATCGTGGGTCCCGAGTCATCACAGGTTGGCTCCGTGATCCAAAATACGGAGATGGGAAGGGTCATCCTCGCCCGATCCCCTTGGAGGGGAGAGGCGCAACATTCAGCATGTTGGTGAAATCATACAGTGGGGATATCCCGGTGCGAGCTGTGTTGGATGAGCTCTTGCGGGTCGGTGCTGTGAAGCAATTGAAAGACGGACGGATTTGTCTTGTCTCGCGGGGATATGTCCCTCAGAAGGGTTCGGCTGAAAAATTGCAAGTGCTGGGAGCAGATACCGCCGATCTCATCGCAACCATCGACTACAACGTATATCTCAAGCCGACAAAGCCTCGCTTCCAACGCAAAGTGATGTACGACAACGTGTCCGTGGAAGCTGCGAAGGAATTTCGTACTTTAGCTGCTGCAGAGGGGCAAGAACTCCTGGAGAAGCTTGATCGGTGGCTTTCCCATCGAGATCGTGACGTCAATCCCGCATCGAAGGGGACAGGTCGCGTGCGCGTGGGGCTCGGAGTCTATCATTTCGAAGAACAAGAACCATCTGACTAAATCCAACCGGGACTATTCCTTGTCATGAGCGAGATTCGAGGGAGGATCGATCAGAATTTGTTGGCCGCGCTGACTCTGTTTGTCCTGCTAGCCTCGTGCAGCCCTGGTCCGCAAGCGGGCGGTGGAATCGGTGGGACCGGCAGCATCGCTTCAATTGCCTCTGGCCCGATCACCGGATTCGGCAGCGTGTTTGTCTCTGGTAGGGAGTATGAGACGACGGACACCTCCATGATGGTCGATGGGCAACCAGGCAGCCAACGCGATCTCAAGCAGGGGATGCTGGTGCGGGTCAACGCCACGGTGACGGAACGGTCCGGCACGACCGACCCACCGCTGCGGACGGCGAACACGCTTCTGTATGAGGATACGCTCGAAGGATTTGTCCAATCCGTGACGCCGACGGGCTCGCATCTCGTAGTCTTGGGTCAATCCGTCACGATCACGCCAGCCACGCGGATTGATGCCAGCATCCCGGGAGGCAATGTGTTGAACCTCGTGCCGGGTCGAGATCTTGTGGAAGTAAGTGGATTCGTCACAGGGGATGGGACGATCCTGGGTACGTTCATTGAGTTGAAAGCTCTCGATATGAATACTCAAATGCCTGACTATGAAGTGAAAGGTTTTGTTAAAAACCACAAGGCAGCAAAAAAAACCTTCGAGATCGGTGCCTTGACCATCGACTACAGCGATGCGACGTTGAACGATATGCCTGGCCAATTGGGCGATGATTGGAATGGCTTGTTGGTCGATGCGAGAGGAAGCCAGGTGTCGCCAGGAAGCTCAGGCTTGGTTAGTGTTCGTATGAAGGCGACCCTTGTATGGCCAGAAGGATTGGGCTCCGCAGACAGCGAGGACGCCGTGGTAGAGGGATTTGTGACCCGGGTGCTCAGTCCCGGAAACTTCTTTCTCGGCAACCTCCCGGTCGTGTCGGATGCCGGGACGGTCTTTCAGGGGGGCACCAATGTCGACATTCTGGTGGGCGTGCATCTCGAGGTCCACGGTCGTTTGGTCGGCGGGGTCATGACGGCGACCACAGTGGAACTGGAAGATGCAGATCTTCACGGCACCGTCACACAGGTGCTTGGCCCAGGTCACTTTTTCCTGGGGAACCTGCAGGTATTGACAAGCGCCGAGACGATGTTCGAAGGAGGCACCATCAACGACATCGTAGTGGGCGCTCAGCTGGAGGTGTATGGCTCGGTGGTCGCCGGTACCGCGACTGCGACGAAAGTGGAGTTCGAACGCGCGACGAGCCTTCCGGAAACAGGCCATGCAACGAGTTCTGCCGACAACACCGTACCGTGACTGCTCCACCAGATTGTGGTAGCCGATTCGACTGTCAGACATCGTGTCCACCGAAACGGATCTGTGCTCCCTAGTTTGTTTGTACGTCGGTGATCAGCAACAGAGACGGATCGTCTCTGGGCGCGAGCCCGACTCACGTTTTCATTGCCGCAAAAATCCTCCGCACTCTTCTCTTCTCCGGCCACTGTAGATCGGCCACAGTATCTGTCGCCAGAGTCGGAGGCATCCGCATGTGTCATGTCGAGTACCGTCCAGCTCCTCGCTCAATTTATGCGCGAGGGTGTCACGCAGTGATGTGGGACAGGAGACTGACTTGTCGGGAGAATTGCCTCAAGTGAGGCAATCAGGACAGTGGCGCAGCGCTCCCGGCCGTTGTGGCTTGATCGGGTGTCTGGGTGTAGGTATTCCCCTCCATTACGAGAACTTGATTTTTCGTCAGGCTACTCCGTTCGCAGAATTCGTGTCATCGCTCTAGACTAAGTTCCTATACTTGGGATATATTTCCCAAATTAGGAACGGACCTGATTGTTCCGCATGGATGTCTCCTTTCTACTGGAGGTGCCTGGCGTCGATGCCGTCATCTGCCTACAACCATCCTTCTGCCAACGCCAAGATGCATCGTTCGTCGACACGTCCATCAGTTTCTTCATCGAACGTTGTTCCCTCGCTAGCAACTCCGACTTCCTATCGGTCCAGGCGTGGAGTAGATATCCATGGTGCGCATGTGGACGGCGCGGTACCGCACTTGCTTCCACCTGCTCCATGGTCAATCGTTCTCCCGCTCATTTCTTGCCAATTACTCATCTCGCTCTCACTCGATTGTCATAATTTCTACGCAGGATGCTGCCGCACTCACAAGTCAGTGGAGTTAGGTCTACAGAACGGAGGGGTGAACGCATGAGAACCACATGTACATACATCGCGAGGCTCATCACGATGCTCGTGTTGTGGCCCCTGGCCGGCGACGCCACAGACCGGAAGACGCCGACGGCCCCCGAAGAGTTTTTGACGATGGCCAATCCTGTGGCCCCGACCGCCGAAATGCTGAAGGAGACCGCCACGCTCTATGACAACCGATGCAGCAAGTGCCACGGCTCCAATGGGGATGGCAAAGGATCCGCCACCAAGGACATGGACGTCAAACCAAGAAATTACACGGCCAAAGCCCTGATGGAAACGATACCGGACGGACAGTTGTTCTGGATCATTTGCTATGGCAGCGATCCGGACGTCACAGAAATGAAAGGATACAAGAAGAAGCTCTCGGAAGAGCAGATGTGGAGTCTCGTGCACTACATTCGGTCCTTTGCACGGTAGCGTGCCTCAATCTAGAGGGAGGAATCATGCGTATTTGCAGGTTGATGGTGGCCGTCATGCTCGGCAGTCTGGCCTCGGGGCTTGTAGCGATGCTCGCGCCTCAGGAGGCGGAGGCGATTCCAGCGTTTAGTCGGCAAACCGGAGAATCGTGTTCGACGTGCCATACGGCGTTTCCCAAACTGAACCAAACAGGACAAAACTTTCGCACCAATGGCTTTCGCTTTTCTGAAGACAAGGAGTGGTTCGATATTCAGGATATGAAACATGTTCCCATTTCCGGCGAAATCGAGGTCGAAGCGGAATTCAACAAGGAACACGGCGTGGGAGCGGGTGGCCAGGAGACCTTGTTAAAGATCGATGAACTTGCCCTCTTGGCGGGCGCCCCGCTTGGGAAGGAGGGCCGATTTTCTGGCTACGGGGTACTGAATTTTTCAGAAGGCAATGTGGCAGTGGGGCAGGCCTATGGGCAAGTCAATGATCTCATCGGTCAAAAAGCACATGGCCTACTCAATGTCAAACTTGGCCAGTTCGACATTGCCTTGCCGTTTCTCTCATCCACCCAACGAGTGATTAAACAGCGGTACTTCGCGCAGGAGGCGCTTGGTGTACTCGGCGCCCGTGGGGATGGAGGTAGCACCGAAAGCGAGGCAGCTGAATATTACAACACGGGAGTCGAGCTCAATGGGCAAGTCGTCTCGAAAGAGGCGGGTGGGATCACCCACCGGTATGCCATCGGTATGTTCCAACCGAAATCGCTCGGGGGGATCAACCATCTCGGCTTTCCAGCCCTCTACGCCACCTATTCCATTCAATTTTTTGAACGATTTACCCTTGGTGCCATTTATAAGCGAGATGTGGTGAACTCTGCGCTAGATCCGTCCATACCAACCGGCAAAAAAGGGGTCGATAAATGGGGCATCGCGGGGGAAGTCAAGCTAGGACCGTTCATCGCCACGGCCGGGTATTTTCGATCGGATGGCCTTCCGGAGACTGGGAATGGCACGTTAACGAGCGCCACCTACAATAGGGCACTGCAAAATTACATGGCCGAGATCTTGTTCATCCCCCACGATATCCCGTTTCTCCCTAACAAGAAACTTGTGCTAGGAGGCCGCTTCGATCATATCGATCAGGAGCTTGCGCAATCGAGCAGTCGCACGACCGTGATGGGTCGGTACTATATTGCACCCAGCGTGTACCTTCAGGGAGAATGGCGCGTTCATGACGGCGGCAGCGTCGCGGGGACTCCTGGAGTGGATTCATTTGGGGCACGAGGCTTTCTCGTCGCGTTGTATTAGGAGGATCTTCAATGGCCGCAATCCGGTACATCCTAGTGTCTGTGACCATTGTGGCAGACATTTCCGCAAGGAAGGAGTGGCAATTGAATATCCATGAATAGCGCGTGGTTCTGCATCCGAGTATTTGCCACTGTGATCAGCATTTTTATTGGTGCCTGTTCCACTGCGCAGAAGGTTGAAGACACGGTCTTTGCGGATGGTCCCCGGGGGGGCGTGTCTCTCCAGAGCGTGGAGGATTCGTGGTTCAAGACTGCCCATCCCGTCTCGGTGAGTCCTCTCCTGCTCACTCACGTGTTGCGTGGTGTCCAGGTTCAACCAGCACCCGAAGGCCAGACCACGGCGGTGCAGGTCTTTTCTGACGACGAGATCGCCTTTCTCAGCCCGTTGATGAGTACGGCCCTCTCCAAAGCGACGAAGAGCCAGCTCGTGGCATTCCGTGTGACGCATGACTCAGGTCCCGGCAGTGACATGACGGGTGGGCTGCTGTTTACCAGGGGACGGCTCCTGCATCTTTGGCTGACCCACTATCGGGCCACCGGTGTCGGGAACGATTCAGGCGCCACACTGGATCGTCAAGCTCGTAATCCGCGAGGACTGATCCCACGTCAGCTGCGTTTTGCTCCCGAAGCGGCTCAGCGGTCCAGTCATAATCAACAACCGGACGTGATCGATCCTCCTCCCCTCGCCACGCTCGTGGTCGACTACACCATGCTTGCCACTGTGTTGAACCTGCCGTCCGAGGCTGCGCCATCTCAGCCGCTCTCTGGAGATGGGTCTCCGCGTAACCAAGCTGAGACGCAGTCCGCTCGACCCGATCACGGCCTTCCCACTTCTCAAGACGCACCACCGTCACGCGACGCGGAAACTCAAGCGCTCAAAGACGTGGTGAAGGAACAGGCCATCGAGCTTGATGCCCTGAAGAAGGATGTGCGGGCACTGCGCCAGAGGCTCTCCGAGATGAACGCACAATCGCCGAACCCCATGAAACAAGAATTGGCTCCATTGCTACCTGAAAAGAATCCTTAAGGTTACCAAATGTGAGGAGCACGGTTGCAGGGTCGAGCCTGACGAACGGCCCCATGGTAGGTCTCACGAAGAAGTCCGACGATGGCTAGGATCTTGCTGGTTGAGGATAATGACGATCTTCGTGACAGTATTCGACTTCGGTTGGAAGCAGACGGACACCGAGTCGTGGAAGCCGCGGATGGGAATGAAGCGATTCAATGCTGGAAATCGCATAAACCCGACCTGGTTATTACAGACTTCCGGATTCCTTACCTGAACGGACTGGAGGTTATTCAGGTGGTGTTAGCCCAACAACCGGCGTTTCCGATTATTCTGATGTCCGGCGGTATGGAGGAGCAATTGTGCGTGGGTATCCTGAAGCACTATCCGTCGGTCCGTTATCTGCCGAAGGACGTGCTCAGTTCTCAGCTTCGACAGTATGTGAAAGACTCATTGGGGTAGCAGATAGGTATCTGATCTGCCAGCAGTTCCGTGACAGCCGACGATGAAGAGAAGATAACGCCGCCGGTTGGAATTGTTTGTGTAGATCGTTCGGATTGTGATTGACGGGATCTGAGAGCTTCAGCATGATCTGCTCCAATTCCTACGGAGACCGTGGTCTTGGGAGATCTCTCGTCGCATCAAGGCCCCCTTATGATCCCTACTATTCGCTGAGGTTGGTCTGGGTGACTCGTCTTCACAGGCTTGCCGACCTCGTGGTGACGCAAGTCGGTGGCGGGCCGCTTTTCTACTAAACGGATGGAGGGGGCCCTTGGCGCCCACCGGGGTTGTGCGTCTCTGATCCTCCCGGAAGAGACGCCCCTCCATCTTTCCCCCCTGAACTTACTCAACAGATCAGATAAGGTGGGGAGTCGCCCCATCCTCGCCGAAACAATTGATTTCACCCAACACCTTAGTCGCCCCACTCGTACTGCCGGGTTGAGTTCAGGAATGGTTAAGCTGCTGGGAGAAGACCGAAATCTTTGCGTCAGAACACGATTCCAAATTTCACCAGCCTCGCGGCCAACCACTAACGCACATCCCGTATAGGTACTAAGCTCCAGTACACTCCGCCGGTCGTTAAAGGTAGTACGCGATATAATGCCAGTGTTGCATCGCCCGCCTCGGAGAATGAGAGTCGACTGCTCCCGTCTTCTCGGTGAGAACTCCACTGTCTGCCGAAACCATTTTCTGTGACGAGCATGCGAGGGTGCTCGTTAAATTGTGTGCTGCTTTCAGGAGAAGAGATCTCGGGTGTCGCGTCCAAGCAATGTGGCCTGCGCATAAAACACCACGTGGGAATAATAGCCCACTAATGATATTCTAATTAAAATACGTAGCTGTGTTATTTCACGCGACATGCTCACTATTTCGCAGGGGATGATTGTATTTATGTAGGCATATGCAAACAACCCGCTACCTCATCGAGAAATGCATGTGGGGCCGACTGTGTGAATCGCCGTTGTGCTCGTGCAAATGCTAGTAACTGGTGAGTAAGTTGGGAGAAATATCCCACAAGTGTAATGCGTGAGTCGTTCTCCCCCTGCATTGAGCTGTCGTCCGCTTTCACTTATGGCAGCTGTGTGGACTTGGGCATCCCTGCAAGTATCCCCTTTGATATAAGATGCCTATCTTCCCTCGACTCTCTATCGTCACTTCATTCATCTCTCCTAAGTGTTCACAATAACTGGCGTTATATGTGCAAATCGCTCATGCGCGTAACGCATGTCTCCATTGAGGCATCACAATTGCGTATCGGTGTTACAGGCGAGCGTTGATCGTTATTAACCGTAGGAGTTTTTTCATGCTTGGTGTGTTTACGTAGCGACCGATCGTTGATCTTTGCAGTGGGCAGTTAAAACCAAAAGAGCGTGATTGGGTCAGCGCGTGCAGGGGCGATCAGTTTTCAAACTGATTGCAGTCTGTGCAGGGATTGCTCTGTCTCTAAGAGGCTGGCGCGACAACCTAATAGTAGCGCCTCCCGATATCCATCAGGAGATTTGTGAGTTGCGGGAGATTGAGTGAGGCGCATGTCTACGAAGGGAGGACAACATGAAAATTACACACGTATGTCTTGCAGTATTGGGTGCAGCGATCATGGTCTGGCCGGTAACAATCATGGCGGGAGATTTTAAGACCCCGGTCGCCCCGGAGGAAGTTCTCAAGATGCCAAATCCGATCCCTCCGACCGCCGAGATCGTGAAGGAAGTTCCCAGTGTGTATGAAAGTAAATGTAGCAAATGTCACGGTGACAAGGGCGATGGGAAAGGATCCGCCACGAAAGGATTGGACGTCAAACCAAGAAATTATCGGGATAAAAACGTGATGGAGAGAATCCCGGATGGGCAACTCTTCTGGATCATCGCGAATGGGAGTGATCCGGAGGTGACGGAGATGTCCGGGTACAAGAAAAAGCTCTCTGAAGAACAGATGTGGGCGCTCGTCCACTACATCAGACGGTTCACGCAGTAACCTCGCACAGACAAGCTATGGAAGGGAACATAATGCAAAGACGGATGGTATTGTTTACGGTCATGCTGAGCCTCGTGGCTTCGGGGTTATCAATAGTTATGGTGCCAAAGACAGCGGAAGCCATTCCTGCATTCAGCCGGCAGACGGAGAAGTCCTGTTCAACCTGTCACCAAGCCATACCCAAGCTGAACCAAACAGGCCAAAGTTTTCGCCAGAACGGATTCCGGTTTCCTGAGGATAAGGAGTGGACCGATATCCAAGATATGAAGCACGTGCCTGTTTCGGCACGAATCATTGTGGAGGCCGAATACAACAACGTGGATAATAGCCGCCCAACGTCCAAACTGAGCGTCGCCACGATTGAGCTTATGGCCGGCGCTCCATTGGGGAAGACCGGCATCTTTTCTCCGTATGTCGATATCGGGTATGCGAATCGCACGCTCGCCGTCAATCAGGCCTATGGCCAGCTCAACGACTTGATTGGAGCGACCGGGCATGGGTTGCTGAACCTCAAATTCGGCCAGTGGGATACCGCGCTGCCTTTTTTATCGCACTCGCAGCGGGTGATGAGACAGCGGTACTTTGCCCAGAGCGCACTCGGTGTAATTGGGGCTCGAGCACAGACCATTGCGCCGGCGGGGGTTCCGGTTGCAGACGAAGCGGTAGAATTCTACAACACGGCAGTGGAACTGAATGGACAACTGCTTGGTGAGACGATCTCGCATCGATACATGATTGGAATGTTTCAACCTCAACAACTCACTGAGGTCAGCAGATTAGAGAACCCAGGCTTCTACGCAACCTATGCGGCTACGCTCTTTGATAACTACCAAATTGGAGCGATTTACAAGCGCGATACTGTGAACAATCCGTTTCCGGGCCACCCAAACAGCAACAGGGCGTTGGACAAGTGGGGTGTTGCAGGTGAAGCCAAGATGGGACCGTTTATCGTCACGGCGGGGTATTTCAGAGCAGCAGCCCTCGATCACCGAGATCTTCAGAATGTGATGGTGGAGGGCTTCTATATCCCCAACAAGACGTGGGTCTTGGGTGCCCGGTGGGATCACTTGAAGCAAGAGTCGGCCCCGTCAGGCTCACGTACGACTGCGATGATCCGCTATCACATCTCGTCCAGTGTTTATATTCAAGGAGAGTGGAGGGTGACGGATTCATTCAATGCCGGGCAACCCAATCCAGTGCAATTCGAACAGGACTCGTTGCAGGGAAGGTTGTTTGTGAATGCGGGCTTTTAGATCGAACTCATAAGGGGCGAGACATCAACGCCAATGTGCTACAATCTCGCTCAACTCATGACTGCGTTATCTCGCATTTTCCAGAGAAGATTCCGGCTTAGCACCGGAATCTTGGCCAGTGTGATGTATCTGCTCGCCAGTGCATGTTCCTTGATTCATTCCGGGACCTTGCTCCAAACCAAGGTGGTGGATGAAGTGCTGGTCGATGGTCCACGTGGGGCCGTGTTCCTACAAAAAGCCGAAGATGGGTGGTTCCGCACGGCCCATCCCATTGCCTTGCGCCATTCCGTGCTCGAAACGGTGCTTCGAGGCGTGCGAGTTCTGGCCTTACCGACCAATACAGCCGTAGACGCCCGTGTCTTTTCCGATGAAGATATTGAGTTCCTCAGTCCGTTGATGAGCAGTGCCTTCTCCAAGGCAGCCAAGAGTCAGGTGGTGGGATTCCGAGTGGTGCATGACACAGATACTGGGCAGGAGACGACCGGCGGAATTCTGTATCTGCAGGGGCGGTTGCTGCATGTGACCTTCACGCACTATCGTGCCAGGCATGACCACTCTGGGCAGAGCGGGGCCTCGCGTCGTTTGCATCCTAATCCGACCGGGATGGACAAAGATCAAATCACGTTCAGTCCTGAGACGGCCCGGCGATCAAGCCGCCACGAACAGCCGGACGTGACTGTTGAGCCTCCGCTGGCTTCACTCGTCCTTGATTACGAAACGCTGACCGCAGGGGCGGCACCGTCGCCCTCATCGGTAGAGTCACGTCCTCTTCGTTCTGAGAAGGTGCCTGTCCCCCGCGAGATCCTAGAGACCATTCTTCCGACGAGCGGCACTGCGGTTTCACAGGACACACCTGATGACACGAGTCGTGCCGTTCAGGAGCCGGCGAGGGAGAGCGAACGGGAACTGGAGGGGGTAAAAGAAGAGATGCGCCGGCTCCAGCGGCGACTCGACGACCTCGAACGTGCAAAGGCACGCTCCACGACCCCGTAAACGTTACGGCCAACGGTTAGAGTAACGCTCGCTAGAAGTGATTCCAAGAAATTTGCGCGCGGCTTCCGGACGGATGCTGATTAAAGCGAGTTGCACAGGCAGTAAGCCATCTTGACCACTCGTTTCACCGGCACCGAACAGTGTGCGTGGGAAATCATGGCGTAGGCATCGATTCCTGGCGATAGCCAGGCTACAGACGAATTACGCATCGGCTTCTGCCAACATCAGCTTTCCCGGCGTCATTCTTTCTGGTATGGTAGCCGGTTCCTGCGACTGATGCTGTGCTGCAATCAGTGAGTAAAAGACCGGCACAACGAAGAGGGTAAAGATCGTGCCGACGGTCATGCCGGTGACCAGTACCATCCCGATGCTATTGCGGGCAGCCGCTCCAGGGCCTGCCGCCAAGACTAGGGGGAGGTGACCGAAGACGGTGGTGGCGGAGGTCATTAGTACTGGCCGCAATCTGGTCAACGAGGCTTCACGAACCGCGGCGATACGGGAGAGACCATCTGCTTGCAGTTTGTTGGCAAATTCTACAATGAGAATGCCGTTCTTGGCGATCAGCCCGACCAGCGTAATCAGCCCCACCTGCGAGTAAATATTGATCGTGGTGAGGTCGAGAAAACTCACCACCAGGGCGCCGGACATTGCAAGAGGGACCGAGCCAAGCAGAACGATCAAGGGATCGCGGAAGCTCTTAAACTGAGCAGCCAACACCAAATAGATCAGGACCACCGCGAAGCCAAGCGTGACGGTGAGCGCCGCCCCCTCCTGTCGGAGTTGCCGTGACTCGCCGGCATAGTCCATGACCACGCGCGGGCCACTTGAGGCTGCCGCGGTTTCAAGCACACGGAGCCCCTCTTCCTTGGTGAAGCCGGGTTTCAGGCCTCCGAAGATGCGGACGGCGTTGCGTTGTTGGAATCGATTCAATGTGCGCGGCGCAGTGCTTGTTTCGATATGGGTGAATGTCGACACCGGGACCAATTGGCCGCCTGGTGTCTTGATTTTGAGATCGAGTAGTGGATCGACCGTTGCGCGATCCTTGTCGCCGAGTTGAGGAATGACCTTGTAGCTGCGGTCGAAATAGTTGAACCGGTTGACGTACCCGCCGCCGAGCATGGTGCCCAGCTCACGACCGACTCCGGCCAGGTCGAATCCCAAATCCGCGAGCCGCTCACGATCTAACACGACGCGGGCTTGGGGGAGGTCGATTTTGAGGTCGGTGTCCACATACAAGAACTTGCCGCTCTGCCAGCCTGCGCCCAGGACGGACCCGACTGCTTCAAGCATCTGTTCGGCCGGTGCATCGCTCTGCACGATCAACTCCACGTCGTACTGACCAGGGGTGGGGAGCGGCGGGTCTAGTCTGGGGAATACACGGAGTCCCGGCACTTGCGACACGGCACCGAACACGTCGTCGTACATCTCCTCGGTTGAGCGAGCGCGATCGTGCCAATCCTTCGCGACCACGCCGCCGAAGCCTCCCCATGCCGTGGTGAGCGACCAGGTGTAGTCCGCCCCAGGGATAGCCGTGATGGCGTTGACGATCCGGAAGTGTTGCCGGTTGGTGGCCTGGACCGTGGAGTCCGGCGACGCTTCGAAGAAGAGGCTGATGTGGTTCTGATCTTCTACGGGAGCCAACTCCTGACGTGAGAAGTGATAGAGCGGCCAGGCTGCGAGCACAATCAGGAGCGCGGCCACCACAACTCCCCACCGCATAGTGAGCGTGCCGTCGAGTAGCCTGGCGTAGATCCCGCGCGCTTCTTCGAACCGTCGGTTGACGAACGCGGTCAAACGGCCTTC
>Ga0224510_10001713_pt1 | contig 13987 bp, 11 predicted proteins | sample SF_May12_sed_USG_FD_170161 | JGI IMG/M metagenome (GOLD analysis project Ga0224510, IMG submission 170161) | Sediment microbial communities from San Francisco Bay, California, United States - SF_May12_sed_USGS_4_1 | ecosystem: Environmental > Aquatic > Marine > Sediment | place: USA: California... | reverse complement strand
GAACGTTGCCAGCGAGCTTGTCTTCACCGAACTCGAGTCCGTAGAGGCGCTTCGACGAGAGACCCGAGCCCGTGAGAATGACCACCGAGAGGATGATGATGCCCGCGCCGCCGATCCACTGCGAGAACGCACGAAAGAAGAGGAGGCTCGACGGTAGCGCGGCAAGCGGCACGACCGTGAGACCCGTCGTGGTGAAACCCGACATGCTCTCGAAGAGCGCATCGATCGCGGGGACATGGGGAAGAAACGGAATGGCCCCGGCGATCGCGAACACCAGATAGGCAAGGGCCGTCACCACGAGCGCTTCGTTCATCTCGAGATCGCGCTCGGGGCCTCGGCGCAAGAGCCAGCCCGACACTCCGAAAAGGAAGCTGGTGCCTCCGAACCAAACGCTCTGGGACCATTCGGTCGCAATCACCGCAGCCAGGGTCGGAACTGCCAGCGTGAGTCCTACGAGCCAGGCGATGCCGCCCATGTGGAAGACGACAGAGCGAGGGTTGACGGGCTGGATGTAGCGGGCAAAGGTCACGGCCGCTCACGGTGAATCGATGTCGACTAGCTTGACCGGGTTCGGTTGGACCCGCCAGATGTCACGACTGTATTCTCTGATCGTGCGATCCGATGAGAAGCGCCCCATGCGTGCCGTGTTCAGGATGGACATCCTGGTCCAACGATGCTGATCGGCCCAGGCCCGGCTCACCTGCTCCTGGCATTCCACGTAGGACGGAAAGTCGGCCAGCACGAAGTACTCGTCGCGATGGATCAGGCTGTCGACCAAGGGTCGAAAGAGTGACGGGTCTCCACCCGAGAACCGACCGGAAGCGATCATGTCGAGGGCACTCCGGAGCGCTCGATTCTGCTCGTAGTGCTCGTACGGGCGGTACCCCGCCTGCTGCAACGCGTGCACCTCGTCCGCGGTGAGACCGAACAGAAAGAAGTTTTCGGCTCCGACCGCATCGCGTATTTCGACGTTCGCTCCGTCTAGTGTGCCGATGGTGAGGGCGCCGTTCATCGAGAACTTCATGTTGCCCGTACCGGAGGCCTCCTTACCGGCGGTGGATATCTGCTCGGACAGATCGGCGCATGGATACACGAGCTGCGCCGTCTTGACGTTGTAGTTCGGGATGAAGACCACCTTCAGCCGGTGTTGGGTGTCGGGGTCGGAGTTCACGACATCGGCAACCGAGTTGATCAGCTTGATGATCAGCTTTGCCATCGTGTACCCGGGGGCTGCCTTCCCGCCGAAGATGACGGTTCGTGGAGCCGTCACGAGATCGGGGTTCTCCTTCAGCTGACGGTACAGGTGAACGACGTGCAGGACGGCCAGGTGCTGACGCTTGTACTCGTGGATACGCTTGACCTGGACGTCGAACATCGAGCCCACATCTGCTTCGACTTTCATGAGTTTTTGAGCTTGCTCTGCGGCGACCCGTTTGCGAGCGGCCTTCACCGCGCGCCATTGGACCTGGAAATCGGGCTCATCCGCCAGCGCCTCGAGCTTCTCCAACTGATCCAGATCCGTGATCCACCCCTCGCCGATGTACTCGGTGAGCAGCCGCGCGAGCTCCGGATTCGCGAGCGCTATGAAACGGCGCGGGGTCACTCCGTTGGTCTTGTTGTTGAATTTACCAGGATAGAACTCGTGAAAGTCGTGCATGACGCGGTTCTTCAACAGGTCGGTATGGAGAGCGGAGACTCCATTCACCGAGAAGCTGCCCACGGTGGCGAGGTTGGCCATCCGAACCGAGCCGCCACCGCGATCATCGATGAGTGACATTCTTTGTTGCCTGCCATAGTCATCTGGGAAGCGCGCCCGCACTTCATCCATGAAGCGGCGGTTGATCTCGTAGATGATCTCCAGATGGCGTGGCAGCAGCCGCCCGAACATGGGTAGCGGCCACGTTTCGAGCGCCTCGGGAAGCAACGTATGATTCGTATACGCAAACGTCGCCGAGGTGATCCGCCAGGCGGTCTCCCAGCTCATCCCGTACGCGTCGAGCAGCAACCGCATCAACTCGGGTACGGCGAGTGCGGGGTGGGTGTCGTTCAACTGGATGGCGAACGACTCATGCAAGTCTTTTGGCCCCCCACCGCGGAGGCGGTGCAGCCTCAGCAGGTCCTGCAACGAGCAAGACACGAGGAAATACTGCTGCTGGAGTCTGAGCTGCTTGCCTTGGGCGGGTTCGTCATTCGGGTAGAGCACTTTGGTGAGGGTCTCGGAGGCGACCTTGTGCTCGACCGCGCCGTAGTAGTCGCCGACGTTGAAGCTCTTGAAGTCGAACGTGTCGGTTGCCTCCGCGGCCCAGAGGCGCAGCATGTTCATGTTGTTGACCCGGTAACCGGGAACGGGCGTGGCGTAAGCGACTCCCTTGACGACGGTGTCGGGATGCCAGCGGACTCGGTAACGGCCTTCATCGTCTTCATACGATTCCGTATGGCCGCCGAATCCCACCGGGTAACTGTACTCGGGCCGGGGTATTTCCCAGGGGTTCCCCTGGTGCAGCCATTTATCTGTGCGTTCGACCTGCCATCCGTCTTGAATCCACTGTTGAAAGATGCCGAACTCGTATCTCAAGCCGTAACCTACGGCAGGGATCTGCAAAGTAGACAGCGAGTCCATGAAGCATGCGGCTAGTCGGCCTAATCCTCCGTTGCCGAGACCTGGCTCGCGTTCTTCTTCGATGAGCCGGTCGAGGTCCTGACCTAGCGACGCAACGGCCTCCGAGACCTGGTCGCGAATGCCGAGGTTCAGCAGAGCGTTGTCGAGCGATGGCCCGAGTAGGTACTCCGCCGACAGATAACACACCACACGCGTCGGGTGAGCTAGCAGCGAATTGGCCGTGCTGAGCCAACGCTGCAAGAGCCGATCGCGCACCGTGTAGGCGACCGCGAGGTAGTAGTCCGATCGGGTTGCCAGCTTCGGGACGTTGCCACAGCGATAGAAAAGGTTGTCCCGGATCGCCCGGCGCAGCGTCTCGACGTCGAGCCCAGTTCTGTCGTCTTCGACGATCACCGGTTTATGCGTTGACGAATCCTGCGCTTCCTTCACGGCGTTCTCCTTCCAGCTCGATTACTTTCGACTCTCTCTCGAAGGAACGCAAGCGGGTTCGTACGCGCAGATCGCTTCCGCGCCCACGCTCTCAATCCCGGTCTGCATCGCTACGCCGAGCCCCAGGGTGTGGGCCTGCGACGTGCAGCCCTCGTCGGGCAGCCCTAGAGTTCTTTCAACCAAGGAGAAAGCTATGCACCTCATCTTCCTCGCTGCGATCACACTACTGGTTTCGGCGGCTTGCTCGCACGCCAAACCCTTGCCCGAGGATCCGACCGGCGCCACGGCCGAGTTATCCTCTGACGATGCCGGGCCCAAGGCTCCGCTCTTCGAGGGGCTTGGGAGCTATAGCCATCCGATCACGACGACGGACCCTCGAGCACAACGCTACTTCGATCAAGGCATGGTGCTGTCGTTTGGATTCAATCATGCCGAGGCCGAGCGATCGTTTCGCTATGCAGCGGCTCTGGATGAGAGCTGCGCCATGTGTTGGTGGGGTGTGGCTTACGTTCTAGGTCCCAACGTCAACGCTCCGATGTCACCTGAGGCGGGACACCAAGCGTGGGATGCTCTGCGGGAAGCGCAGGCATTGGCGTCCGGGGTCAGCCCCGTAGAGCAGGACTACATCCAGGCGCTCTCCGCACGCTACGTCGAGGAACCTCTCGAAGACCGCACCGCCCTCAACCGGGCCTATGCGGACGCGATGACAAACCTGAGCGCGAAGCATCCCGAGGACGTCGACGCGGCCGTGCTCACCGCCGAGGCTTTGATGGATCTGCACCCGTGGAACTTTTGGGACTTCACGACCGGGGAGGCGCGGCCATGGACTCCTGAGATCGAGGCGATCCTCGAAGGCGCGCTCGCAACCACACCCGATCACCCCATGGCCAACCACCTCTACATTCACTTGCTCGAGGCTTCGCATACACCCGAGCGGGCCCTTCCGTCCGCGAAACGTTTGCCTGAGCTCACACCCGGGGCCGGTCATCTGGTGCACATGCCTGCTCACATCTACATCCGCGTGGGGGACTACCATGCGGCTTCCGAGGCCAACGACGCGGCCGTCGAAGCCGACCAGGCCTACATCACACAGTGCCGCGCACAGAGCGTCTATGCGCTCGCCTACCATCCGCACAACTACCACTTCCTCTCGCGGACGGCGTCGCTGGAAGGGCGCAGCCAGGCGGCACTCGAAGCGGCAAACCAAATGCATGCCCACGTGCCTGCCGACATGATGCGGCAGCCCGGCCTGACCACGCTCCAGCACTACTGGATCACGCCGCTTTACGTGATGGCGCAATTTGGGATGTGGGATTCGATCTTGGTGTACCCGAAGCCCGATGAGGACCTGCTGTATCCCATTGGAGTCTGGCACTACGCGCGCGGACTGGCGTTCGCAGCAAGGAAGCAGCTCTCCAAAGCGCAGGAGGACCTCGACGCGGTTCGCGAGATCGCCGCGGACGCGAGACTCGAGAGCATCACCGTGTGGGACATCAACTCGGCCACGAGTCTGATGCGGATCGCCGAGCGCCTGCTGACGGGCGAGATCGCGGCCCAGCGCCGGCAATGGAACCACGCGATCGCAGCCTTGAGAGAGGCCGTGACGCTCCAGGACCAACAGAACTACGACGAGCCACCAAGCTGGTATACGTCTACGCGAAACGTGCTCGGGGCAGTATACCTGCAAGCCGGCCGTCCCAAAGCGGCAGAGAAAGTCTACCGCGAAGACCTATCGGTCTTTCCGAACAACGGGTGGGCGCTTTTCGGATTGTCGCAGGCCTTGCGTGCGCAAGGCAGGAAGGCCGAGGCTAGGGAGGTGACTTCGGCGTTCGAGGAGGCCTGGTCACGCGCGGACGTACAGGGCGGGACTCGCGTCAGCGCAGTTGCTCCGGGTCCCATCATGTGAGGTAGCGGTTTTCGACGGCCTCGATGATCTCGCGACGCAGACCCTCGATCGAGCGGTTGCGGTCGAATCGCTCTTCGACGTCTCCGACGATGTCAGCGAGCCTGTCGTCCTGCAGAACGCCACGTATCCATCGGGGAAAGTCGCCGTTGACCAAGTGATGTGAAACCACCTGGGCGTCACACCGGAGTAGCTCTCGCCGAAACTCCAGCAAGTTGTCCGCGACGGCACCCGTCGGTCCGGAAGGGCCGTGGAATCGAAACGCCTTTTCCCATGGAAGATGTGCTTCCGCATACTTGTGCCAATGTCGCACGTGCCGAACCCAACGAGGCCCGAGACCAAACACATGCGCCTCGGGTTTCCCCTCAAGCCGCAGAAGCAAACCCTGCCCCTTCTGAAGGCTCGGCAGAGGCGCGGAGAGATCTGCTCCCAGGCTTTCGACCTCGCTCCCAATCGCGGCTGAAAGCCCTTCGTCGCCGGCAAGCGCAATGATGTAATCGAACTCCAAGCCACTCGAGGCGGAGAGGCGCAGAGGATCGTAGGTGACGAGGCAAAGGCCCTTTTCTCCGTCTCGGAAGGAGTCACATGCAACGCTGTCAATGCCAAAAGGGATGTGAGCCTCATCGACGATGAACCAGTGCGGCAACCCGTTTTGTATGCGCCCGTCCCGGAGCTCCGCGAAGAGCTCTGATAGGTACGCGGCTTGATCGCCCGACGACACGAGAGTGAGGTCGATGACGAGGCTGCCAAGACGATTGCGGAGCAATACGGGGATCTCGTGCGGGGCTGGAAGCCCACCGCGGCCCCCGACAGTCGCGACGCCGTGCAGACGGCCGAGCGGCGCGTGGTCGCCTTCTGGATCGATGATGCACAGTGAGTAATCGAGCTCGATGAGGCGTTCGGCCACGAGCCCGGCCATGTAGGACTTCCCGACTCCGCTGGCACCAATGATGAGAACGTTGACGTTCGATGCCGGCAGCGTGACCAACTCGCCGCTGGTCGATGCGCCGAGCGGAATTTGCCAGCGACAAGGCGGCGGCGCACTCCCACCGCGAAGCAGCGGTCCCCGGATCAACTCGATCACGCCGAGCCCATTCGGAGCGTCGAGCACGACGTCGGCATGGCTGCGAAGGGAGGGCACGGCATTCGCTACAGCCACTCGAAGCTCGCAGCGATCGAGCAACGCGAGATCGTTCTCGGCATCTCCGACCGCCACAGCACTGTGATAGGACACGCCGAGCTCGCGAAGCGCTTCGGAGACGCCCGAGCCCTTCGATACCCCGGCGGGCAAGATCATCAGTGCCGCGCGGTTTCGAACGAGCTGGCAGTCGGACCCAATTCGTCGGAGCTCCTTCAAGACCGTAATCTCGTGCGCGCCGTCACAGGCAAGCAGCACCTGCCCCCGAGTGAACGAAATGCCATGGCTCACGAGGCGCTCGTCGAGCTCGAAGGGAACGGGGGCCGTGACGGCGCGTGAGACCCGAGCGTGCCGAAGGATAGCTCCGTTCTCGGCGACGATGAAATCGAACCAATCATCGACTCGAGGGAACGCCCAGGCCAGGTCCGAGAACACTCGGCCGGTCACCAGGATGGTCTTCATCCCCGCCGCGCGAGCCTCCGACAAGGCCGCGAGCACATCGGGTCGGGGATGCGCTTCGTCGGTCAACGTCCCATCGTAATCGATGGCGATCGCGTGATAGGTTCGCGCCACTCGCGCGAGAGTCTACTCTGAGCGCTCGTTGGGGCAACGCGTGACGCGCGGTGGGACTTGCGCAAGGAGCGCGATGCCGCTTGCGCCGCGCACGAGGGCCTCCCCACCGCCCACCAGCATTGCCGAATCCGGGACACGTCGCAAAATCGCGATATCCTCTCGGTTGAAAGACGGATGCAAGCTCTCAAGAAACTGAGCCGTTGGATTGACGCCCTCAACACGTGGGTGGGCCGCTGTGTGGCTTGGTCCACCGGCTTGGTCGTCGTCGTGGTGTTCGTCGACGTGGTGATGCGATACGCATTCAACACCAGCTTCGTGTTCACGCAGGAGCTCGAATGGCACTTGTTTGCCTTCATTTTCTTGATGGGGGCGGGTTACACGCTCTTGCAAGACGGCCATGTGCGCGTCGATATCTTCTATCAGCGATTGAGTGCCAAGTCGCAAGCATGGATCAACCTCCTCGGCGTCTTGATCTTTCTCGTCCCCGGCTGCTGTCTGATCATCGCAACGTCTTTCAGTTTCGTTTCGAATTCGTGGGCCGTGATGGAAGGATCGCCCGACCCAGGGGGCATTCCGTATCGGTTCCTTCTCAAAGCCTGTATCCCCGCGGGCTTCATCCTCGTCTTGCTCCAGGGTGTATCGCTCGGGATCAAGAGTCTTTGTACGATTCTCGGTGAAGACCTCGAAGCCGGAGCGGGTGGCTGATGGAGTACTTGCCCGCTTGGATGTTTCTAGCGCTCACCATTCTCTTGATGTTGGGTTTTCCCGTCGCTTTCACCCTGATGGGAACGGCGCTGGCGTTTGGTCTCATCGGTTTTGGTTGGGACTTCTTCAACCTTCTTCCCCTGCGGATCTGGGGTGTCATGACCAATGTCACCCTGCTCGCCGTTCCCTTGTTCGTCTTCATGGGTGTCATGCTGGAGCGTTCAGGGCTAGCGGAAGAGCTCCTCGACACGATGGGGCTGGCGTTCGGTCGGATGAGGGGCGGGCTGGCCATCGGCGTCGTGGTGGTGGGCGCGTTGCTCGGTGCTTCTACCGGCATCGTCGGGGCCACCGTGGTGACCATGGGGTTGCTCGCCGTGCCCACCATGCTCAAGCGCGGTTACCAGAAAGAGCTAGTCACGGGCACGGTGTCGGCTTCCGGCACTCTCGGGCAGATCATTCCACCCAGCATCGTGTTGGTACTGATCGGAGACATCGTAGGCGTACCGGTGGGCGACCTGTTCATGGGGGCGGTGCTGCCGGGTCTGGTCCTGGTGGGGCTCTATGTTCTCTACATTGCAGTTGTTTCTTACGCGAGACCCGACTGGGCGCCTGCCACTCGTGCCGAAGAGCTCGCGGGCCTGACCTGGGCGATGCTGTTCAGGAAGTTCGCCCGCGCGCTCTTCCCACCGCTCTTCTTGATGGTTGCGGTCCTCGGCTCCATTTTCGCTGGGATCGCATCCCCCACCGAAGCGGCCGGCGTAGGCGCAGTGGGCGCCACCGTGCTGACGGTCCTCAACAAGAAGTTCAGTCTGAAGATCCTGCGGGAAGTCATGCACTCGACCATGCAGCTGACGTGCATGGTGTTCGTCATCCTCGTCGGTGCCGCCGCTTTTGGCTTGGTTTTTCGAGGGATGGGCGGTGATGGGCTGGTCCGAGGCTTTCTCGGCGGCATTGCCGTCAGCCACGGTCAATGGACCGTTCTGGCGATCGTCATGGGGTTGATTTTCGTCATCGGCTTCTTTCTCGATTTCATCGAGATCACCTTCATCCACGTGCCGGTGCTGGCGCCGATCATGATCGAATTCGGTTTCGACCCCATTTGGTTCTGCATCCTCATCGCGGTCAATCTGCAGACTTCTTTCATGACCCCACCCTTCGGTTTTTCGCTTTTCTACCTCAAGGCGGTGACGCCCCCGCAAATCACGACCGGGCACATTTACCGCGGTATCATTCCGTTCGTCGTCTTGCAGCTCATCGGTCTACTGGTCGTCGTTCTCTTTCCCGTTCTGGTCACCTGGTTACCAAGCGTCGTTTTCCGCTAGACGCTTTCCGCCCGATTGGGGGATACATGGGATCACGCCTGGTGACCCGTAGCAAAGGAGGAGGACCAATGGAAAGACGCGACTTTCTGAAAAAGGCAGGCACGGGGGCTGCTGGCGCTGTGGCCGCAACGGCGGGGCTCGTCGGCTGTACGCAGAAAGAGGCGCAGGGCGCGAAAGGCTCAGCTGCTCAAACCAGAAAGACCTATGAGTGGAAAATGATCACCACCTGGCCGCCAGGTCTCCCAGTTCTACAGACCGGCGCCGAGAGGTTTTCCAAGCGAGTGGAAGAGGCCTCCGGCGGACAGATCAAAATCCAGGTATTTGCTGCGGGCGAGCTGGTTCCGGCCCTAGGGGTGTTCGACGCCGTATCCGAAGGAACGGTGGAATGCGGCAGTGGTGCTTCATACTACTGGGCAGGCAAAGTTCCTGCTGCCCAATGGTTTGCGGCAGTGCCGTTCGGCTTCAACGCTCAGGGTATCAACGCCTGGTTGTATAGCGGCGGCGGCCTCGAGCTTTGGGAGGAAGTCTATGCTCCCTTCAACGTCGTGCCGCGACCGCAGGGCAATACTGGGGTCCAGATGGGTGGCTGGTTCCGAAAGCGAATGAACACCATCGACGACTACAAGGGCCTCAAGATGCGCATTCCCGGCCTCGGCGGGAAGGTGGTCAGCAAGGCTGGTGGTACCGTCGTCCTGCTGCCGGGCGGGGAAATCTTCACGTCACTCGAGCGTGGCGTGATCGACGCCACCGAATGGATCGGCCCCATGCACGATCTACGAATGGGTTTCTACAAGGCGGCGAAGTACTACTACTACCCTGGTTGGCACGAGCCTGGGACCACCCTGGAGGTCATCTTCAACAAGAAGGCCTATGCTTCCCTGCCGAAAGAGCTTCAGCAGATCCTCGATGCCGTAGCCGCCGAAACCAATCAGTGGAGCCTCTGCGAGTTCGAAGCGGGCAACGGCGCCGCCCTGCAAACACTCATTTCGGAGCACAACGTCGAGTTGGTGCGTTTTCCGGAAGCGTTGTTGGCGGATCTGCGCAAGCTTGCCCAGGAAACTTTGGAGGAAGAGGCGGACAAGGACGCCACGTCTCGAAAGGTCCACGAGGCATTCAAGAAGTTCAAAGCCAGGGTAGGGGTCTGGGGCTCCGTCTCCGAGGCCGCTTACTACGACATGATTGCGGACAAGTACTCGCTGAAGAAATAGGGCTCGCGCGGGGCTCGCTAGAATACGAAGCTGACGCCGAGGAACGTGGCTTCTGCCGCGCGACTGACCCAGGGTGCCCACTTCGAATCGGGCAGGAAAAATCGATAGAGGTTCAAGCCCGCGGGGATCATGACCAGCAACGCGACCCAGTTGGGGTTGAGCTGCGAGGCGTTCGCCATGCCATAGATGTCACCGATGGGGGGCTTCACCTGAAACCAGGTGGACAAGGCGTAGCCGACCGACAACGAGAGGTTGAAGAAGAGCATCCCCTTCTGAAACGGGGAGCGATGATAACGAATCTGCGGATCGATCGAGAGAATGAGCTCCGACGTGAGGTGCTGCACGTTGAATCCGGCGGAGGTGATCAGGTATACGCCCGACCTCCCGCCTTTGAACGCGTCACCGTTCCTGTAGAAACAGCCGACGTCGTTGCAGGTCACCCCCGGCGAGATCCGAAAGAACGGAATGAACCCTCCGTACCGCACCCCCTCGAACGTGGGCACGTTTCCGTACGCCAGGTTCATGAGGACATGGCCTAGCTCATGGGCCAGGAACCCGGCGGCCACTCCCGCTGTACCGATTCCGATGGCACGCCACCGTCCGCCCTTCGTGTTGCTTCGCCATGGGCGCTTGAACTTTTCCTTGTGGGCGTTGCGCTTCTCCGCCCAGGGGTGAGCGGGTCGGTCAGCCTCCACCTCGGGCGGCGCAACGTACTCGATCGACGCGGAGTCCACGTCGAGTAACTTCGTCTCCTGCGCAAGCCCCGAGGAAGGAAGGCCTCCGAGCAATAGCAGGCCCGAGGCCAGCCAGAGGACTAGCGAGCGGCTCGGACCCGGGGCCCATTCGATCTGCGGCGAGGAGTTCAGGGAAGTCCGGGGGTGGAGTGGGCGTCGAGACGACCAGGTGGGCTTAGCACAACTCCCGCAAGGGAGTGGCGATCGCGCACAGGGCGACTAGAGTTCCAAGCTGTGGCCGAAGAGCCCCTCGTCGTCGCGGGCGATCTCGCGCTCCGCTACCCGAACGGAACCCTCGCCCTGCAGGGGATGGACTTCGCGATCTCGCGTTCGGAAGTCGTTGGGATCGTGGGGCCGAGCGGCTGCGGGAAGTCGACGCTGCTTCGAGCGGTCGCCGGGCTCCTGCCCATCAGCGGCGGGGCGCTGACCGTCGCGGGCCTCGAACCGGAGCTCGCACGCCGGCGGAATTGCTCCGAGTCCTTCGTCTTCCAGGATTCGACGCTCCTCCCGTGGCGAAGCGTCGAAGCAAACGTGCGCCTGGCGCTCGAGCTGCGGGGCGGGTCCCAAGAGCGCTGGGAGACGCGGATCGGCGAAGCGCTCGAGATGGTGGGCCTCGCTTCCGTGGCGAGGCAGCAGCCGGCACAGCTCTCCGGCGGGATGCAAATGCGCGTCTCGCTCGCACGCGCCCTGGTCACCCAGCCAGAGCTCCTCCTCCTCGATGAGCCCTTCGGCGCTCTGGACGAAATGACGCGCGAACGCCTCGACGAGGAGCTCCTTGCCCTCTGGGAGAAGCAGCGCTGGACTGCGCTCGCGGTCACCCACAGCGTTCACGAGGCGGTCTTCCTCTCGACCCGTATCCTGGTGCTCAGCGCTGGGCCGGGACGCGTGATCGCGGAAGTACCGATCGATCTGCCGTACCCGCGAACCGCAGAGACGCTCACGAGCCGGGAGCTCTTCGAGCTGGTGCGGCGCGTGAGCACGGAGCTGCGCGCAGGGAAGGGTGCCGATCGTGCGGTTCGACCGGAGGCGAGCGAGTGAAGCGCATGCTGCATGCCGCCGTGCCACCGCTCGTGGTGCTGTTCGTCGTTCTCGCCACCTGGGAAGCACTGGTTCGCGCCCTCGACGTCGCGCCGTATCTTCTCCCAGCGCCGAGCGCGATCGGCGAAGCGCTCCTCGAGCACTCGGCGGAGCTCGCGAAGGGAACGGCGTTGACCGGGCTCGCGTCCGTCCTCGGCTTCGCCTCGAGCCTACTCCTCGGTGCTCTGATCGCCTTTGCGTTCTCCCAATCGCGCCTGGTGCAGCGCAGCTTCTATCCCTATGCGATCTTCCTCCAGACGGTCCCCATTCTGGCCATCGCTCCGCTCATCGTGATCTGGGTGGGCACCGGGCTCGGGAGCGTGGTGCTCGTCGCGGTGATCATCAGCCTCTTCCCGATCATCACCAACGGGACCACGGGTCTCACACGCGTCGATCCCGGCCTTCTCGAGCTCTTCGCGATCCACAACGCGAGCCGTTGGCAGGAGCTGGTTGCGCTGCGCTTGCCGGGCTCCGTCCCCTACTTCCTGGCCGGCGCAAAGGTGGCGAGCGGCTTGGCGGTGATCGGCGCGGTCGTCGGCGAGTTCTTCGCCGGGTCTGACGAGTACCGGGGGTTGGGCACGATCATCATCGTGACCGCGGGGCGCCTCGAGACGGCACACCTCTTCGCGGCCGTAGTCGCGTCGACCGTGCTCGGGCTGGCGCTCTTCGGCGCCGTCTCCCTCACCGGAGACGCCGTCCTCAGGAGATGGCGGGGGCGCGAGACCGAAACCGAATGAGCAGCGTCTTGCCGTCCGCGCCCGACGACGCTATGCGCGCTCGACATGTTTCTCCGCCGCTCGCTTCTCTGTGCGCTCTTGCTCCTCCTCGCGTCCTGCCAATGCGGCAGCCGCAAGACGGCCGAGGACGGCCGCACCCGCGTCCGGCTGGCGCTCAACTGGTTTGCGGAGGCTGAGCATGGCGGCTTCTATGCGGCCGAGGTTGCCGGCTTCTACGCGGCGGGTCGGCTTGAAGTCGACATCCAGGCAGGGCGACCGGATGCGCCGGTCATCGCACAGGTGGGCACGGGGCGTGCAGAGTTCGGCTGCGCAAACGCTGCAGAGGTTCTGCTCGGCCGCGCCCAGGGTGTGCCGGTCGTCGCCGTGGCCGCCCCGCTCCAGACCGATCCGCGGTGCGTGCTGGTCCGGGCCAGCTCTCCGTTCCATCGCCTCGAGGACTTGCGGGACGTCACCTTCGCAATGAACCAACGCGAGCCCTTCGCCGAGTTCCTGCGCGCGCGCTTGCCGTTGGAGGGCGTGCGCGTGGTCCCCTATTCAGGCAACGTTGCCCAGTTCCTCGAGAGCAAGTCCTTCGTTCAACAGGCTTATGTGTTCAGCGAGCCTCACCTAGCCGAGGAGTCCGGCGTAGAGACGCGCTGTCTAATGGTGGCGGACCTCGGCTTCAACCCGTACGCGCAGATGCTCATCACCAGTGAGCGCATGATCCGCGAGCAACCAGAGGTCGTCCGTGCGATGACGCTCGCGGTGATCGCGGGGTGGGAGCGCTACCTAGACGACCCCGGCCCCACCAATCTCCGTATCTACGCGGTGAACCCGGAGATGGACGAGGATACTCTGGCCTACGGCGCCCGTGCGATCGTGCCGCTCGCCCGGGTCGCGCGGACGCCGCTCGGCTCGATGACGGCCGAGCGCTGGGAGACGCTACGCTCACAGATGATCGAGGTGGGGCTCATCACCGCGGACCAACCTGCGGCGAGCAGTCCGTTCGACACGTCGTTCCTTCCGGCCGACTAACGGTCGGTTGATTCGCGGTCGAGTAACCGGCGCTTTCGTTCCATTCCCCAGCGATAGCCCCTCAGGGCACCCTCCGAACCCACCACGCGGTGACAGGGAATGATCACGGCGACGGGATTAGCCGCGCAAGCTCGTGCCACCGCTCTTGCGGACCTCGAGCGGCCGACGCGCTCTGCGATCTTCCCGTACGACACGGTATGTCCTTCCGGAATCTCGCGCAGAGCCCGCCAGACCAGCTCTTGAAAGGCCGTGCCACGGACGTCGAGCGGAAGGTCGAAAGGCTTGGTTTCGCCTTCCAGATAGTCCAAGGTTTGCACGAGCCATCGCTCGAAGTCCGAGCCCGCTTCGGCGACTTCGAGGACAGCTTTTGGAAACCGTTCCTTCAGATCTCCGGTGAGCTCTTGCTGAGACGCACCGAACAGCACCGCGCAGATGCCTTTCTTGGTCGCTGCGACGGCAACCAGACCAAGGGATGAGTCTCCGAATGCATATCTGATCTCGATCCCATCGCCGCCCTTGCGAATGTC
>Ga0224510_10001712_pt1 | contig 14000 bp, 13 predicted proteins | sample SF_May12_sed_USG_FD_170161 | JGI IMG/M metagenome (GOLD analysis project Ga0224510, IMG submission 170161) | Sediment microbial communities from San Francisco Bay, California, United States - SF_May12_sed_USGS_4_1 | ecosystem: Environmental > Aquatic > Marine > Sediment | place: USA: California... | reverse complement strand
GGGCGGCATCTCCGTCTCGATGACCTTCTCGACATACTGCAGGCCATCGCCGAGCGGGTACCCCGGCGTGAGCGCGGCACTCACGGTGATCGAGCGCAACCGGTCGAACCGGTTGAGGCGCGTCGGCCCGGCCAGCTCGGTGAGCTGCACCAGGTTCGCGAGCGGGACGAGCTCGCCCGTGCGGTCGGAGCGCACGTACAGGTTGTCGAGGTCGGTGGGTGTCGCGCGGTCCTCGGCGCGTCCCTGCAGCATCACGTTGTATTCGCGGTCGCGGTCGATGAACGTCGTGACGATGCGCGAGCCGAGCACGGTTTCGAGCGTGCGCGACACCGTCTGCAGCGAGACGCCGAGATCGGCCGCGCGATCGCGGTCCACCGCGACGCTGAGCTGCGGCTTGCGCTCCTCGTAGTTCGACTGGATGTTGGTGAGGCCCGGGTTGTCGCCCATGCGCCGCATCAGGAGATCGCGCCACTGCACCAGGTCCTGGTACTCGGTCCCCTGCAGCACGACCTGCACCGGCGCACCGCCTCCGCCGAAGCCGCCCGGCACCGTCACGAAGCCGCGCACGCCCGGCACCGCGTTGAGCGGTCCGCGCAGCGACTGCGCGATCTGGTCGGCGGTGCGCTTGCGCTCGTCCCAGGGCGCGAGCAGCAGGAAGCCGCGCGCCTCGTTCATCTGGCTGCCGGCGCCGCCGAACCCGCCGGGCACACGCGCACTGACGCGCACGACGTCGCCCGTTGCCATCTGCTGCGCCGCCATTCCTTCGAGAATGCGCAGGTGGCGGTCCATGTATGCGAGCGAAGCGCCTTCCGGCCCGTTCATGCCGATGAAGACGAAGCCGCGGTCCTCCACCGGGGCCAGTTCGCTCGGCAGCGCCTTCAGCAGCAGAGCGGCGATTGCGGTGGCGGCGATCGTGCCACCGATGACGAGCCACGGCCGGCGCATGGCACGGCGCAGGTTGCGGTCGTACCAAGCGGACAGCCGCTGGAAGAAATCATCGACGACGACCGCCATGCGTGAGCGATGGGCGCCGTCCGCGAACAGCTTCGACGTCATCATCGGCGTCAGCGTCAGCGCGACGAGCGACGAAAACGCCACTGCTGCCGCCATGGTGAAGCCGAACTCGCGGAACAGGGTGCCGACGTTGCCCGACAGGAACGACATCGGCAGGAACACGGCAACGAGCACCATCGTGGTCGCTACCACCGCGAAGCCGATCTCGCGCGAGCCGTCGACCGATGCGATCAGCGCGGGTTCGCCGTTCTCCATGCGCCGGTAGATATTCTCGAGCACGACGATCGCGTCGTCGACGACGAGGCCGATGGCGAGCACCAGGCCGAGCAGCGTCAGCGTGTTGATCGAGAAGCCCAGCGCACCCATGACGATGAATGCCGAGATGATCGACACCGGAATCGTCACCGCCGGCACGAGCGTGGCCCGCAGGTTGCCGAGGAACAGGTAGATGACGGCAATGACGAGGATCATCGCGATCACGAGCGCCTCGACGACCTCGAGCATCGACGATTCGATGTAGACGGACCGATCGAGGTTGATCTCGAGCCGGGTGCCGGCGGGCAGGTCGGGGAGGATGCGCTCGCGCTCGGCCCGGACCGCCCTCGCGACCTCGAGCGTGTTCGCCTTGGAGATCTGCTCGATGCCGATGCTGATGCCGGGGATGCCGTTGGTGCGCGAGATCGTGCGCTCGTTTTCGGCGGCGAGGCGGATGTCGGCGACTTCACCCAGGCGCACCAGGTAACCGCCCGCGCCGCGGCCGATCACGAGTTCGCGGAATTCCTGCTCGGTGTTGAGGCCCGTCTCGGTGCGCAGCGTGAGTTCGCGCTGCGAAGACTCGAGCCGTCCCGCGGGCAGCTGCACGTTTTCGCGGCGCAACGAGCCTTCGACGTCGGCGACCGTGAGCTGGCGCGCAGCGAGCGCCTCGCGGTCGATCCAGACACGCATCGCATAGCGACGGGCGCCGCCCATGCGCACGCGCGCGACCCCGGGCAGGACGCTGAAGCGGTCGACGAGTTCGCGCTCGGCGTAATCGGTGAGTTCGAGCACGTTCATCGTGTCGCTCGACAGCGCGAGCCAGATGATCGGATCGGCACCGAAGTCGACCTTGCCGACCTCGGGCGGATCGGCCTCGGGCGGCAGGTTGTTGGCAACCCGCGCCACGCGGTCGCGCACGTCGTTCGCGGCTTCGTCGACGGAGCGGCCGGGGTCGAACTCGAGGTTGATGCTCGACCGGCCGTCGGTGCTCTGCGAGGTGATCTTCGTGATGCCCTCGAGACCCGCCACGCGCTCTTCGATCACCTGCGTGATCTTGGTCTCGACGACGTCGGCCGACGCCCCGAGGTAGTTGGTGTCGATCGAGACGATCGGGGCCTCGACGTCGGGAAGCTCGCGCACCGCCAGCCGCGAGGCCGACAGCAGGCCGAGGATCACCAGCATCAGGCTGATGACCACGGCAAAGACCGGGCGCTTGACCGAGACTTCCGAAATCTTCATCGCGCGGGGCCGTCACCTTCGCCTGCTGCGACGGAAAGCCCGGGTGCGGCGGTCGGCCCGGTCACGCTGACGCTGGCGCCGTCACGCAGCTTCTGCGTGCCTTCGGTGACCACGATCTCGCCGGCCTGCAATCCGTCCGTGACCTGCACGGTGCCGACGGCGCGCTGGCCAGTCTGGATCTTGCGCTTCGATGCCTTGCCGTCCTGCACGACGTAGACGAACACGTCACCCTGCTCCGGCACCAAGGATTCCTCCGGCACCACCAGCACGTCAGCGGTGCCGCGCGAAAGATGCACGTTCAGGAACATGCCAGGCTTCAGCAGGCCGTCGTCGTTCGGCACCAGCGCACGCACGATGACCGAACGCGTGTTGGGATCGACCCGCGAGTCGACGCTCACGACCTGGCCGGTGAATACCGCGCCCGGATACGCGACGCTCTTGGCCTCGAGCGTGAGGCCGGGCTTCATCGCCGCCACGACACGCTCGGGCACGGTGAAATCGAGCTTGATCGTGCTGGTGTCGTCGAGCGTGGTGATCACCGCGCCGGGCGCAACGAGCCCGCCGACGCTGGCGCGGCGCAGGCCGACCCGGCCAGCGAACGGCGCGCGGATGACCGTGTCGCCCAGGCGCGCGCGCGCGGCGGCGACGCGTGCGGCATTCGCCGAATACGTCGCTTCGATCTGCTCGATCTGCTGGTCGGACAGCACCTTCGTTGCGTACAGCTCGCGGCTGCGCTGCAACTGGCTCGCGCTTTCTTTCAGCGCGGCAGCGGCCACCGCGAGGTCCGCGCGGGCCTGCGCGCCGTCGAGTTCGACGAGGATGTCGCCCTTGCGGACCTGCTGACCCTCGGTGAAACGGATCGCGGTGACGAGATTGGAAACCTTGGCCGTGACGTCGATGGATTCGCTGGCGCGCGCGGTGCCGAGCGCTTCGACTTCGAGCGAGAGGTGTTCGGTTCGTGCTGGCGTGGCGACCACGGGAATGACAGGGCCGCCGCCTGCACCACCACCCGGTTTACCCGCCTGGGCGCCGGGCTTGCCCCCGGCCATCGGCGTTCCGGGCGGACCGCCCATCGCGGCAGGTGCACGCTTGGCCCGCTCGCCGGCGATGTGCCAGGCAAAGCCGACGATGAAGGCGCCAAGCAGGGCGCCAAGCAGCACCTTTCGCAGGGAATCAGGCATCTGGTCTTGTCAGCGCGACAGCGCGCAGCAGGGGGAGCGCGCGATTATCCCTGATTCGCACGACTGCCGCTCGCAGATGCAGGCACGCTGCGCGGCCCGCGCCCTCCCCTGCGCTCAGGGCTCCTGGTCGGAACCCTCGGCAATGCCTTCGAACAGAGCCGTCGACAGGTACCGTTCCGCTGTGTCCGCAAGTACGGTCAGGATGACGGAGCCCTCGGGCGCCTTCTCGGCGACCTTCAGCGCAGCCGCAAAGTTTCCGCCGGAAGAGATGCCGCAGAAGATGCCTTCCCTGCCGGCGAGTGCGCGTGAGGCCGCGATCGCTTCGTCGTCAGTCACGGTGACGATCTCGTGGGGAACGGAACGGTTCAGCACCTTCGGCACGAAGTCGGGCGTCCAGCCCTGGATCTTGTGCGGCTTGAACTCGGCCCCGGACAACAACGCGGCCCCCGCAGGCTCGGTCGCGACGATGCGCACTTCAGGACGGGCGAGGCGGATCATCTCGCCCGCACCGGTGAGCGTGCCGCCCGTCCCCCAGCCCGACACGAAGAAGTCGAGCCGTCGGCCCGCGAAGTCGCTCAGGATTTCCGGACCGGTCGTCTGGCGGTGATACGCCGGGTTCGCGGGATTATCGAACTGGCGCGCGAGGAACCAGCCGTTCTTCTTCGCCAGCTCCTCGGCCTTGCGCACCATGCCGCTGCCGCGTTCAGCGGCGGGCGTCAGGATCACCCTGGCGCCCAACATGCGCATGATCTTGCGCCGCTCGATCGAGAACGTCTCGACCATGACCGCGACGAATGGGTACCCCTTCGCGGCGCAGACCATCGCCAGCGCGATGCCGGTATTGCCCGACGTCGCCTCGACCACCGTCTGCCCGGGCTGCAACGCCCCGCTCTTCTCCGCGTCCTCGATGATCGCGATCGCAAGGCGGTCCTTGACCGAACTGCCCGGATTGAAGAACTCGCATTTCACGTAGATGTCGACGTGCTGCGGCGCGATGTGGTTGACGCGCACGATGGGCGTGCGGCCAATGGTGTGCAGGATGCTGTCGTAGATCATGGCTGGATCCTTCGCCCGGCGGGCATTGGTCGCGACTATAGCCAACACCGGCAACATTAGGTCATGTCGCGCGGGAATCTCGGCAGAACCATCCGGTCCGCTGTCAGAAATACGCCCGCATGATCGCTGCGGCGACGCAGGCCGGTTTCGACTCGCCTTCGATCTCCACCGTGTACTGCTCGGTCAGCTGCAGGCCGCCCGTAACTTCTTCGAGCGCGAGCAGGACACAGCGGGCACGCACGCGGCTCCCCGATTTCACGGCGTTGGGGAAGCGCAGCTTGTCCAGGCCGTAGTTGATTACGCGCGTGACGCCCGGAAACAGCGGCTGGCCGGCATCGACCAGGCCGCGCAGCAGCGGGTACAGCGACAACGTCAGGTACCCGTGGGCGATGGTCGTCTTCCACGGCGATTCGCGCGCGGCCCGCACCGGGTCCGTATGAATCCACTGGTGATCGCCGGTCGCCTGCGCGAACTCGTTGATCCGCTGCTGGGATACGAGCAGCCAGTCGCTGCGGTGAATCTCCTGGCCGATCCTGGGCTGCAGTTCCGCCAGCACCCGCTGCATCGCCGACTGTTCGCTCATGGTGTCCCCCTGTGTATTGGTAGCGGGCCAGAGTATCGCCCAGGCGGCGCTGCCCGGCACCCGTGCCGTTTGCGGCTTATGTGCACTGCAAAAAGTTGGTGATATTTCGCTGAAAAATGTGCGAATCACTCATCTTGCAGTGCAACACGACTGCTGCTAGGATGCCGCCCCATGAGCCGACCCACCCGCCAACGAGGACGTACCATGGCCACCACCAGGACGACGACGGACTACACCGATTTTGCCAGGCGCGCATTCACGCCTGCCACCCGCTTCAACGAGGTCATGGTCGGCAACATCGAGCGCATCGCCCGCTTCCAGTACGAGCTGACGGGTGACCTGATGCAGTTCGCGTTGGACCAGATGAACGCCACGGTCAAGGCCCGGGACCTGCCGACGCTGCTGTCGAAGCAGCGCGAGATCGCCACGAAGTTCGCCGAAAAGGCGACGACCCGGCAGCAGGCGCTGGCCGAAATGGCGACCGACTCGCAGGCCGGCTTCGCCCGGTGGATCGAGGACGCGACGTCCCTGGCGAGCGGCAAGGCCGCCTGATCGCGGAGCCTGACCGCGGCGGTGGTGCCTCACCGGGTGCCACCGCGTCCTGTCGTTTTTGCACCGCATTTCATGCACCGCACAATGGCTCAGGTACACTCGCGCCCATGAGCCAGGAGCGCCTGATCAAGAAGTATGCGAACCGCCGTCTTTACGACGCTTCGCAGAGCCGCCACATCACCCTCGACGACATCCGCGGGCTGATCGTCAAGGGCGAAAAGATCCGGGTCGTCGAAGACAAGACCGGACACGACATCACCCGCCACATCCTGCTGCAGGTCATCGCCGAGCAGGAGCAGTTCGGCCGGCCGATCCTGAGCACGACGGTGCTCGAGTCGATCATCCGCTTCTATGGCAACCCGATGCAGGGCTTCCTCGCGGGTTTCCTGGAGAAGAGCGTGGAAACGTTCCTGCACCAGCAGGAATCGCTGCAGGCGCAGATCTCGAAGATCGTCGCGCACACGCCGCTCGCCACCGTGGCCGACCTCACGCGCCAGAACATCGAGGCGCTGGCCAAGGTGCAGGAGTCGATGCTCAGCGCGATCCTGCCGAAGCGCGAGAAACCGAAGGACGACGACGAGAAGCGCTCCTGACCGAGCGGGCCAGTTCCCAGGCGAGCATCGCCCGCTTGCGCTCGAGTCCCCAGCGATAACCGCCCAGCGCGCCATTGGCCCGCAGCACGTGGTGGCACGGAATGAGCCAGGCCACCGGGTTCGCACCGACGGCAGAGCCCACCGCGCGGCAGGCTGACCCCCGACCCATCGATTCCGCGAGCGCCGCGTAACTCAATGTGCGGTGCTGGCCGGCAGCGAGCAGCGCACGCCACACCTGCAGCTGGAAATTGCTGCCGTGCACCCAGAGCGTGAGCTTGCGGTCGGTGCGCGTTGCCGACCGCCAGATCGTGTCCGCGATCCGTTTGGCCCCGGCGTCGTCCTGCGCCCAATCCGCATCGCGCCACGCCGCGCGGAAATCGTCGAAACCATCGAACGAGCCATTTTCGCCGGCAAACGCGAGGAACGCGATGCCGCGGCCCGAGCGCACGATCCGTACCTCGCCGAACGGCGATTGCGCCGTCCCGGACCACAGCGTCAGGCCGCGTCCCCGCGACTTGTATTCGCCCGGCGTCACCGCCTCGAGCGTCACGAACAAGTCGTGCAGCCGGCCCGATCCGGACAGCCCCGCATCCAGCGCCGCCTGCAGCACGGAGCGCTCGTCGTCGAGCGCCTGCTTCGCCGCCGTCAGCGACAGCTGCTGCAGCCACTGTTTCGGCGAAATGCCCGTCCAGCGGCGGAATTCGCGTGCGAAGTGATACTCGCTCCAGTTCGCGGCCGCGGCGATCTCGGCCAGCGACGGCTGTTGCCGGGCATTCGCCGCGACGAATTCGATCGCGCGCGCAATGCGCCGGAACTCGGGGGGGGCCTCGCGCCCGACTGGGTCATCAGTCCCTGGGACATCGGCTTTCATGGCGTAGAGGATACCGACGCCGTGCGCGCCATCCACCCGGATCGTGCTGAGACGACGGGGCGCTGTGGCAAACTAGCAGGCCCATGCCCAGCCAGCGCATCTGTTTCCTGACCGCGGAGATCTCGCCGATCGCCAAGACGGGCGGGCTCGGCGAGGTAGCGGCCGCGCTTTCGCGCCACCTGCTGCAGCGCGGACACGACGTCCGCGTCTTCGCTCCCCTGCACGCGCTCTCGGACCTGCAGGGCTGCGAACAGCGCCCCGTCGAGGCGCTGCAGGGCCTGTCCGTGCGGGTCGGCACCAACGAGTATCGTTACGACGTGCGGGAAGCGCGGCTGCCGGATGCGGACCTCTGGGTGCAACTGGTGGACTGCCCGGCCGTGTTCGACCGTCCGTTCATCTATTCGGACGCGCACGACGAGCACGTGCGCTACCTGATGCTGACACGCGCGGCGCTCGAATGCTGCCAGCGGCTCGGCTTCGCGCCGGACATCGTGCACTGCAACGACTGGCACACCGCGTTCGCGCCGCTGCTGCTGCGCACGGCCTATGCCTGGGACACGCAGATCTTCGGTGCGACCCGCAGCGTGTTCACGATTCACAACATCGGCTACCAGGGCGTGTTTTCGGCCAGCGCCGCCGCGGACGTGGGGCCGGGCGTGAGCATCGAGGCCCTGCACCAGGCCGATCTCGGTTACGGCCGCATCAACCCGATGCGGCACGGCATTCTCTACGCGGATGCAGTGACGACGGTCAGCCCGACGTATGCACTGGAGATTCGTACACACGAGGGCGGCTACGGGCTCGACGCGGACCTGCGCGCCAGGCGCGACTCGGTGAGCGGCATCCTGAACGGCGTCGATTACGACGACTGGAATCCGGCCACCGATCGATACCTGCCCTTCCACTACGACGCGAGCGACCTCAGCGGCAAGGCGCGCAACAAGGAAGCGCTGCTCGACCTCCTGCGCATGCCCGCGGCGGCCTCAGTGCCTCTGATCGGCATGGTGACGCGACTCACGCGCCAGAAGGGCATCGACCTGCTGCCCGAGGTGTTGCCGCAACTGCTGCAGGAACGCGACTGCCGTTTCGTCGCGCTCGGCAGCGGCGAGGCGCAGTACGAGCGCTTCATGCACCAGCTGCAGGAGCGCTTCCCGGGGCGCGTCGTGTTCTACAGCGGCTACAGCGAGGAGCTCGCGCATTTCATCGAAGCGGCGGCCGACATCTTCCTGATGCCTTCGCTGTACGAGCCGTGCGGCCTGAACCAGTTGTACAGCCTCAAGTACGGCACCGTGCCCGTCGTGCGTCGTACCGGCGGCCTGGCCGACAGCGTGCAGCATTTCGATCCCGCGACCGGCGAGGGCACGGGAGTCGTGTTCAACGATTTCGACGCGGGCGGCCTGCTCTGGGCGCTGCAGACAGCGCTCGAGTGGTACGGCCGACCGGGCGTGTGGCAGCGGCTCGTGCAGAACGGCATGCGGCAGGACTTCTCGTGGGACGCGCGCATCGGCGAGTACGAGCTGCTCTACGAGCAGCTCGCAAGGGGATAGGGGTTAGGGGATAGGGGTTAGTCGGAAGCGAGTGCGTGCGTCTTCGCCGACTATCCCCCAACCCCTATCCCCTAACCCCTTCCTTCAGGTTTCGCCCTTCTTCGGCTGCCCCTGCACCCGCGAAATGTCGACGGTGCCCTGGTGGCTGAACGGAATCTTGCGGATCATCCCCTTGTCGACGAGCACCGCACCCGCGATTTCGTAATTCAGGTCCTGCAGCTTGCCGCCGCCGACGCGGCTCAGCAGGCGGCCGAAACTGCTGACGAAATTGGTCGTCACCAGCATGTCGAATTCGGCTTCGCCCCTGGCAGGCAGCAGGAACTGGTCCTTGCTGACGCCCTCGGCAAAGCTGTCGCCCATCAGGATGATCGTGTACTCGATGCCGCGGATGGGGACCTCGAGATCGTTGGGATTCTTGACCAGCACGCGCACCTTGAACTTCTGCGCGAACATGTCGGTGGACAGCATCTGGATGCCGAGCAGGCTCAGTTCCGGCGACACGAGCTTCTGGCTCAAGGTCGAGCAGCCCGCCACCATGACCAGCGCGGCGCACAGCCCGGCGATCCGCAACAGCGCATTTCGCAGCAGCATCGTCGAAATCCCTCGCGAAAAAAACGTGTAGTGCGCTGCCGGCCCGGCTGTCGTCAGCCGCCGCCACCGCGCGCCGCAGGACGCAGCATCGACGCCGTGACGAGCGTAACGCCGTTCTCACTGACGCTGAAGCGCTCGCGGTCCTGCACCGGGTCGACGCCGATCGTCGTGCCATCGGGCACCACCACGCCCGAGTCGATGATCGCATCGCGGATCACGCAGTGCTCGCCGATGTGCACGCGCGGCAGGATCACCGAGCGCTCCACCGTCGAGTAGTCGTGCACGCGCACCTGCGAGAACAGCAGCGAGTTCGCGACGCGCGAACCCGAGATGATGCAGCCGCCCGACACCATCGAGTCGATCGCACAGCCGCGGCGGTCTGCGTCGTCGAACACGAACTTGGCCGGCGGCAGCTGCTCCTGGTAGGTCCAGATCGGCCACTGCTCGTCGTAGATGTTGAGCTCGGGCGAGACGCGCACGAGCTCCATGTTCGCTTCGTAGTAGGCGTCGACCGTGCCGACGTCGCGCCAGTAGTGCTGCGCCTTGCTGCGCACGTCCTCGAACGGATAGGCGAACACGCGCAGGTTTTCGATTGCCTGCGGAATGATGTTCTTGCCGAAGTCGTGGGCGGAGCCGGGATCCTCGGCGTCGGCGCGCAGCAGGCGCTCGAGCAGTCGCGGATTGAAGACGTAGATGCCCATCGACCCGAGCGCTACATCAGGCCGTCCCGGAATCGGCGGCGGATTCATCGGCTTCTCCAGGAAGCTCAGCACGCGGTTCGATTCGTCGACGCCCAGCACGCCGAACTCGCGCGCACGCTCGACCGGCACTTCGACGACGCCGACGGTGATGTCGGCTTCCTTCTCGACGTGGAAGCCGATCATCGGGCCGTAGTCCATCTTGTAGATGTGGTCGCCGGCGAGCACGAGCACGTGCAGCGGCCGGTGCGCGCGCATCAGCTCCATGTTCTGCCACAGCGCGTCCGCGGTGCCCTGGTACCACTCGGGGCCGCGGCGCTGCTGCGCGGGAATGATCTCGATGAACTCGCCGAACTCGCCGCGCAGGAAACCCCAGCCCTTGCCGATGTGCTGGATCAGCGAATGCGCCTTGTACTGCGTGAGCACCGAAATCTGCCGGATGCCTGAATTGAGGCAGTTCGACAGCACGAAATCGATGATGCGGAACTTGCCGCCGAAGGGCGTGGCGGGCTTGCAGCGGTCCTCGGTGAGTTGCTTGAGCCGCTCGCCTCGCCCCCCCGCCATGATCACGGCAAGCGTGCCGCGCGTGAGGCGGCTCAGGTATCGGCGAGGCGCACCTACGCGTTGTTGTTCGGTCGACATCCGACGGCTCTCCGGCGAGTACGGGCATAAGGATGTTACAGAGTCGAAACGCCGTTGGATCGTTGCTGCAGTGCATCAGTAAGAGGCATCAAGCTATACTATTGACTTCGTACTAGTGCTTGATGCCTAATATGGTTCAGTCACCAAGGAGACCGACCGCCATGTCGCGGGACGACGAAGAGACCACGACCCCGACGCCCGGGGACGAAACGCCAGCCGAAGCGCAGGCCCGCAAGTTCCAGCGGGAACTGAGTGCCGGCCTGACCTCGCTGGTGCTGCTGTCCGTGCTCGCCGCTGCGGACACCGATCTTTACGGTTATGAGATTGCGCGCAAGCTCACCTCGGACGAAGCGCCAACGGCTCCCTTCAAGCAGGGCGCACTCTATCCGGTGCTGCGCAACATGAGCGGCGCTGGACTGCTGTCGAGCCGCGTGGTCCCCTCCTACTCCGGGCCACCGCGCCGCTACTACCGGATCACGCCGCTCGGGCGCGAAGTGCTCGCCGCCTGGCGCGAGACCTGGCTCGGCACCCGCGCCTTCGTCGATACCGTCGTTCCGCCTTCCACTTCCGCCGCACAGGAGATGCCGTCATGACGGCCGCGACACCCCGCACCGTCGAGGACTACCTCGACCTGCTTCGAGCCGAACTGCAGGGCGCCGATCGCGCGCTGGTACAGGACGCGCTCTACGACGCGGAAGAACACCTGCGCGCGGAGCTCGCGCAGCATCCGGAAGAAACGGAGGCCACCATGCTGGGCCGGATCGTGGCGAGCTACGGCGCGCCGAGCGAAGTCGCCGACGCGTACCGCTCGAACGAAACCCGTGTCCAGGCCGCGCTGCGCACGCCGCCGCCGAAGCCGAAGCACACGACGCTCGGCCGCTTCTTCGGCGTGTACTCGGATCCGCGCGCCTACCTGGGCATGGCGTACATGTTGCTCGCGCTCGCCACCGGCATCTTCTACTTCACTTTCGCCGTGACAGGCCTGTCGCTCTCGGCTGGCTTCGCGATCCTGATCATCGGCATCCCGTTCTTCCTGCTCTTCATCGGCACGACGCGCGTGCTGGCGCTGGCGGAGGGTCGCATCGTGGAGACGCTGCTCGGCACCCGCATGCCGCGCAGGCCCGTGCATCCCGGCCCGCCCATGGGCTGGATGCAGCGCGTGCTGGAAATGCTGAAGGATCCGCGCACCTGGGGGACGCTGTTGTACCTGCTGCTGATGCTGCCGCTCGGCGTGTTCTATTTCACCTTCGTCATCGTCGGCATCGTGTGCTCGCTCGCACTCACGATCGCACCGATCGCCGTGCTGCTGTTCCACGCGGGCGTGATCACCATCGACGGCACCGTCGAGTCGCCGCACCCGGCGTTGTTGCCTCTGGTTTCGATCTTGGGGATAGTGCTGCTCACCGTCACGCTGCATCTCTCGCGAGGCATCGGTTATCTCCATGGCCAGCTGGCTAAGTCGCTGCTCGTCCGTGCGCCACGCACGGCGGACGAGCCCGCTGTCGCCTGAACCTTCGCCCCGCGCTGCGGCGGCGGTGTGCTGCGCCCTGCTCGTCGCAGGGTGCGGCCACGCCGATACCACCGGCGGCGCCCCCGCTCCCGCATCACCGGCAGAAATCTTCTGCGCACCTGCACCGGAAGGCTTTCTGCGCGCGCGCCTGCAGGGCGCCATCGATGCCGAGATCGACTGGTCGGCGCCCGCCGTCGCGCAGTGCCTCGGTGGCCCGCGACCGGGTGGCGATGGCGTGCGCCTGGTCTACAAGGGCGCGGTCGACGACGCTCCGCTGCTGATCGTAATCGGCGTAGCCAACCTGCTGCCCGGCACATCGGCGCGCAACGTGGCGGCCAACGTGACGCTCGTGCGCGAAGGCGCGGGCTCGTTCTTTTCCACGCAGGGCGACGACAAGTGCGCGCTCGACGAGGTGCGCCAGGAACCAATCGATGGTCGCGCTGGTCGATACCGGCTGTCGGCACGCGGCTACTGCACGCAACCGGCGCGCGCGCTCGGCACGAGCGACGCGGGCTCGGTGCTGGTCACGCGTTTCGACGTGTCCGCGCTCGTCGACTACCCGCAGGACTGATCCATGACCGCCCGCCTGCCTGCCCGCCTGCTGTGCGCGCTCTGCGCCGTCTTGCCACTCACGCTGGGCGCTGCGCCCGCGGGTACCGTGCCGCTCAGCGCATTTCCGCGCGAACGCATCGCGGTCGAAACCCGCGCCAGTTTCCGCCGCCACCTGTTCGAAGCCTGGCGCGCGGAAACACCGCAGACGCGTGAACAGGGATTCATGTTCGTCGAGGACCGCGAGGTGCGGCCCGACCAGGCGATGATCTTCATTTACGATCCGCCCCAGCACGTGGCGATGTGGATGAAGAACACGCTGCTGCCGCTCGACATGCTGTTCGTCGACCAGCGCGGCTGCGTCGTCACGATCAAGCAGGACGCGCGGCCCGGTTCGCTTGCGACGATCGGCTCGCGTGTACCCGTGTCGCTGGTGGTCGAACTCAAGGCCGGGACGATCGCTGCGCAAGGCATCGCCGTCGGCGATCGCGTGCTGCGGCTCGATGCGGGGTGGCCGCCGGCAGAGCAGTCCTGCACCAGGGCGGACGGCTAGTTGGGCGATCCTTTCAGTCGGGTCCCGCAGTTCCCCGAGCGGCACCTGTCCACTTCGGCTCCGGTTTGCGGGTACGCCTTGATCTGGAATTCGCGGCGGCCGTAGTCGACGACGAACTTCTGCACGGTGCCGAGGACGTCCATGCCCACGATCAGCGTGGGCTCGTCCGCCAGCCCCCAGAGCGAAAAGATATACAGGTCGCTGAACGTCACCGGAATGTTGCGCAGCCGCGCTTCGCCGATCGTGATGCTCGGTGTCGCGTGGGTGACGCCGCTGGCCGTGCCTGGCGTGGCACCGGTCACGACCGAACCTTGTCGGTCGCCCTTGCGTGCGCCACCCAGCAGAGCCTGCCGCAGCGGCAGGTTGCCGATCGTGTATTCGGCGCCGGTGTCGATGATCACGTGCGTCTTGACGTTCCCCACCCGCCCCGCGACGAGCAGCAGCCCCTCGTTTATCATGCGCGCCGGCACCGTCAGGTATCCATGCGGCGCGCCCCTGGGATCCGACGACCCGATCTTGACGCGGTCGTGGCGGAAATCGACCTCGATTCGTGACTGCTGCAGGCC
>Ga0224510_10001710_pt1 | contig 14011 bp, 11 predicted proteins | sample SF_May12_sed_USG_FD_170161 | JGI IMG/M metagenome (GOLD analysis project Ga0224510, IMG submission 170161) | Sediment microbial communities from San Francisco Bay, California, United States - SF_May12_sed_USGS_4_1 | ecosystem: Environmental > Aquatic > Marine > Sediment | place: USA: California... | reverse complement strand
CAAGGCGATGCAAATTAACCAGGGAGGCAAACTCCCGTCCATAGCCGAAGGTACCGGATGCGGTCAATACCGGATTGCGCAGGGTAAGGGGACCTATTTTTACTTTAAGATCGATACCGTTTCCTTCCATTACCTGTCCCATGCCACCTCTTCGGCTTCAAAAACCGGGCCGTCCTTGCACACGTGTACATAAGAGTTGTCGGCTCCGTTGATCGTACAGCCCAGGCACGCTCCGAGTCCGCAAGCCATGACCGTTTCCATTGATACTTGACAATCAATGCCATGTTCCAGGCATTTAAGGGCGATTTTACGCATCATCGGGTGAGGGCCGCAGACATAGACCATTTTAACGGAGGCCAGCAGATCGTCAAATAGTTCGGTTACAAAACCATGATGCCCCAAGGTGCCGTCATCGGTGGCCACTCCCACCCGATAGCCCATGCCGATGAACTGTCTCTGGAATATCTCTACTTCATTGGCGGTGCGGGCACCGAGCAACACGTGCCCTGCAGGTGGATTTTTGGTGCGCTGCAACCTTTTCCCTAAAAAGGAGAGAGGTGCGATTCCCATCCCGCCACCCACCAGACAGACCGTTCCCTGGGGATTGGTAAAAAATCCCCGGCCCAAAGGACCGACGATATCTATTTTCATCCCAGGCTTCAAGGTAGCGAGCACCTTGGAGCCTCGACCCACGATCTTAATGAGCATCTCGATTTTGCCCTCGGCGCTCACTTGATGAATGGAAAAAGGACGGCGCAGTAGCGGATCGTCAAAAAATCCGATCCGGATCATGAGGAACTGGCCGGGCATGGCTTTTTCCGCGATGCGGGGAGAATGGAGAGCCAAGAGAAAAATATCCTCGGCGATGAACTCACAATGGATGATGGGTGCTTTTTCCTGGATCTCTAGCATGGAAAACGGTACATATTCATATTCGGAAATGTAATTAAATTTAAAGTCGCCCGTGAGGGATATGTTTTGCCAGGCCCAACCATCCAATATTTTATAATAAGATGTTGAACACGATGGCTCATCCCGGACATACCGGTTAGTTTAAAATAATTACATCAATATACACTACCCTGTAAACAATATTTTTATTTTTCCCGACTCCCATGGATCTTTTGAGTATCATTTACCCCTTCTTAATCGGTTCGATAATCGGCAGCTTTCTCAATGTGGTCATTTTTCGCCTCCCTGAAGAAGGCGCATCCATAGTCTTTCCCTCCTCCCACTGCCCACGGTGCAAGTCAGCTATTGGGTGGTACGATAACGTACCGATCATCAGTTACCTTCTCCTAAGAGGCAAATGCAGAAAATGTAACGCCACGATTTCCCTGCAATACCCATTGGTGGAACTGTGCATGGCCCTGCTTTCTGCCGGGCTCTTTCGGAAATTCGATATTTCCTTTGAGTTTTTCTTTTATTTTCTTTTTTGTGCGTCTCTTCTGGTAATCATTTTCATTGATCTCCACCACCAGATCATTCCCGACTCCATAAGCCTGGGGGGAATCGTGCTCGGATTCGGAGGAGCCTTTTTTAACCACGGAGTGAGCCCATTGCAATCGGGACTGGGAATCTTGGTGGGGGGAGGATTTTTTTATCTGTTCGCTCTGAGTTATTACCTGATAACCAAGCGCGATGGCCTGGGAGGTGGGGATATAAAACTGCTGGCCATGATAGGCGCCTTTTTGGGCTGGCAATCCATTTTATTCGTGATCTTCGCCTCGTCGCTCAGTGGCAGTTTCGTTGGACTCTGGGCCATGGTGAAACAGGGGAAGGGAGGGCAGACCAAAATCCCTTTCGGTCCCTTTTTAGCGCTGTCAGCCATGTGTTACCTTTTCTTCGGCACGGCGATCATCGATTTCTGGTTTCGCCTCTCCACGTGGAATTTATAATAAAATTAGGATAACTGGGTGATTCAATAAATTTTTGAGCATTGATAACGCGCTGAAATAAGAGACAATCGCAAGGGGTATTCAAAGAAAAAAGGGCAAAAAAATACCCCGTATCGTTTATGGATACGGGGTTATATGCAAACAACAGGCAAATAAACCGGTTGGGTATGATTGGCTCCCGGGGAGCAACCCTCTTCATAACGGTTCTCCCTTCGTTTGTAAATGAGGTAATCTTTTCCTTCCGATTTTTCAACAGTAATTTTCGCAATCGACAAATCCGCACGCGAGTAACTCAACAAGGTAACCTTGGACTTACCTTTCTTCTCCGGGTAACCTCGGGGTTACCAAAAATATACACGAAGCAATCACCATATCCTATTCAACCTATCGTTATCTTTGGAATTGATGAACGGCGAGTTGTGTGGCACGCTGCTTGCTGAGTAAAGATTTGGAAAGTCACGTTCTGACCTATTAGAAATATCAAAAAGGAGATTCCTGCATGAACTCGAGAACAAAGCTCAACATAGTTGCACTGGTTTTCGTTGGCCTCGTAAGTTTTTTTTCGTCTTTAGCTTTTGCGGCCGCCGAACCGGCTCAAGAGGCAAAACACTCTGTTGCTGCAGTTTTTCCAGTAACCGTCGATGCGTTTCTGAGGTTTCAGGAAGAAGCGACCAAAGTCTTATCTGAGCGGAATGTAGATGTTTATTATTATAGCGCGGAAGGAGACTCTAGCAGGTTTCAAACCGTAATAAACGCGGCACTTCTTAAGAAACCTGATGTCTTGGTACTCGTCGGTACTCAATTAACTAACACAGGGCTTTCTCCCAGATATGAAAAGAGCCTCCCTAGAGTCATAAGTTCTTGCATTTCAGATCCCATGAAAGTTGAGCAGTTAGTAGAAATCGGGCTAAATCCACCACGTAAGAAACCTGTTGCCATTCTTACTGACATGCCTCGTCAAGACGCCTACAGCTTTGGAGCGGAAATAATCGGTCAAGTCCTTCCTGGTGTCAAAAAAGCAGGCATTCTATATAACGAAGCAGAGATAAACTCAAAAAATACCGCGACCAAAATGATAGAAGCTCTGAATGCTCGGGGCGTTGACGTTGTTCAGGGAATTGTCTCCGGGGAAGAGGATGTGGAAAAAGTCGCTCGTAATCTCATCCTCCAGGGCGCAAAACTGCTTATAATCCCCCATGATAAGTATGTCATCAAGAAGGCAGCTACCGTTGTGAAAATCGGCCTGGACGCACCGGGTTCACCAGTCCCAGTGTTTTCGCTGGATGATGGAACAGTCCGAAAAGACGGAGCCGCTTTTGGCGTTTCTGTCGATTACGGCTATCTTGGTCAACTAACCGCCGAAGTCAGTTTAAAAATAATTGATGGTGACGTACCTGGGAATATGCCTATCATCCAACAAGAAACAGCGGCAGCCTACTTCAACATGACTTCCTGGAAACAGCTTGGACTTCTGCCGATCCCAGATAATATCAAGAGCAATGCGGTTCTATATTAGCTCAAGGTGGTTTCATGCGCACAGCTCTCGTTATCGCTATGGAAGCACCTGTTCCAACGCTCCAGCGTGCTTTTTCGTTTGATTACGGATTTCCAAGAACCGCTATCCTCATTGCAACTTGTATAAAAGAGTGGGGGGGGAAAGTTGGGCTTTTCCCTCAAATACTCAACATGGACATTAAGCTTCGAAACGCCGTAAAAGCGGCTGGCAAGAGCGTTGACGCCAAAGCCCTTTTTGATGACATTCTTGTCGGCGCTATTCGGGATCATTCTCCTGACTTGATATGTATTGTTGCCCCTTACACGAATGCTGCAAATTGGGCTATCAGGGCGGCGCGTGTTTGCAAGGAGTCAAAACCAGAAGCGATAATAATAACAGGAGGACCACACGCGTCATTTTTAGCAAAGGACCTTCTATGCACTAAGCCCCCAGTATTCGACGCTGTAGTCTTGGGACCAGGGGAAGCAAAACTAAAACATATCCTCGAAAACTTTGACGGTCCTGCGAAACGGTTTCATTATCCGGGTATTGCGACTCTTAATAATCTGACTGATTTTTCAACTCTCGCCCAACGGAATGACGCGACGGTTCCTCCAATAGATTTTAGCCTAATACCGAAAAGTGATATTGGGGATGGTGGCGCAGTAGTTATGGCAGGCAGAGGATGTCCTAATGCATGCCAGTTCTGCCTGGAGTCTTTTTATTGGCGCAAAGCATCCGTGCCCTATTACGAAAACGGGTCACAGGTTCGTAACGAGTTAATAGCCTTATCGAGGCTAGATGTTCCAGTTTTTGGTTGTGGCGATAGTCTCATTGACATGCGGATAAAGACGAAGGATAGCTCAAGATTTGAATCATTTTGCCAGGAGGCCTTCGATGGGCTCAACCTCCATGAGCATTTTTTTCTTTTAACAAGGCTTCACATGATTGACCCAAGTGGCTGCAAAATATTTCATCAGGTAGGCGGCAAGGCTATATGGGTAGGAATTGAAACCGCCAGTGAAGATCTCCTCACCGCAATGGGCAAAGGGGAAATTCCGTATATTGTAGAATTGCAGCTTAGAAAAGCTAAACAATATGGCCTCCGTGTCGGGGCCTTTTTTATGTTTGGTTTTCCTGGAGAAACACCAGATTCTGCAAAAAAAACCCTCTCCTTAATTGAGAATCTTTTTAAAGAAGAGCTATTGGATTATGTTGATCCATCAATCTTTGTCCCCTACCCAGGGCTTTCTCTGCATGAAGACAAAGAGTGCATTGTGCGTCATGAACCTGAGTGGGGGAACTGGGATCATTGGGGAAGATATAATGAACCTCCGGTTTATGATTTGAAATCCTTATCAAGGAACGAAATATTTCACTATTGGAAAGAAGCCATGTCGATAAAATCACAGTATGATCTCCGTGAAATACAAAGAAAGACCACTGGAGGTCAGGATTAATGGATGTGAATATATCGGACATTTTAAGAATTGGGTTGGCTGATGGACTTATATGGTTTCCATTTGTATTGGGTGTTGGGCTGCTTTATAGCTATTTCAAAGAAATAGACATCAGTGTAGATGGTATCGCTGTGCTCTCTGGGATCGGATGTGCGTTTGTATGGAGGTATTATGACTCCTACACGCTATCAATCCTCGCTGGAATCATTATTGGAATATTCGGATCAACGATTATTTGCATATTACAGATTACTTTTAAGATTTCTGGCCTTATGTCAGGAATAGTTTTTTCTCTTGCAGCCCACTCATTGTCAGTGCTGATGATTGGCGAATCTCTTGTTCTTCCTAGAACAAATCTCATCGCTGGTTTTGGAATAGTGCAATGGTGGCAAATACCATTGGCGCTTATTCTCATTATTTTCACCTTTGTTTTCTACAATACCCGTTTTGGTATCGCGGCCCGCAAGTTGGGGAGCGGATGTGCAGTCAACACGGTTTACTCTGTAGGCTTTTTGAAATGGTCTGGGTACGCCCTTTCAGGCTTTCTTTATGGACTTGGCGGAGCCATTTACGCTCATTCACAGGGGATGGCCAAGAGTGGAGGATCGTTTGAATTTCTGCTGGTAGCGCTTGCCGCCTATTTATGTACCGTAAGGACAGGAGAGATTTCTGCTTGGTTATTAAGGCTTGTCGTCGGCCAGCTTCATGCAAAGAAAATACAATTTAACACATACGCCCAAATTTTCTATCAAGCCTTCTCCTCCCCTGCCGCAAAGGCTCTGGTTGGTGCAATATTGTTTGAGACGTTGGTCTTCTTTACGATTGCAACCTCACCAAATCCCATGCTTTGGAAACTGATATTCGCAATTCTTCTCTTACTATCGTTGGCTAAGCCTGGCCTTATACCATCCTGGGGATTGACTCACTTCGTGGGAACCAACAAGCTAACTGAACTATCTATCGAAGGACTCTGGGTAACCTATGTAATAGGTTCCGAACGACGTGAAGTATTCAATGCTGCTTCGGCGAACTTTTCTCCTGGAATCAATTTGATTCGAGGGCCTAATGGTACTGGAAAATCCACTTTGTTAAAAAGTATAGCTGGTATCGTCAAGCCCATCGAGGGGCAAATTCACTACAATGGAAATAATTTATTGAGCGTTCCGCAGCATACTAGACCGACTTTTTTACTTCAACAAAACCCTATGGATACCCTCGCATCGGACCTAACAGTGGCCGAGAATCTTTTTGTGGCTCTTGAGAAGGCAGCACCACTAGATCTAGGATTCAATAAGAATAGAGTGCTATCCGAACTCATGTCACAACTTCATGACTTAGGCGTTTCCCCGATCAAAACCGAAACAGATTCGTTTTGGAATAAACAAGTCATGACCCTATCAGGCGGTGAAGCTCATTGTGTGGCGTTTTATTGCGCCCTTCTTACGCGAGCACCTGTGCTCCTTGCGGATGAGCCGACCACTGGCCTTGATGACGGCAATTTTCAGAGACTGACAACAATTATGCGGGCACTGGCAAAGGATCGCGTCATTCTCTTAACGTCACACGACACACGAGTTGATGTGCTCGCCAATCGAGAGTTTTTAGTCGGTGAAGGCAAGATAAAATCTCAACCGACTGTGTAGTTAACGAACACAGATAGTATCTGTAATTGATGGAATAATTACCTGCGAGATTAATATGGATATAGGCAATTCTCATTGGTGGAATGGGAAAGACCCAAGAACTTTTTTCCCATCTGTTTATAGGCACGGCGATAATTCTGAGGAAGGTTATCTTGACGAACATTTGCTTTCACTCGACGAAAGAACGAAACGTGAGTGTGATCTTGTCGAATTATTTCTCAAGACTAAACATGGAGCCAGAATCCTCGATTGCCCTTGCGGATATGGTCGACATTCAGTGGAATTGGCCAGCCGAGGATACGATGTAACAGGCGTGGACCTCTGCCCTCAATTTCTTGAAGAAGCAAGATCAGCATCTAACGCGCTACCAGTTGATTCTAAATGTAAATTTATTGAGGGTGACATGCGTTCCCTCCCAAGCGAGCTCAACAACTTTGACGCATGCATAAATATGTTTTTTTCTTTTGGTTTTTTTGACGAAGAATCGAACCTCAAAGTTCTACAAGAATTCTATAGGGTCCTGGCAAACAAAGGGAAGCTGCTCATCCACACAGATGTAAATCCTGATAGGATCGCGGTCGGGAAATATGGTGATAGATCAGTAAGGACTTTGAATGATGGCGCATCGTTGCGGATCGATGAAAACTTTGACACCAGTTCCAAAAGATTAAACGGGACATGGTCAATTCACTACAAAGACGGCAGTGTGGTTAGGAGAGATTATTCCATAAGAGTGTATTCACATGATGAAATGACCGGGATGCTTAGAGAGGTCGGCTTTTCGGATACCCATATTTTATATCAATCCAAGCAGCCACAACAAATAAAGATTCCCTCACAAGAGGTGTTTTATGTCGCCTCAAAATGAGTCAAATAGCCTTATGACGATTGCCAATCTTGAAAAAGAGGTTGGTGAATATGCGGCGAGCATTTCAACAGACCTTACTCCTTACTCTGTTATGGAGTACCTCAAAAAAGATTCAGGAGATGATGATTTAACCATCTTGGGAAAGCTCATCCGTGACTACCTGCACGACCCGGAGCTTTTGCAATATATAGGTTGGGTTGTTTTTCATTTTGCATTCCCACACCGCCGTTTTGACCGAGATGAATCAGCGACTAGAAATTGGATAGCCATCAAAAAATCACAGCAAGATCTTGTGAATTGTGTCCACGATGAAACCATAAGCGGGGAAGAAGGTCGGGAACGTATTACAAAAATATATGCTCCGTCTATCGTGGCAAATATTTTAGATGCCTCAAATTCATCGAACTCAGAAAATTTTCTCAAAAAATGGTGGGTTTATAACCTATCGCCATGCGAATCAGACTGCAGGACTCAGCATCAAAAATGCCTTCAATCGATCCCAAAATCATCGGATATAATATGTTTTTCCAAGTCTTCATCTGAAGTTATAACTATTCTTTCCTGCTTTGAGGACGGGAAAAAACCCCTTAATCCAGCCACGCTGGGTATACTTTTGGACAATGATGACGAAGGTGCCGTTGCAGATTCTTTTGATGCCTTTGCAGAGTTAATAAGGCATAGAGATAGTGCAAGAAATTACACAGGAGATACATTAATAAAATCTACCCATTATTCCCGTCTGCCTTTTTTCTTTCAAAACAAATTCCATAAAAGAAAATATAGAACTGAGGCCTATATAGCATTTGATGCTCCTGACATTGAAACTGTCGCCAATATTTTACATCAATTAGAGCCACTTCTCAGACTGTGCGTAACTATAGTTAATAGCCATATAGCATATATTTCCGGCGAAGAGGCCGGTGAGGAAGAAGGCGAATTGCGAGAGCGCCTAAAAGCCGCTGCCAGGGTATCTCATGCAATGTCAACCCCCCTTCGGTCTGTGGCTGCCCTAGTAAACAAAATGCCATCAACTGTGGCACAAAAAAAAGCGATAGAGTACCAAGTAGCGTCATGTAGAAATCTTGAAAAATTTGTGCGCGAAATAGTAAAGCGATGGAGTTCTGGTCGTCAATCAGACAATTTATTACGTGGAGGCACGGCTGAAGAATTTATTAATGATTTTAAGAGTCAGCTTCAAACGCTATGCAGTATTTTTGAAGACCAGGAAGCGAGTATCGCCGGAAATGTCGTGGAAATATTAACAAAAGAAAAAGATGATTTGTTTTCGACCATTGGAGAAAATCTATTCTTTCCCTCAGAGCATAAAATGGCATTTATAAAGTGGAATACAGACCAATTATATGTCATTGCAGATGGGTTGCTCGCCAATGCCCTAAAATATCATGCTCTCAAGTTTGGTGCGCGTGCTTTATCCACCTATGAGTCGATGAAAACCATCCCGCACCTCGATTTAAAATTTGAGATCAAGCACATGGAGCAATCCCGGCAGAAACTTGGTGTTTTTTTAATTATTGAAAATGACTCTTACTTCGAAAACACTAAATTTCTCGAAGCCGAGAAGCTTGCAGAAGACTTGAGTGAGTGCAACCAGGTAGATTGGATAGGCGTTTCGTTATTGCATATTGCCTCTGAGGCAATGGGATACGACACACCTTCTTGGGAAGTTATAGCCTCAAAACCATTTGTCCGCATGAGAGCTATTGGCCAAATTGGTTGTATCGAGAATTGATAAGGAGGCTCAAATGGATATCAATATCTTGCTGCTAGATGACAACCTGGATGGAGCAATACAAGCTCTTCAGGAGTCTTTGCAATTTGGCAGTGATAACAATGTGGTAAATATACTTTCCTCGTCTTCTGGAAATACAACATTTGACTTGTCAAAAATTGTTTTGCATTTCACCGACAACGATCTTGGAGATGTGACCGTAAATTTATTTCATAATCATTATGAGATCAACACGAAAGAGCTCATTCTTGAGGTTGTTTCGGAAATAAAGGAGAGTAATCAATTCGACCTAGTCTTGATCGATGATAACTGGGGTGACGGAGAAGGCTTTCTCTGGGGACAAAACAAAATTCTACCAGGATTGTTTTCTGATACAGACTGTCATTATGCCCTTTTCACAGCTCACACTGTTGATGCTGACCGCATACGAGCATTTGCTCACTTGGCACATCGCCATAAACATCTCGCTTCTGACAGAATTTCCCTTCTTGGCAAGGATGATCGGCACAGCATCTATTATTTGATTTCACGAATGTGTGGTGAAAAAAATAAAAAAAAGGAAATCGAGGAAAGCTTATTAAACTCTTCAGATCATTACGGCATAATTGGCAACTCAAAAGAAATGATCAATGTTTTCAAGGTGATCGGCAGTATTGCCACTAAAAATGTCAGCAGCGTACTTATCCACGGAGAGACCGGCACAGGAAAAGAGCTGGTTGCAAAGGCAATTCACAATCAGTCGCGCCCTGGAAAACCGTATCAGGCTATAAATTGTGGAAATATCCAAGAGAACCTAATTGAAAGCGAGTTGTTTGGTCACTTGAAAGGGGCTTTTACAGATGCTAACCGCGACAAGAAAGGGCAGTTCGCGCTTGCTGATAACGGAACCATCTTCCTCGACGAGATTGGAGAAATGCCTCCAGCCATGCAAGTCAAACTCCTAAGGGTTCTCCAAGAGCGTGAATTTGTGCCTCTGGGCAGTGAAAGTACAATTCACGTTGATGTAATGGTTCTCTGCGCAACACACCGGGATCTTCTGAGTATGGTTCATGAGGGATCGTTCCGCGCAGATCTTTTTTACCGCCTGATGGTTATTCCTATAGAAATCCCCCCATTACGGGAAAGAAAAGGCGACTTACGATTATTGGTCGAGCACTTTTTACAAAAGCAAAATGCCAAGCAAGGAACTTCCAAACAAATTCATCAAAATGTTATTGATTTTTTTGAATCCTATTATTGGCCTGGAAACGTAAGGGAACTTGAAAATTGTATTGAAAATATCGTGTTACTTACTTCAGGCAATATTATAACAACAAACGACCTGCCGAAATATATTTATACTCCCAATGTCAGTTCTGCAAATCACCACAACATCGGCACGAATAGCCCAGATGGAGCGGTTTCTGTGCTCTTTCCTGATGAAGAATTGCGTAGCAGAGCAAGAAAATTTCTAGAGCGATGGGAGAATGCTTGCTCAAAATATCCCGAGGCAGAAAGCATAACTATGAAGATGATCGGCCAAGCGACCTCGCCGTCAACAACCGACAAAGCAATAATTGGAAACTGTAAGAGGTATGGCGATGTTATGATTGCGTTTTTGGATGAGTTTCCTGATACATTTTTCACACTAAATAATAAAACTAATATCCGAAAATCCTGTGAGCGTAATAGCAATATTGATTCGTGAAAGGCCAACAAGCGGCGCAAAATAAGATCTTCTGCCCGTATGAGTCACACCTAATCCAAATCTATTGCTTCTCAAAGACCTCGATCAAGTTACCATCCGGGTCGAGGCATCTGAAGAACCGGCGAGTTGACTGCCCCCAGTTTTCAAGTTTTGTCACGACCTGAACTTTGTTTTCCATAACTGCCTTGAATCTGTTCGGGATGTCTGCCACCTCGACGTAGAGAAGGGTCCGGAAACCGCCGCCAGGGAAATTCTTGGCGTAAGAGGCGGGGGTGAGTACCAGCCCTTGGTGGAAGACCACCACGTCCGACGATTCCTTCTTGACGCTGAGTCCCAGCAGCCCTTTATAAAAACGGACCGACTTCTCGAGAGAAGACACCGGCAATTTCGGACCAAAACTCAATCGCTCCGGCAAGGGCTGGGGTTGGCGCTGATCTTCTGAGGGTTTCCCCATAAATGAAGTAATGGTGGTCTGTCGCTGAGCCGGTTGGCCTCCGAAGTCTCCCTTGGAGATCTTGTTGATGTAGATTGCCTGGCCGTCTTCCGTGCTGAGTTTCAGGAATTCAACCTTGTATTTCCCGCTGCGGCCGATCTGGTCCGGGCCACGGTTGACCTTCGCCTTGCGGCGGTCGGGAAGCCTGGTTTCCATTGCGTCATGAGCCGCCGCCATGTTGTCGAGCCAGTTCTTGAGGGGAGTTCTCCTGATCGGCTCAACGCTGGCCTTGTCATCTACTTGACCGCCTGCCAAGCGCGACGCGCATTTCTCGATATAGGTGGCGTCCTGGATGTCTTGCCTCACCGGAGACAACCAGTCCGAGCCATTGATGCAGCCGAGCAGGCCGCCTGTCATCGAGGCGATTGTATCGGTGTCCGAACCGATGGCGAAGGCGGCCTTCACCACGCCGTTGATCGGGTCGGCGGCGTGGCGCGACGCGAGATACACCGCCGCGATCGCCGCCACGGTCCCGGCCCCGCTAATCTTGCTGAAGCATTGGAGCTTTTTCAGCACATCGTCATCGAAACTTAACGCCCCTTTCGCGAGTTCGGCTCGGCAGACCTCGAGATACTCCAAGACCTCGACCTTGGCCGATTCCCAAAGCTTCGCGTAGCCCTGAAGGTTTCTTTCCGCCTGGTTCTTCCATTCGGGCTGGATGGCCGGGGGAGTTGGGAGAGCAGACCAGACCTCCGCGTTTTTAATCAAATCCTCCACCAATTCGCCATACGCCAGTTTCGAATCCTTGCGGAAAGCCGCCCACAGCGCAAAACCGTAAGCCAAAGCGCCCAAAAGCGCCCGGGGGTGTCCGTGGGTCGTGACGCCGTCCAGGAAAATGTAGGCGGCGACTTCAGGGAACTCCTTTTCTCCCAAACGCAAAATATGCGGCAGGACGCGCATCGCGACACCGTTGCCGCCTGCGTCGAAATACCGCTTTACATCCTGGGGCTTCCGGTTCGAACTCCAAGGCGCGACTCCATCAAGCCAAGTATCGACCGCCCTCTTGGTAGCGCCGCCCCCGCCACGTTCATAAGTAGACCAAAAGGGCAGCTCCACTTGGGTGAAGTAGTCCCACCAGGCTTCCCCTTTCAACAGCGACCGGCAAAGGCAAAGAATAAGTTGGGTGTCGTCGCTGTACTCGCCAGCCTCAATGGTCTCCTCGTGAGGAAAAAAGCGCCCGCCCGAGCGGCGGGTCCAGCTTCTGAAATCATGGAGACGGCCCTGTTGTTTTGGAGCTTTTGACTTACCAATACGCTCATTCGGCCAACCTAACGCGTCGCCGCAAGCCGCACCCAACATGGCACCGACGGCCTTGCTCGCTTTCAACTTTATTGTAATGTTATCGGCCATGAAGACCTCCGTTCTCATATAGCGTTTCCGTCGCCCGGGCTCCGCGTTGAATCATCCGCGAGAGCGAGGTTTTGTTAAAGAAGTCCGGAGCGATGTAAATCGGTTTATCAATCGTGATTCCCTGCAGGCGCAGTCGGCAGACTTCCCGTTGTGCCTGTTCTTCTGTATGAACAGCGATACTGGTAATTGAATCAAGCGGAATCGGGTCCTTGAGAAGAACTTCCGCCTGAATATCAGTCGGCGCTGCTGGGAGATGTCTCGCGGATCGAGTATATGCGGGAAACCCAGGTGATGTTGGAGCGTAAAGTGAGCGGAACCCGTCAATCCCCGTTCGGATGTACCCGCCGCAAGAACGTGCCGCGTTGCATGGGCAAAAACAGGTCTCAGGGTGCCACAGGTAACTGGGATCGATCATCAACACGACCCAGTCCTTGAAAAGAGGCTCACGCTCCCGGACCTTGATGAAGTAATAGGTGTTCGGGTACTCAATGGAGCAACAGATCAGATCGTCCCTGCCGTCAAACCGTTCCGTGTCAGTCGGGTTGTGCGGCAAATCATGTTCCTGCAGCGTCCTGGTCGAACAAAGCCCCAACGGATCGTCAAAGATATGGGCCAGGTTTCGCGACTGCGTGAAATGGCAGATTCTGGTAACCCCACGACGGACGCACTCCCGTTGAATCAAGTTCATGGCTTGACCCTCTGGTAGAGCGATTCGTCTCTAGGGAGCAGTGGCGTGAGCTCACCGCTGTAAAGCAGGATCAGGTTGGTTTTCGCCCGAGTCGCCGCCACATAGAGAAGTCTGCCATCGTGCGTGAGGGCGTCCTCTTCCCCGTGGGACGCTATATAATCCTGGTCCGGGAGGTTGTCGGCGTCCAGAAAGGGAACTATCACCACATCAAACTCAAGCCCCTTGGCCGCATGGTAGGTGCCGTGGTATATGCCGGGGCCATCGGTCCAAACCTGAAGATCGCGGTGTAACCGGGTCGCCTCGCCCCCGAGGGCCAAGCTGAAGACCTTCTCCTGCGCCCTGTCTTTCACGAGGATGGCGACACTCAGAGTTTTGGCGGCGCTCCTCGCTGCCTTAAGGGCGATCTCCACCTGCTGCTTCCTGTCCCCACACTCGACCAAGGTGGGCAGCGCGCCATCCGCCCTTGGGGAGGTCGGTTCAACCAGATCCGGGATGTCGTGAAAGAAAGGCATCCTTGAAATGGCCAGGCCCAGCTGGGCAATCTGTTTGGTGTTCCGGTAATTTTCCTTAAAGAACCATTGCTGGGGGATGTTCAACCCGGCGGAGCGCCAGCTCATCCGCTGCCCGTAGATTTGTTGGGCGACATCCCCGAAGAACGAAAGAGAACCGTCCACGGGAA
>Ga0224510_10001708_pt1 | contig 14030 bp, 10 predicted proteins | sample SF_May12_sed_USG_FD_170161 | JGI IMG/M metagenome (GOLD analysis project Ga0224510, IMG submission 170161) | Sediment microbial communities from San Francisco Bay, California, United States - SF_May12_sed_USGS_4_1 | ecosystem: Environmental > Aquatic > Marine > Sediment | place: USA: California... | reverse complement strand
CATGGCCGCAGAACTCCCGCACGACTGAGAAACCCGAGTTCTCCGCGAACAGCTGGATCGCGTGGCCCACATCGCCCAGGCGCGCACCGGGCTTGACCTTCACGATGCCCTTCCACATCGCCTCGAAGGTGAGGGCGCACAGGCGCCTGGCGGCAATGCTGCCTTCGCCGACGACGAACATGCGGCTGTTGTCGCCATGCCAGCCGTCCTTGGTGATGACCGTGACGTCGATGTTGACGATGTCGCCATTCTTCAAGGGCCGCTCGGCCGGGATGCCGTGGCAGACCTCGTGGTTGACCGACGTGCACAGTGATGCGGGGTAGGGCGGATAGCCCGGCGGCGAATAGTTCAGCGTCGCCGGCGTGGTGCCCTGCACGTTGACCATGTAGTCATGGGCGAGCGTGTCGATCTGCAGCGTGGTGACGCCGGGCATGACATGCGGCGTGAGGAAGTCCAGCACTTCGGACGCCAGGCGGCCGGCCACGCGCATCGCGTCGATCTCGGCGGGTGATTTCAGCGTGATGCCCATCGGGCGGCGATTATCCCACCCCACCCTAAAATCCAGCCTTCCCCAGCCTGAGCCCGCGCCGCAAGTGGGCCCACCGCCTCGCCCCATGACGCACGCGCCCAAGCATTTGCTGTGTTTCGAGGGCGGCAATGCCCTTACCTCATTCCGCGCCAAGGCCCTGACCGCGCGGTTGGCGCGCGCCTGTTCGCGCATCGCCGGCGTGACAGCACGGCATGTCCATTGGGCCTGGAGCGATGCGCCGCTCGATGGTGCCGCGCGCGACAAGCTGGCCGCGCTGCTGACCTACGGCGACCCTGCAGTGGCCAGCGACGGGGCGCTGGTGGTCGTGATGCCGCGCCTGGGCACTGTCTCGCCGTGGGCCAGCAAGGCCACCGACATCGCGCACAATTGTGGATTGGCCCTGCATCGCGTCGAGCGCGTCACCGAGTTCCGGCTGCAGGTCAAGGGCGGGCTGGCCGGCAGCAAGCCGCCCTCGCGCGATGAACTGCATGCCTTGGCCGACGTGCTGCACGACCGCATGACCGAGAGCGTCGCCTTCGACCGCGATGCCGCACGCCATCTGTTCGACGAGCGCGAGGCCGAGCCGATGGCGCATGTCGATGTGCTGGGTGCCGGCCGGGTGGCCCTGGAACAGGCCAACACGGCATTCGGGCTCGCGCTCTCGGACGACGAGGTCGACTACTTGGTCGAGGCGTTTCGCAGGCTGGGCCGCAACCCGACCGACGTCGAGCTCATGATGTTCGCGCAGGCCAACAGCGAGCACTGTCGGCACAAGATCTTCAACGCCGATTTCACGATCGACGGCGCGAAGCAGCCGCTGTCGATGTTCGGCATGATCCGTCACACTGAGAAGACCTCGCCGCATCGCACGGTAATTGCCTACGCCGACAACGCGGCGGTGATGGAGGGTGGTGCGGTCGAGCGCTGGTTGCCGCTGGGTTTCACCAACGCGCCGCCATACGGACCCCGCGAATCGGTCGCGCATGTGCTGATGAAGGTGGAGACGCACAACCACCCGACCGCGATCTCGCCGCATCCCGGCGCGTCCACCGGTGCCGGCGGCGAGATCCGCGACGAGGGTGCGACCGGCCGCGGCGCGAGGCCCAAGGCGGGCCTCACCGGGTTCTCGGTCAGCAACCTGCATCTGCCCGACACGAACGAGCCTTGGGAGCGATCACCGATCGGCAAGCCCGGTCACATTTCGAGTGCCCTGCAGATCATGACCGAGGCGCCGCTGGGCGGGGCGGCGTTCAACAACGAATTCGGCCGGCCCAACCTCGGCGGCTACTTCCGTGTCTTCGAGCAGGACGTGGCCGGCGTGCGGCGCGGCTATCACAAGCCGATCATGATCGCCGGCGGCGTTGGCTCCATCGATGCTGGTCAGACCGCGAAGATCGCGTTCCCGGCCGGCACCTTGCTGGTCCAGCTCGGTGGTCCGGGCATGCGCATCGGCATGGGCGGCGGTGCGGCCAGTTCGATGGCTGCCGGCAGCAATACCGAGGCGCTCGACTTCGACAGCGTGCAGCGCGGCAACCCGGAGATCCAGCGCCGCGCGCAGGAGGTCATCAACCACTGCTGGGCGCTCGGTGAACACAACCCGATCCTCGCGATCCACGACGTCGGCGCCGGCGGCCTCAGCAACGCCTTTCCGGAACTGGTCGACGGCGCCGGCAAGGGCGCGCGATTCGATCTGTCGAAGGTGCCTCTGGAGGAGAGCGGTCTCGCACCCAAGGAGATCTGGTGCAACGAGAGTCAGGAGCGCTACGTCATCGCGCTCGACCCGGCGCTTCGGCCGCTGTTCGAGCAGATGTGTGCACGCGAGCGCTGCCCGTTCGCGATCGTCGGCGTGGCCACCGACGAACCGCAGCTCGTGCTGGCCGACGATGCCGCACAGGCGATCGACATGCCGATGGAAGTCCTGCTGGGCAAGCCGCCGAAGGTGCAGCGCGACGTGACGCGTGTGCCCCGGGCCGAGGCGTCGCTCGACCTGACCGGCGTCAGGCTCGAGCAGGTGGCCCTCGATGTGCTGCGCCACCCGACGGTGGCCAGCAAGCGTTTTCTCGTCACGATCGGCGACCGCACGGTCGGTGGGCTGTCCCACCGCGACCCCATGGTCGGACCCTGGCAGGTGCCGGTCGCCGACTGCGCGGTGACGCTGGCCGATTTCAGAGGATTCCGAGGCGAGGCGATGGCCATCGGCGAGCGAACGCCGATGGCCTGCCTCGACGCGCCAGCCTCCGGACGCATGGCGGTTGCCGAGGCGATCACGAATCTGCTGGCCGCACCGATCGAGCTTTCGAGCGTCAAGCTCTCGTGCAACTGGATGGCCGCATGCGGCGAGCCGGGCGAGGACGCGGCGCTGTTCGACACCGTCCGCGCCGTGGGCCTCGAACTGTGCCCGGCGCTGGGCATCGGCGTGCCAGTGGGCAAGGATTCTTTGTCGATGAAGACGCGCTGGCGCGAGGGCAGTGACACGAAGCAAGTGACTGCGCCTGTGTCGCTCGTCGTCAGCGCCTTCGCCACGCTCGATGACGTCCGCGGTACGCTGACGCCGCAACTGCAAGCGGGCGACACCACCCTGATCGCGATCGACCTCGGTGCCGGGCGCACGCGCCTGGGCGGCTCGATGCTGGCGCAGGTGCTGGGTCGGTTCGGCCACGAAGTTCCCGACCTCGACGATCCGCAGCGCCTGAAGTCACTGGTCGCGGCGGTCAATGCTCTGCGCCGGGACGGCAAGCTGCTCGCTTACCACGACCGCAGCGACGGCGGCCTGTGGGCGTGCGTGTGCGAGATGGCCTTCGCAGGGCACCGCGGCGTAAGCCTGAACGTCGACCTGCTGGTCACCGAGAGCGACGGCATCGCCGACAGCCGCGCGGAGTACGGCGACTCGAAGAACTGGGCCGCGCAGGTCGGCGAACGCCGCAACGAGCGCACGCTGGCCGCATTGTTCAACGAGGAGCTCGGCGCCGTGATCCAGGTGCGCACCGAGGAGCGCGACGCTGTGATGGCACTGCTGCGTCAGCACGGCCTGTCCAAGCACGCCCACACCATCGGCAAGCCCAATGACCGTGGCGTGGTCGAGGTCTGGCGTGATGCCAGATCGATCTTCAGCGAGAGCCTGCATCGCCTGCACCAGGCCTGGGACGAGGTGAGCTGGCGCATCGCCCGCCAGCGCGACAACCCCGCCTGCGCCGACGCCGAGCATGAGGCGGCGGGGCGCACAGACGACCCGGGCCTGCACGTGCATCTCACGTTCGATGCGACGCGGGCGCCGGCGGTGCACAGCGCGCGTCCCAAGGTCGCGATCCTGCGCGAGCAGGGCGTGAACTCGCAGGTCGAGATGAGCCGCGCGATGCACGCGGCCGGATTCGACACTTTCGACGTGCACATGAGCGACCTGCAGGCGGGTCGCGTGCGGCTCGACCAGTTCCTGGGTTTCGTCGCCTGCGGGGGCTTCAGCTATGGCGACACCTTGGGCGCCGGTGAAGGCTGGGCGCGCTCGATCCTCTTCAACCCCAGACTCGCCGAGCAGTTCGCGGCCTTCTTCGGTCGCGATGACAGCTTCGCGCTGGGTGTTTGCAACGGCTGCCAGATGATGGCCGCACTGTCGCCCATCATCCCGGGCGCGGCCGACTGGCCCAAGTTCACGCGCAACAGGAGCGAGCAATTCGAAGCGCGCCTGTCGATGGTGGAAGTGCTTGACTCGCCGTCGATCTTCTTCGCGGGCATGGCCGGCACCCGTCTGCCCATCGCGGTGGCGCATGGCGAGGGCTACGCCGACTTCTCGCAGCGCGGCAATGCCCGTGCCGTGCACCGTGCGATGCGCTTCGTCGATACCGCGGGGCAGCCCACCGAGGCCTATCCCGCCAATCCGAACGGCAGCCCCGAGGGTCTGACCGCCGTCACTACCGCCGACGGCCGCTTCACAGCGCTGATGCCGCACCCCGAGCGCGTGTTCCGCAACGTGCAGATGAGTTGGACACCCGGCGACGTCGCGGCGCCGAGCCCCTGGATGCGGATGTTCCACAACGCGCGGGGCTGGATCGACTGAGCGACACGCTGGCGTTCACCCGCTCGAACTGCGCCCGAATCAAGGCGCTTTTCCTGCGATTGAAAGCAGGTGCATCGGCCGAGACTGCAAAGGCCGGATTCCGCCTTCGCCTGCCACCATGATCGCACCTGCCCTACCGTTGAACGAAGCAGCACGCATCGACACGCTGCGCGCGCTGGACATCCTCGACACTTCTCCAGAGGAGCGGTTCGATCGCCTCACGCGCTTGGCCAAGCGGCTGCTGGGCGTGCCGATCGCCCTCGTCAGCCTGGTCGATACGAACCGGCAATGGTTCAAGTCGTGCGTCGGCCTGGACGCCACCGAGACACCGCGCGAAGTGTCGTTCTGCGGCCACGCGATCCTGGAGGACGAGGTCCTGCTCGTTGCGGATGCGGCGCTCGACGAGCGCTTCCATGACAACCCCCTGGTGGTCGGGAGCCCGAACATTCGCTTCTACGCCGGCTGCCCGCTGCGGGTGGCCAACGGCAGCAAGCTGGGTACGCTGTGTGTGATCGACGTCGTGCCACGCTCGCCAAGCGCCGAGGACCTGCAGTTGTTGCGTGACCTGGCGCGCATGGTCGAGCAGGAGCTCGGTGCGGTTCAACTGGCCACGATGGATGAACTGACGGCGCTGTCGAATCGCCGCGGCTTCCTGTCGCTGGCGCAGCACACGTTGAGCCTGTGCCGCCGCGTCGGGACGCCGGCCTCGCTGCTGTTCGTCGACCTGGACCGGTTCAAGCAGATCAACGACCGCTTCGGTCATGCCGAAGGTGATCGTGCCTTGCGCGACTTCGCGTCGCTGCTGAAGACCACGTTCCGCGACTCGGACGTCGTCGCCCGCCTGGGCGGCGACGAGTTTGCCGTCCTGCTGACCAATGTGCCGCCGCAGCAAAGCAACGAGGCGCTGGCGCGGCTGCAGCAGGCCGTCGACGAGCACAACCGGTCGAGCGGGCGCGGCTATGACCTGCTGTTCAGCGTCGGCCAGCTCGCGTACGACGCGGCGCGGCACCCGTCGGTCGACCTGCTCCTGCAGGAAGCCGATGCGCTGATGTACCAGCGCAAGCACCAGCGGCGCGCGACGGCCTGAGCGGGCGGCGGCGCTCCGAGTGCGGGCCGCTCGCTGGCGTGCGGGCGTCGGGCCGATCCCCGACTTCGGCTACTCGCCCTTGCCGAGCACGACGGCCTGCTTGCGTGTACTTCCGTTTCGCCAGAGGGTCAACGTCACGTTGTCGCCCGGCTGGTGTTTTTCCAGTGCACTGAGCATGTCGTCGAGGTCGGCGACCGGCTCGTCGTTGATCGCGGTGATCACGTCACCCGGCACGACATCGCCGCGGTCGCCGCGGCGGAAGGCCTGAAGGCCGGCGCGCGCAGCGGGCGTCCCGCTGCCCACCTGGACGACCGCGACGCCGCGTGGCAACCTGAGCGCGTTCGCCAGCTCGGGTGGGCCGGCGGTGATGCCGATCGCGGGCCGCACGAAGCGCCCATCGCGAATGATGCGCGGCACGATCCGGTTGACCTCATCGACGGGAATGGCGAAGCCGATGCCCGCAGACGCGCCGCTCGGGCTGGCGATCTGGGTATTCACGCCGATCAGCCGGCCGGCCGAGTCGAGCAGCGGGCCACCCGAGTTGCCCGGGTTGATGGCCGCATCGGTCTGCACCACGCCGCGGATCGTTCGGCCGTTGAACGACTCGATCTCGCGGTTGAGCGCGCTGACGATGCCCGTGGTCAGCGTCTGGTCCAGTCCGAACGGGTTGCCGATCGCGTAGACGCGCTGTCCCACCAGCAGGTCGCGACTGCTGCCGATGGCAATGGGGGGCAGCTTGGCCTTCGGTGCGGCGATCTTGAGCACCGCGAGGTCGCGGTCGGGGAAGACGCCGACCAGCTTGGCGTCGAACGTGGTCTGGTCGGCGAGCGTCACCTTCGCGCCGGAGCCGCCCTGGATGACATGGAAATTGGTGACGATGTGGCCGCCGTCGTCCCACACGAAGCCGGTGCCGGTGCCGCTGGGAACCTGCATCACGTTCATCGAGAACATGTCGCGCTGGGTGGCCAGCGTCGTGATGTGAACGACCGAGGGCGACGCGCGCCGGAACAGGTCGATGTGAGCCTGTTCGTCAGGCGTGAGTGGGCTGCGCGGCGTGACCGCGCGCGGCGGCGCCGGCTCGCTGGTGGTGCGGCTCTCGACGGCGATGTGCACGGTCAGCAGGCCGGCCGCGACGGCAGCGGCAGCTGCGGCGGCACGGAGCAAGGGGGTCGTGATCATGTCGTCTCCGGGCGGGTTGGTCTCGGGGTGGCGCGCGGCGGCGCACCGCATGCCACGCCCCACGTGTGTCCGAAGGAGCCAAGTGCAAGGGGCTCGAGCCGCCGACCTGGGCGCGCGGCACGGTCGGGACACCGAGGACATGGCAGGCACCACCGCTGCGCGCTCGATCATGGCGCCACCCCCGCCGTGCTGCATGCCGCGGCTCGCACGCTACGACTGGACACATGCTTCGAGGATGCTTTGGCCCGGCTGATGCCGCAACGAGCCGCAGGCCTGCGAAAATGGGAGCGATGCAGACGACCCTCCAGCAAGTCACGCCCGAGCTGCGCCAGTGGATCGTTTCCCAGGCCCAGGCGGGCCACCAGCCCGACGCCGTGCTGGCCGCGATGAAGGCCTCGGGTTGGCAGGAGGATGTCGCGATCCAGGCGATGGAGGACACGCTGACTGGCTTTCTGGCCGAACAGGCCAAATCGGCTGGGCTGCCCCCGCCCGTGCCGGTACCCGAGCCGGACGTTGCGCAGTCGCCGGTGTGGCTCGATGGCGGGGACCGGCGTGTGCAGGTGCTGCTGTCGATGCGCAACCCACGCGTGATCGTCTTCGGCGGACTGTTGACCGACGAAGAGTGCGACGCCCTGATCGAGTTCGCGCGGCCCCGCCTCGTGCGCTCGGAGACCGTGCAGATGGACACCGGTGGCAGCGAGGTCAATATCGCTCGCACCAGCTCGGGCATGTTTTTCCAGCGCGAGGAAAACCCGGTGTGCGCGCGAATCGAGCGGCGCATCGCGAAGCTGGTGAACTGGCCGCTCGAGAACGGCGAGGGCCTGCAGGTCCTCCACTACACGCCCGGTGCCGAATACCAGCCGCACCACGACTATTTCGATCCGGCGAAGTCGGGCACCCCGAGCATCGTTGCGCGCGGCGGCCAGCGCGTGGGCACGGTGGTGATGTACCTCAACAGCCCGGAAAAGGGCGGTGGCACCGTGTTCCCGGACGTGGCGTTGGAGGTCTCTCCGGTCAAAGGTAACGCGGTGTTCTTCAGCTACGACCGACCTCACCCGGTGACCAAGACGCTTCACGGCGGGACGCCGGTCATCGCGGGCGAGAAATGGGTGGCTACCAAGTGGCTGCGCGAGGGCCGGTTTGTCTAGGTAGCGGTCAACCGAAAGCCTGCATGCTCGTTAGGGGCTCTGAGCGCTATTGCTCGACCTTTCGAACGTCAACCCACATGAACAAGCTCCTGACCGCCCTTGCCGCCATCGCTTTTGTCGGTGCCGCCGCCGCGCAGACCGCCGCGCCGGCGACCCCGGCTGCTCCGGCTGCTACCGCTACCCCGGCCGCTCCGGCTGCCGCTGCCAAGCCTGCCGCCGCCGCGGAAATGAAGGCTGAAGCCGCGAAGCCCGAAGCCAAGGCCGACGTGAAGAAGACGGCTTCCAAGAAGGCTGCAACCAAGAAGGTTGCGTCGAAGAAGCCGGCCGCCAAGAAGGCCGACGAAAAGAAGACCGAAGAGAAGAAGTCCTGATCGCTGAGGCGAGGGGCATGGCGTGAGCCGGCCCCAGTGCGCAAACCCGGCCTCGGCCGGGTTTTTCATTGCGGGATGCGCCCGGCCGGCGGGAGCACGCGGTTGGCCGCGATGCGCGCCCACTTGCGCTGTTCCCAGGTTTGCGGGCCCTCCAGCGGCCATCGCTCGAGCGTCGCGGCGAGTTCGCCGATCGGCAGCCGCAGGTAGCCGGTCTTGTGGCGGCGCAGGGGCCACACGCCGGCCATCAACTGCCGCGGCAAGCGCGCGCGCGATGCGCTCGTCCAGTAGATGCACGGCCGTTGCATCCAGAAACCCTGTCGCTCGAAATGCACACGACCGGCGATGCCGCTCTGCGGCGGGAACACCAGATGGTCGGTTGCGGTCTCGAAAATGGCAAGGACGAGGTCGCTGGGCGAGTCGCTGCGATCGCAGACGAGGATCACGCGGTGGATTTCGCGTGCTGCCAGCCGGTCGATGACCCGGTCGCCATCGAGCACGAGCAGATCCTCGCCCTCCCAGCGGGTGGACAGCAGCGTCGGTGATTGCACTCGGGCCATGAAGCCCACCCTAGCAACCTGGGCGCTTGCGAGGTGTGAGCAGGCACAACAGCGTGCAAGAAAGGTGAGAGCGTCGCGATGCGCGTGAGCGCGCGGTGGCGTCAGCGCAGATGCACGAGCGCACGCACCAGGCCGTGGTCGCTCTTCGTGCGATCGCGCCCCTCGTGCAGGTGGTCGTTGAAGAACTCGACCCGCCGCACGTCGCCGCTGGCGAACTTGCTCGACGCGACGAACTCTTCCGAGACCCAGATCTGGTCGAGCACGTCGGGCCAGCCTTGGTGCAGGTGCGAATAGGCGAAGTCACGGCGGATCGAGGGGTCGCTTTGCACCTCCGGCGCGTGGAACAGAGCGATGTCGCGCGCCGAACGATCGAAGGCGATCGACTGCGTCGCCGCGACGATCTGGCTTGTCATGGAATGCGGGCCGTCGTTGAGATCGCCCATCAGCACGAGCGGCTCTCGCGTGTCCAAGAGGCGCTGGACCACGAGCATGCGAAGTGCCGCCGCCTCGGCGGCGCGCATCACGAGCGAACGCACTTGCGCACGTGCAAGGACGGCGGGGTCGTCGCGGTCCTCGAGGGGGTTGCCCGCCGCATCCTGGAGGAACTTCGGCCGTTTGCTCTTCAGGTGGGCCACGAGCACCCGCAAGGTGCCGCGCTCGCCGGGCAGCTCGATCAAGGCCTCGAGGACCGGTCGCTCGAACGCGCGGTGCTCGCCCAGCTCGGGCACAGGGACGGCGTGCGAGGGCGTGAAAGCCTGATGCGACCTCACCTCGACCACGCGGCATCGGCTCGCCAGTCCCACGCGCGGTGTGCCCTGCGCCCCTTGTTCGGCGCCGGGCGCCGCCACATGGGGGTAGCGCAGGCCACTGGCCGCGATCACGTCTCGCAGCGCCGACTCGTCCCAGACTTCCTGCAACGCGACCACGTCGGCGTTCACACGACGCAGCATGCCGCCCAACCAGTGGACCTTGCGTGCGTACTCGTCGACGTCGTATGACTCCACGTTGTCGTAGAAGACGCGACCGGGGTTCGCAAGATTCAGCGTATTGCAGGTCGCGAGCACCAGGGTGGCAGGCGAGGGCGGTTCTTGCGTGTCTGGATTCATGCGGCTAGTGTGCCCAGCGCTGGCCACCACGCCAAGACCAGACCCGCAGCGGCAACCGACGCGGCGAGCACACCGGCGACGCGCAGGCCGTAGCGCGCTCCGCCTGCGAACGTCGCGACGACCGTGCGGCTCACCGTGTTGATCCCGATCGCGAGCAGGACCGCGCGCAGCGCGTCGCCGGCAGCGATGTTGCCCACGTGGTGCATCGACAGGCCCGCGGCGATCGGTGCATGCGCGTCGGCCAACGCGGCCAGTGCCGTTCCGATCCACAGGCCGCCACTGCCGAATTGCGCGCGCGTCCAAGCAACCATGGCGGCCACGGCGAGCAACAGCCCCGCGACGCATAGCGCCTCGCGCAGTCGCAGCGGGCGGCGTTCGGCCAGCGTCGGCGCGTCCTGGATCCGTCCGCCGGCACCAACGCGCGCGAGCGCCCATGCCCCTGCGGTGGCCACCGCGGCACCGGCCGCAGCCGGTGGTAGGAGCGAGGCCCACAGCGACGGGCTGGCCACGGCGCACACCACCAGGGCCTGCAACCAAGTCGCGGCGCCTGACAGTGCCGCGGCGCCGGCGAGTGCGCCGCGCGCGGCGGCATCGCTTTCATTGCGCGATTGCGCGCCGAAGGTGGCGATCGTCGCCGTGCTCGAGATGAAGCCACCGAGCAGGCCAGACAGCGCGAGCGCCTGTCGTGGCCCCAGCAGGCGCCGCGCGACATGGGCCGCAGCCTGGATCGCCAGGATCAAGAGCACGAGCGTCGCGACCTTGCGCAGCGACAGTCCGCCAAGGATGGCAAGCGGCTCGGCCGGTGCAAGCGGGACGACCACCAGTGCGACCGCCGCCAGCACGAGTGCGTCCTGCACTTCGGCGTCGGAAAGCCACTCGGTCGCAAAGCGGTGCATGTTCTCGCGTGCCGCCAGAAGGCCGGCGAGCACGGCGCCGCAGGCTGCGCCGAGCGGTGGTGCACGCACGCATTGCACGCCCACGAGGTAGGAGACGAGGAGTGCGACCTCGGTGGTCAGGCCGGGGTCGGTCGCCTGCGGGCCGCTCGTCCGCCAGTAGGCGATTGCCGCGAGGGTGGCAACCGCGACCGCGCCGGCCGCCACCAGCGCCGTGTCGGCCCCGATGGTCTGGGCCAGCGCGCCAGCCATCGTGACCAGCGCGAAGCTGCGCATGCCGGCCGCCGAGCGGCCCGGGCCACGCCCCTTGCGGCGCTCGCGCTCGATACCGACGAGCAACCCGACACCGAGCGCGACGGCCAGACCGATCCAGGGCTGCCCCAACTCGCCGCTCACGCCTCGACGGCCTGTGCATGTGGCGGCACGCTGGCGCGCCAGCCCAATTCATGGCTGATGCGAAAGCGCAGCGCGTCGGTGGCCTCGGGATTGCCATGGACGACGAAGCAGTGCCGCGGCGGGTGTTCGAAGCCACGCAGCCATTGCATCAGTTCGTCGGCATCGGCGTGTCCCGAGAAGCCCTCAAGGTGGCTGACCTCGGCGCGGACCGGCACCATCTCGCCGTAGATCTTGACTTCGCGTTCACCACCGATCAATCGCGCGCCGCGCGTGCCGGCCACCTGGAAGCCCGGGAACACGATGTGGTGGCGCGGATCGGGCGCCATCACCTGCAGATGGTGCAGCACGCGCCCACCCGTAGCCATGCCACTGGCCGAGATGATCACGGCCGGCATCCGGTTGCGCGCGAGCCGCTGCGACTGGGCGCCGGTTTCGATGAAACGCACACCCTCGGTCAGGCGCGACAGCTCGCGCGGGGCGACCCGCAACAGCTTGCGATGGTGCATCGTCAAATCGGTGGCGGCAATCGCCATCGGGCTGTCTAGGAAGATCGGCAGCGACGGCGGAATGTCGCCCGCGCGCTTGAGGCGCTGCAGCACCAGCAGCAGCGCCTGTGCGCGACCCACCGCGAAAGACGGCAACAGTACGCTGCCGCCGCGCTGCACGGTGTGGCGGATGATGTCGCCCAGCCGCGCCTGCACATCTTCCCTCGGGTGCAGCCGGTTGCCATAGGTGGCTTCGACCAGCAGCACGTCGGCGCGGGCGATGCGTTCGGGCCCGGGCAGCAGCAGGTCGTTCGTGCGACCGAGGTCACCCGAGAACACGATCCGCTCGCGGCCCGAGGCGAGCGTGACCGCGCAGGCACCGAGCAGGTGTCCCACCGGGGTGAGCAGGATCTCGAGCCGGCTGATGCGCGTGGCCTGGCCCGGCGCAAGCGGCACGACCTGCGTCATCGCGCGCGCCGAGTCGGCGCGTGTGTACAGCGGCAGCGCCTTGCCATGGCGTGAGGTGGTGTACTTGTTGGTCCGGCGTGCATCTTCCTCCTGGAGGTGCGCGCTGTCGGCCAGCAACACGGCGGCGAGATCGCGCGTCGCCGGGCTTGCGAAGACCGGGCCGCGCCACCCCTGTCGCACCAACACCGGCAGCCAGCCGCTGTGGTCGAGGTGCGCGTGCGACAGCACCACCGCATCGATCGAGGCGATGTCGATCGGCAGCGGTTGCCAATTGCGTTCGCGGTGCAACTTGAGGCCCTGGAACAGGCCGCAGTCCAGCAGCACGCGCGAGCCGCCGAGCTCGACCAGGTGTTTCGAGCCGGTGACGCCGTCGGCACCGCCGAACGATGTGATTCTCATGCGCGGTCCTTGCCCAACGCCTGCAGCGCGCCTGACTCGAGGATCTGCGTCGACAGACCGTCCGTGCGCAGCGCCAAGCGCATCGCGCGGGCGACGACTGCTGCGTCGATCGGTCGCACCGAGGCGGGCAGCAGCGCGCCGATCGGCGCGAGCAGCCCCAATGTGAGTTGCTCGCCAAGGCGTGTCGGCTGCCCAAGGGCCGCGCGGGCACCGGCCAGCAGCGAGGGCCGCGCGATGACGAGGCGCTCGAAGCGCAGTGCGCGCAGCGCCCCTTCCATCTCGCCCTTCACGCGGTTGTAGAAGACCCTCGCCTTCGGATCGGCGCCGAGCGCCGACACGACCGCACAGCGCTCGACGCCCGCCTCGCGAGCGGCGCGAGCGACACTGACGACGGCGTCAAGGTCCACAGCGCGAAAAGCCGCCTTTGAGCCGGCGACCTTGATCGTGGTGCCCAGCGCGACGTACAGCTCATCGGCGCGCGGCAACCCGGCGGGCCGCGCGAAATCGATCAGGTGGGGCGTGAGGGCGTCCGATGCAGGCAGGTCCGGCACCTCGCGCCGCAGCAGCGCGTGCACGCGCGCGCGGTCGTCGGCGAGCAGCTGGGCCAGCAAGGCGCGGCCGACGAGGCCGCTCGCACCGGCGAGCAGGACGGTCGGTCGTTCCCGGGTCATGCGCGGATCGTAGTCCGCGCGCGACGTCAGCGTTTGCCCTGCGTCAGTCGCGCGCCTGCGGGTCGCGGCGCGCCGCCATGGCGGCCGCCTCGGTCACCGGGGCGGCCGCCTGCGCCGCCATTGCCCGTGCGTTGCCCGCCGCCGCGCCGCGTGTTGCCGCCCGCGCCGATGGTCATCCGGCGGCCCAGCACGATCGGCTCCGCCTTCTCGCCCAACGGCGGCTCGAAGCCACGCACCGGCTCGCTTGCGATGCTGCGCTTGATCAGGCGCTCGATGTCGCGCAGGAACTGCTGCTCGTCGACACACACGAGCGAGATCGCCTCGCCTTCGGCGCCGGCGCGGCCCGTGCGTCCGATCCGGTGCACGTAGTCCTCGGGCACGTTGGGCAGCTCGAAGTTGACCACGTGCGGAAGCTGGTCGATGTCGATGCCGCGCGCCGCGATGTCCGTGGCCACGAGCACCGGCAACTGGCCGCTCTTGAACTCGGCCAGCGCCTTGGTACGCGCGCTCTGGCTCTTGTTGCCATGGATGGCCATCGCACCAATGCCCTGGTCGTTCAGGTAGTCGGCGAGGCGGTTGGCGCCATGCTTCATGCGCGTGAAGACCAGCACCTGGTGCCAGTCGCCCTGCTTGATCAGGTGGGCCAGCAGCTCCTTCTTCTTGTCGCGCGCGACGGGGTGGACTCGCTGC
>Ga0224510_10001707_pt1 | contig 14034 bp, 17 predicted proteins | sample SF_May12_sed_USG_FD_170161 | JGI IMG/M metagenome (GOLD analysis project Ga0224510, IMG submission 170161) | Sediment microbial communities from San Francisco Bay, California, United States - SF_May12_sed_USGS_4_1 | ecosystem: Environmental > Aquatic > Marine > Sediment | place: USA: California... | reverse complement strand
TGAGTAGAAAATGACGACGTGATATCGGCTGAGAGGTTCCCTTTGAACTCAACGCACGGAGGGCTCCAAGTGCATCCTCAGCCGAATAGTGCCGGCGTTCAGCCAGCAATGCGGCTGTCATCACGCGGACCAATGAACGGAACGATGCGGTTCGAGCCATTGGAACATCTCCAGGTTGGACAACGATGAGTAGCGCTATCTTACCGAAATGATACGAGGTGCGAAAGCTGGTGAGCGAGAAGATGGTGACCGGAGGGCGATGCTACCCGTCATTCGAATCTGCCACTGGCTACAGCTGGAACTGAAAGAACAGGACGAACTGTACGATTGTTGGACAGGCATAGGGCGAAGGTTGGTCCTCAGGAAGAACCTGGGATGACTTTGTTTCTGCTTAAGTGTTAGATTCGATTTCAGCAACGTCACATGTGGCCCAGGCACTATTCTACAAGGAGGACATGACGATGGGACTGTTTGGCACGATTATGGAGAAACTCGGATTTGGTTCTACGGCCCATGCGGCAACCCCGCCGCCAGCCGCAGCATCAACCGCTCCGTCAGCTCCCGCTGCGGCACCGGCTGTTCCCAAACCCGCTGCCATATCCGCAGTCGATGTGGTGGGAAAGCTCGAAGGGCTCGCGGCGAAGAATCCGCAGAAGCTGAATTGGAAAACCTCAATTGTCGATTTGATGAAACTCTTGAATTTGGACAGCAGTCTGACGGCACGCAAAGAACTGGCGACCGAACTCGGATGCCCCGCGGACAAGATGGGTGATTCCGCTCAGATGAACATGTGGCTTCACAAAGCGGTGTTGCAGAAACTCGCAGCAAATGGCGGGAATATTCCCACGGAGCTCTTGCACTGACAGGAGGCGGAGCGAGGGGGATCAGCCCTCTCGCTCGCTCTCGATCAACACCGGGCGGGAGAGGCTCAGCCTTTGCGGTGCTTCCGTCAGGACCAAGGGCGTCTGCTGGAGCTCATCGACTACCGGATGGGAGCCCATGTCGATGGACCCTTTAAAAAAGGCGCCCTCCTCCATCGAGAATGACGGAGCAGAGATGTCACCAAGGACGACCGCAGGTTTGAGCAGTTGGATCTTGCTGGTGGCGGTCACGTTCCCATGGATCTTTCCTCTGGTCACGATGGTTTCGGCGACGATCGTTCCTCGGATCGTGGCGTTCTCACCGATTACCAACATCCCTTTTGCATGGATCTCACCCTCAATCGAGCTGTCGAGCTGAACCGTGCTGTGAAAGTGGACGATACCCTTGAATGTGACGTCCTTCCCCAGCACAGTGAAATGCCCATTGTCGGAATCGCCCTCTTTTTTTTTGTCCCACATGATGATCCTCTTTCAGAGTGGTTTCAAAAAATAGGTCGTAACCATACAGGAGTCGAAAGCCAGAATCAAAAAATGATTGTAGAGGTATAGCTGGGTGAGGCGCAATACGCTATTTCTTGTCGGATGGCGTGTGGTGAGATCGTGTCTTGTCCGAACTATTTCCTCCGACGGATGTGACCGCCTTGCCGATCGCCGGCCCAATCTTGGGAATTTCTTTTTCGATATTCTGTGCAGCGCTCCGTAGTCCCCTGGTGAGATCGTCGACGGTGAGACCTTTCCGTTGGTCACCCTGTTGTGAGTCGGCTGCGTCGGCCAAGGTTCCGGTTAAGAAGCCCAGGCAGAGCCACAGAAGCCATCCGGTGATCCATCGGTGCTGCATTGCTCAATTCTATCAGATGGAGGCAGGGCAGCCAAGCTCCACGTCGATGGCGTATTCTTTTGGGATCGCGTATGATCGCGCGGGACGGTCACGGGCGTATATCTGAGGAGCACTCTACGATGGATGTCGAGGTCGCAGCTCGCCGCTTGGTGGCCATCGGCGCTCTCAGCGCCGGATTGGGCGTTGCAGCCGGCGCCTTTGGGGCGCATGCATTAAAAGACATGTTGGATCAACATCTGCTGGACGTCTATGAGAAGGCAACCCGCTATCAGATGTATCATGCGTTCGGCATGGTCTTGAGTGGGTTCGCCGCACAGCTCTGGCGCGATGCCGGAGCGGCCAAGGCTGGGTGGTTGTTTTTGGGGGGCACCCTGCTGTTTTCCGGCAGTCTCTATGGAGTGTCGCTCTTGGGGGTTCGCTGGCTGGGAGCGGTGACGCCGATCGGAGGCCTCCTCTTTATTGTGGGATGGGTGATGTTGGGGTGGCGAGCCTGGCGCTCAACCTAACAGTGTGTTGACAAACACATTCACGAGGCAAGGATTTCCAGCATCCGAGATCTCCAGTAGAAGCAGAGAGGCCTGTAGGCTGTTCAGAAAGGCCGTGCAGCAAGGCCGCAGCGAACGAAGAGGCAAAGCGTAACTGTTTTCACCCGCCCACCCATCGCCTGTGTGAACAGGCGTTTACCCAGGCTGTACGTTGAGTCTCTGAGGGATGCGAGAACGCCGCTGGCGGGCTTTATCAACAGCCTGCTAACTATGGCTTGCAGGGGGCAAGGCGTTTGCCGCTGATAGGACCCCATCCGCCGGTATTATTCATAAACGATCCTTCGATCTTCTCGTCGTCTTTGATGAATAAAAGACTGTCTTCCTGGATGTGGCCGTTCTGTTCCCACCGCAAGTAAATGGCATCTCCGAGAATGATGCTTTCCGCCGGCATAGCCGCATTGGCCGAGGCTTGTCCGGGCAGAGAGAAGATGATGGTGGACTTCTGCTCTCCATGGATTTGATGATTGTGAATGATCCATTGCCAGGTCCCGCAGAGTCGTGAGTGGCCTTTTGCTTGCCTGACCCGGTCTTTCCACCCATGGATGGTCCACCACGTTGTGATGGCCTGGTGACTCGCTTCAAACGCCGTACGTTCCGCCGCCAAAATCAACTCGACGTTTCGTGACTCCCGTGTTCCCTGGGCCGTGCCAGATCCTTGCGTATCCTTGGTCAGACGGAGTAGGTCGGAGAACGAGGCGGTCTGGTTTTTGGTCCGTAACCAGTCTTGTCGTGCTGCAGAAAGTGGAATGGCGGGAGTCGATGGTCCTGTCTCCTGGCGAAGAGCATTGGCAAACTGCCACGTGCCTAGCGCTCTCATCAAGTCAGAGACAGACTGGGACAATTCCGGCACTCCGAGTTCCTTGATCATCTTGCTGGGGAGCCTGGCCCCCAGGGCGCCGGCGGCATCTTTCAGACCAAGGGCAGGTCCGACCGATGTCGTAAACAATCGGACTGCCCCCTCGTCTGACTCGATCAGCGCGAGCTGGTCGGCTCGTTGAGTCACCACGTCGGTCAGCAAGCGAGGAGATTCTGGTCCGTTTGCCATCGTCACCGATGGGAGAAGGAGCAGGCCCAACAGGATGAGGAGCCACCTGACTTTCTCCTGTCGGTATCCGCGAGCAGGTTGATGCTGATTCAACTTGTTTGCCATATTGATTTGTATGTGTGGAGAATCGTCAACGGGAGAGCGGCGCTGACTCATGTTCCTTGGAAACAGGACTTCAGAAAGCTTGTTGTACGTTCCCAGGCGAGGGATGCGCTGTCGGCGTCATAGGCACTCGGTTTCATCTCGTTGCAGAATGCATGGGAGGCGTTGGGGTAGCGATGGGTGTCGATCCGTTTGGCATACGCTGCGGAGGCGTTCCGTAGTTGCTCGACATCCTCCTGTGTGGCCCAGGTGTCTTTTCCCGCCTGATGATAGAGGACCGGGGAAAAGAGATCTTTCATCAGCTCGCTCGGTGCAACCATCTTGCCATAGTACGAGACAGCGGCACGCAACCGCTTTCTGCGACAGGCGAACTGCAACGCATAGGTCCCGCCCATTCCGTATCCGACCACTCCATGAATGTTCTTCTTGGCCGTGGTCCGAGTATTAAGGTATTCACAGCAAGAGTTGATGTCTGTGATGACCTGGTCATCATTCTGTCGTGCCAGCAATGCGGCCGCGACGTCGTCATTGGCGGTGACCATGCCTCCCAATCGACCGTAGAGATTCGGAATAATCACCATATACCCTTCACAGGCCAAGCGAGCTCCAAGATCCTTCATCTGGCCGGTCAGCCCCCACCAATCATGTAAGAGGACAAGCCCTGGATAGGTTCCGGCTTGTTGCGGCCAAAAGAGCAGGCAGTCGACCTGGTGCTCCTTCGGCATCTTACTTTTGAAATAGGGGTCTACCATCTGATCGGTATGGGTGGGGATCGGCACGCCACTTGGGAAACGGGCCGTTCCTGTTCCGATCTGTTCTAATGTGAATGGAGCCGCTGGCGCTGTAGGCATGGTCGAAATTCTATGACCGAACCGGTGTGACGCTGGACATGATGGTACTATATGAAGCCCTTTGTGGGAATGTCAATTGACTGCTGGATGCCCCGGTTCTACAGTGAGGGCGGAGCGACGTGTCATGAACGGAAATCGCATTGGAGTGGGGCTGGTCGGGGTAGGCCGACATGGGGCCCGGTATGCACAGCATCTGGTTCATGATCTGCCGATGGCTTCGCTCCAGGCTGTCTGTCGGCGACATCCTGAACAAGGGCTTCAGCTCCCGGGTGCCGACTCAGTCAGGGTGTATGGGGAGGCGCAGGCGCTCATCGCCGATCCGTCGGTCGATGTGATTGTCGTTGTGACTCCCCCGTTGTACGCTCTGGAGATCTGCCGACTTGCGGTGCAAGCCCGCAAACCCCTGTTGATCGAGAAGCCACTGGCTACCACAGCCGTCGATGCCCGGACCATGGTGGCTTTGGCCTACGATGCCGGGACCCCGCTCATGACGGCGCAGACGCTCCGGTTCGACAGGACGATTCAGCATCTGAAGAGCCTCCAAGCCTCTCTCGGGCGTTCTCAGACATTTGACGCGGTCTTTCAGATTGAGATTCGGAACACGGCCCTGGACCATGTTGCAGGCTATGGGAACCGAGGAGCTCTAGTGGAAATCGGTGTACACATGCTCGACCTGGTTCGGTTCCTGACCGGTGAAGAGGCAGAGACCGTGTGCTGCACGATGGACCATAGTCCACCGATCGCACCGGAACGAACGGCCTCGATTCAGCTCACCACCACAGGGGGAACGGTCTGTCGTATCGACATCAGGAGAGTTGTGGGCGAACGTGCGGGACGAGCAGTCTGGGTCGGTTCACAGGGGCGGGTGGAGGCCGACTGGATGCGCCGGCGAATCCACCATGAAACTGGTGCCGGAGGAAAGACCTGGGATATCGATATCCCTCCATCTCTGACCGTCCTCGATACGCTCTCGGCGTTCCTCCAAGCGGTGAACGCCGGCACGCCCATGCCGATCACGGGAGAGGACGGATGCCGAGCTGTGGAAATCGCCGAAGCCTGTTACCAGTCGGCTCAGCTCGGTGGCGCTCTTGTCAGCGTTGATCGTGAAGCGTGAAACGTATCTCGCCTCTGAATTCAGACGCTTCACGCTTCACGTGCGACGTTTCGCGAGATACTTCTGTATCCTACGACTCTGCGACGATGTGGGTGTCCGTTTCTTCGATACCATCGATCGAATGGATTTTCGTAATCACCACGTCGGAGAGTGCGCGTTCGTCCTGGACGCTAATGAAGACGAAAATATCCGGGCGACCGAAGCAGGAGTGAGCCTGCTCCACGCCCGATATGCGCTTCAGTGCCCCGACCACGTCCTTCGTTTTTCCCGCTTTGACCTTGATGAGAATGTACGCTCTGGTTGCCATGTGCTGCTCCTTTGTTAAATTGCGAGAGGTGTACGGAGTTCTTTGCGTGATGTCGATAGTTATATCAGTTTCGTGTCGCAAGTTTCGGGTTTCAGGTTTCATGTTCTTCCAGGAAGCCATAACACGAGACCAGAAACTCGAAACCAGAAACACGACACGCGGAACTTGCGAGGCTTATCGAGCCGCGGTGCCCGGCATCTGGTTCCGATGATGGGTATAGACCTCGTCAAAGGCCAACCCTTGTGCGGTGAGGGCCGATCGGCCGTCCCTCACGAGTTGCATGAATCGCCGAAAATCATCCACCGACAGATTGAACTGTCTGAGCCCCGATGCGAGTGTCTTTCGCTCGTCTGGTGAGGCCTTGACGTCGGCATCCGCAAGTGCTTCCAAGATGTCAGCGGTCCACCCACTGGTGCGAAACTGCTCCAGGCTGGTGGTGGCTCGGTCTCCATACTTGTCGGTTAAGGCACGCCGGGCAAATTCCTGGATAGCGGGATCCGTTCCCTTGGCAAAGACGGACTGCAGTTGGATGACGGCCTGGATGATGCGATCGGCTTCGCGCGTGCCTTCCGGTGGAAGCACGGCCGCCTGTTGAAGGGTGGCCAGCACGGCCATGGCTGAACCGACATGTGGGGATGTCTGCTTGGCCTGTTGGCGAGGAGCGCCGGCGGGTTCATCATTGCCCAAGACAGAACTACTCTGTGCTGGGAGTAGGACCAGCCAGAGTGCGAAACCAAGGCCCAGGATCTGACGAGGGTTCAGCCGGAACGGTGGCCTGTTCAACCGAACCGATTGTTCTAGAGATGGCCAACGGGGCATGAACGAATTATACAGAGCCGGTCCAAGGGGTGCTAGCCCGCATGACCCATGAATGATTCGGTAAGCTGATCACAGGATTCCCCGGGGCACGAATCGTCTTGAAATGCAGGCGATTGCAGAATAGTCGAGAGACGGTTCTATTGAAACCCTTACAGAGACTCCCTATAATGAACACATTTTGCCACGGCTCAGTTGGCTCGCGTGATGAGTGCTCCTGCAGGATGTGCAAAAAGGTCGTCCAGCAAGGCCGCAGCCAGCGAAGATGCGAATCGTACTGAGCCCAGTACGGTGAGCCTCTAAGCGATGCGAGAACGCGGCTGGCGGGCTTTGCAGCCTGCCAGAGAAAGGCGTGGAGTTATGCTTGCCAAGGTCACGAGCGCGGCGCTGGTCGGTCTTGATGCGCATCTCGTAGATGTCGAAGTCGATATTTCCGGCGGGCTCCCGCAGTTTTCGGTCGTTGGGCTACCGGATGCCACCGTGAAGGAAAGCCGAGACCGTGTTCGATCGGCGCTGAAGAACACGGGGTTTCACTTCCCTGCCAAACGAATCACCGTCAATCTTGCCCCTGCCGGGGTCAAAAAAGAAGGGTCCGGGCTCGACCTCGCGATTGCACTTGGAATTCTCGTTGCGGAAGAAGTGATCCCGCAGTCGATGTTGGATCGTTCCGTTATAGTCGGGGAACTATCGTTGGACGGACGAGTGAAGCCGATTACGGGAGCCCTGTCTTTTGCGTTGGCGTGCCGAACCGGTTACGACTTGCTGCTTCCGGCAGCCAATGGGGCTGAAGCGGCATTGGTCAAGGGGGTGCGGGCCTATCCGATCCACAGTCTTCCCGAAGCGGTGGAGTTTCTGAAAGGCAACCAGGTCCTCATTCCCAAGGATCCACATGAGGATGTTCTTGGGACGGTCAGCACGGCGGAGGACGAGGACTATGCCGATGTTCGCGGGCAGGACCATGCCAAGCGAGCCCTCGAAGTTGCCGCGGCGGGGGGACACAATGTGTTGATGGTCGGTCCTCCAGGATCCGGCAAAACCATGTTGGCGCGCCGCTTACCTTCCATCCTGCCGTTGCTGGAATTGGATGAAGCGATTGAAACGACCAGAGTGCACAGTGTGGCGGGATTGCTCACTCCGGAACGACCGCTGTTGGCCGTTCGGCCGTTTCGGGCTCCGCACCACAGTATTTCAGACGCCGGGTTAGTCGGGGGCGGGACCATCCCCAAGCCGGGGGAAGTTTCGCTTGCGCATAATGGGGTGCTGTTTCTCGATGAATCGCTTGAATTCAAACGAGGTGCGCTGGAAGGGCTCCGGCAACCGTTGGAGGATGGATATGTCATCCTGACGCGGGCTAGCGGGACGCTCAAGTATCCGGCTCAGTTCATGCTGATTGCGGCGATGAATCCCTGTCCTTGTGGATACTATGGAGACCGGACTCGGTCTTGTATTTGTTCCGGCATCCAGATTCGCCGGTATCGTGCGAAGCTCTCAGGTCCTCTGCTGGATCGACTGGATATCCATCTGGACGTTCCGCCGGTGCCGGTTCGAGAACTTCGCACGGAGCTGCCTGCTTCGGAAGGCTCGGCGGCGATCCGATCGCGTGTCGTGACGGCCCGTGATCGGCAGCGCCGGCGGTACCGAGCTGAGGGCATCTATACAAATGCGCAGTTGAAGCCGCGGCTGGTAAAACGGTATTGTGGGCTTGAGCAGCCGGCTCAGGAGTTGCTTGAGCAGGCCATGACTAGGCTTCGCCTCTCCGCGCGGGCCCATGGGCGTATCCTGCGTGTCGCACGGACGATCGCCGATCTGGCCGACGCTGAGAGGATTGAGGCTGTGCACATTGCAGAGGCCATTCAGTATCGGTCATTTGACCGTAACCCTGACGTGTGAGGATTCCGTGTCATCGGTACGCGTGTTTGTGTGGTGGTTCGTTGTGGGTGCCACGATGGCGTTGTCTGTCATCATGGTGCAAGGCGGCATCAGAGAAGTGATGCAGGCTCAAGGGTCTGTGTGGGAGTTGAAGCTGGTAGAGCTGCTGACCACGGTGATGGGCGGAGGGTTGTTAGGCGGCTGTATCGCGCTGATTCTCGATCGAATTAAGAAGTCGTGATTTGTGTTACGTAAATCGCATCTTTGTTTACAAGGCGCGCATCGCCTGGTCATGCTGCTGTAGCAGTGAGTCGGGTGGGTTCTGCTGTTCTCTGACCAGGGCTCGAGCTGTCGCGGAGAGAATGCTCAGAAGCTCAGTTGGAACGTCAACGATTTTAACGGTCGAGGAGTGCTTGTAGGCGAACAGATCAACCTGCATGATATCGATGCCGATGGCTTGTGGGCAGGCAACGGGATCTTTGTCTGGATTGGCAGTGCTACCGTTAGCGGAAATTCGACAGGCCTGCTCTGCTATTCTGGTGGCGTCTTGCAACGTATCGTACCTGAGATGAATTACGAATAGGGTATGGCGACGCGGAGTCCAGCTGTAGAGACGAAGACCTTGAAGTCGCGATCGCGTGTGACAAGTGTCGCATGATGATCGAGGCAGCTTTGCGCGATGAGGGTGTCGGCTAAATTGGCTCGACGACCGGTTCTGAGTACTTTGGCTCGGAGGAGTCCTGCACGTTCCCAAAAACCTTCAGTAATGAAGAGGGTGGGAAGTTCCAGAATCGTCCGTCTCAAGGTTGGTGAGAGATCGGAATCGCTGAGAAGTTCCGCCACGGTGACCGGTGAAAGAACTCCGACTTGATCAAGGAGCGCCTGGTCGACGATAGTGACATCGGCCCCTTCTTCACCTTGGAGATAGGCAATCAGGGAACTCGTATCAAGGCATAGCATTAGTCCAGCCGCAGCTCCGAGAGCTTGACGCGAAACTTGACCTTGCCACGAAATCGTCGTAGACGACCATAGGCGCCCCCGGCAGCAACTAATTCAAGCCCTCTTCGTACGGTCGGAGTGATCCCTTCGCCGCTTGCCGTGGTTGCACGCGCCAAGAGGTCGGCCGGAACTTCCACGGTGAGTTTTTTAAGCGGTCTTGCCATGATGCCCTTCTCCTTCTGGTGAGGGACCTTCCACTATAAGGAAGTGTATACCATATGATGGGCCATATATGCATACGGTATCAGATGGGAATGGCACTTACTTAACGATGACGTGGCTGATGTGATGCACACAAAGGCTGATTCGAGTGATACGGTGGGGTTGTCAAACAACCACCTATCACCCGAGGAGCGAGCCTGAATGCATCCGAAGCGTAACCTGTGTGCACCGCAACAACGACGGATTCGCCGTCAGGTCCAGAACAGCGACGCGCATACATTTTTCAACCTGCTGACACGCCCGGAGATGTTGGGCGAGGTCGAGTCGCTGTTGCCACCGTATCGGGAACGGATGTTTCCTCCAACCGAGCCGCTGTCGATGTTTCTCACTCAGACGCTGAGCGCGGATCGCTCGTGCCAGAAGGCGGTGAACGATACGGCCGTCAACCGCGTGGCCAGAGGCCTTCCGCGGTGCAGTACGCATACCGGGGCGTATTGCCGTGCGCGACAACGCGTACCGATGGAGATGATTTCGACACTGGTGCGACAGACGGGGCGACGGATTACCGCGCAGGCTCCCGCGCCATGGCGTTGGCGGGGTCGTCCGGTACGGCTGGTGGACGGCACGACTGTGGTGAGCCGGACACGCCGGCCAATCAAGCGGCCTATCCACAGCCGCGGAGTCAGAAGCGCGGCCTGGGGTTCCCCCTGTGCCGGATGGTGGGTATTCTGTGTCTGGGGAGCGGGGCAGTGCTCAATGCGGCCATCGGACGCTATCAGGGGAAGGGCGGTGATGAACAGACCCTCCTCCGTTCGATACTCGAGACGTTGGAGCGTGGGGACCTGCTCGTCGGTGATGCCTTTTACGCCACGTATTTTCTGCTGTGCACCTTGCGCGAACTAGGCATTGATGCGGTCTTTGAGCAATACGGTGCCCGCCGACGCCGGACTGACTTTCGGTGCGGTTGGGCCCGCGTGACCATCTGATCATGCTACCGAAGCCACCCCTCAAACCTGACTGGATGACGCAAGCAGCCTACGATCAGGCACCTGCAACCCTCCTGATACGGGAACTGCGCACCGGTGGGAAGACCCTGGTGACCACGCTGCTGTGCCCCAAGGACACACACAAGTCCGCCGTGAAGGCCTTGTATCGAAGCCGCTGGCACATTGAGCTGGATCTGCGCAACATCAAGAGCACCTTGGGGATGGAGCGGTTGAGCTGTCAGACTCCAACCATGGCGATCAAGGAGATGTGGGTTCATCTACTGGCCTACAATCTCATTCGGCTGATGATGGCTCAGGCGGCGCTGCGCACCGACTCGCGACCGCGCCAGCTCAGTTTCAAGCACACCCTGCAACTCTGGCTCGCCTGGGATCATCATGGCCATGACATCGACTACGACGAGATGCAGGGTAGTCTGTTGGCCCTGATCGCTCAACAACGGGTCGGCGATCGGCCCGGCCGCATTGAACCCAGGGCCATCAAGCGTCGACCAAAACCCTACTCGCTCCTCACCAAACCACGCGCGATCGCCAGAGAGAACGCCCGCAAATATGGCCATCCCACGAAGCTTAAGTAAGTGCCATTCTAGCCTGTCCCCTTTTTCTTCTCTCGCGGGAGCACCTTTTTCTGTCATCAAGATGGGCTCGGGTCGGTCACAGACTTGACAGATTCAGCTGGTGCCACTGCGAAGAGCTACAGCTACGATGCGTACGGGAATATCCTCGAATCGCCGGGCACGCTGGACCAGCCGTACGCGTATACAGGACGGGAATTTGACACTGAAAGCGGACTGTACTATTACCGGGCTCGCTACTACGAATCCAGTTCAGGTCGGTTTCTGCAACAGGATCCCATTGGGCTTGCAGGTGGACTAAATCTGTATGGATATGTTGGATCGAATCCGGTCAATGCCATTGACCCTATGGGGCTAATTGCTCCCGCAGTACCTTTGGTGGCGCCAGTCATAGTGCCGACGCTTCAAGGAATTGGATCTGTTGCAACAGCCCTGGGAGGGTTGGCATTAGCGGCGATAAGTGTTACGGGTGGCGATACGCGAATATCCTCCTTTCACGTTGAGGCGGTAGGGTCAAACGACAGTGGGCTTGCATGTTTTGACGACTAGTTATATCGTGCGGTTCGCAGCGAACGGTTAATGCAGGAAGCAACGTCCGATGCCCCTATCGACAGAAGGTGTTCTCACCCGACCAGAGAAAGAAATGTCACCATGAAAGCGCTGATGCTCAGTAACGAATATCCTCCCTATACCTATGGTGGAGCGGGAGTTCACGTGGAATACCTGAGTAAGGAATTGGCGAAGCTGCTGCCAGTGGAGGTTCGGTGTTTTGGTGACCAGTATCTGGCGCACCATAACCTTCACGTCAGAGGGTTTAAACTCGAGAAGATCGATTACGGGTGTCCGAAATATTTGGAATCTGTCTTTGGTGCCGCTCAGAGAGGGCTGAACTTCAACTCGTTTGGCATAGAGGCGGATCTCGTTCACTGTCATACCTGGTATACCCATTTTGGTGGGATCCTGGCGAAGTTGAATTACGGGATCCCGCTCATCATCACGACGCACTCGTTAGAGCCGCTGCGCCCTTGGAAACGGGAACAGCTCAAGGGCGGATACGATTTCTCCTCCTGGGTGGAACGGATGGCCATCGAGATGGCCGATGCCGTGATCGCGGTCTCCTATGGAACGAAACAAGACATCCTTCACCATTTTCGCATTGCTGAGGAGAAGATCAAGGTCATCCATAATGGAATTGATCCGATCGAATACCAAAAACGGCGATCGACCGACGCACTTCGACGCTACGGGGTAGATCCGTCTAAGCCGTTTGTACTGTTTGTTGGTCGAATTACACGCCAAAAGGGCATCATACATCTGGTTCGAGCCATCAAGTATTTCGATGCTGATTTCCAGGTGGTTCTCTGTGCTGGGGCTCCCGATACCGCGGAAATCGCTGCTGAAATGGAGGCTGCGGTCAAAGACGTCTCGGCCGACAGACCAGGCGTAATCTGGATTCCCGAGATGCTGGACAAACAAAGCGTGATCGAATTCTATTCACACGCTGCGGTCTTTTGTTGTCCCTCAATCTACGAGCCATTTGGCATTATCAATCTTGAAGCGATGGCCTGTGAGACGGCTGTGGTCGCATCGGCCGTTGGGGGGATTCCCGAGGTGGTTGAAGATGGAGAAACCGGCATCTTGGTCCCAGTCCAGCAAATGCCGGAATCTCCCTTTACGCCTTTAAGCCCCAAAAAGTTCGAGCGGGATTTAGCGGGAGCCGTCAATCGCTTGATGGCGGACAGGGACATGCGCGAACAGTTTGCTCAAGCCGGTCGCCGACGAGCGGAACAACTTTTTAGCTGGACTGCCATCGCCAAGGAAACCCACGCGCTGTATCAGCGACTGGTGCCCTCGCAGTAACTGCCAAGCGGCCATTTTGCTAGGAACCCTGAAAAGCTCGAGGGGGGATCCCTTTCTCAGGCCATCGGTTCGGAATCGGTTACCGCACCCAAACAGGGATCAGGTCTTGCAGTCATACATGGAGTCCGGTATGCGTCCCTGCCATGACCCGTCCGCTCCGCATCGAATGCCCTGGTGCCGTCTATCCTGTCAGGAGTCGCGGCAATGCTCGACAGGACATTGTCGCGGGCGATCGTGACCGACAGGCCTTTCTGGATCTCCTGGCGCACGTCGTCGATCGCTTTAGCTGGTGTTGTCATGCGTATTGTGTGATGGACAATCATTACCATCTGCTGATCGAGACACCGCAGCCGAATCTCTCCCGAGGCATGCGGCAGCTCAATGGGCGCTATACGCAGTCGTACAATCGGCGGCATCACTGTGTGGGCCATCTCTTTCAAGGCCGCTTCACCGCCATTCTCGTGGAGAAGGAGGCGCATCTGCGGGAACTGTGTCGCTATGTGGTGCTGAATCCCGTGCGGGCGAAGCTCGTGACCCATCCGCGTCGCTGGGGTTGGAGTAGCTATCGTGCGACGGTGGGAGAGGCTCCTTCGCCTCCGTGGTTGCCCCTCGAGTGGGTGTTAGGGCAGTTCGGCCAGCGGGTGGGCTCGGCTCAAGCGCAGTATCGGGCATTTGTGGCCGAGGGACGCGATGGCCCCCGTCCGTGGGAGCTGCTGACGGGCCAGCTTTACCTGGGCAGCGAAGAGTTCATCGCGCGCCATCAACCCAATCGCGTGATCCGCGACATTCCTCGCCGCCAGACCCAGCCCCAGATGATTTATGAGGCCTATCGGAAGCACGGCTATCGATTAGCGGAAATCGCCGCGCACCTCGGCGTTTACTACGCGACGGTGAGTCGGCGATTGAAGCAGGCAGAGCGGTCGAAGGTATGATTGCAAGGCCTGAACATCCCGCTAGAAATTGCAAGAGATAGTTTTAGCCGTGGGCAAGTTTTTTTGCCCGCCGCAGTTGCCCTACAGGCAACGATCTCGCGGCCACATGACCCGTGGTATCCTCCTCCACCGTA
>Ga0224510_10001706_pt1 | contig 14040 bp, 12 predicted proteins | sample SF_May12_sed_USG_FD_170161 | JGI IMG/M metagenome (GOLD analysis project Ga0224510, IMG submission 170161) | Sediment microbial communities from San Francisco Bay, California, United States - SF_May12_sed_USGS_4_1 | ecosystem: Environmental > Aquatic > Marine > Sediment | place: USA: California... | reverse complement strand
GAGAATCAAATCGATTTTCTCTCCATCTCCGGCCATAAATTGCACGCCCCTAAGGGCATCGGTGTTTTATACGTGCGCAAGGGAACACCCTTTATTCCCTTTCTCAATGGTGGTCACCAGGAAAAAGGTCGTCGGGGGGGCACGGAAAACGTCGCCGCCATAGTCGGCTTGGGAAAGGCTTGTGAACTGGCCGCCCAGATGATGGATGAGGAAAACAACCGGGTTCGCGCCATGCGCGATAAACTGGAAAAAGGCTTGCTGGCAACTATTCCACGCTCCATGCTCAACGGCCACGAGACAGATCGACTCCCCAACACCACCAATATCAGCTTTGAATTCGTGGAAGGCGAGGCCATTCTTCTCCATATGGATCGTTATAACATCTGCGCCTCTTCCGGCTCGGCATGCACATCGGGCTCTCTGGAGCCCTCTCACGTTCTGCGTGCCATGGGTGTACCTTTTACCGCGGCCCACGGCTCCATTCGTTTTAGCCTCTCGGTATACAACACCGAGGAAGAAATAGACTTCGTGCTCAAGACCATCCCGGATATTATTGCCAATCTGCGGGAACTCTCGCCCTTCTGGTACGCCGAACACGCCAAGTAAGCGTCGCACTCGAGTGATCCTTTTATTTAACCTAAAAGTAAAGGTACCATGAATATCATCCCCCCGTCTTATACCATTCTGGACAATCTTGACCGTGAAAGCCTAGCTGTGCGTATCGAATATTGTGGCAGGGTCTGCTACAAAAGCGAAGACAAAATTGATCGCGACTCCGCTATTCCTTTTGTCGGCAAGATGGCTGAACACGGTCACAATTCCGTTCTTGAGATGGGGGTGTTAACCCTTGTGGTCACCTGTAGCAATCAGGTGGCGATTAACGAGTTTTTCGCCGCCATGCCCCGCTACCTTCAAATCGACCGGCGAGATGATTCTTCTTCCTTGCTTATCACCGGAAGTGTACGGGCCTTTAGAGAAATATTTATTTTCCAACCGCAAAGTGATGTGGTGCAAGCAATCAGTCACTTTATCGCTCAAAGACATCCCTACCTCTATAAACCGTTGAACTCCAAACCACGGGAATGCGAGGACATATCGGTGCGTAAAATGGAGCTTGAAGAGGTGGACCGTCTCCCCGTTGACCTACGGGTGAGACATCGTCATATCGCGGTTAAATTTATCGTCAACCGTGCGGTGACCCATGAAATCGTGCGTCATCGCCCGTGCTCTTTTCTACAAGAAAGTCAACGCTATTGCCGCTATTCCGACAACAAGTTCGGCGGAGAGGTTACCTTTATCAAGCCGATGTTTTTTGATCCGGAGAGCGAGGAATATAAACTGTGGGAAAAGGCCATGACTGAAACCGAAACCCTTTACCTCCGCCTTCTCCAAACCTCTAGCCCCCAAGCAGCGCGGACCGTTTTACCCAACTCGTGTAAAACCGAGCTCATCGTTTACGCAAACTTCGTTCAGTGGCAGCACATCTTTAATCTTCGCACCACCCCTGCCGCCGAACCGAGCATGCGCGAAGTGATGATTCCTCTTCACAAAGAGTTTATTAATCGCTACCCCGGATGTTTCACCTAAGGTTAGCCAAAAGGCTTCATATCCCTCTTAAACAACATCGACACCACTAATCACCCTACTGGAACGGCTAATACGTCCAACTAGGCCTATCTATCCGACTCTATGAAAACAAAGGGCTAATGGCATATTAAATCGAATTTCGATTTCGTGACCCCGCTTTTAATTTGACAGGCCCATGGACAAAAAGATACACTGGCACTGACATACGATTTTCCCCTACATTGCAACAACGCCGCTCTAAATCGTACCGGACACGAAGTTGAAGATGTTTAGCTCCGTACAACATTCATGATGTTTAGCGGTAAAATACTTATCTGGAGATCCAATATTGCTGGATTTAGCTGTGAAAATTTGGCATCTCCTGAATATCCCCTTAAAAAATGACTTCTATACTTATCATTGACGATGAACTGAGCATGCGTGAATTTCTCAAGATTTTACTTGAGAAAGAAGGCTTTGCGGTAACCACAGCCGCAGAAGGAACTACCGCTCTGGAGCTTGCCGAAGAGAATGATTTCGACTTGGCCATATCCGATATCAGAATGCCGGGGATGAACGGCCTGGAGTTACTCGCCGAGCTCAAAGCCAAAAAACCCTCTCTTCCCGTTATCATGATGACCGCCTTCGCTTCACCGGAAGATGCGGTTACCGCGATGAAATATGGAGCTTTTGACTATATAACAAAACCGTTCAACGTCGGTGAGATCAAAAAAGTCATCAAGGCCGCCACCAGTAAAAAGGTCACCGAAACGGATGTTCGCCTCAGTGAGATGTTTCCCAACATCATCGGCAGCAGTCCAGAAATGCTTAAACTATTCGACCTCATCCGTCGAATTGCTCCAACCCCGGCCAGCGTGCTCATCTACGGTAAATCAGGGACAGGTAAGGAACTAGTCGCCCAAGCCATTCACAATCACAGCCGGGTTGCCGACAAGCCCTTTGTCCCCATTACCTGCAGTGCCATCCCTGAAAGCCTTCTTGAAAGTGAACTCTTCGGTCATGTAAAAGGTTCCTTTACCGGGGCCATTGCCGATAAACCTGGACTTTTCCAAATGGCCGACAGTGGGACCGCGTTTCTTGACGAAATTGGCGAACTTACCCCCATCATCCAAACCAAACTGCTCAGGGTATTACAGGAACGAGAAATCATGCCGGTGGGCGCTGCCCGCACCAAGCAAGTAAACGTCCGCATCATTGCCGCCACTAACAGGAACCTGGAAGAAGAAATCATTGCGGGCCGCTTTCGCGAAGACCTTTATTACCGTTTGGCGGTGGTCCCCATACGGATGCCTTCACTCAAGGAACGGAAAGGCGATGTACCGCTTCTGGTGAACCATTTTCTGCAAAAATATTCCAGAATTCTCGGTAAGGAGATCCAAAATATTTCCTCCTATGCTATGGAAGTTTTAATGAATTATGATTTTCCGGGTAATGTTCGAGAATTGGAAAACATCATTGAACGTGGCGTGGCACTTGAATCCTCCAATATCATTTTACCCGAAAGTCTCATTCTCTCCGGACACGGAAAAGATAAAGCTCTTCAAACAGCTTCCGGTGACAAACCTTTGTTTGTTGCCGCCAATGACGAGGAAGAACTTTTCCAACGGGGAATGGAAGATGTCATGATCGATGTTGAGAAAAAGATGATTATTCATGCTCTTGAAAAAGCAAGCAATTCAAAAATGAAAGCAGCGGAGCTCCTTAAGATCAGTTTCCGTTCCCTGCGTTATAAAACAAAAAAATATGAGATCGACTAACCCGATCACTCCCTGTTCAAAGTGCTATTCCATCGGTTCTTTTACAATCTACCTCCAACAAACGAAATAATCTCCGGCGGAGCCATGGAACGATTTTCCCTTAAAAAATATATAGTTCCGATTACAGACACCGATGAGCAGCTGCGCCGTCATATCCTGTGGATGCTCTTCATCCGAGTAGTCCTTTTCACCCTTCTTCCCGGCATCTCCGCGCTGTTACAAAGTAAAGGCCAGACGATTCTTCTCCCTCCCGCTCGCATCGTCCTCGCTTTCATATCACTGATCTACCTTTACAGTATCGGCTCGGCCATCGCCCTGCAGGCCTCCGCTCATCGTCTCCGCCGTTTTGGGCTCATCCAATTGCTTTCCGATGTATTCTTCGCCGCCCTTTTGGTGTACGGTACCGGTTGTAGTCAATCTATTTTCACTCCGGTCTTCAACCTGCCCATCATCGCAGGCGGACTTATTCTTTATCGAATAGGCGGGCTCATCCCGGCCTCGGCAGCCACTATTTCCTATGCCTTGATCCTGGGGCTTGAACATCTGGGACATCTCCCCCCCCACCTTTATGCGTTACACCCTCCCGGCCTTCGCGAATTGCTCGCGAGCATGAATCTCTTCTCCGTCTACGGCATCATTTTTTTTCTTACCGCTCTATTGAGTGGTATCATTGCAGGGCGGCTTCGATCAACCGAAGCCGCCCTTTCTGAAACCGCCTTGCAACTCGATCGGATTTCGCTGCTTTACGAAAGAATATTCAATGATATCCACACTGGTATTATTACCATAGATGAAGATGACCGCATATCATCCTGTAATCCCGCAGCGGAAAAGATAACCGCGTATAGCGCTGCGGAGCTGATAGGTACAAAAATAGGGAAATGTTTCCCAGAAATAATTCCGGGAACATCAGAACGAAATGTGGCAAATTTAAAGAAAAAAGACGGACAAATGACCAGGGTTGGCTATTCTTTCTCGCGTCTTCATATGACTGCCACACAAAAGTCCAATCCGGAATCCGATTCCGAGACCTGTGAACGCTGTAAAATCGTCACCATCCAGGATATCAGCAAAATTGAGGAGATGGAGAGAAAGGTGATCGAAACCGAAAACATGGCGGCTATCGGTCGCTTAAGTGCCTCCATCGCCCACGACTTCCGCAATCCTTTGGCGGCGATATCCGGTTGTGCTCAGATGTTGGAAGCTACCCATAGCGATGGTGGCATCCACGATAAGGATACCGGGAAACGGCTCATCGATATTATCTTAAGGGAATCGGAACGGATGGCCAAAACCATTACCGATTTTCTCCAATATTCCAGGCCAGCCCCGCTGAAACTGGAATGGTCCAATCTCAAAAGACTCCTGCACGAAATCATTGAAAACCGTTTAACATCCGGGCAGAGCCATAAGTCCTGCCGGGTTGAGATGGAGCTGGAGGAAAATCTTTCCATCTGGGCTGACAGACAGCAGCTTCAAACCGCTCTCCTGCATCTCCTGGACAACGGTTGCGGAGCCTCAATCGGTTCGACGGAACCGGTCATCGTCTGCGCCAGGGAGGACACCTGGCGCGGCCAAGGAATCATTCTCATCGAAGTAATGGACAAAGGCACCGGTATTTCAGAAGAAATTCAGGATAAAATTTTTAACCCCTTCTTTTCCACCAGAGAAGACGGCACAGGTCTGGGACTGGCAATAGTCAAGAATATCATTGAAAATCACCACGGAAGCGTAGAGATTTTCAGTGTCAAGGGACAGGGCTGCACGGTACAGCTCAGGCTTCCCCTGCCAGAGGAGGAGTCAACTAGTCCCGGACCTTCTTGATGTCTGCCCCGAGACTCACTAATTTTTCCACCATATTTTCATACCCACGCTCCAGATGATATATCCGGGAAATTTCCGTCTTGCCCTTTGCCGCCAATCCTGCAATGACCAGTGAGGCGGAAGCGCGTAAATCGGTGGCCATTACCGGAGCACCGCAGGCGATATTCGCACCCAGCCCCTTGACAACGGCCGCCGCACCGTCAATCGTTATCTGAGCCCCCATTCTGCGAAGCTCGGCAACATGCATGAAACGATTTTCGAAAATTGTTTCATGAATAATGGAAACTCCATCTGCCACCATCATCAAGGCCATAAACTGCGCCTGCAGATCAGTGGGGAATCCTGGATAGGGCATGGTTCGAATATTAACGCTTCGCAGCCGAAATACACTATCCTTGGCCCAAATCGGTGCTTTTACCCGTATGCTTGTTTTACCTTCTTCAATCTCCACTCCAGTGGATCGAACCTTTTCGAGCAGGGACGGCAAATGACGGGGATTGCAGTTATTGATAGTGACATCACCACCAGAGGCGGCCACTGCCAAAACATAGGTGCCGGTTTCAATACGATCGGGAATTATTTTTATATTGGTCGGCTGAAGCCTGTCTACCCCATGAATGGTCAAATAATCGGAATCTTTTCCTTGGATATTTGCTCCCATTCCGATGAGCATATCAATGAGGTTACCCACTTCCGGCTCCCTGGCCGCATTTTTGACAATCGTGGTTCCATCGGCCAGCACCGCAGCCATTATAATATTTTCCGTCCCGGTTACCGAGGGGTTGTCAAAATAGACCACACCTCCGCGCAGCCTCCCGGGACTGCTTGCCTCCACGTAGCCCGAGGTCAATTTCGTTTCCACTCCAAGCTGTTCAAAGCCTCGAAGATGGTAATCTATCGGTCTGGCACCGATGGCACAGCCTCCGGGCAGGGAAACCCTCGCATATCCCAGGCGGGCGATCAACGGACCGAGCACCAACACGGAAGCACGCATGGTCTTAACCAATTCGTAAGGAGCCTCGGCTCCACTCAGCTCACTGGAGTCAATCCGAACCTCATCATCATTTCGCTCCCAGCGGACACCGAGTATTTCCAAAACTTGAAGCATGGTCCTGGTATCGCGCAAATCGGGTACATTTCGCAGAGTATGAATACCCGGGGCCAGCAAGGTTGCAGCGATGAGCGGCAATGCCGCATTTTTAGCCCCACTTATAACCACTGATCCGTTCAGAGGTTTTCCTCCACGGATAATAATTTTTTCCATGCTTTTATCCAATAAATTGAGCTTGCAGAACACGCGGTCTCCCGGATAAGTCCGGGATCACGGCGACATGTTGATACACACGCTTGGTGCCAACGACATAACCGGAAAAAAGAGCTTCCACTCGTTGTTGTTGATCGGCACCGATTTCCAGAAACACCCATCCACCGGATCGCAAAAAACGCGGTGAGTCCGCGCAGATCCGATTAATGACATCAAGCCCATCGGGACCTGCAAATAGGGCTTTAGCCGGTTCCCAATCCTTAACCTCAGGCTCCAAGGAACATTTTGCGTGCAAAGAAACGTAGGGCGGATTGGCAACGATACAATCAAAGCGAGCTTCATCGCCCAATGATGAAAAAAGATCAGAGCAGCATAAAGTCACTGAATCCCGAACCCCATGCTTGGAAATGTTACCAGCAGCAGTTTTTAGGGCCGGGAGTGATATATCGACACCCAGCACCGGAACGCCGAGTTCTCTTGCCAAAACAATGGCTATGACTCCGCTCCCGGTACACATATCCAAAATATCGGATGGTACGAAGTTCGATTCGCGCAAGATCGCCAGCACATGATCGAGGAGAAATTCTGTTTCGGGCCTGGGTATAAGCGTATCGGGAGTAATCGTAAAGTCAAGAGACCAAAATTCCCGTACTCCGGTTATATAATGAAGTGGTTCCCTGCGTAACCGTCTCTTGAGCAAAACATTAAAACGGTCATAATCCGGGAGGGAGATATCCTTTTCCGCATTCAAAAAAAGTTCGGTCCTGGACAAACCGAAACAATGTTCGGCGAGAAGTTCAGCCTCCAACCTTCCCCCTTCAACACCGGCTTCAACCAGCAAGTAGGCCGCTTCTTGTATCAAGTCTCGAAAACGCATCTTATCCCGAATCTTCACGAATTGTTTATGGGGCTTCCTTCTGACAAACCCCATCCGAAACCTCACCTCTTTCGGAACACAATTGCTAGATTTATCAAATTTTATGAATTGACTCGTCCGGATCGTCAATGCTTGAAGAGAACACTATTGGGAACCTCATATCCCATGCCTTTGTGTAATGCTTCCAATAAACATTTAACATTTGCATCAACAGCCGCATTTGCCCTACATGTTTCTCATTTTTTTTTGCAGTGCTAGAAAGTAACGTCTCTATTCTTATGAAATGAGCTAGTTGTTATTGTAACTTTTTTAGAGCCTCGGTCTGAAAATGAGTGATGAGCGGTACAGCGACCTCATCCACCGCACCGGCCAACACTTGATCCAATCTGTATACGGTAAGGTTGATCCGGTGGTCGGTCACCCTGCCTTGGGGAAAGTTATAAGTCCTGATACGTTCGCTGCGATCGCCGCTGCCCACTTGATTTTTACGATTTTGCGATATTTCATCATTTCTTTCTTGCTCCATCCGATCCAGCAACCTTGCTCGCAACACCATCAATGCCTTGGCCTTGTTCTTATGTTGAGATTTCTCATCCTGGCAGGTCACCACCAAACCGGTGGGCAGGTGAGTGACTCGCACTGCGGAATCAGTGGTGTTAACCGACTGACCTCCGGGACCGGATGAACGAAACACATCAAATTTAAGCTCGTTTGGTTCTATATGCAGTTCCACTTCATCGACTTCGGGAATAATGGCCACCGTCACCGCGGAAGTATGAATTCTTCCTTGAGTTTCAGTTTCCGGTACCCGCTGCACCCGATGAGCCCCTGATTCGTATTTGAGCATGGAATATACCGATTCCCCACTGATCTTGGCTATTATCTCTTTAAACCCCCCGATTCCGATGGGATTACTGCTCATTATCTCGACTTTCCAACCTTTTAGCTCGGCATAGCGACAATACATACGAAAAAGATCGGCCACGAAGAGCGCCGCTTCGTCACCACCTGTTCCCGCCCTGATTTCTAGAAAGATATTTTTACTATCGTTCGGGTCTTTGGGCAACAGCTTGAGTTGAATGGCTCGGGTTAATTCTTTTTTGCGCTCTTCGAGTTCATCAATCTCGGCCTTGGCCATTTGAACCAGTTCTTCATCACCACATTCTTCTCTGATCAAACTCTGATTCTCTTCGAGATCGGTGCACACCTTCCGATACTCGCTATAGAGTTCACACAATTTTGAAACTTGGGAATGCTCACGGACAATAGACTGAAATCGTTCTTTATCTTTCACCAGGTTGGGATCGGATAATTGCTGTTCCAATCTACTGAGCTTTTCATCAATATTGGACAAATTCTCAAACATATCAACCTCTCAAAGGTATAAGCCCGAATCAGTGAACCCAATAGTTACTTGCACGGAAGGAGTTAGGAAAATCATGTGAGGATACATGTTACTGGAAGTGCCGTAATAGCGCGCACGAAATTAGGACAAAAAAAAGGCCTGGTGACGGTATACTCCGTCGCCCGGCCTTGATAAAGAAAATAAGCCTATTTGCCTTGATCGGAAAAATGCTTGGCGTATTTTTTCTTGAATTTTTCGATCCGCCCGGCTGTATCGATCAACTTTTGCTTGCCGGTAAAAAAAGGATGGCAATCGGAGCAAATCTCAACGCTCATCTCAGGTTCCACGGAACCGAGTTCATATTCTGCACCACAAGCACAAACTGCTTTTATCTTATGATATTCTGGATGGATATCTGACTTCATTATTTACTTGGCCTCCAACATATTACTTTCGGAAATATCCTATGATCAATTAACGGATGAACTATTGATATTACCAATTCTAGTTTTTTATTTCATCTAAAAACAACACTCAACTATTCATCGAGGCAAAAAACTCTTCATTGTTTTTAGTCTGCTTCATTCTTCCGAGGAGAAACTCCATGGCATCGGCCGGATTCATGGACGACATGAGTTTGCGTAAAATCCAGATGCGATTGAGATCATCGGCGGGCAGCAACAAATCTTCTTTACGAGTGCCGGACTTCTGCATATCGATGGCCGGATAAATACGCCGGTCCGCCATCTTCCTATCCAAGACGATTTCCATATTACCGGTACCCTTGAACTCCTCAAAAATAACATCATCCATTCTGCTACCGGTCTCAATAAGAGCGGTGGCGAGAATGGTGAGGCTTCCACCTTCCTCGATATTTCTCGCCGACCCAAAAAACCTCTTGGGCCGATGCAAGGCATTGGCCTCGACACCTCCGGACAAAATCTTACCCGATGCGGGTGTCACCGTATTGTACGCCCTAGCCAGGCGTGTAATGGAATCAAGCAAAATAACTACATCTTTTTTATGCTCAACCAATCGTTTGGCCTTCTCGATAACCATCTCGGCAACCTGAATATGGCGCTGAGGCGGCTCATCAAACGTGGAGCTTACCACCTCGGCATCAACATGCCGCTTCATATCGGTAACCTCTTCGGGCCGCTCATCAATGAGCAAAACGATCAAGATTATTTCCTTATGGTTCTGCACTATAGAATTTGCAATCTTTTGCATCAGCATGGTTTTGCCGGTTCGAGGGGGTGCGACAATAAGACCCCTTTGCCCTTTACCAAGAGGTGAAACCAGGTTCATAACCCGCATTGAGAAGTTATCACTCTGCAACTCGAGATTAATCCGCTCCTCGGGATGAAGAGGCGTGAGGTTGACGAAGAGGGTTTTATTGCGGGAATTTTCAGGAATTTCGAAATTAACGGTGTCGACCTTGAGGAGCGCGAAATATCTTTCATTATCTTTGGGAGCTCTTACTTCGCCCTCTATGGTATCACCGGTCCTTAGATTGAGACGCCGAATCTGAGAAGGAGAAACGTAAATATCATCAGGACCCGGCAGGTAATTATAATCCGGTGCGCGTAAGAATCCGAACCCGTCCTGGAGCACCTCGAGTACTCCACTGCCGCGAAGCCTTCCATCATTATCCGCTTGAGCTTTAAGTATGGCGAAAATAAGTTCTTGCTTACGCAAGGAACTCACGCCCTCTATATTAAGCTTTGTAGCCAACGCTACCAGTTCATTGATTCTTTTGTTTTTCAATTCGGCCGGATTCATTGAACAATCCTTCTCCTTGGTTCTATGTGATTGGCTACTTTATTTCGTTAATAACGAATTATGATAAAAGCTTTATTACAACATTAACTTTAAAAAATACATTTTCCTATTACTTCTTGCCGAAAAGCATAACATTATCTACATGAGTTGAAACATCATACATCTTAATCTTCCCGGAGATAACATGAGAAACGAAAAAGCAAGAAGAACGACAAAAGGATGCGAGTCTTGCGAGTTCTATTGTATTTTCTTATGTGACTATTTTAATATATAAATTGTGTTACGTTGAAAATAGGCGGTAGGATTATTTACTGACACAAGATGTGATGATTAACATTTTTGCTCGCAAAGAAACAATGTTACATTATCCTGATCAGCCGTTGCTGTGTAAGCATGGTGCAAAAAACCTGAAAACCGACGGGACGGCGGGGTCTATGATTGATTATGCGTTACCATGGTGTTTATTGTCTTCCGGGGCTTCTGTCAACGTTTTTTTTTATTCCATTTTTATTTTCCACTCTCTGCAAATATCCGGCAAGGTGTTTCACTTGTAATAAAACAGCCAGCAAGGAACCATTATTATCCACTACATGATCGGCACGCCAAACCTTTTCAACCATAGGGATTTGCGCCTCAAGGGCACGAAGAGCGTTCTGCGGATCAACCCGGTCACGCATAATAATTCTCTGCAAACAGACTTGTTCTTCAGCATAAACAACCACAACACGTTCAAATTCTTTTTGCCATCCGGCCTCAAAGAGCAAAGGCACCTCCACGACAATCGTTTCCGCATGAAGGCTTTCACACTCTTGGCGCATTTTTTTTATGGCCAAGGGATGTAATATTCCATCAAGCTCTTTTCGAAACATGGGATCTTGAAAAATAGCCTCGCGCAGCCGAGCCCGATCAAGTGAACCGTCCGCATGGAAATAGAGACTACCGTAGCGGATTTTCAAGAACTGCGCCCCATCCCCCTTCGGCTCCATCAACTCTCGACATAACAAATCAAGGGAAACAAAAGGACAGTTCAACGCCGAAGCCAACATCCGGCTAACGACACTTTTCCCGGAACCGATGGCCCCGGTGACCCCTATCATCATTGACGTAAGTAACCCAGCAGATCCTTCATGTCGGACCAAAGCGGAACAGTAAAGCTCATCCGCTGCAACGATTCAGGATGAATAAAGGAAATGGTTGAAGCATGCAACATTTGCCTGTGCACCAGGGATGCCAAATGGCTGGGGGAACGGCCTCCGTAAAGATTATCCCCGAGTACCGGACAACCGAGAAAAGACATGTGCACTCTGATTTGATGGGTACGCCCGGTTTCTATGGCAATATCCGCCAAACACAATCCGCCGGAAAATTTTTCAGTGACCTTCCAAGCGGAAGCGGCATATCGCCCCCCCTCCTCGAGCACGGCCATCTTTTTTCTATTAGCCGGATGACGCCCAATGGAATTTATCATACGTCCGCTTTCGGATTTGGGACACCTGAGCAAGAGAGCCGTATATTTTTTTTCTACTTTTCGATCGTGAAAATCCTTGGTGAGCCTGCGCAAGCTGTTTTCGTTTTTTGCAACCAGCATCACTCCGGAGGTGTCTTTATCTAGACGATGCACGATACCGGGTCGCCCCTCATCAAGAAACGGGAGCTCTCCGCAATGAAACAATACTCCATGGGCAAGTGTCCCTTCTTCATTCCCAGCTCCGGGATGGACTACTAAACCTGGTGGTTTTGCAAGAACCAAAATTGACTCGTCTTCATAGACGATTGAAAAATCAACTTGTTGTGGAGTCAGCGTAGGTGAAGAATTAGAGGAAGAAGGAAAGGCGAGCTCGATTAAGTCACCCGGCCGTACAAGATAGCCGGCTTTTACGATCTCGCCTTTTACGGTGACGTGACCCGAGCGAATAAGTCTGCCCAGCCCCGATCTACTCATATCGGGAAACTTGGCAACCAAACAGACATCAAGTCTTCGCCCCCCTTCTTGGTCTTCAACGACAAAGATGCTATTTCCTTGCTCGCAAGGATCTATCCCATTCTCCATTATTTCTCCATCCTCTCCCGAGGTTTCTCTCGGTAACGAATCAGCTAGACGCACTCGTGCCTTCTACTATTTTTTTGGGAGTGACTGAGAAAATACGTAAAGTGGTCGACGTCAATCCGGACCAATGGATCATGAAAAACGAGATATTTGAACAAGCAATCATGCTTTGAACAAAACACCCTTTCAGTAAGGAGTAATAGAAAAGAAAAGAACGATTAGCTGAATATCTGCTCGATTTGAGATGTCACCTCGTCTTCGTTGGTATCTCTGGCCAAGGAAATCTCTTTAACCAGAAGACTTTTGGCGGTGTCCATCATTTTTCGTTCGCCATACGAAAGTTCCTTGTCGTCCTTTAACAGGTACAGATCGCGCAGCACTATCGCTACTTCAAACACGGAACCGGTTTTGATTTTCTCCATGTAATCGCGATATCGTCGATTCCATGTTTGCGAGTTCACTTTAATATCCCGCTCTTTTAAGATTCCTATGACCTTGGTTACTTCGTCTCCGGAGATGATAGCCCGAAGTCCAACCCCTTTGGTATTCGAAGTAGGAATCATGATTGTCATGTCGTTGTCCAATATCTTCATCACATAGAAGGATTGGTCGACACCACCTATACTCTTTGTTTCAATGGCCTTAATAACGCCGACACCGTGGGCCGGGTATACAGCCATATCGCCTGTGGAGAACAATAGCCCCTCCCCATAATAATTAATCAGCGATAAATTTATACCGAGAGCGCTGAGACAAATTATACATTTACCATAAATTGACTAGTTAGCCAAGTCAGAAGTGAACAATCGGCGATAAATTATCTCAACTAGCTAAAATATAATTAAATACAAAGGAGATATAGGCATGAATCAATTAAGGCGAGCTTCCATTCCAAAGCTCGCCTTAAAAGCGGTATGCAGGTGATAAATCAGTGCCCAACCGCCAGCAACCCACTGGCCGCCAAGGCTAAGACCAATACTTCAACCGCGGACATAATCGCATATGTTTTATCGCCGCGTTTAAGTAAGCCTGGAATAATGGCAATATAACAAATAATGGTAACACCACTTAAAACTGCCACACCGGTAAAGTTAAGAAAATCAGACTTTCCGACAAGCTTAACCCAGGACCAACCGGTTGGTGCATGCTCCCAATGCAGATGATCAGCATTTATTGCCGCCAGATACTGGTCCACCGGCAAATGCCAATAATTTTGGATCTCACTCAAAGGAACCACCGGCGCCATGATACCGGTAACATATAGAGCAAAGGTGATTAATAACATGACTAAACCGAGATACATTCCTTTTGCCAGGATATCGGCATAAAGCAGTTGCTCTTCGGTAGCCCGGGTTGCTGTATTTTTACTCATTAGATAGTCCTCCTGATTAAATGATACCCGCGCTGGTAAGGCCTTTATGTAAAGCTTTGAGCCCGGCAAATGCTAAAATTGCAATAACCATCCACCGAATGAAGGTCGGCTTGGCCACCTTGAGAATGCGAACACCGAGAAATGATCCAAGCATAATGCCGATCAGTGAAGGGATTACCATCAAT
>Ga0224510_10001705_pt1 | contig 14052 bp, 17 predicted proteins | sample SF_May12_sed_USG_FD_170161 | JGI IMG/M metagenome (GOLD analysis project Ga0224510, IMG submission 170161) | Sediment microbial communities from San Francisco Bay, California, United States - SF_May12_sed_USGS_4_1 | ecosystem: Environmental > Aquatic > Marine > Sediment | place: USA: California... | reverse complement strand
GCTCCAGAACGCCTGGATCGCCATCGATCCACCGAGCGCGCCGATATTTCGGACCTTGACCGATTGGAAGCAGACGGCCTTTTTGCCGACCGGACGAGTCCGGACTCCCACCTGGGTGGCCGATGGAGCGGTGCTGATCGGGGATGCCGCGCATGCGATGAATCCGCATGCCTCGCAGGGCCGTATGCAGGCCATGGTGGATGCGATGGCGCTGGCTGATCTTCTCCCAGAATGTCTCGCGATGAATGACTACTCCGCCGCCACGCTCAAGCGTTATGAAGAGTCACGACGACCTCACGTCATGATGCTGCAAAAGTTGGCTGACGAGCAGGTGCTCTTTTGGAATACGGCCAATCCGATTATTGCCTTTCTTCGGGATCGTGTCTTCAGCACCCTGGACCGCAATGCACGGCTGCGCTATCGGGTTTTGTCCACGACCGCCGGACTTCGAAAGGACCCTCCGTTCGGCATGATGGACCGCCTGATGGCAGCCGGACTTCTGCCGGATCCCTCTGCTTGCGACATGGCAGCAGGAGGCATCTGGTAACAACATGCAGTCAGTTGAGTGGACCATCGATGGATTACCGGAAGAGACGCAAAAGCTCTTGCGGTCCTATGTCAAGGATGTGACCAAGGTCTATGGACAGGAGCTGGAAGGCATCATCCTCTATGGGAGCGCGGTGCGAGGGGAGTTTCTCCCGGGGCGCTCCAATCTCAATCTCCTCTTGGTCATGTCGTCCTATGATCTTGCCGCATTGAAAAGGTATGACAGCCTTCACAAACGATGGAGTAAGGATCACGTGGTCGTGCCCTTGTTCCTGACGGTCTGCGACATTCAGTCCGCCTCGCGGGCCTTCCCGTTGGAGTATCAAGACATCCATGATTGCCGGCGATTGCTGTGGGGCCAAGATCCCTTTGTGGGTCTCAAGATAGATGCTCGGTACTTGGCTGCCGAAGTGCTCCAGGCCTTGCGCGGAAATCTGCTTCGGCTCCGGCAGCGTCTGGTAGAAGGCCGAAGTACGGAAGAGGCCATCACGATTCTCTTGACGCTTTCAATCACGGCACTTCTCCCGGCGCTTCGAGGTCTGCAGCGGCTGCTTGGACGACCGGTGCTTGCTCATGGAGAGCCGCTGCTCAAGGATATTGAGGCAGATTTTTCACTCGACCTTACTGGTCTTCGCGATGCGTTGCTCCTCAAGCGTGGGGAAATTTCTCCGGGGCAGAACGAGATTCCGCGGCTCATGGATCGTTACCTCGACAGTCTGAGTCGGCTTGTTTCAGCCGCAGAGGCACGGATCAAGTGATGAGGACGCTGTTGAAGAAGCGCGCATGGTTTGAGATTGTCTGGTTGAGTCTGCTTATCGGACTCGTGGCACCGCTCGCCCAGGCCGCGCTCTATGATCGACCGAAGGAACGGGTCCCGCTTCCGGACCCGATCGGCTATGTCAGTGATCATGCCCAAGTTCTGGAGCGAGAGTGGAAAGACCGCATTCGATCTGTCTGCACCGATCTCGAAAAGAAGAGCGGTGTCGAGATGGTGATTGTGACCGTACCCAGCATCAAGCCGTATCCCTCCGCCAAGGAATATGCGGATGCCTTGTACGCAAAGTGGCAGATCGGCTCGACGCAGCAGGAACATGGGTTGATGGTATTGGTGGCGGTGCAGGAGCGACAGGCGGCGATGACCTTGGGGCGTCAAATGCTGCCGGCTATTACTGCCGACATCAGAAACGAAATCAGTCGTCAGTATCTTCAACCTGCGATTGAACGGGGACACTTCGGTGAAGGGCTGTACCGTACGGCGGTGGCACTGGCGACACCGGCGCAAGAAGTGAGGCTTGAAACTCCGTCACGGCGTCGCATCAAGGGACTTGGGATTTGGATTACGCTTGGGACCACTATTGCGGTCGTCGGGTTTTTCTGGTGGCTCAGCCGTCCCGACCTGCGGCATCCCTATCGGCGGATTCAGAAGGGTGAGTATTGGGGAACCGGCCAAGGCGGCTTCGGGGGGAACTGGGGTGGTTTTGGCGGCGGGACCAGCGGGGAGGGGTATCGGTAGTCGAGGAGTGTCTTGCACAGCGATCGAGAGCGCGTTATGGTTGCTTTCATCGAATGAGCCCTTCAGTTATACTCACGGCATGAAAAAAGGGAGTGTCATGACGAGGGTGAATAGTGCCGAGGCCAAAAAGCAGTTGGGACAGATTCTTGCGCGCACGGCTCGCACGAAACGTCGAGTGATGGTGACGAGCCGAGGCAAGGATGTGGCGGCCGTGGTGCCCATTGAAGATGTGCAGCTGCTTGAAGAGATAGAAGATCGGCTGGACTTGGATGAGGCTCGTGCGGTGTTGGCGAGTGTGAAGCGCGAGGGTACGGTTGCCTGGAAAAAAATCAAGCGGGACCTTAGGCTATGAGTTGAACGGTGTTGTATCAGATTGAGTTCTCTCGCCAAGCGGATCGTCAGTTCCGGAACCTGCCATCACAGATTCAACAACGGCTCAAGTCAAGAATCGACTCCCTTTCAACCACGCCATGTCCTCATGGGTCTGAAAAACTCAGCGGCGTCGATCAACTGTACCGGATTCGAGTCGGAGACTATCGCATCATCTATGCTGTGGAAGACAATCGTTTGATTGTCCTCGTGGTGAAAATCGGTCATCGCCGTGAAGTGTATCGGTAGTCGTACTCATAAAGGAGCCCTATCAATGAATAGCATCCATCTCGGGATCCCCTTCCCCGTGTCGCTGACTATGCTTGCAGGTCTGGCCTTGTTCGTGTCTGGTTGTTCTACGATAGCGAAGGATACCAAGGATGCGTCGACTTCTTCTCCTGATGTCGCGGATGCTGCGATTGAGCGCTACATCCGTGCCCATCCGGAAGTGATCGAGCAATCGCTGCAGGCGATGGAAGCCAAACGAGAAGCGGAACAGAAGGAACGTCAGAAAGTCGCTCTCAAGACCAAGCAGGAGGAGCTATTGCACGATCCGATGTCACCGGTGAGTGGCAATCCCAAGGGTGAGATCACCTTAGTTGAGTTCTATGACTATCGCTGTGGGTTCTGTAAGAAGGCGGCATCAGCCGTCACGGAACTGCAGAAAGTGGATCCACGGGTGCGTGTGGTCTATAAAGATTTCCCCATTCTGGGTGAACCGTCGGAGCTCGCGGCCAAGGCTGCGCTCGCGTCTCAGGCACAAGGGAAGCACCAAGCCTTCCATGAAGCATTGCTCGCCTCCCATTCGGATATGACTAAGGAAGCGATTTTGAAGATTGCTACGAAGGTCGATCTCGATGCGAAGCGTCTGGAAGCAGACATGGCCAATCCCAAGTGGCAAGCTGTCATTGCTAAGAATCGGGCCCTTGCTCGCGAGCTTGGTATCTCCGGGACGCCAGGGTTTATCGTGGGCAATGAACTGGTGCCAGGGTGGTTGGACTTAAATGGGCTGAAGGAATTGATTGCACGAGCGGGATATGGAAAATGACGGCATGGAGATGATCTAGATCTGGCTGTGGACTCATCATGCTAGACGTTGAAGTAGAAGGTGGCTGGCTTGTGTCCCTGGATGATCGGCGCAAGCTAACCTTCCTTGCGATGTTGGGCCACAGCCCCGCTATTGTAGGGCGAGGCAGCTATACAGCGCAAGGCGAGGGTCTAGCAGGGTGCTGAAAAATTCCGCCAGCGGCGTTCTCGCATCGCTCAGAGGCTCAACGTACGAGGCAGAGTACGATTCGCCTCTTCGCTTGCTGCGGCCTTGCTGGACATCCATTTTGAGCACCCTGCACGGCCAGTTAGAGTCCTCTCAAACTTTGATACCTGTGATGGTCGCAGGAGCCACAATGAGTTTTTCCGCAAGCTGCTAGACCACCCTGTCTTACTACGGGAGATAAACGAAATTCAGCACCGTGTTCTCAATTGTCTGCTAGAAGTTGTTGCGGGTAAGTGCAATGAGAGCTTCCAACGGTCTATCGCAGATTGGGTTCTACGCCACGATGATCTGGAGATGAAGCAGCTGATGTCTTGGAGTTGGAATTCCACCAAAGAGCATCTTCTTTGAGTCGTAATCCACCTAGCCCGGTGGTCATACCCGACGGAATTGAACAATAGGTTCGCGTCTCGTAATGGGACAGTCTGCGGCAAAAAAACACGATGAGAGTACTCGCCTCCGTGTCAATCACAGTGCGCTACTAACCTGTGGAAATACGCAGTTGGTTCCAAGCAATATCGGGTGGAAGCTGATGCGCCATCTAACCGTTCTCCTTACTGCGGCTCTCTTTGGGTTTGCTGGGGCACCCGTTACGCATGCGGATCCTGACTTCCAGATTCAGGCAACCGACGCGGACCAGGTGCCGCTTTATGACAACCTGGGTTCGCTTCACTACCCGATCACCACGGCTGTGTCGCTTGCGCAGCGGTACTTTGACCAGGGTTTGCGGCTCTACTACGCGTTCAACCACCAGGAGGCCATTCGGTCTTTTCAAGAAGGCACGCGGCTCGACCCTGACTGCGCCATGTGCTATTGGGGCATCGCGCTCGCCTACGGTCCTAACATCAATGCACCAATGGATGCTGCGAGCGGTCGTCTCGCCTATGCCGCGATTCAGCTAGCCGGTCAGCATGCAACAAGGGTAAGCGATCGTGAACAAGCTCTGATCCGAGCGCTCGCGACGCGGTACGTGGCGGAGCCGCTGGATCATCGTATGAAACTGGATACTGCCTATTCGCACGCGATGGCTGATGTCGTGCATCGCTTTCCTGAGGATCTGGAAGCCAAGACGCTATACGCGGAGTCACTCATGGATTTGAGCCCATGGGAGTATTGGACTGCGGGCGGCGCACCCAAGCCAAATACGACCAGGCTCTTGTCACAGCTCGAGCAGGTCTTGGCCGCTGAGCCTGGCCATCCTGGTGCGAACCACTTCTACATTCATGCGGTCGAGGCGGTGCAACCGGAACGTGCCGTCAGGGCTGCTGAGCGCCTCGCTGATCTGATGCCAGGCGCAGGGCACTTGGTGCACATGCCGGGCCATATCTACATCCGTGTGGGCCGGTATGAGGATGCGATCAAGGCCAACGAACATGCCGTGCACGCGGATGAGACCTATATACGTGACCACAATCCCGCGGCCGGTATCTATGTGATTGGGTATTATCCACATAACTATGATTTCCTCGCGTTTGCCGCGAGCATGATCAGCCGTGAAGCGCAGGCCATTGCTGCTGCAGATAAGATCGCGACCTTGGTTCCGAAGGAACTGTTGCACGAGCCTGGGATGACCTTTCTTCAGCATCACCAGACACGCCATTTGCAGATGCGCGTGCGGTTTGCTCGATGGGACGAGCTATTGAGTGTGGAGGGGGCGGCGGAGGATCTGCCACATGCCCGTGCGATCTGGCTGTACGCCCACGGGCGAGCGTTGGCAGCACGTGGCCACCTCAAAGCAGCTGATGCCACGTTGCGGCAGTTGCGCGCCATCGCTCACGATCCTCAAGTGAGGTCGCTGCGGATTGAATTCAATACCTCCGGTGCCGTGCTGGAAATTGCCGTTGAGGTCCTTGCCGGCCACATCGCCGCGGCAAAGGGTGATCTGCCCGGTGCGATTACTCATCTCCGGGAGGCCGTGCGGCGCGAAGATGAGCTGGTCTATGGTGAGCCACCCGAGTGGACGGTACCCGTGAGAGAGGAGCTTGGTGTGCTTCTGCTCAGGGCGGGGCGTGCCGTAGAAGCGGAGCAGGTATTTCGTGATGATTTGTCGCGATTCCCGAAGAATTCTTGGTCTGAGCAGGGGCTTACGGACGCTCTCCGCGTACTGAATGGCGAGATGAAAGCTGAGTGATGAGATGGCCTGGGATCCCTTCATGTGTGTGCGACCTGAATTTGCATGATTGATGTTGATATCCTCTTCGCTCGAGCAAATCATAACTCCACAGTCCTTGAACAGCGTCCTTCGCATAACCTGACGTAGCACCGGCTACGTGCTCGTCGGACACTCCTGGCATGTCTCTCTTGTTCTGGCTTCTCTTGGCATCAGTGTGTATCGGAGTTCTCGTCACGATCTGGTTCATGGTTGATACCAGGCATGCATATGCACGAATCTCAGGCCACAGCATAATCTTTCCTTCGCCGTTGGGAGATATTGAGTTCAAGCGTGAAGGGACTGGTGTTCCTGTTTTGGTGATCCACGGAAGCGGAGGAGGGTATGATCAAGGCGAGATCATTGCCACGACAATCCTAGACGAACGGTTCGATTGGATTGCTCCCTCACGTTTCGGCTATCTGTGTTCGACCTTCCGGCACGGTGCCACGTTTGAGGATCAGGCTGAAGCCTACGCCTGCCTTCTCAGCCATCTTGGCCTGCAACGGGTTGCTGTCTTGGCGCTGTCTCACGGTGGTCCATCGGCATTGCTGTTTGCAGCCCGGTATCCGGAACGTGTCTCGTCGCTTACGCTGGTGTCGTGCGGAGTCGCGTCTTCTTCGGAGGCGATTCAGGCACAGGCGGATCAAAAGGGAGATGTGCTGACGATCATCTTCAAATTTGAGATTCTCTATTGGTTGGTCAAAACTTTTCTGCGCAAGCAGCTGATGAGTTTGATGGGCGTCAGCGATAGGGTCATTGAGACGCTCACCATCGAGCAGCGTAGGTTGGTCGATCAGGTGATCGATGGCATGGCTCCGGTCGTTCCTCGATACGGCGGTGTGGTTTTTGATAACAAGGCTATGATGCCCAATGAACGGGTGGGGACCATTCAGGTTCCGACACTGATCCTCCATGCGGCGGACGACATGCTGCAGCTCTTTCACAACGCGGAGTACGCAGCCACCCACATTCCCGGATCCCGCTTGGTCTCCTTCAAGAGGGGAGGCCATCTCTTGCTCGCAGTTGAGCAATCAGCTATTCAAGCGGAAGTCAGGCGGTTTATCCTGGCCCATGCCGGCGATCATGTGGATGGGTACTGAGCAGTCCTGATTCTGCTCTGTCGGTCTTGTACCTCGGGCTGGCGCTGCGTATGATCCCAGGGCTCAGATTGTTGAGGAGGCTCCATGGCGAAGATTACCGAGGTTGCCCCGGACCTGTTCCGCATCACCACGTTTGTTCAACCGTTCAATATTCAGTTTAGCCAGTTCTTAGTGCGCGACGATCAACCCATCTTGTTCCATACCGGACCACGGGCACTCTTTCAGGAGGTGAAATCTGCGGTGGCATCGCTCATCGATCCACAGACTTTGCGTTGGATTGGGTTCAGCCATTTCGAGTCCGACGAATGCGCGACGGTGCCGGAGTGGCAGCAGCTGGCTCCGCATTCGGACGTGGTGTGCAGTCTGGTAGGTAAGATGGTGAGCGTCGACGACTGTCTGGCGCTTCGTCCTGCCAAAGGAATGGTCGATGGCGAGGTGCTCGACACCGGGCGATACCGATTCCGCTTTCTTGCGACGCCGCACGTGCCCCATTGTTGGGACGCAGGCCTTCTGTTTGAAGAGACAGAACGGACGCTCCTGTGTTCGGACCTTTTTCACCAGGACGGAGATGTCGAGCCAATAACTGAATCAGATGTTATTGATCGCTGTCGGAAGACACTGGTCGACTATCAGCAAGGTCCACTGGCGAACTATCTGCCCTATTGTTCCTTGACGGAGGCGACGTTACATCAACTGGCGGAACTTCGTCCGAAGCGACTCGCCACCATGCATGGATCGGTCTATGTCGGTGATGGAAACAAGGCACTCCACGATCTTGCCATCGTTTGGCGGGAGGTGTTCGCCTCCCAGCCGGCGTAAGCTCATCCGCCCCTCTCCAGAATCACATTTTTCTTGGGAATACGGCCCACCGCAGCGATACTGCGAGAGCAGGACAGCCGAGCTCGGAGGGCTTATGACCGGTCCCGCCAAGATCGTGGTGCGATATCAGAATGGATCGATAGTAAAGGGCTATGCCCAAGACTTCGCTCCCGGCGCCCAATATTTTCACGTGAGGGAAGAGGGAGCCAAAACGTCGGCACCGCTTACGCGCGTGGTCATGCAGGAGTTGAAGGCGGTGTTCTTCGTGCGAGACTTTGTGGGTAACGGGAGCTACAAGGAAGGCAAGTCATTCGTTCTGGGCAAGCCCTTGTCCGGGAGAAAAGTTGAGGTCACGTTCCAGGACAACGAAGTCTTAGTGGGAACGACTACCGGGTACGACCCGATTCGACCGGGATTTTTCCTGTTTCCTGCAGATGATCGAAGCAACAATGTTCGCATGTACATTGTGACCAAAGCGGTCAAAGCCGTGCGGTTTGTCTAGCAAGATGAACGGGGCCAGTTTCAGGGGGCAGCGCAGCGGCGCAGCCGGTCCATGATCGCCATCCCCAGTCCTTCCTCAGGACAAGGTTCCACGTAGATCCGGTCCAAACTTTGCGCATCTAATCGTCGAAGGGCTGCAAAGAGATTGCGTGCGGCCTCCCGAAGATCACCGATTGCCGAGAGGACTTCAATTGCCGCAAAACGCTCGTCCATTGAACTGGCTTGCGAGAAGCTTAGCAATCCAGCCCGCTCATTCTTGTGAAGCGTTGGTCTTGCCTTGAGGGAACTCAGGATGGTGACGGGGGTTTGTGTTGCGTAATGGCGAGCCAGTTGCCCTGGGGCGGTCGGCTGATCGACCACGGAAGATGATCGGCGAAGCGGGCCGATTACGGCGCTGAGCTGTTCGAGAGTGATGCTCCCAGGCCGCAACAATTCCGGCTCGGGGCCTACCAGTGAGACGATGGTCGATTCGACGCCGACGGGACAGGGGCCTCCGTCGAAGATGAGGTCGATCGTACGTCCCAACCCGTCCGCCACGTGTTGTGCCGTTGTCGGACTGACGTAGCCAAAGAGATTGGCACTCGGTGCGGCGATCGGAGTTCCCGCCTCTCGAATCAGGGTTTGCGCCACCGGATGATTCGGCATTCTGACGGCGACGGTATCGAGGCCAGCAGTGACGAGATCCGGGATCGCCCGCTGTTTCGGCAAGACTAACGTCAGAGGCCCTGGCCAAAACTGATCGATGAGTTGTTGCGCGGTTGCAGGAAGGGCTCTCGCCACTTTGTCCAACTGTGTCCGATCGGCAATGTGCACGATGAGCGGGTCGAATTGTGGTCGTTGTTTGACTGCAAACACCTTCGCCGCTGCGTCAGCATTGAATGCATCACAGCCGAGTCCATAGACCGTTTCGGTTGGAAAGGCCACAAGCCCCCCATTCCGAATGGTTTCGCCGGCCAGGCGAATGGAGTAGGGAGCTGAGGCTGATAGGATTTTGGCTTTCACCGGATTGATTGTGGGGTTACATGATGGTCTGTTGTGGCTGACCAGCTATTCTTTAACGGTCATGGTCATTCTGATTGGATCGAGGGGATTGTCATATTCGTCGCGTGGCGCTGCGACAATCTTATCGACCACGTCGATTCCACGAAAGACCTCTCCGAACACGGTATAGCGCCGATCCAATCCGCTGTTGTCGTCCACACAGATGAAAAACTGTGAGCCATTGTCGTTGAAGTCGCGTGTGCTGTTGCTCTCACGCGGCATTTTGGCCATGGAGACCGCGCCGCGCTTGTGCGGGTAATCGTTGGGTTCGGGAGAGAGAAAGTATCCGGGACCACCGGTCCCGTGGAGCATGCGGTCCGGATGTTTGCTCAAGGGATCGCCGCCTTGGATGAGAAATCCTGGTACCACTCGATGGAATGTGGTGCCGTCGTAGAACCCCATCTTAACCAAGTTGATCAGGTTCTCGACGTGCCGCGGCGCGGCATCAGGGTATAGGCGAATCTTGATCTCACCCAACTTGGTGGTAATGGTGATCCGAGGATCCTTTTTTTGAAACTGCAGTGTCATGGTGCTGACTGTAACAAGCCCATCCTCCCGGTGACAAGGACTGCCAGCGTGGTTGATCCTGCGAGCTGAGTTCTAGCAGGGTGCTGAAAAAGTCCGCCAGCGGCGTTCTCGCATCGCTCAGAGGCTCAACGTACGAGGCAGAGTACGATTCACCTCTTCGCTTGCTGCGGCCTTGCTGGACGGCCATTTTGAGCACCCTGCATGGCCAGTTAGAGTCCTCTCAAACTTTGATACCTGTGATGGTCGCAGGAGCCAAAATGAGTTTTTCCGCAACCTGCTAAGGAACTTTCTTAATACTCAGTTTTCAGCACTGTCTCTCGTGAGCCGCTCTTCCGGATTGATACGGAGCCACATGCATCCGCCGAGCAGCGCCATGAATGCCGCGACGCCGAGCGAAGCCGGCCATCCCCATTGCTGGGCGATCCAGGGCGTGAGGGTCGGGGAAACTGCCCCACCGAGATTGGCCCCCATGTTCATTAGGCCGGATAGGCTCCCGGCATGGGATGGAGACAAGTCACTGATGGATGACCAATAGGCGCCGATCGTGAAATAGAGCCAGCCGGCTCCCAATGAGAGACAGACAATGGCGAGGTAGGGTGACTCAACAAGGGCACCAACGGCGATGGACAGGGCAGCCAAACCCATACCAGTCATGCCAATGATCCGGCGCCCTCGTGTCACGCCATGACTGGATGCGAGTCGATCCGTGATCCATCCGCCAAGTGGGCAGGACAGGAGGATCGCAAGAAACGGAGCAGCGGCGAAGAGTCCGCCGCGTAAGACGGTGAACCCTCGTTCATTGACGAGATACAGATAGAACCAGGACATATAGACATAGGCGACATAGCCCAGGCATCCGTAACTCAGCATGAGCCACCAGACCGTGGAGGTTCGTCGAAGCTGACCCCAGGGTATCGAAGTCTGGGGCATCGGCGTGGGTGCCGTGGCTATCGTGTCCACGGAGGGAGTGCGCTTGGGGTGAGTCGTGGGGCGGTCGGCGGCAAGCAGCCACCAGATGACGGCCAGACCTAGGCCAAGACCGCTTGAGAGATAAAATGCCGTCTGCCAGCCATAGTTGACCATGATCCAAGCAGTGATCGGAGGGGTAATGGCCGCACCGACACCGATTCCTCCAATAGCAATGCCGATGCCAAGCCCTCTCTCGTGGCGTGGAAGCCAGTCCGTGACTGCTCGATTAAAGGTCGGCAAGGCTGCCGCTTCTCCGACCCCGAGTAGGAAGCGGATCAAAGCGAGTGCACCCACGATTCCCAAGGGGGCTGCGAGGAACGATGTGGCTGCCACAGCCGTCCAGGCAGTAAAGCAAGACCACCAGATTAGGGCGATCGTGAGGACAACGCGCACTCCCCAGCGATCGCTCAGCCATCCACCAGGGATTTGGAAGAAGGCGTATCCGACTACGAATGCGGAGAAGACCCAGCCCATCTCCTGGTCGGTCAGGCCCAAGGCCGGCATCATCTGACGAGCGGTGACGGAAATGTTGACCCGATCAATGTAGGTCACGACGCTGATGGAGAACAGTAAGCCCAGGATGAGCCAACGCAGCGGTGAAGGTGGCGTCGGTTCAGTGCGAGGTAGAGAGGCTGTGTCACTCACAGCGGGTTCGGGAGTTGGTGTTCAGCGGGGATTGTTTGCACGATCGGCCAGTTGGTATAAGGCGGAATGGCGTGCCGCCTCTTGTGCAAGAGGCGGCACGCCAGCGGTTATTTTGCAGCTACGATTTCGAGTAATTCCACTTCAAAGACCAGCGTGGATCCTGGCTTGATGGGAGAACCTGGAGGGCTGGCATCGCCGTATGCAAGATTGGAGGGACATACCAATCGACTCTTACCACCAACCTTGATCTGTTGGACGCCTTCCGTCCAACACTTGATCACTTTGTCGAGAGGAAACGTGGCTGGCTCTCCTCGCTTAATGGAACTGTCAAAGACGGTGCCGTCGGTGAGGGTGCCATGGTAATGGACCTTGACGGTATCAGTTGCCTTCGGAGTCGCGCCGGTTCCTGGCTTGATCGGCGTGATGACAATACCGGACTCAGTCTTGATGGAGCCTTTTTCTGAGGCCGCCTTGGCGGTGAATGCGGCTCCAGCTTTTTTCTCACCCTCGGCAACGAGGGCCAACCGAGCTTGCTGAAGTTGCTGGATCTTTGGCCCGAAGGTCTGGAGGTCGACTTTTGGCGAGCGCTTGAGCACGCCATCGGTCATCCCATTCTTGACCATGTCCAGCTCAGCCTCGGTCAGGGAGAATGTCCCGATCGATTGGCTGAGAGCCAAGCCTAGGGCATACAAAGTTTTTTGGTCATCGTTGGCTGGGTCCGATGCTGCCCACAAGGGGGCCGCAAGAAGGAAAAGCCCAGAAGCAAGAGTCAGTATACGGGTGCGCATAGATTGTTGGGTCCTTTCTTATAAGAGGCCAAATAAGCCTGTAAGCATACGACACGCATCTTGGTCCTACAACACATATTTCATTGGATGGTGGGTGGAGGGTTGGGCTAAAGGTGGTTGATTACTCGAAGAAATTTGTTCAAGCAACCGTGGCGGAGAGGGAGGGATTTGAACCCTCGGTAGAGATTTTGTCCCTACGACGGTTTAGCAAACCGTTGCCTTCGGCCACTCGGCCACCTCTCCACGTCACGACTGTAGGGATCGGGCCGCATCCACAGCGGAAATTGTCGCCAGGGCGGGACATCACCGACGCGGGGGCATCTTACCTCAGCTCAAGGGAGTGGCACAAGGGATGATTCGCATTCGGACTTGTTTAAACTGCGAAGGCAAATTCTCCAGGCCGTCCCACGGCGAGGTTCCACAGTGCTGGGCTGTATGTATTGCGGTTCTCGTGACAGTAACCGGGTCATCCATCTGTGCAGTAGGTTGATGAATCGATGGAGGTGAGTAGGAGTGAGGAGGCTATTGGGGGAATCAGTGGTCTGCTCATCTGCTTGACTGAGAGAAGTTGTATGTCGGAGTCCAGTGTCGCTGGGCCGTACGACTCCGCTGAGGACCAGCATGTGGAGCGCCGTCCGATTTTGTTGTGCACGGTCAAGATGCATTCGAAGTCTATGGACAGCCATCCTGGACCCTCCTCGGTGATTGATCATGCGAGTTGCCATCGGGTGGTATCCACTCACATCCACAAGGTGTGCTTGAAGTCTGTGTCGAGACTACTTATTTGATAGCCGCAGTGACGGCATCGAGCGGAGAGGATCAACTTCTCTGCAAGGCCTGTCGTTCGAAGCACCAGGCGATATGTTCTCCCACCGCAAAAAGGACAGGTCTTTCCATGCAGCTCTCGTCGAATGGTTCTTCGAGGGGCTGGTTGTTTTTCCATGGTCGGTTCTCCTGCTCAGGCTGAGGGGATGGAGGGAACAATCACAAAAATATGAGTGAAGGGAGGGTTTCTTCTGGAGGGAGAAGAAACCCTCGTTACTTGCGGGTGGGCATCCACAAATAACGTCCTTCACCCACGTAAGTTGCTAGTTCTTATATGCCGGCGCATCACATGGGACTCCTGTCTCCTGATGGATTGCGCCAGCTTCATGCACGAATCACAATCTGTTCCCACATTCGGTGCGGAACCGGTGCCGCCTGGCTTGTCGGCGCTACGAACTGCCGAAGGCGGGCTTGATCTTTCGGTGACGTGAGGAGCAGGTCAAGCTTGATCCGATCGTGTTTGATCCATTGAACCTCTGCGAAGTCAATATAGATCGCCGAACCCTCATTGTCTGGTAACCACAGGCGCAGCTTGACGTAGTCGCCAGGGTGCAGGTTTTCAGGGCCTGTGATGGAAGGAGGAGTAGAGGAAAGTGAATAAATACATCCATCGCCCTGTAATCCCTCGCTGCCTTCAGACAGGATGCAGTCGATTGCGACCTTTGAGACCATGGTCTGGAGCATGTCTACGCCTCCTTGAGAAGTCTTGATGGTCATCGCAGGGTAATATGAGAGTGCGAATTCGACTACCACCCTCGTAGGTGGCAAGACCCATCAAACGGGGGTGTCGGCTGTCATCTGGTGGGTGTCATATGGGATGCCACGGTGGCCGTGACGTACCATGGATAGCCCACTCTGTTCAAAGAAGTGCAAAGGGAAGGCGAGGACTATTTTCGCAGGACCTGAGGCGAGTGGTGTTAATAATGTCCTGCAAGCGAAGGGAATGACGGCGAAACCTACGACAGGAGCAGGCCCTCGACATATCG
>Ga0224510_10001704_pt1 | contig 14054 bp, 15 predicted proteins | sample SF_May12_sed_USG_FD_170161 | JGI IMG/M metagenome (GOLD analysis project Ga0224510, IMG submission 170161) | Sediment microbial communities from San Francisco Bay, California, United States - SF_May12_sed_USGS_4_1 | ecosystem: Environmental > Aquatic > Marine > Sediment | place: USA: California... | reverse complement strand
CATGAGCGAGCAGGAGAAGCTCAATACCGCCTATCACGAGGCGGGTCATGCAATCGTCGGCATGAGCCTTCCCGAACACGATCCGGTCTACAAGGTGACGATCATCCCGCGCGGTCGGGCGCTGGGCGTCACGATGTTCCTGCCGGAAGAGGATCGTTACAGCTACAGCAAGCGCCGCCTCGAAAACCAGATCGCCAGTCTGTTTGGCGGCCGTATCGCCGAGGAACTGCGCTTTGGGCCTGAAGCCGTGACGACCGGCGCGTCCAACGACATCGAACGCGCGACCAATCTCGCACGGAACATGGTCACGAAGTGGGGCCTGTCGGAGAAGCTCGGGCCGCTGTCCTACAGGGAGGATGCGGGCGAGGTGTTCCTCGGCCACTCCGTTACGCAGCACAAGCAGATCTCCGACGAGACGGCGCATGTCATCGATCTGGAGATCCGCAAGGTGGTCGACACCGCCTACGCGCAGGCGCGCGGGATCCTGGTCGAGTATCGCGACAGGCTCGACACGATGGCGGCTGCGCTGATCAAGTACGAGACGATCGACGAAGGGATGATCAAGGACATCATGGCCGGCCGCGAACCCAGACCACCCAAGGACTGGGAAGAAATCCCGACCCCTGTGAGTGGCCGTAGCGCCGCGCAGCCGGAGCCGGTGATCGGTCCACCGGCCAGCCAGACCTGAGCCCTGCGGCGGAGCCGGCGGGATTCACGGTGCATCCCGCAATCGATGCCGGCCCGATGCGACTCCGGTGCGGCCGCCACACCCTGAACCTGGACATTCCGGTCGTGATGGGTGTGTTGAATGTCACGCCAGACTCCTTCTCGGACGGTGGCCGGTTCGTTGCGCTGCCGGCCGCGCTTGCACAGGCGGAACGAATGGCGCACGAGGGTGCCGCGATCATCGATGTCGGCGGCGAGTCGACCAGGCCGGGTGCAGCACCGGTGGATGTCGGCGAGGAGCTGCGGCGCGTGATCCCGGTGGTCGAGAAGCTCGTCGAACGCATCCAGTTGCCGGTTTCGGTGGATACCAGCAAGCCGGAAGTCATGCGTGCAGCGATTGCGGCCGGCGCGTCGATGATCAATGACGTTTACGCGTTGCGCGAACCAGGTGCGATCGATACGGTGGCGAAATCTGAAGTCGCGATCTGCCTGATGCACATGCAGGGCGAGCCCAGGACGATGCAGAAGGAGCCGCGTTACGCGGATGTGCTGGTAGAGGTGCGGGATTTCCTCCGCGGCCGCGTGGCCCGCTGCGTTGATGCCGGCATCGCCGCGTCCAGACTCGTCATCGACCCGGGTTTCGGGTTTGGCAAGACTGTGGAGCACAATCTCGAATTGCTGCGCCGCCTGCGCGAGCTCGCGGCGGATGGGTGTCCGGTGCTGGCAGGGCTTTCACGCAAGAGCATGATCGACAAGCTGACCGGTCGCACGGACGGCGAGCGCCTTGGCGGGAGTCTTGCATTGGCGATGCTCGCGATACTGGGGGGGGCAAGGATCGTGCGTGCGCATGACGTCGGTCCGACCGTCGACGCCATCCGGATTGTCACGGCGATGAACGGCCGGCACGGGGAATCATGATGGCACGGCGATATTTCGGAACTGACGGTGTTCGCGGTCGCGTCGGCACGCATCCGATGACGGCGGAATTCGCGCTGCGGCTCGCAGGCGCTGCTGCGCGCGTCCTGTCGCCGAATGGCGGCCGGGTGCTGGTCGGCAAGGACACGCGGCTGTCCGGATACATGTTCGAGTCGGCCCTGGAAGCCGGATTTGTCGCGGCAGGCGTCGATGTCCTGCTGGCAGGCCCACTGCCGACACCGGGCATTGCCTACATGGTCCAGCGCCTGAATTGCGACTTCGGCGCCGTGATCAGCGCCTCGCACAATCTTTTCGACGACAACGGAATCAAGTTCTTCGATCGCTCCGGGGCCAAGCTGGCGGATGATCTCGAGGAGGCGATCGAGACGCACCTCGACGCACCGGCGCTGACACTGGAGTCGGCGGCACTGGGCCGCGCGACGCGGGTGGACAGCGATCGGACCCTCTACCAGGCCTTTTGTGCATCCACATTGCAGACTGGCACGACGCTGAGTGGCATGAAGCTGGTCATCGACTGCGCCAATGGCGCTGCCTACAAGGTGGCACCGCGCGTACTTGCGGATCTCGGCGCCGAAATCGTGCCGATCGGCTGCTCGCCGAACGGCAGGAATATCAATGACGGTTGTGGCTCCACCGATCCGGGGCTGCTGAAGCTCACGGTGTCCGGTGTACGCGCGGATGCAGGCATTGCACTCGACGGCGATGGCGACAGGGTAGTCATGGTCGATCACCTGGGTCGCAGCCTGGACGGCGATCAGTTGCTATACGTGCTGGCGCGTGCGCGGCTGGCCTCTGGCGAGCTGAAAGGACCGGTGGTTGGAACCGTGATGACGAATCTGGGGCTTGAACTTGCGCTGGCGGAACTCGGCGTGCCATTCCTGCGCGCCGCCGTGGGCGACCGCAACGTGCTGCAGCTGCTGCGCACCCATGGCGGCAGCCTCGGTGGCGAGTCGTCCGGCCATCTGTTGTGCCTGGACAAGACGACCACCGGCGACGGGCTGATCGTGGCGTTGCAGGTGCTTGCGATCATGAAGGCGACCGGCAAGACGCTCGCGGAGCTTGCGGCCGGCATGCAGAAGTTTCCACAGCAGCTGATCAATGTGCAGGTCGTGCGCCGCTTTGACGCTGCCGCCGACAAGACGGTCGCCGCGGCCGTCGCATTGGTCGAACAGGCGCTCGGCATGCGTGGCCGGGTCGTGTTGCGCGCATCCGGCACTGAGCCGGTCGTTCGCGTGATGGTCGAGGGTGAGGACGCCCAGGCGGTCGGACGTCACGCCGCGACGCTCGCCGAAGTGGTGCGCACCGCGGCTGCGGCGAACTGACATGCGCAGGCCACTGGTAGCCGGTAACTGGAAGATGCACGGCAGCCGCGCCGAAGCGGGCCGCCTGGTCGACGAGTTGATTGCTGCCGGTGCCGGCACCGCCGAGGTCGTGATCTGCCCGCCGTTCGTTTACCTGCCTGACGTCGGTCGGCGCCTGCACGGCAATGCAATCATGCTTGGCGCGCAGGATGTCTGTGCGGAAGACATCGGCGCCCATACCGGCGAGGTATCGGCGGCGATGCTCGCAGATGTCGGCTGCCGCTTCGTGATCGTCGGCCATTCGGAACGTCGCGCCCTGTATGGCGAAGATGATGCGCTGGTCGCGCGGAAATTTGCTGCGGTCCTGCGCCATGGTCTTGTGCCGATCTTGTGCGTCGGCGAAACTCTCCAGGAACGCGAGCAGGGCATCACCAATGGGGTCGTCACCCGGCAGCTCGAGGCAGTTCTGGGCGTCGCCGGCATCGCCGCATTTGCCGCGGCCATCGTGGCCTACGAGCCGGTCTGGGCGATCGGCACGGGCAGGACCGCAACGGCCGGGCAGGCGCAGGAAGTCCACGCCCTGATACGGGGCCGGATCGCGGAAAAGGATGCTACAATCGCGGCTTCCCTTCGGGTTCTCTACGGGGGCAGCGTCAAGGCGTCAAACGCCGCGGAGCTGTTCGCGAATCCGGATGTGGATGGCGGCCTGATCGGCGGTGCGTCGCTGAAGGCGGACGAATTTGCAAGGATCTGCGCTGTGGCGGGGAAATGATCGCGGCGCAATACAACTGCAGGCAATCATGCTTCGACAACTGATCACAATATTGCACGGGATACTCAGCGTCGGAATCGTGGGCCTCGTGCTGCTGCAGCGTGGCAAGGGTGCCGACGCCGGCGCCGGGTTCGGAGCTGGGGCATCGGGCACGGTTTTCGGCGCCCGCGGTTCGGCGACGTTCTTCTCGAAGTTGACCGCGGTCATGGCGACGCTGTTCTTCATGACTAGTATGTCGCTGGCCTGGTTTGCGACACGGCCGGAAGCGCGGGCACCCGACAGCCTGGTCGATAAGCTCGTGACTGAGCCTGCGACGCCGGCGCCGGCGCCCGTCGGCGTGGACGGCGATGCCGTTCCACAGCTGACGGATCCTGCGAGCGCGCCGGCAGCACCGGCCGGCGAGTGAGCCGTTCGATTTCCTTTTTCCTGTTGCCGACGTGGCGGAATTGGTAGACGCGCTAGCTTGAGGGGTTAGTGGGGAAACCCGTGTCGGTTCGAGTCCGACCGCCGGCACCATTTGCATACCCAGCATGCGTTCGCAGGGGTCCCACAGGACCCCGCGGACGGTTACAATGTCGCGTGTTTCTCGCGGGCCCTGTCACAACCCGCAACGGTCGGCATAGTGCTGCAGAATTACCTGCCAATTCTGATATTCCTGGCCGTGGCCGGGGCGTTCGCGTTGCTGTTGCTGGTGCTCGGTTTCGTGCTGGGACCGCGGCGCCCGGACCCCGACAAGCTTTCGCCATACGAGTGCGGCTTTGAGGCCTTCGAGGACTCGCGAACCAAGTTCGACGTGCGTTACTACCTGGTCGCCATCCTCTTCATCATCTTCGACCTCGAGATCGCCTTCCTGTTTCCGTGGGCGGTTTCACTCGATTCGATCGGCGGATTCGGCCTGATTTCGATGGGTGTGTTCCTGGCGATCCTGGTGGTCGGCTTCGCCTACGAATGGAAGAAAGGGGCGCTGGAATGGGATTGAGCGCAGAAGCGCCCGTCATTCAGAGCAGGGGATTCGTCACGACGACGGTCGACAGCCTGATGAACTGGGCAAGAACCGGCTCGCTATGGCCGATGACATTCGGGCTTGCCTGCTGTGCGGTCGAGATGATGCACGCCGGCGCGTCGCGCTACGACCTCGATCGATTTGGCGTCGTATTCCGCGGCAGCCCGCGCCAGTCCGACGTCATGATCGTCGCCGGCACGCTGGTCAACAAGATGGCCCCGGCCCTGCGCAGGGTGTACGACCAGATGGCCGAGCCGCGCTGGGTGATTTCGATGGGCTCCTGCGCCAATGGTGGTGGCTACTACCATTATTCTTATAGTGTCGTGCGCGGCTGCGACCGGATCGTGCCGGTCGACGTGTATGTACCGGGCTGTCCGCCGACCGCCGAGGCGCTGATCTACGGGATCATCCAGCTGCAGGACAAAATCCGCCGTACCAGCACCATAGCGCGCGGTTGAGCATGAGCAGACTCGCGGCAACGGCACAAGCCCTCGAATCCAGGATCGGCGCAAGAGCCAGGCGCCTGCCGTCGCTCGCCGGCGAGCTGGCGATCGAAGTGACACCCGAGCTGCTTGTCCCGGTCTGTCGCGACCTGCGCGACATGCCGGAGCTGGCATTCGAGCAGTTGACCGACCTGTCCGGCATCGATTACCTCGAGTTCGGACGCTCCGAATGGGTGACCGAGGCTGCAACTTCGTCGGGATTCAGCCGCGGCGTCGAGCGTCAGGATGCGCCGCCATTGCAGGGCGGGCCGCGATTCGCCGTCGCCTACCACCTGCTTTCGGTATCCCGCAACATGCGGCTGCGCGTACGCTGCAATTGCGCGCCCGGTGAGCCGCCGATTCTCGATACGGTGACCGACGTCTGGGCCTCTGCAGCCTGGTACGAGCGCGAAGCCTTTGACCTCTTCGGGATCCTGTTTCGCGGTCATCCGGACCTGCGCCGGATATTGACCGACTACGGATTCATCGGCCACCCGTTCCGCAAGGATTTCCCGCTGATCGGGAATGTGGAAGTGCGCTATGACCCTGCGAAAGGGCGGGTCGTCTACGAGCCGGTCAGCATCGAGCCGCGCGTCACGGTGCCTAAAGTCATCCGCAGGGAGCGCTTACGCGTGGATGCGCCGGCAGGACAGAAGCGCGATGGCTGAAATCCAGAATTTCACGCTGAATTTCGGTCCGCAGCATCCCGCCGCGCACGGTGTGCTGCGCCTGATCCTGGAAATGGACGGCGAGGTGATCCAGAAGGCGGACCCGCACATCGGCCTGCTGCATCGCGCCACCGAGAAGCTTGCCGAATCCAAGCCGTTCAACCAATCGATCGGCTACGTGGACCGGCTCGACTACATGTCGATGATGTGCAACGAGCATGCGTACGTGCGCGCGATCGAAAACCTGCTCGGTATCCGGCCGCCCGAACGCGCCGAGTACATCCGCGTCATGTTCGACGAAATCACGCGAATCCTGAACCACCTGCTGTGGATTGGTTCGCACGGACTCGACATCGGCGCGATGACCGTCTTCCTGTACGCATTCCGCGAGCGCGAGGACCTGATGGATTGCTACGAGGCGGTCTCGGGCACCCGCATGCACGCGACCTACTACCGGCCAGGCGGCGTGTATCGCGACCTGCCCGACACGATGCCGCGCTACAAGGCCTCGAAGTGGCGCAGCGAGCGCGACGCGAAGCGGCGGAATGCCGCCCGCTCCGGCACGTTGCTGGATTTCATCCAGGATTTCACCGAGCGTTTTCCGGCCTGTGTCGATGAATACGAGACGCTCCTGACCGACAACCGGATCTGGAAGCAGCGCACGGTCAACATCGGCGTGGTGACGCCGGAGCGTGCATTGCAACTCGGGTTTTCCGGACCGATGCTGCGGGGTTGCGGCATCGAGTGGGACTTGCGCAAGAAGCAGCCCTATGCCGCGTATGACCGGGTCCAGTTCGACATACCGGTCGGCGTCAATGGCGACTGCTACGACCGCTACCTTTGCCGGGTGGCGGAGTTCAGGCAGTCCAACCGGATCATCCGGCAGTGTGTCGAGTGGCTGCGCGCCAATCCCGGCCCGGTGATTCTCGATGACCATAAGGTCACGCCGCCGCGCCGCGGCGAGATGAAAGACGACATGGAATCGCTGATACATCATTTCAAGCTCTTCACCGAGGGCTATTGCGTACCTGAGGGCGAGACTTACGCGGCGGTCGAGGCGCCAAAAGGCGAATTCGGGATCTGGCTGGTGTCGGACGGTGCCAACAAGCCTTACCGGGTCAAGTGCCGCGCGCCGGGCTTTGCGCACCTTTCGGCGATGGATGAAATGGTCCGTGGACACATGCTCGCCGACGTCGTCGCGATCATCGGGACCATGGACATCGTTTTCGGGGAGATCGACCGTTGATCCTGACCGAGCACACGCGACACGAGATCAACCACTGGCTGGAGAAGTTTCCGCCCGATCGCCGCCGGTCCGCGGTCATCGCCGCGCTGCGCGCCGCGCAGCACCAGAACAACGGCTATCTGACGACCGAGCTGATGGACGCAGTCGCGGAATATGTCGGCATGCCGGCGATTCAGGTCTACGAGATCGCGAGCTTTTATTCGATGTTCGAGACGAAGCCGGTCGGCCGCATTCACATTTCGGTCTGCACGAATATCAGCTGCATGCTGTGCGGCGCCGACAAGATCGTCGCTGCGGTCGAACGCCGCCTCGGGATCAGCACCGGCGAGAGCACGCCCGACGGCAGGATCTATCTGAAACGAGAAGAGGAGTGCCTGGCTGCCTGCAACAACGCCCCGATGATGATGGTCGACCACGTCTATCACGAGAACCTGACGCCCGAGTCGGCCGTCAAGATTCTCGATGGGCTGGAGTGAACGGATGCCGCGTGCGATGAATCAGGTCGTATTCGAGCCGCTCCAGCATGCACACAGCTGGACGCTCGATGTCTACCGCAAGTGCGGCGGCTACGAGGCGTGGGAAAAGATCCTTCGCGACAAGGTGCCGCGCGAGACGATCATCGAGGAAGTGAAGGCCTCGGGGCTGCGCGGGCGGGGCGGCGCGGGCTTCCCGACCGGCGTCAAGTGGGGCTTCATGCCGCGCAATGCGCCCGGGCAGAAATACGTGGTCTGCAATTCCGACGAAAGCGAGCCCGGCACCTGCCACGATCGCGACATCCTGCGCTACAACCCGCACTCGATCATCGAGGGAATGGCGATCGGGGGCTATGCGATGGGCGCAACCGTCGGCTACAACTACGTGCGCGGCGAATTCCTCGCCGAACCGTGGCCGCGATTCGAGGCCGCGCTGCAAGAGGCCTATCGTGAGGGCCTGCTCGGCCGCGATATCAAGGGCAGCGGCATCGACTTCGACCTTTACGGTTTCGCGGGCGCAGGTGCATACATCTGCGGCGAGGAAACCGCACTGCTGGAATCACTCGAAGGCAAGCCCGGCAAGCCGCGCTTCAAGCCACCGTTTCCCGCGAGCTTCGGCCTCTACGGCCGGCCCACGACAGTCAACAACACCCAGAGTTTTGCGTCGGTGCCGGCGATCATGCGCAAGGGCGCAAAGTGGTTTGCCGAGCTCGGCGTGCCGAATTCCGGCGGCACGGCGATCTTCTCGGTCTCGGGGCACGTCAGCCGGCCGGGCAACTACGAACTTGCCATGGGCATCCCGTTTCGCGAGTTGCTGGACATCTGCGGCGGCGTGCGCGGCGGCCGCCGCCTCAAGGCCGTGATCCCGGGCGGATCGTCGGTGCCGGTACTTCCGGCAGCCTCGATCATGGATTGCACGATGGACTTCGATTCGCTGCGCGATGCCGGCTCGGCGGTCGGTTCCGCGGCGGTCATCGTGATGGACGAGACCACGTGCATGGTGCGCGTGCTGGAGCGGATTTCGCGCTTCTACATGGCCGAGTCCTGTGGCCAATGCACGCCCTGTCGCGAAGGCACCGGCTGGCTGACGCGCATGTTGCGCCGAATCCTGGCCGGCGAGGGGCGCCATTCGGACCTCGATCTGCTCGTGCAGGTTGCGAACCAGATCGAAGGCCACACGATTTGCGCGCTGGGCGATGCGGCGGCGTGGCCGGTGCAGAGTTTCCTGCGCCACTTCCGGCATGAGTTCGAATACATGATCGAGCACGGTGGCCAGAGCATCGTCGATGCTCCATCGCAGGCGGTCGCATGAGCGACGACCTGGTCAATATCGAAGTTGACGGGCGCCCCCTGCAGGCCCGCAAGGGCCAGATGGTCATGCAGGTGACCGATGTCGCGGGCATTTACGTACCGCGCTTCTGCTACCACGAGAAACTGTCGATCGCAGCCAACTGCCGCATGTGCCTGGTCGAGATCGAGAAAACGCCGAAGCCCATGCCCGCCTGCGCGACACCGGTCACCGAAGGCATGAAGGTCTTCACGCGCTCGCCGCGTGCTATCGCCGCCCAGAAAGCGACCATGGAATTCCTGCTGATCAATCACCCGCTCGACTGCCCGATCTGCGACCAGGGAGGCGAGTGCGAGCTGCAGGACCTCGCACTTGGTTTTGGCAGTGCTTCATCACGCTTCGACGAGCGCAAGCGTGTGGTCAAGGACAAGAACCTGGGGCCATTGATCTCGACCGACATGACGCGCTGCATTCATTGCACGCGCTGCGTGCGCTTCACCGCCGAAATTGCCGGCTTGCAGGAACTTGGCACGACCGGCCGCGGCGAGGACATGGAGATCGGCACCTGGATCGAGCGAAGCGTCGATCACGAACTGTCCGGAAACGTCATCGACCTGTGCCCGGTCGGCGCCCTGAATTCAAAGCCGTTCCGGCACCGTGCACGGTCCTGGGAGATGACCGAGCATGCGCTGGTGTCACCGCACGATGCCGTCGGCACGAATCTCTATGGTCATGTGCTGCGCGGTCGCCTGATGCGCGTAGTGCCGCGCCATAATGAAGACATCAACGAGACCTGGATCGCCGACCGCGACCGGTACTCGTACGAGGGCATCTATTCCGCGGATCGCCTGCTGGCGCCGATGATGCGCATCGAAGGTCGCCTGCGCGAAGTGTCCTGGAACCACGCGCTTGCCGCGACTGCCGAGGCCATCAAGGCAGCCGCCAATGGCGATACCGGCAAGATCGGCTTTCTCGGCTCGCCTGGTTCGACAACCGAGGAACTGTTCCTGCTTGGGCGTCTTGCGCGTGGCATCGGCTCGCACAATATCGACACCCGGCTGCGGCAGCAGGATTTCGCGGACCAGGAGCATGACCCGGCCTACCCGGGGCTGGGCCTTGCGCTGCGTGACATCGAAAAGCTCGACGCATTGCTGCTGGCCGGTTGCCACATCCGCCAGGAGGCACCGCTCGTCGCTCACCGGGTTCGTAAGGCGGCGCTTGCCGGCGCGCGCGTCAGCCTGCTCGCGACTGTGCCGCAGGAATGCCATTTCCCCGTGACCCGCCAGATCGTCGTCGGCCCAGCGGACCTTCTCGCTGAATTTGCAGGTTTGTTGAATGCCGCGGTCGTCCGCAGTGGCCGGCCGGCGCCCGAGTCGATCGCAGGACTGGCGGCTTCCGGAACGGCTTCGGAGGCGCAGCGCGAAGTCGTCGAGACGCTCACCGCGGGGCGCAGTGCGATCCTGCTGGGTGGTGTCGCGATGCGCCACACGCGCTACGCCGACTTGCGTGCTGCCGCAGCTGCGCTCGCGGCCCTGACTGGAGCGAAACTGGGCTACCTGCCGGATGGCGGCAATGCTGCGGGCGCCGCGCTTGCTGGCGCGCTACCGCACCGCTTGCCCGGCGGCCGGCCGGATCCCCAGCCGGGAATGCACACGCGCCGGATGCTTGAATCAAGCCTGGCTGCCTGTCTGCTGTTTGGGGGCATCGAACCGGAGCACGACTTCGGAGCAGGCGATGCAGCGCGCAACCTGGCGACCTGCCCGCAACTGATCGCGGTCACGCCCTATGCGAGCACTTCGCTGATGGAGAGCGCACAGATCCTGCTGCCGATGGGGACATTTGCGGAGACTTCAGGCAGCTACGTCAATGCCGAGGGACGCTGGCAGGAGTTCAGTGGCTGCGCGCGCCCGGTCGGGGAAGCGCGGCCCGGCTGGAAGATCCTGCGCGTGCTGGGCAACCTGCTGGATCTCGACGGTTTCGCCTACGAGAGTTCGGCTGAAGTCCTGGCTGAACTCAGGCGCCAGATCGGCGAAGTCGCATTTGACGGTCGGTTCAACAGCCGGCGCGCGATCAATGCCGGCCGAGGCGGCACGACGAGCGAGCTTCCGATCTATTGCGTCGATGCGATCGTGCGGCGCGCAACGCCACTGCGGTTGACGCGAGCCGGGCAGGCGGCGGGCTGATCCATGGAAAAACTGCTCGCAATGTGGGCTGCGATACCGCCGGATCTCCAGGCGCTGATCATCGTGACCCTGCAGATCGTCGGCGTGATGATGACGGTCATCGTCGCGGTTGCGATGCTGACGCTGGCCGAGCGCAAGGTCATCGGCTATATGCAGCTGCGCATCGGCCCGAATCGCGTCACATTCTTCGGCCTGAGGATTCTGCGCGGTGTCGCCCAGCCATTCGCGGACGTGGTCAAGCTCCTGCTCAAGGAGATCATCGTGCCGGGCGCGTCGTCGCGCCTGCTGTTCCTGCTGGCACCTTTAATAGTGCTGGTGCCTGCGCTTGCAACCTGGGCCGTCGTGCCATTCTCGCCGGAATTCGTGCTGGCGGACATCAACGCTGGCCTGCTGTATGTCCTGGCGCTGACTTCGCTGGGCGTGTACGGCGTGATCCTGGCGGGCTGGGCCAGCAATTCCAAGTACGCATTTCTGGGCGCCATGCGGTCGGCCGCGCAGATGGTCGCCTATGAAATCGCCATGGGCTTTGCGCTGGTCGGCGTGTTGATGGCTGCGGGTAGCCTCAATCTTGGCGAAATCGTGCGCAGCCAGCAGGGCGGTGTGCTGAGCTGGAACTGGTTCTGGCTGTTCCCGCTATTCATCGTTTACGTGGTTTCCAGCCTGGCGGAGACCAATCGCGCGCCATTTGACGTCGCCGAGGGCGAATCGGAAATCGTCGCAGGCTTCCATGTCGAGTATTCGGGCGCGGCGTTCGCGGCGCTGTTCGCACTCCCCGAATACGCGAACATGATCCTGGTATCGCTGCTGTGCCCGGTATTCTTCTTCGGCGGCTGGCTGTCGCCATTCCAGGGGTACCTGCCGGAAGACTGGTTCATCGCGCAGCCCGGATTCTTCTGGCTGTTCCTGAAGACCTGCTTCTTCCTGTTCGTATTCCTCTGGGTGCGCGCAACATTTCCGCGTTATCGCTACGACCAGATCATGCGGCTTGGCTGGAAAGTGCTAATCCCCATTACGTTGATCTGGATCGGGGTCGAGGCGGTGCTGGCATGGCTGCGAATCGGCCCGTGGGCGAACTGAGGCTGTGATGAAGCGCATCGGATCGTTATTTCGCACGCTGTTTCTGACCGAACTGCTGATCGGGCTTTCGGTGACCCTGCGCAATTTCTTCCGCCGCAAGATCACGCTGAACTATCCCGATGAAAAGACGCCGCAGTCGCCGCGCTTTCGCGGGCTGCATGCACTGCGGCGCTACCCGAATGGCCAGGAGCGCTGCATTGCCTGCAAGCTCTGCGAGGCGGTCTGCCCGGCGCTCGCGATCACGATCGAGTCCGATGTCGGCCCCGACAACACGCGGCGCACCACCCGTTACGACATTGACCTTTTCAAGTGCATATATTGTGGCTTTTGCGAGGAGGCATGCCCGGTCGATGCGATCGTCGAGACGCGGATCCACGAATACCACATGGAAAACCGCGGCGAGAACATCATGACCAAGGACAAACTGCTCGCGATCGGCGAGCGTTATGAGGCGACGATCGCTGCCGATAAGGCCGCGGACGCACGCTACCGGTGACTTGAGATGCTGGTAACCATTCTGTTCTACGCATTTTCCGCTGTGCTGATCGGCGCGGCACTCGGAGTCATCCTGGCACGCAATCCGGTCCATTCCGTGCTGTTCCTGGTGCTCTGCTTCTTCAATGCCGCAGTGCTCTGGCTGCTGATCGAGGCTGAATTTCTGGCCATCGTCATGGTGCTCGTTTACGTAGGCGCGGTCATGGTGTTGTTTCTGTTCGTCGTGATGATGCTCGACATCAACATCGAGAAGCTACGCGAAGGATTCACGCGAAATGCGCCGCTGGGCATCGTGATTGCGCTGATCGTGATCGTCGAGCTGTATTACGTCCTGTGGGTCCGGCGCCTTGGCATCGAGGTGACGGGCGGCACGGCTCCGCTACCGGAGAATTACAGCAACACGGCAGAGATCGGCGCCGTGCTCTATACGGAGTACGTTTACCCGTTCCAGCTCGCTGCGGTCGTGCTGCTGATCGCGATTATTGCGGCGATTGCCCTGACGATGCGCAAGCGGCCGGGCCTCAAGCTTCAGGACATCCCGCACCAGGTCTCGGTGCGCGCACGGGACCGCGTCAGGATCGTGCAGATGCCCACGGAGCGCGACCCATGATCACGCTGACACACTACTTGATGCTGGCGGGGATCCTGTTTGCGATCGCGGTCGCTGGCATCTTCCTGAATCGCAAGAACGTGATCCTGTTGCTCATGTGCATCGAGCTGATGTTGCTGGCTGTGAATTTCAACTTCGTCGCGTTCTCGCGCTTCCTGGGGCTGCTGGACGGACAGATTTTCGTGTTCTTCATCCTGACGGTCGCCGCCGCTGAGGCCGCCATCGGGCTCGCCATATTGGTGGTGCTATTCCGCCAGCGCCAGAGCATAAACGTCGAGGAACTTGACGTGATGAAGGGATGACCATGTCGATGCAGCAACTCTGCCTGCTGATAGTCCTTGTGCCGCTAAGCGCCGCGGTCATTACGGGCCTGGGCGGTCGTTACATCGGCCGCTCCGTTGCTCACTGGCTCTGCACCGGCGGTGTCGCATTCTCTTTTCTGGCGTCGGCCTCGATCCTGAGGCAGATGCTGGACGGCGCGTCGGTGCTGAATGAAGGCGTTTACACCTGGGCGCTCAGTGACGGAATCCGGATGGAAGTCGGGTTTCTGATCGACAATCTGACCGCGTTGATGATGACGGTCGTCACCTTCGTCTCGCTTGCCGTTCACGTGTACACGATCGGCTATATGCGCGACGATCCTGGCTACCGGCGATTCTTTGCCTACATCTCGCTATTCACGTTTGCGATGCTGATGCTGGTCATGTCGAACAACTTCCTGCAGTTGTTCTTCGGTTGGGAGGCGGTCGGCCTGGTGTCCTACCTGCTGATCGGCTTCTGGTACAAGCGCCCGACCGCGATATTCGCCAACCTAAAGGCATTCGTGGTCAACCGCATCGGCGATTTCGGCTTCA
>Ga0224510_10001703_pt1 | contig 14058 bp, 12 predicted proteins | sample SF_May12_sed_USG_FD_170161 | JGI IMG/M metagenome (GOLD analysis project Ga0224510, IMG submission 170161) | Sediment microbial communities from San Francisco Bay, California, United States - SF_May12_sed_USGS_4_1 | ecosystem: Environmental > Aquatic > Marine > Sediment | place: USA: California... | reverse complement strand
GGCGCTGGCGTGGATCTTCGGTGTTGGTGACAGTCCGTGACAGCGGCGAGCAGCGCGCCATACTGCACGTCAATGTCCTCTGAACGGCGGCGCCCGAGTGCAGCAGGTCAACGTGTCGCCGCAAACTGGCGTTTCTCGTTTCTGAATCCGAGTCTTCGAGGAGTGACGATGAACAAGTCCTTGCTGGCGGCTGCGGCCGCAGCGACCACGCTGGTCACCACGGCAGCCTGGTCGGCGGTCGATGTCGGTGTCGGCGTGACGATCCGCGAGCCCGGCGTCTACGGCCGCATCGAGATTGGCAGCGCCCCGCCGCCGCCGGTGTTGTACCCGCAGCCCGTGCTCATTCGCCCGGTCCCTGTGGTGGCCGCGCCGCCGCCTCCGCTGTACCTGTACGTGCCGCCTGGGCATGCGAAGAATTGGGGCAAGTACTGCTACCGCTACAACGCCTGCGCACGGCCGGTCTACTTCGTGCAAGAGACCTGGGTCGAAGACCGCTGGGAAAGAGAACATCCGGGCAAGGGCCACGGCAAGGGCAAGAGCCGCGGCAAGGGCAAGCACGACGACTGAACCCGGGGGCCGCTCCGGCGGCGGCCTTCAGATCGCCAATGGATCGACATCCAGGGCCCAGCGCAACACGCGCTGGGCCTTCTGCTTTCCAAGTTCGGTCAGCGCCGGTCTCCACGCCGCGAGCATTCGTTGCAACGCGGTGCGCGAATCGGACTCGACGAGCATCTGCATCCGCTCGACGCCTGCGATGCGGGCCACGGTCGGCGGCACCGGCGGGTAGACCATCACCCCGGCGGCCTGCGGCAGCGCCGCGGCGCGCGAGGCCGCCGCGTGCAGGAACGCGGTCGCCCTGGCTGCGTCGCGCGCCTCGGCGCGCAGCAGGGCCAAGTGCGCGAACGGCGGCAGCCCCGCCTGTCGTCGCTCTGCCAGTTGCGACGCCGCGAAGGCCTCGAAGTCATGCCGCGCCAGCGCGGCGAACAGCGGATGGCGCGGATGCCATGTCTGCACCCACATCTCGCTGCCACCCCCCTGTGCGGCGTCGCGCCCGGCGCGGCCGGCTGCCTGCATCAACAGCGCGAACAGGCGCTCGGGGGCCCGGAAATCGCTCGCGAACAACGCGCCGTCCGGATTGACCGCGGCCACGAGCGTCATGCGGCGGAAGTCATGGCCCTTGGCCACCATCTGGGTGCCCACGAGGATGTCGATCGCGCCACCGTGCACCGCCGCGAGTTGGGCCTCCAGAGAACCCTTCAGGCGCGTCGAGTCGGCATCGATACGTGCAATGCGCGCGCCGGGCAACAGCCCGGCCAGTTGTTCCTCAAGCTTCTCGGTGCCGCGGCCCAGCGCATCGATGTCGAGGTTGCCGCATTCCGGGCAGGCGCGCGGCACGCGCTCGGACAGGCCGCAATGGTGGCAGCGCAGCGTGCGGTCGGCCTTGTGGAACACGCGCCAGGCGCTGCAGTGCGGGCAGCCGCTCTTCCAGCCGCAGGCGGCGCAGTGGAGCACCGGCGCGTAGCCTCGGCGGTTGAGCAACACGAGGCTCTGCTCATCGCGCTCGAGCCGCAGGCGCAAGGCCTCGTGCAGCGCGGGTGCAATGACCGTTTGCGCACCGGTGCCCCGCGGTATCGCACCCATGTCGATGACGCGCACGCGAGGCAGCGCGCCACCACCGACACGCTGCGGCAGCCTCAGGCGCGTGTACCCGCCCTCCTGGGCACGCTGCCATGACTCGAGCGAAGGCGTCGCCGAGCCGAGCAGCACCGCCACGCCCTCGACCTTGGCTCGATACACCGCGAGGTCGCGCGCCGAGTAGCGCGCACCTTCTTGCTGCTTGTAGGACGGATCGTGCTCTTCGTCGACAACGATCAGTCCGAGCCGAGACAGGGGCGCGAAGACGGCCAGCCGCGTGCCGAGCACGAGGTCGGCGTGACCCAGGTGCGCTGCGAGCCAGGACCGCAGCCGCTGCGCCGGTGTCAGTGCGCTGTGCATCGAGACCAGCCGGTGCCCGGCGAAACGCGCTGCGAGTCGCGCCTCCAGTTGCGGCGTCAGGTTGATCTCGGGCACGAGGAACAGCACCTGGCGGCCTGCGGCGAGGGCCTGCGCGGCCGCCTGGAGGTAGACCTCGGTCTTGCCGCTGCCGGTGACACCGTGCAGCAGGAACGGACCCGGCGCGGCGCCGCTCAACGCCGCCACTGCGATTTGCTGGTCGTCGGTCAGCATGGGCGGACATGCCGGTGGGCCCGGCGTCGCTCGCTGCAAGCCCGCCTCGAGGCGGGAAACACGTCGCGCGAGTTGCACTGCGTCGATCCGGCGCAGCTCGGGGGGTAGTACGGAAAGGGCGGTTTCGCCCGGACCGCGCTGGTAGTAGCCGGCGGCAAAGGCGACGAGCTGCCGCCACGGCTCACCGAGCGGCGGCACGGCTTGCAGCACATCGGCGATCGGCTTGAGTTCGACCGACGCCATCGGATCTGCGCCATGCGCAACCCAGACGATTCCCGCCACGGTGCGCTTGCCCAAGGGCACCCGCACCAGCGTTCCCTCCGGGAGCGGCCGCTCACTCAGATAGTCGAAACCGGCATCGACCCCGGCGTGGTGGGGCGCATCGACCAGGACCCTGACGTGATGCATCGAAGCCCGATCAGACTCTGAGCAGATAGCGCCGATAGCTCGGCGTGGCTTCAAGGATCAACGCTAAGTCGATGATTTTGAAGTTGAATCCAGCTGTCCACGGGATCTGTGGATAACTTTGTGAAAAAGCTGGCGGCAGATCGCCTAAGCCCTTGATGCAACGATCGGAGCAGTTTGATGCACAGCATCGCAGCGACCGAGCAATCTCAATGAAATCAGTCACTTAGCGGCGCCTAGGGGAATCCCGAATGGCGCTCGGGCAACTCGCTGCGGCTGTCGTACCGCAGCCCCGCAAGTGGGGATAAGTTAGTCTGAGCGCTCACTTACCGGACGCGGAAACGCCCGCTTGGCGCGGCATGCGAGCAGCTCGGGAATGTCGATGCACTTCGTCGACAAGGGCAGCAACAGCGTCCGGCGGTGTCAACTGGTGGATGCCGTGACCGAGGTTGAAGATGTGCCCCGCGCCTGGGCCGAAGTCGTCGAGAACGCGGCGGGCTTCGGCGCGCACCGCGGCCTCGCCACCAAAGAGGACCATCGGGTCGAGGTTGCCCTGCAGCGCCACGCGATCGGCCAAGCGCCGGCGCGCGCTGCGCAGATTCACGGTCCAGTCGACGCCGACCACGTCGGTGCCCGTGGCGGCAATCGCCTCGAGCCAGGCCCCGCCGCCCTTGGTGAATACGATCGCGGGCACGGAACGGTCGAGCCGGTCGAGCACGCGCTGCGTGTAGGCCAGGCTGAACGACTGGAACGCACCGTCGGCCAGCACGCCGCCCCAGCTGTCGAACACCATCACCGCCTGCGCGCCCGCCGAGATTTGCGCGTTGAGGTACGCGGCCACCGCGTCGGCATTCACGGCGAGGATGCGATGCATCAGGTCGGGCCGTGCGTAGAGCATGCTCTTGACGAGACGGTAATCGTCGCTGCCGGCGCCCTCGACCATGTAGCAGGCCAGCGTCCAGGGGCTGCCCGAAAAGCCGATCAGCGGGACCCGGCCGTCGAGCGCGCGCCGGATCGAAGCGACCGCATCGAACACGTAGCGCAGCTTGTCCATGTCGGGCACGGCCAGTGCGGCCACGGCGGCTTCGTCGCGCACCGGCGAGGCGAAGCGCGGCCCTTCGCCCTGCGCAAAGCTCAGTCCGAGGCCCATCGCATCAGGCACGGTGAGGATGTCGGAGAACAGGATCGCCGCGTCGAGCGCATAGCGGTCGAGTGGCTGCAGCGTGACCTCCGTGGCGTAGTCCACGTTGGTGGCCAAGCCCATGAAGCTGCCGGCCTTGGCGCGGGTCGCGCAATACTCCGGCAGGTAGCGTCCGGCCTGGCGCATCAGCCACAGCGGCGTGTGGTCGGTTGGCTGGCGCCGACAGGCGCGCAGGAAGGCGTCGTTGCGAAGCGGTGCGAAGCTCATCCGGCGATGATAGGCGTCGCGCCCACCGTCGCAGTTCACGGAGGGCACGCGAGGCCGCGCCGGCGAACCTCGGCCGACCGGTGCCGCCCTATCATCGCGGCAGCAGCTCGCCATGCCTGTCAAGCCCACCGTCCTGATCGTCGAAGACGAGCCCGGCATTGCCGACACGCTGCATTACGCCCTGGCCACCGAAGGCTTCGAGCCGCTGTGGTGCGCCACCGGCGAGGCGGCGCTCGCACAGGCGCATCGCGCCGCGCTCGTGATCCTCGATGTCGGCCTGCCCGACCTCAGCGGATTCGAGGTCTTCAAGCGCCTGCGCGCCCAGTCCGAGGCGCTGCCGATCCTGTTCCTCACCGCGCGCGCCGACGAGATCGACCGCGTCGTCGGTCTCGAACTGGGCGCCGACGACTATGTGACCAAGCCGTTCTCGCCGCGTGAACTGGTCGCGCGCGTGCGCGGCATCCTGCGGCGCAGCGCGGCACCCAGGCCCGGCGCCGGCGCGGCCACCGCGCCGTTCTCGTGCGACGAAGGCAAGCGCCAGATCCGGTTCTACGGCCGCCTGCTCGACTTGTCGCGCTACGAGTACGGCTTGTTGAAGACACTGGTCTCGCGGCCGGGCTTCGTGTTCACACGCGAGCGCCTGCTCGAGCTCGTCTGGGACGACGACAGCGACAGCCTGGACCGCACGGTCGATGCGCACGTGAAGACCCTTCGCGCGAAGCTCAAAGCCGTTGCGCCGGCGCTCGAGCCGATCCGCACGCACAGGGGCGTCGGCTACGCGCTGGCGGAGGATCTCCCGGCAAGCGCGGAATGACCAAGCGCAATCGCGTCTTCGCGGCCATCCTGCTTGCCTACGCGCTCGGTGCGGGGTGGTTGATGTGGCGCCTGCTCGCCGACATCGACCCGCGCTACCGTGAATCGGCCGAGGAGTCACTGGTCGAGGTCGCGCACCTGCTGGCCGCGCAGATCGAGCAGCGCTCGCTGGCGGCGGCGCAACGCCACGCCGCCGACGCCGCGTCAGCACCAGCCGTGCCGGCAATCGACGTCGGCAACTTGGCCGAGGTCTTCCGCGACCTCTACGCGCGTGAACTCGACGCCGAGATCTTCGGCTTCCGCAAGACGCGCGTGGAGCTGCGCCTGAGCGTGGTCGACGCCAGCGGCATCGTTCTGTTCGACTCGCTCGGCCGCCATGAAGGCGCCGACCATTCGCGCTGGCGCGACGTGCGCCTCGCGCTCGAGGGCCGCTATGGTGCTCGCACCTCGCCCGACATCGACGCCGACGTCAACACCTCGGTGATGTTCGTGGCAGCGCCGATCCGGCGCGACGGCGCCATCGTCGGCGCGGTCAGCGTGGGCAAGCCGGTACAGAGCTTCGGGCAGTTCGTCGCGGCCGCACGCAGGAAGACACTGCTGGTGGGTGCGACATCGGTGCTGGCGGTGGCAGTTCTGCTGTTGATCCTGTCGGTTTGGCTGGTGCGACCTTTCGGCTTCATCGCCGACTATGTGCGCTACGTGCGCTCGCAGCGCACTTTCTCGTTGCCGCGCCTGGGTCGCCGCGCGCTGGGCACGCTGGGCGCAGCCTACGGCGAGATGCGAGACGCGCTGGCCGGCCGCAACTACGTCGCCGACTATGTGCAGACGCTGACGCACGAGTTGAAGAGCCCGCTGTCGGCCATTCGCGGCGCCGCCGAGTTGCTGCACGAACGCGAGATGCCCACGGCCGATCGCGAGCGATTCATCGCCAACATCGAGCGCGAAACGGCGCGCATCCAGGAGCTCGTGGATCGCATGATGGAGCTGGCCGCGCTCGAGTCGCGCCGTGGCCTGGCGCATGCCGAGCGCACACCGCTGCGTGCGTTGCTCGAGGAACGCGTTGCGAGCGCACAGGCTGCCGGTGCACCGCGCGGCATTCGCGTCACGCTCGATGCAACCGAGGACGCTGTGGTCGAGGGCGACGCCCTGCTGCTGGCGCGCGCAGTGAGCAATCTGCTCGACAACGCGCTCGACTTCTCGCCGGCAGACGGCGCGATCGAGGTCTCGATGACGCGCAAGCCACGCCACGCGGTCGAAATCGCGGTGCGCGACCACGGCCCGGGCATCCCCGATTACGCGGATGAACGCGTGTTCGAGAAGTTCTATTCGCTGGCGCGCCCCGGCACCCTGCGAAAGAGCACCGGGCTGGGCCTGCCCTTCGTGCGCGAGATCGCCGCCCTGCACGGCGGCCGCGTGACACTGCGCAATGCCGAAGGCGGCGGGGCGCTGGCCGTGCTTTCCTTGCCCGCGGCCGACGATCCGGCCTAGCGTCGGCGCAGCCCGGAGCAGTCTGCGGCGCGTCCCGCGCCGCAGACCAGAGCAGACCCGGCGGCCCCGTGGCTCAGCGCGCGTAGACCGCGTCCCAGTCGCGGAAGGCCTTCACCTCGATCGGGTTGCCGCTCGGGTCGCGAAAGAACATCGTCCACTGTTCGCCTGGCTCACCCGGGAAGCGCACCTGGGGCTCGAGGACGAATCGGATGCCCGATGCCTTCAAGCGCGCGGCGAGCGCGCGCCAGGCGGCCAGTTCCAGCACCACACCCTGGTGCGGCATCGGCAGGAGGTGGTCGCCCACCTGCCCGGTGTCGCTGGTCGCGAACGGCGCGCCCAGGTGCAGCGAGATCTGGTGGCCGAAGAAGTCGGAGTCGACCCAGGTGCCGGTGCTGCGCCCTTCGCGGCAACCGAGCACGCCGCCGCAGAAGGCGCGCGCGGCCGCGAGATCGTGCACGTGGTAGGCGAGGTGGAACAGGCTCTTCATCATCGGGCCTTCGCGATCGTGGCATCGTAGCGCCATGAGTGGAACCCCTGGCGAGATGCCGCGCACCTTCAAGCTCGTCACAGTCTGGCTGCTGATCGGCGTGGCGCTCTTCGTGGCGATCCAGGCCCTGATGCGCGAAGCCGATCGGGCCCGCTTCTCATTCGACGAAGCCAACGGCCGCATCGTCCTGCGGCGCGCACCGGATGGCCATTTCCACTGGCCCGGTCGCGTCAACGGCACCGCAGTGGAGTTTCTCGTCGACACCGGCGCCACCAGCACGGCGCTGCCACAGGCACTGGCCGAGCGGGTGGGACTGTCGCTGGAGGGCTCGGTGCGTTCCTCGACCGCGGGCGGCGTCGTCAGCGGCCAGGTGGCGCGCGCCGATGTGCTGCTCGAAGGCGGCGTGCGCGCCGACCGCCTGCGCGTCACGGTGCTGCCGCGGCTTTCTGCGCCTCTGCTGGGCATGGACGTGATCTCGAAGCTGCGCCTGACGCAAAGCGATGGCGTCCTCACGCTCGAGGTCCCGCGATGACCGGCGTGCTCAGGCCGCTGCATTGCGCGCTGGTCGCGATGCTTGCGCTGTGCGCCGCGCTCGCGCACGCGCAGGGCGGCTTGACGGCGTCGGCCCAATGTCCCCCGCAGGCGCCACCGGCGTCGCCAGAGGCGACGCTGGAAGCCGCCGAACGCGCGAGCGACCGCGGCGTGCTGTGGCGCATCAGCAAAGCGGGCCGTTCGTCGTACCTGTACGGCACGCTGCATGTGGGCAAGCTCGATTGGACTTTCCCCGGGCCACAGACTCGTGCCGCGCTGGCGGCGAGCGACACGATCGCGCTCGAACTCGACGTGATGGATCCGCAGGTGCGTGAGCGTCTGCGGCTGCCTGCCGATGCCGCGGTGCCCGCGCTGCCGCCGGCCCTGCGCGAGCGCCTCGACCGCCAGATCGACGCGGCCTGCGTCCCGCGGGAGTCATTGGCCACCCAGCATCCCGTCATGGTGGCGATGACGCTGTCGGTGCTGGCAGCCCGTTGGGAAGGCCTCGACCCGGGCTACGGGCAAGAGTTCGTTCTCGCAGCCTTCGCGCGCAGCAGCGCCAAGGTCGCAGTCTCGCTCGAGACGCCCGAGCTGCAGATGGACACGTTGCTGCCCAAGCAGCCAACGCAGGCGGAGCGCATGATCGTGCAGTCGCTCGAGCAGCTCGAGAGCGGCGGTGCGCGAAAGGTCATCGCGCGGATGGCGAGCGCCTGGGAACGCGGCGCCCTCGACGAACTCGCGGACTACGAGAAGTGGTGCGACTGCGTGGCCAGTGCGGACGACCGCGCGCTGCTCGCGCGCGTCAACGACGAACGCAATCCGGGCCTGGCCGAGCGCATCGACGCGCTTCATGCCCAGGGCAAGGCGCTGTTCGCTGCCGTCGGTGCGCTGCACATGACGGGGCCTCAGGCGCTGACGACTTTGCTCGCCGCGCGCGGATTCCGTGTCGAGCGCGTCGACTTTCGTTAGGATGCCCCGATCTGCGAACGGAGGAGACCCGCATGGCCAGCAGCGCGAACGAACTGCCCTTCACCAAGCTCGTCCCGGGCTTCGACTTCCTCCAGGGGCTGGTCAAGAACGCCGGTTCCGCCCTGCCCTCGATTGGCCAGTGGGTCGCTCCAACGCTCAACCCCGAGGAGCTCGAGAAGCGCATCGAGGAGTTGCGCACGGTGCAGTTCTGGCTCGAGCAGAACGCGCGCATGCTTGCCGCCACGATCCAGGCGCTCGAGGTGCAGCGCATGACGCTGTCGACGCTCAAGACGATGAACGTGCCGATCACGCAGCTGCGCGACTCGCTCAAGGTCCGGGTGCCGGTCACTCAGGTGCCGACGGCCCCTGCGCGCAAGGCGCGCGGCGGCACTCGCAAGGCATCGCCCGCCGAGATGGCCACCCCCGGCGCGGTGGACCCGATGCAATGGTGGAGCGCACTGACCAAGCAGTTCACGCAGCTGGCCACCAGTGCGATGAAGGACAGCGCGGGCGATGCGGCCAGGACGCTGGCCGGCAGCATGGTCAAGCAGAGTTTCGACGCGGCCGAGCAGACGCTGAAGAAGGCCGTCGCCGCGCCCGGCAGGGTGGCCGGCGCGGTGGCCCAGGCGACCCGCGGCAAGCCCCCGGCACGCAAGCGCCGCCGCTGAAGCGGGGCACGCGCGCCGACGACGCCGGTGCCATCGGGCGGGCCGAGTTTCACCTTTTGCGACAGCGTTGCCGCACACTGCATCCATGAACCGCTTCGCCGTCGGACACGCCACCCATCCGGGCTGGCAGGAGGCCTTCGCGCTCGCGGCAGCGCAGGTCGATGCGCAGCTCGCCCGGCAGGCGGGCGAAGTCCAGGCCGCTTCGCTCGGCTTCGTCTATCTCACCGACCACTATGCGGCGCATGCCGACGCGCTATACGCCGCGCTGCATGATCGCTGGCCCGAGGTCGCCTGGGTTGGTGCGGCAGGCGTGGGCGTGTGCGCCAGCGGAATCGAATATTTCGACGAGCCGGCACTCGTGCTGATGGTCGCGCCGCTGGCCTCTGGGCGGTTTCGCGTGTTCTCCGGCGCGCAGCCGCTGCGCGGGATCGGCGGCGCCGAGATCGCCACCGCGCTGGTGCACGCCGACAGCCGCACGCCGGACTTGCCTGACCTGATCGAGGACCTCGCCGCACGCAGTGACAGCGGCTATCTGTTCGGCGGACTGACCGCTTCGCGCACGCGGCACTGCCACGTCGCCGAGGGCGTGTTCGAACTGGGCCTGTCGGGCGTGGCATTCACGCGTGACGTGGGCATCGTCTCGCGCGTGACCCAGGGCTGCCAGCCGGTGGGCCAGACGCGACACATCACCGCCTGCGAGCGCAACGTCGTGCTCGAACTGGATGGCCGGCCCGCGCTCGAATGCCTGCTGGGCGACCTGTCGCTGTCACTCGACGAACCCCGGCAGGCGATGGCCGTCCTGCGCGCCACGCTCGTCGGACTGGCGTCGCCGCGGGCGCCGATCCCTCTGCGCGGCAGTGATGTCGGGGCTCGGGCGCGCCATCGCGCCTTCGGCGACGACGTGCGCGTGCGCCACCTGGTTGGCCTCGACCCGGGGCGCCATGGCGTGGCCGTGGCCGACCGGGTCGACACCGGGATGACGCTCGCCTTCTGCCAGCGCGACGTTGCCGCCGCTCGGCGCGACCTGACGCGAATCTGCGCCGAGATCCGCGACGAGCTGGCGCCCGAGACGGTCGCCGCCACCACCGTGCCCGATACGGGTGACTCGACGCCGGCTCCCGACCCGACGCGGCGGATCGCGGGCGCGATCTACGTCAGTTGTGCCGGTCGCGGTGGCCCGCATTTCGGCTCGCCCTCGGCGGAATTGCAGATCGTGCGCCACGCGCTGGGCGACGTGCCGCTTGCAGGTTTCTTCGCTGCCGGCGAGATCGGCCATCGGCATCTGTATGGCTATACGGGGGTGTTGACCGTGTTCACGCGCGACGCCTGAACCGGACACCCCCCGGAGCCGCACGCGGCCGCCCCTCTTGGTCGCCCGGATGGACGCGATGGGCCTTGCGCGGACGCATCATCGACGTCCGATTCGGAATTTGGGGTCACAAGCGTGCGCCAGCACGGCGCGCGAGTGACGCCCCGCGCCCGGATACAGTCATGTCCTCATGAACACCCCACTGCCGAGCGAGCTTGCCGAACGCGCCGAGCGCCAGCGCGCGGTCGTCGCTGCGCTCTCAGCCGTGCTGCCCCCGCACACGCTGCTCTGGCGCAACGAAGACACGGTGCCCTATGAATGTGACGGCCTGACCGCGTACCGTGAGTCGCCGCTCGTGGTTGCGCTGCCAGAGACCGACGGGCAGGTGGCTGCGGTGCTCAAGGCCTGCCACTCGCTGCAGGTGCCGGTCGTTGCACGCGGAGCGGGAACCGGGCTGTCGGGCGGTGCGATGCCGCACCGCCTCGGCGTAACGCTGGCGCTGGCCAAGTTCAACCGGATCGTCAGGATCGACAAGCGCTCCCGCACCGCGGTCGTTCAATGCGGCGTGCGCAACCTCGCGATCAGCGAGGCCGCGGCGCCGCTGGGGCTGTACTACGCCCCCGACCCCTCGTCGCAGATCGCCTGCACGATCGGCGGCAACATTGCCGAGAATTCGGGCGGCGTGCATTGCCTGAAGTACGGCCTGACGCTGCACAACGTGCTGAAGGTGCGCGGCCTGACGGTCGAGGGCGAGGCGATCGAGTTCGGCGGCGATGCGCTCGACGCACCGGGCCTGGACCTGCTGCCGCTGGTGGTGGGCAGCGAGGGCATGCTGGCGGTGATCACCGAGGTGACCGTCAAGCTGGTGCCCAAGCCGAAGCTGGCCCGCTGCATCATGGCCAGCTTCGACGACGTGCGCAAGGCCGGCGATGCGGTGGCCTCGATCATCGCCGCGGGGATCATCCCCGCCGGTCTGGAGATGCTCGACAAGCCGATGGCCAAAGCGGTCGAGGACTTCGTGCATGCCGGCTACGACCTGGACGCTGAGGCGATCCTGCTGTGCGAATCGGACGGCACGCCCGAGGAGGTCGCCGAGGAGATCGACCGCATGCTCGACGTGCTCTCGGGCTGTGGCGCGACACGCATGGAAGTCAGCAGGGACGAGGCGCAGCGCCTCAAGTTCTGGAGCGGACGCAAGAACGCGTTCCCCGCCTCCGGGCGTATCAGCCCGGACTACATGTGCATGGACTCGACGATCCCGCGCAAGCGCCTGGCCGACATCCTGATCGCCATCGGTGCGATGGAGAACAAGTACGGGCTGAAGTGCTGCAACGTCTTCCACGCCGGCGACGGCAACCTTCACCCCCTGATCCTGTTCGACGCCAACGATGCCGACCAGTTGCACCGCGCGGAACTGTTCGGTGCCGACATCCTGGAGACCAGCGTCGCGATGGGCGGCACGGTGACCGGCGAGCATGGCGTGGGCGTCGAGAAGCTCAATTCGATGTGCGTGCAGTTCTCTCCAGCCGAGCGCGCGCAGTTCGAGGCCGTCAAACGCGCCTTCGACCCCGCGGGCACACTGAACCCGGGCAAGGTGATCCCGACGCTGCAGCGCTGCGCCGAGTACGGGAAGATGCACGTCAAGAAGGGCTTGCTGCCGTTCGCGGACCTGGAGCGGTTCTAGCCATGACGACCGCCAGTTCGCCGGTGCTCGCGCGCCTCGTCGACCAGGTTCAGACCGCACGTGTGGCCAAGGGCACGCTATGCATCGTCGGCGGCCGGACCAAGGACTGGTATGGCAATGCGCCGCGGGGTGAACCGCTCGACGTCACGCCGTTGGCCGGAATCTCGAGCTACGAACCGACCGAGCTCGTGGTCACGGTGCGCGCGGGGACACGGCTCGAGGATCTCGAGACCACTTTGGCCGAGCGCGGCCAGCACCTGGCGTTCGAGCCGCCGCGCTACGTAGGCCGCGGCACGGTCGGTGGCATGGTCGCCGCGGGACTGGCCGGGCCGGCGCGGGCGAGTGCCGGTGCGGTACGCGATCATGTGCTCGGTGCCACATTGCTCAACGGCCGCGGCGAGGTCGTCACGTTCGGCGGCCAGGTGATGAAGAACGTCGCCGGCTACGACGTGGCGCGCGTGCTGGCGGGTTCGATGGGCACGCTCGGCGTGATCTGCGAGGTCTCGCTCAAGGTCCTGCCGGTCGCGCCGGCAACGGCGACGCTGCGCTTCGAATGCGACCAGGCCGATGCGCTCAAGCGGCTGAACGCCTGGGGGGGCGAGCCGCTGCCGATCTCGGCCAGCGCTTGGTGGAGCGGCACCCTCGTCGTGCGCCTGTCCGGGGCGCGCGCGGCCGTCGAGGCAGCGCTGTGCCAGCTCGGCGGCGAGATCATCGATCCCCCCCTGGCGGCCGCCTTCTGGCGCGGTCTGCGCGACCACGGCGACGAGTACTTCGCCGCCGCCGCCAAGGCCGAGGATGCCGGCGCCGCGCTGTGGCGCCTGGCCGTGCCGCAGACCGCCGCGCCGCTCGAATTGCCGGGTGAGACGCTCATCGAATGGGGTGGCGCGCAGCGCTGGCTGTGCACGGCGGAGAGCGCCGCGGCGGTGCGCTATGCCGCCGCCCGCAGCGGCGGCCACGCGACGCTGTTCCGCGCCAAGGATAAGCACCCCGGGGCCTTCCATCCACTGCAAGGCGCGCAGGCGCGAATCCAGCGCGCGCTGATGGACGCGTTCGACCCCGATGGCGTCTTCGACCGTGCACGCCTGACGCTGCTGTCCTGAATGCAAACCAGCCTCGCCCCAGAGTTCAAAGGCACGCGCGACGGCACCGAGGCCGAAGCGATCCTGCGCAAGTGCGTGCACTGCGGCTTCTGCACCGCCACCTGCCCCACCTACCAGCTTCTCGGGGACGAGCTCGACGGACCCCGCGGGCGCATCTACCTGATCAAGCAGGTGCTCGAGGGCCAGGCACCGACGCGGGCGACGCAGCAGCACCTCGACCGCTGCCTGACCTGCCGCAACTGCGAAACCACCTGCCCGAGCGGCGTCCAGTACGGACACCTGGTCGACATCGGGCGCAAGGTCGTCGACGCCAAGGTCGAACGGCCGCTCGTGGAGCGACTTGCGCGCACGGTGCTCAAGCAGGGCTTGACCTCACCGCTGTTCGGCACGGCGATGCAGTTGGGCCAGGTCGTGCGTCCGCTGCTGCCCGCTGCGCTGAAGGCCAAGGTGCCCGCGCGCGCCGACGCGAAGGCGCACCGCTGGCCCACGCGCACCCATTCGCGCAAGGTGCTGATGCTTCTGGGTTGCGTGCAGCCGTCGATGATGCCCAACGTCAACGCCGCCACCGCGCGCGTGCTCGATGCCGCCGGCATCCAGACGCTGGTGGCCGACGGGGCCGGCTGCTGCGGCGCGATCCGCACGCACCTGGACGATGTCGAGGGTGGCCGCGACGACATGCGCCGCAACATCGATGCCTGGTGGCCGCTGGTCGAGGGCCTTACGTCGGCGGGCAAGGTCGAGGCGATCGTCATGAACGCTTCGGGCTGCGGCGTCACGGTCAAGGAATACGGCCACGCCCTGGCGCACGACCCGCAATACGCCGACAAGGCGCGGCGCATCGGTGCGATGACCAAGGACATGTCCGAACTGCTGCCCGGCCTGCGCGATGCCCTTCGCCCGAAGCTTCGAAAGGGCAGCGGCAAGCTGGCCTATCACCCGCCGTGCACGCTGCAGCATGGACAACAGTTGA
>Ga0224510_10001701_pt1 | contig 14066 bp, 12 predicted proteins | sample SF_May12_sed_USG_FD_170161 | JGI IMG/M metagenome (GOLD analysis project Ga0224510, IMG submission 170161) | Sediment microbial communities from San Francisco Bay, California, United States - SF_May12_sed_USGS_4_1 | ecosystem: Environmental > Aquatic > Marine > Sediment | place: USA: California... | reverse complement strand
GACCTCGCAGGCAAGTCCGAGGCGCTCGCGGCCTAGCACGTCACGCTGCAGGGCTGTCATCCGCTGGGGGACCTGGCGCGTTCAGTACGCATGCCGGCTCTTCCGGATTTGGTAACACACGTGTTACCATGGCCCTGAGTGCAGTCCGGGTCCTCGAGTATCTCGACTCGTCGGGCCTGTCGCCGTTCCGGCGCTGGTTCGACGGCCTGGATGCGACGGCGTCCGCCAGGGTCGGCGCCTACCTCTACCGGCTCGAGGAGGGCAACTTCTCCCGGGTGGAGGGCGCAGGGGGTGGCGTGTTCGAGTTGAGAGTCGACTTCGGGCCAGGGTATCGCGTGTACTTCGGCAAGGACGGCGAGACGGTGGTCATCCTGCTGGGCGGTAGCACCAAGAAGCGCCAGAGCGCCGCTATCAACCGGGCGCGGGAAGCCTGGCAGGATTACAAGCGGCGCAAGCGTTAACAGCTACAACACATGGCACTGACCAGAGACTTCAAGGAAACGGTAGTCGAGCGGGCCCGGCGGGACGCGAAGTTCCGCGAGGCGATGTTCACCGAGGCGCTCAACGCCTACCTCGCGGGCGACACGCGCACCGGCAAGGCGATGCTGCGCGACCTCGTCAACGCAACGATCGGCTTCGAAGGGCTCGCCGAGGAAGTGAAGAAGCCCTCCAAGAGCCTGCACCGCATGCTCGCGGAGCGCGGCAATCCCAGCACCGAGAACTTCTTCGACATCGTGCAGGCGCTGCAGAGGAAAACCCGCGTGCGCCTGCGCGTGTCGGCGCGCGCGAGCTGACAGCCGGCGCCCCGGCTCAGCCGCCCGCGCCCAAAGCCGCGTCCGCCCAATGCGCCCAGCCGAGGAGCGCCGCATCCCCGTCAAAGGGCCCCACGAGCTGCACCCCGAGCGGCAACCCATGCGCCCCCTTGCCGTGCGGCACGGTGACGCAGGGCAGGCCGAATAGCGTCCACGCGCGATTGAACACCGGGTCCCCGGTGCTCGCGAGCGAGCGCGGGGCTTCGCTCGGCGCGCTGGGCGTGAGCAGGAAATCCACCTCGCGCATGCGGTCGGCCAGCGCGCGCCGGCACTGGCGCGCGGTCTCGCGCACCGCGTCGTACTCGGCGCGCGTCACCTGCCATGCCTCGTCGAGGCGCGGCTTCAGCGTCGTGCTGATCTGCTCGGGAAAGTTCGCGTACTCCCAGGCGAGCGCGCGCGCGCTCTCGAAGCCCATGATGATCTTGTGGCGCTCGAAGAGCGCCTCGCTCCCCGCGGGCAGCTCGAAGTCGCCCACCGCGGCGCCGGCCTTCGAAAGGCGCGTCGCCGCCTCCTCGAGGTTCGCCTGCGTCGCCGCGTCGGCGTCCTGCCAGCGCGGCGTGCGGCATAGCCCGATGCGCGGCTTGCCGGCGAAGGCGGCGAAGTCCGGGGCGGGGCGGCTGGAGAGGACCTCGAGCGCCAAAGCCAGGTCTTCCGGCGTCCTCGAGAAGATGCCGATCGTGTCGAGCGACTCGGCGACGAACTTCGTTCCCTGGCGGTTGATGCTGCCGAAGCTCGGCTTCACGGCGAACGCGCCGCAGTAGGCGGCGGGACGGATGACCGAGCCGCCGGTCTGCGTGCCGAGCGCGAGCGGCACCATGCAATCGGCCACCGCGGCCGCGGAGCCGCTGGAGGAGCCGCCCGGCGTGTGCCTGGGGTCGTGCGGATTGCGCGTCGGCGACGGGTGGTTGTTGGCGAACTCGGTAGTCACGGTCTTGCCGAGGAGGAGGCACCCCGCGCGGCGTAGCAGCGCGACGCAGGCGGCGTCGGCCCTGGGCTGGTGGCCGCGGTAGATCGGCGAGCCGTACTCGGTCGGCAGGCTCTCGGTGTCGATGATGTCCTTCACGCCGAACGGCACGCCGTGCAGGCGGCTGCGGCGCGGCATCTGGTCGAGGTCGCGCGCCTCGGCGAGCGCCTGCTTCGCGTGGATGAACGCCCAGGCGCGCACCGCGTCGTCGCGCTCGGCGATGCGCTCCAGGCACGCCGCGGCGAGCGCTTCCGCGGTCAGCTCGCCCGATTCGATGCGCCGCGCGGCCTCGGCCGCGGAAAACTCGTTCAAGCGTGCTGGCATGTCCGCAGGGTATAACGCGCGAGGCGGGGCCGGGAATCCCGGCGGCCCCCGCCGCGTGTCGCCGTGCTACAGTGGGCGCCGCGCGTGGTGAGGCGCGGAAAATTCAGGGAATGGACTGACATGGCTACCGGTACCGTAAAGTGGTTCAACGACGCGAAGGGCTTCGGGTTCATCACGCCGGACGACGGCGGCAAGGACCTGTTCGTGCATCACAGCGCGATCCAGGCCTCGGGCTTCAAGTCGCTGAAGGACGGGCAGAAGGTGTCCTTCGACGTGACGCAGGGACAAAAAGGACCGGCCGCGACGAACGTCAAGCCGCTGTAAGCCCGCGCAGGGGCGGCGCTGCCATCATCCGCCCCGCAACTCGCCCCACCCGAAGCCGGTCGCACCCGGCTTTTCTTGTTTCCGGGAACCCTCGCGCGCTCGCCGCGTAGCGCCTAGCGCATCGCGCCGGCGCAGTCCCGCGCCGGCGCGGCCGCGAGGCACTGGTGGAAGGCGATCAGGCGCTTCGCTTCGGGCGAGGCCGCCCTGACGGGATCAGGGGGCGGAATTCGGCGCGCGAGCGCGTCGATCGCCAGGTGCTCCGCCGCCACCGGATCGTCCCATCCCTTCTTCGCCGCGATCTGCGCCGCCCTGGCCCCACTGCCCAGCATCCACCTGGGCTGCTCCACCAGCCCGGTATTCCTGATCAGGTCGGCGACGTCGCGCCAGAAGTTGTAGTTCGCCGGCCGCAGCTCGGGGTAGAACGCCGCCTCGAGCATGCCGCGAAAGAGAAAGCCGTCGGCGCTCGCGGCGACGACTTCGGGCGGCAGGATGGCGGGCCAGGGGCTCGCCAGCATCCGCTCGCGCGAGCGCCCGGCGTGCATCAATAGTGTGTAGGCGGGCGTCGACGGCTCGGGATGAAGCGCCGAGCGGATGCGGCGCGGACGGTCGTCGACGAGCGGAGGGACGTCCTTGGTCACGTCGCGCAGCGTCAGCGCATCCGCCATGAACTGTCCCGCGAGCTGTCCGGGACCGTGAATGCCGAGGCGCTGAAGGTCCCTGCCCAAGGGGAGCTTCCACAGCCGCGAGAAGTGCTCCGCGCCGACGGGCTTCACGCCGCCGCGGCTCCCCATGAGGATCCAGTCGCGGTTCAGCCCCGACCACAGCGAGCAGTCGTCGAAGGCCTCGCAGAAGGCGCGGATGACGGACAGAGACTCCTTCTCCAGCAGCAGGTACGCCGGCAGCCAGTAGGTGGCGAGGCCGCCTGGGTTCAGGCGCGACCTGACGAGCGAGAAGTACTCGCGCGTGTAGAGCGGAACCACCCCGGCCATCTTCGGCGGCGGCGGCTCGCCGGTGATGAGGTCGTAGCGCCGGCCGGTCATCTGCAGGAAGAAGCGCGCGTCCTCGACGTGCGCGCTCACCCGGGCATCGCGCAGCGGATGGCGCGCGGCGTCCGGAAAGACCACGCCGCTCATCTCCAGGATGTCGCGCGAGGTGTCCACCACGTCCACGCGCTGCACCTCGGGCAGCGCGGTCACCGCGCTCGCGGTGGCGCCCACGCCGAAGCACAGGACGAGCGCGGACTCGATGCGCGGGTGCAGCGCCGCGGGCAGCCAGGCAAAGAGCTTCATGTAGCGCTCGACCCCCACGGCGGTGGAGGCCATCGAGTACGAGTTGGTGGCGAGGCGATGGAACAGCGGCTCGCCGAGAAAGTCGTGCCGCAGGTAGAAGGTGGTCTGCGCGATGCCTTCGCGCGCGGCGACGATCGTCCCGCCGAAGCGCGCCTCCACCGCGCGGTGGTAATCCTGCGCCATCCTGCCGAAGGGAAAGAACGCGAGCGCGACGACGCAGGCGAACGCGGGCGCGAAGCGCAGCTCCGGCGAGCCCTCGGCGGGCACGGCGAGCAGGCACGCGAGGTACGCGAGCGCGAGGACGAAGATCGACCTCTCCACGCCGAGCAGGGGCAGCAGCACGAAGGCGGCCGCGAGCGAGCCGAGCATCGCGCCGAGCGTGTTGGCGAGCGTGAGGGCGCCGGTCGCCGCGCCCGCGTCCGCCACCCCCGCGCGCAGCCGCTCGCCGAGCGCGGTGAACAGGAAGCCCGAGAGGATCGCTCCCGGCGCCATGAGGAAGGCGCCGAGCGCCGCCGCGCGCCACGGCGAGCCCGGCGGCACGCCGGCGAGCGCCTGCGCGAGAAAGCCGAAGGCCCAGTAGCCGAGCACCACCCACACGCCCGCCAGCGCGGCGGCGAGGCGCGCGCGCTGCGCGAGGCGCCCGCGCCGCGCGCGCCCGGCGGCGAGCAGGCCGCCGAGCCCGATCCCCGCGAGCACGGAGGCGAGCATCACGGCGAAGACCATCGTCGTGCCGTCCACGAACAGCAGCAGGAAGCGGAACCAGACGACTTCCAGCGCAAGCAGCGCAGCGCCGGCGAGGAACGCCGCGGCGAGCACGCGCGCGCGGCCGCCGGCGGGCGCGGCGGCCGGTGCGGGCCTGGCGAAGCTGCGCGCGATCGCCCACGCGATCGCCGCCGCGCCGAGATTGCAGGCCGCGGCGGCGAAGCCGCTCGCGCGCAGGCCGAGCTGCGGGACCAGCACGAGCTCTGCAAGCAGCACGCCCGCCACCGCGCCGAGCGTGTTCACGCCGTAGAGGCGTCCGAGCGCGAGTCCGTAGCTCCCGGTCGCGGCCTCGAGCGGCCTGGCGAGCAGCGGCAGCGTCGCGCCGAGCGCCGTGGCGGGAATCGCCATGAGGCAGAAGGCGACCGCCGCGCGCGCGAGGTTCAGCGCGAACGCTTCGCCCAGCAGCGGCGCGAAGAGCGGACGGAAGATCTCCGGCAGATGCGGAAACGCGACGACGAGCGCCGCGCCCGAGAGCGCGGCCACCACCTCCACCGCCGCGTAGCCGAGCACCGGCTGCGCAAGGCGCGGCGCCAGGCGCATGGCGAGCGCGTTGCCCAGCGCGAGCCCGGCCATGAACGCGGCGACGACGATCGCCGCCGACCACACCGCGTTGCCCACCACGAGCCCGGCCTGCGCGAACCACACCGTCTCGAAGGCGAGCGCCCCCGCCCCCGAGAGGAAGAACATCGCGTAGAACGCGCCTTGCGTCACCTCAGCCCGCGTTCGCCTCGGCGAGCACGCGCCGCGCGACGCGAAAGCCGTCCAGCGCCGCGGGCGCGCCGCAGTACACCGCGCCGTGCAGCAGCAGCTCCTTGATCTCGGCCTTGCTGATGCCGTTGCGCAACGCCGCGCGCAGGTGGATCTCCAGCTCGTGCGGGCGGTTCAACGCGAAGATCATGGCAAGGCTCATGATCGAGCGCATCTTGAGCGGCAGCCCGCCGCGCCCCCAGCTCGCGCCCCAGCCGTGCTCGGTGACGAAGTGCTGCAGGTCGATGGTGAAGTCGTCGGCGTCGCGGAACGCCTTCGCCACGTAGTCCTTGCCCATCCAGCGGCGCCGTATCCTCATCCCCTCGTCGTAGGCCTTGCTGCGCCGCGCGGGCGTCTTTGCGCGTTTTGCCATCGCTCCCTCCTCGTGGTCGGAAACGAGGGAGTTTGCCACCCGGCCTACGCGGGCGGCACGGCGATCACCTGGCGGAACTTGCCGAAGCGCGCTTTCTGCTCCGGCGGCTCGCCCGCGCGCACGAGCCCCACATTGGCGAGGCCCTGCTCGCGCAAGTAGGCGCTCAGGCTTGCGATTACATTGCGCCATGCCTCCTCGCCGTCCGCGCCGGGCTTGAGATCGAGCCGCAGCCGGATCGCAGCCGGCCCGGTCTGCACGAGCTGGCTGCGGTGCACGCCGGGCGTCTCGTCGACGACGCTGCCGATGGCCAGGGGAAGAATCTTCACGGTGCGCCCGTCCGCCGCCTCGAGGCGAAGGACATCGTCGCGCCGGCCCGCGACGCGGATGGCGGGAAGCGGATTGCCGCACGGGCACGGATCCGGCCGCACGAGCACCGAATCGCCGAGGTCGTAGCGGACGATCGGCTGCACCCGGTTGGCGAGATTCGTGAGGAGCACGCTGTGCGACGGCTCGCCGGCAGGCACGGGCCGGAAGTCCTCGTCCACGGGCTCGAGGATCGCCCAGTCGCTGTTCACGTGCAGCCAGTCGCGGCCGCAACTGAAGGCCATGACGAGGCATTCAGACGCCCCATAGAAATTGCGCACTGTGCAGCCGAACGCTTCCGCCATGCGCGCGCCGGCATCCTGCGTCGTCGACTCGCCGGCGCATTCGACGAGCGCGGGACGCAGGTTGAGGCGGCCGGCGACCTGCTCCTCGGCGAGAAGCTCGAGCGCGCTCGGGTAGCCGGTGAGAACCGCCGGGTCGAACGCATTGAGCGCGGCGACGAGATCCGCGAGCGGCCGCTGTACCGGGAACACCCGGTAAGCGAGCGAGCGAAACGGGTCCCGCCGTCGCTCCAGCTCGATCCAGCCCGCGCCGGCGTAATGGCCGTCGGCGCCGAGCACCGCCGCCCAGCGGTATCCGCGCAGGGCCATGCGCCAGAGGTCGCCCGCGTCGAGCCAGGCGACGCCGAGGCGTGCGAAGTTGATCGCGCGGTAGACGTCGATCGCGCCGCGGTCGTAGACGAAAAGCGCCGGCTGGCCGGTGGTGCCGGCGCTCGTGCACAAGAAGTACTTCTCGCGGAACGGGGCGGCGATCCGCGCCGGGTCGGAAATGAACGCCTCTGCGCCGGCGAGCGTGACGCCGGGGTCCGTCACCCACTCGTCGAACGCGGCCATCAGCTCGCGCTTGTTGATCGGCGGCAGGTCGCGCAGCGCGGCGCCTTCGGCCGGCAGATCCCGATAGAGGCGCCGGTAGAGACGCGACCCTCGGCGTGCGTGCGACAGCAGATCCGCGAAACGGGATTCCCGGCGCCGCGCGAGCCCCGCCTCGCCCTCGCGCTGCGCGCGCCACAGGTCCAGCACGACGCTCCACCTGCCCGGCTGATCGCCCACCCCGCGCCTCCACTGGCTCTGTGAAGTGCCTGCGTCCCGCCCCCTTCGACGCTACCATAAGGCAGTCGCGATTTGCGGCCGCGAAAAGAGGCGACCCATGAAAGGCGTCCTAAGACCGAAATGCTGAAGCGCCCGAAAGCGGCGGCGGGCACTCTCGTCGTCCTCGAGCACGTCTCGAAGATCCTGAAAGGCAACCCCTTGGGCGACCCGCACGTGCGTAAGGTTGGCGTGTGGCTGCCGCCGCACTACGACTGGAGCAAGAAGCGCTTTCCCGTGCTCTACGACCTGGTCGGCTTCACCGGCTCGGGGCTCGCGCACACCAGCTTCAAGTCCTTCGGCGACAACGTGCCCGAGCGCGCGGCGCGGCTCATCCACGACGGGAAGATGGCGCCCTGCGTCATCGTGTTCCCGGACTGCTTCACCGCGCTCGGCGGGAACCAGTACGTGAATTCAACGGCGATCGGCGACTACGCCGACTACCTGACGCGCGAGATCATCCCCTTCGTCGATCGCGAGTTCCGCACGCTCGCCGCGCGCGAGCACCGCGGCTGCTTCGGCAAGTCCTCGGGCGGCTACGGCGCGATGATCCACGGCATGCAGTACGCGCAGCACTGGGGCGCGATCGCCGACCACTCGGGCGACGCGTACTTCGACTTCGTCTACTGGCACGACTGGCCGAACACGCTGAACGAGCTGGCGAAGCACCGCGCGCCGAAGCAGAAGGCGGGCGCCTACGACGCGCGCAAGGAAGCACGGCGCAAGGAGCTGGAGCTGGGCAAGGACGACGGCCGCATCCGGCGCTTCCTGCAGCACGTGTGGAAGAAGGAGAAGGTCTCGGGCAAGGAAGTCCACGCCCTCATGAACCTGTGCATGGCGGCGACCTACGACCCCGACCCGCGCGCGCCGAACGGCTTCCGCATCCCGTTCAACGCCGAGACCGGCGAGCCGGTGCCCGGGCGCTGGAAGAACTGGCAGAAGCACGACCCGATCAACCTCATCGCGCGCTACCGGCGCAACCTCAAGACGCTGCGCGGCATCTACATCGACTGCGGCTGGAAGGACCAGTACCACATCCAGTACGGCTCGCGCATCCTCTCGCGCCGCCTCGCCGAGGCGGGCATCCGCCATCGGTACGAGGAGTTCGACGACGACCACTCCGACATCGACTACCGGATGGACGTCAGCCTGCCGTTCCTCGCCAACGCGTTGCGCTGAGCGGTTGCCTGCCGCGGCGTGGTCTTCGCCTCTGCTAGGCTCGTGCTTCCGATTGGAGGTTGCGATGCCGAGTTCCGAACAAACCGCCGAGCGCGCGCTCGCGCGCCAGAAGGCCTGGGCCACCGGGCTGGTCGTGCTGTGCGCGCTGGTGTTCGTCGCCGCCCGGTCGCTCGAGCCGCGCTACGGCGCGCTCGCCTGGGTGGCCGCGTTCGCCGAAGCCGCGATCATCGGCGCGCTCGCCGACTGGTACGCGGTGGTGGCGCTGTTTCGCCACCCGCTCGGCCTGAAGCTGCCGCACACGGCCATCATTCCCTCCAACCAGGCGAAGATCGCCGACGAGATCGGCGCCTTCATCGCCCGCCACTTCCTCGCCGGCGAGCGCATCGCCGAGCGCATCGTCGAGCTCGACCCGGCGGCGATCGCCGGCCGCTGGCTCGCGCAGCCCGCGAACCGCGAGCGCGCGGTGGCGCAGGCCGAGCGCGAGGCGCTGCGCGACGAGCTCGGCATCCTCGAGGGGCTGGGCGAGCTGCTCGCCGCCCCCGAGGCGCAGGCCGCGATCCGCGAGCGCATCCGCGCCGAGCTGCCGACGCTCGCGCGCTTGTTCCAGGCGGATGCCTACGTGCTCGCCAAGCTGATGGCCGCGGCGCAATCGCTGCTCGACGAGGTGCAGGCGGACCCGGCGCACCCCTTGCGCGCCGAGCTGCGCGGCTTCGTGCTCGGGCGCCTCGAGGACTTCCTCGCCTCCGCGGCCGAGCGCCTGCAGGGCGACGAGGCGTTCCGCGCGCGGCTCAACCGCTGGCTCGCCACGCGCGCCGGCGCGCTCACCGAGGCCTACAAGCACGAGGTGGCCGCGTTCGTCTCCACGCAGGTGAAATCCTGGGACGCGCGCCGCGCGGTGCGCGCCATCGAACTGGCGATCGGCAAGGACCTGCAGTACATCCGCGTGAACGGCACGCTGGTGGGCGGCCTGATCGGCCTTGCCCTGTTCGGCGCGACGCGGCTGCTGTGAGGGCGCGCGCGTAAGCCCCGGGCGCCGGCGCCGACCAACGGCGCAAGGAGGCAGCCCATGACCCTACACACACTCGTCTTCGCCGCCGCGCTCGCTTTCGCCGCGCCGGCGCTCGCGCAGAAGCCCGAGATCTACGTCGCGGACGGCGCCGCGCTCGGCGGCTACGACCCGGTGGCCTATTTCACCGAGTCCAGGCCCGTGCAGGGCGACGCGCGGTTCACGCACCAGTGGAAGGGCGCGACCTGGCGCTTCGCCAGCGCCGCGCACCGCGACGCCTTCGCCGCCGCGCCGGAAAAGTACGCGCCGCGCTACGGCGGCTACTGCGCCTACGGCGTGGCGAGCGGCTATACGGTGCCCACCGTGCCGGAGGCCTGGACCGTGCGCGACGGCAGGCTGTACCTCAACTACAGCACCGGCGTGCAGCAGAGCTGGCTGCGGGACCCGGCGGGCTACATCCGCAAGGCCGATGCCAACTGGCCGCAGGCGCTCGAGCGATAGCGCGGGAATAGCGTCGCCGCCCGCGCTGTTCTCCGCATTGGCGGTTTCCCCATCCCAACCCGAGGAGGCTTCATGAAGGCAATCCCAGTCGTCGCGGCAGCGCTGCTCGCGCCCGCGCTCTCGATCTCACCCGCGCTCGCCCAGAAGAAGGGCGCCGACATGACGTTCTTCGTCACCAGCGTCGGCAAGGGCAACGGCGCCGACCTCGGCGGGCTGGAGGGCGCGGACGCGCACTGCAACGCGCTCGCCGCCGCGGCCGGCTCGAAGCGCACCACGTGGAAGGCCTACCTGAGCACCACCGCGCCCGGCGGCGAGGCGGGCGTCAACGCGCGCGACCGCATCGGCAAGGGCCCGTGGAAGAACGCCAAGGGCGTGGTGGTGGCGAAGAGCGTCGCCGACCTGCATTCGGCGAAGTCGAACGTCACCAAGCAAACTGCGCTCACCGAGAAGGGCGAGGCGGTGAAGGGGCGCGGCGACACGCCGAACGAGCACGACATCCTCACCGGCTCGGACCCGCAGGGCATGTTCTCGACCGCGGGCGGCGACACGACCTGCAAGAACTGGACCTCGAGCGGCGAAGGCTCGGCGATCGTCGGCCACCACGACCGCATCGGCCTGAAGGACACGCGGCACATGAAGTCGTGGAACTCCTCGCACGGCACGCGCGGCTGCAGCCAGGAGAACCTGGTGAGCACGGGCGGCGCGGGGCTGTTCTACTGCTTCGCGGCCAAGTAGCCGCGACCGCTCAGAGTGTCCCGGGCGGCAGCGCCGCCAGCGAGCGCCGCGCCACCTCGTAGCCGAGGTGGCGGTAGCTCTCGAACTGCGACTCGTCGAAGAACTGGTCCGCCGTGCTCTGGTGCGGGAAGTCCTTCATCGTGCGCTTGTAGTGCATGATGTCCGGCGGCATGCCCGCGGTGATCGAGGCCTTCCAGTAGACCAGCGTGCCCGGCGCGCCGTCCGGGTAGAGGATCTTCGCCACCGCGTGGTGCCGCCTGCTCGGCGCGTCGCCCTCGGGCCGGATGGCGTCCACGCCGCCGTCCTGGAACTCGAAGTCCACGCCGAAGTCGGTGTTGCACTTGCGCATGGCCTCGGCGAGGTCCTCGAAGGCGTACTTCGGGTCCGCGCCGGCGTCGCTCGCCACGATCAGCGCGCAGCGCCGGCGCACCAGCTCGTAGATGCCCAGGTTCTCGAAGTGCCCGCCGTCGCTCAGGCTGACGAACGGGAAGTCCTGGTCGGCGGTGCCGGTGAGCTCGGCCAGCCAGTAGCGCAGCCCGAGCACGGGGTCGCGCCGCCGCCAGGCGCCGCCCGTCCGCGTGTCGCCGCACCAGTGGCCGAGACGCACGTTGAACACGGTGAGCAGGAACGCCACCGCGGGCGAGGTGTGGTAGCCCATGTTGGGGCTCGCCGCGGCGCCGGAGATGGCGATGGCGGTGCCGAGCATCATCGGCTGGCCGGCGGCATCCATGCCGTACTGGGCCACCGGGCGGTAGCCGCCCCAAACCTGCGCCGAGCCGGGTTCGTAGCCGGCGTGCAGCGGCGTGAAGCTGAAGGAGGCCGCGCGCCGGTTCTGCCAGGCGAGCTGGCGGCCGCGGTTGAGGTTGATGGCGGTGCCGACGATGTGCAGCGGCCGCTGCCCGGCGATCTCGCACAGGCTCACGTCGTCCTCCGGATCGAAGCCGGTCAGCGGGTGCGGCCGCCGCCGGTCGTTGGTCGCGCCCAGGAAGCAGCGCGTGAGACGGTTGCGATAGAAGTGGTGCAGCGAGAACACGTTGATGTTCACGCGCCAGGAAAGGAACAGCGCGGCGAGCAGCGCGCCGGCCGCCATCAGCGGCAGCGCCCAGCCGGGCGCGAACCAGCGCGGGACGGTCGCGGTCTCGCGCGCGGCGGCCTGCGCGAACTGCGCCCATGGCCCCGGCGTGCCGGGCACGCTCGCCGTGACCACCGGCGCGCCGGCGGCGCGCTCGACCCGCAGGCGGATTTCCTCCGGCGGCGCGGCGGCCGCGCTCGCCGCCGGCGGGGCGGCCGCGCCCTGCATGCCGGGCGCCGCCGCCTCGAGCGTGCGATGCACGCTCCAGGACAGCGCCAGCAGCAGTCCGGCGACGAACACATAGGGCGCGAGCTGCGCGAGCAGCTCCCGGCCGCGGCTCGCCTGCGGCGTGCCGGTGCCGCTGCCATGCGCGGCCAGCACGCCGGCCAGCGTGCTCAGCACCCAGGCGGCGCCGCCCAGGCCGACGAGCCAGTCGTTGGCGAAGGCGATCACGGCGGCGCCGTAGAACGCGACGCCGACCAGCGCCGTCCAGAGGAGCGCGAGCGCCATCAACCGCGCGCCGACCACGCTCCACAGCTCGCGGTCGGGCTCGCCGAAGCGCCGGCCCATGAAGCCGATGTGCGCCACGACCATCAGCATGATCGCGCCGATCACCGCGGGCGGACCGAGCGTCAGGCCCACCCACAGGCGGTGCGCGGGCGGCACCGCGCCGATCGCCTTGGCGACGACCAGGAACAGCGCCGCGCCGACCGCGCCCGCCAGCGCGGCGAATGCGACGAAGGCGATGGCCCAGTGCGCGCGCTTGCGTGCCGCCATGTGCTGCATGCGGCGCGCCACCCTGACGCGCGCGCCTTCGTTGAAGGCCGCGGCAACCGGCACGCCGACCAGCCAGACGAGGAAATACGACCCGATCACCGAGGCAAACCACGGCCCGACGGCGACCGGCTGCTCCGCGATCTGCACGTACAAGGCGGCGGTGACCAGCGCGGCGGCCACCACCGGCATGTCGACCAGCAGGCGCAACGTCCAGACGCGCATGTACCACGGGCGCAGCACGCGGGTGTCGGGCGGCTCGTAGAACAGGCAGCGCGCCACCACCACCGTCGGCGCGATCAGCAGCGCGAGGAGCAGCGCGTCGTACCAGTCGTCGAAGCTCCGCCAGCGCAGCAGCGCGTCGGCCGCCTGCGCCGCGACCCGGGGCAGCAGCATCACCGCGCCCAGCAGCGTCACCAGGATGGTGAGATTGAGCAGCAGGTTGCGCAGGTACGTGGCGACGGCGACGAGCGTGTCCTTGCTCAGGCCGACGCGCGGCGTGAGATAGTTGCTGAAGGCGCGCAGGAAGCGGATCGCCGGATGCTCCAGGCCGCGCGCGTCGCGCCCCACGAGCAGCGCCTCGGCGTCCGCGACCTTGCCGCCGGCGTAGCGCCGGATGAACAGCGACAGCCAGGCGCCGATGTATCCGCCGCCCGAGATGGTCGACAGGTAGTCGAAGCGCCGCAGGACCTTGGCCTCGGCGAGCGCCTGGATCACGCCGAGGTTGAAGGTCGCGCTGCGGATGCCGCCGCCGGAGAACGCGAGCCCGAGCGCCTTGCCTTGCGCCGGCATTCCGCCGCGCTCGCGCTCCTCGCCGAGCGCGGCGGCGAAGTCGATCGGCTTGTCCATTGCGCCTCCCTGCTCCAGGTCCGCCTGCGGGGATTCTGGGCGCCGGCCGCGCAAAACTCCAGCGCCTTCCGCTATCACGAATCCAGATCGCTCGCGTGCCGCGGCGGCTGCAGGCGGAAGAGCGTCGGCGGCGCCGCGGGGGGTGGCGCGGCGCGGCGCCTTGTCTCCCTGGCGAGCCATGGGCGCACGCGGCTCCAGAACGCCTTCCCGTCCCACGCACGCCCGGCGTAGAGCGCCGCGTCGAGCGCGGCCAGCTGGGCGCGTGCCGCATCGTCCCAGCGCGCGCCGAGCCGCTGCACGAGCCGCAGCGGCGCGTCGGGGCGCGCGGCGTTCCACCAGTCGAGCAGCGCGTCGCGCGCGGCGCACGCGTCGTTCCGGCGGCAGGCGGCGCGCAGCCGACTGCGCGCGACGCGCCGGTCCTCGCCGCGCGCGTAGGCCCACAGCGCGGCGGCGAGCAGCAGCGTCAGCACGCCCGCGCCGATCTTCAGCCAGGTGCGCTCGGACACGGCGCGCGCGGCGGGCGGGGCGTCCTCGGGCGGCAGCGCCGCGCGCAATTGCACGCTCCGCGCCTCGAGCGTGGCGACGCGCGGCGCGTCCGCCCCGACGTCCCACCAGCGCACGGCGAGCGCCGGCAGCGCGTGCGTGCCGTCGGCGAGCGGCACGAGCACGATGCGCTGCACGCGCCGGCCGATCGTGGCCTCGGCCGAATACTCGGTGGCGAGCTCGGCCCGGTCATGGTGCGCGCCGAGCGCCGGGTGCGCGGGCATCTCCAGCGGCGGCAGCCGCTCGGCGGCGATGCCGCGCGCGGTGAGGATCAGCGTGCGCGTCACCGGCATGCCTTCGGCGAGCGCCGCCGGATCGCGCGACCAGGTTTCCTCGAGTGTCA
>Ga0224510_10001700_pt1 | contig 14070 bp, 12 predicted proteins | sample SF_May12_sed_USG_FD_170161 | JGI IMG/M metagenome (GOLD analysis project Ga0224510, IMG submission 170161) | Sediment microbial communities from San Francisco Bay, California, United States - SF_May12_sed_USGS_4_1 | ecosystem: Environmental > Aquatic > Marine > Sediment | place: USA: California... | reverse complement strand
CCGGGACGGGCAGCGAAACGAACGACGAGCTCCAGACCGGCCGGGCGGGGCTGCGGGGCAAGGGAAATGGCGGTCATGGGGCTCCAGGGGCAGGGGTTGAGGGGCGGGGCGTCGCCGCGGGGGGGGCACGCCCGCAGCTTGCGCGAATGATAAAGTTTTTGTTATCTTGCGCAAGACCCCTTTCTCCCAAGAACAAGGGGTGCCGTTCAGCGCTTCTTCTGTTTCAGCGGCGCCACACCCGACTTGCTGCGTTGCCAAAGGCTTTCCTCGTCCTCGCGCGGCGACGAGGCGGGCCTGCCGTCCGCCCTGGCCGCAGCCGCGGCGGGTGTCATCAGCACTTCGCCCAGAAGATCGAGCAGCCGCGTGCGCGCTCGTTGCGGGTGCCGCCTGTAGTAGGTCAACACCAGACCGACGATGAATCGCTCATCGTCGTCCTGAGGCAGCGGCGAGTCCGACGTGGCGGCCGCAACACCCGGGCCTGCCCCGGTCTGTCCGGGCACCGCCACGCTGCCCTCATGCAGCTGGTCCATCCAGCCATAGGGCTTGCGCGTCTGCACCTCAAACTGACGCGCCAGCCGTTCCCCGATCTGTCGCGAACGACTCTTGATCTGGCTCCAGTAGCTCGGTTGGATCTGCAGGCGCTCGGCGAAGCGGCGCTCCAGACCGCGCAGAGTGGCGGCATCGGGGTCTTTCACGGTGGCGCGAACGAACTCGTCAAAAAGCCGCAGGGCATTGTCCAGTCGGATCTGCGCCACATCGCGCGCGGGAGAACTCATGCCCCAATGATAAAGGGCTCTTGATCCTGCGCGACAGCACCTCGCTCTACGATGCGCCATGCGCAACGTTGCCGTTCCGCCCGCCGATCAGCTATGGCCCGCGCTCGGCCTGGGCACCTGGCGCATGGGCGAGAGCGGCCGCAAGCGCCGCGAAGAGATCGCGGCGGTGCGGCTCGCACTGGAGCTTGGCTACCGATTGATCGACACGGCGGAGATGTATGGTGACGGCGGCGCCGAGGAGGTGGTCGGCGCGGCGTTGGCCGAAGCCCTGCGTGCGGGTGATCTGCGACGCGAGGACGTCATCCTCGTCAGCAAGGTGCTGCCATCGAATGCCAGCGCGGCAGGCGTGCGGGCGGCCTGCGAGCGCAGCCTGCGGCGCCTTGGCATCGATCACGTCGATCTGTACCTGCTTCACTGGCCGGGCTCGCATCCGCTCAGCCAAACGATCGCCGGCTTCGAGGCGCTGCAAGCCCGCGGCGCGATCGCCCGCTGGGGCGTCAGCAATTTTGATTTCGCCGCCATGCATGAGCTTGTTGCGCTGCCCGGCGGCGGGGCGTGTGCGGCCAACCAGGTCTATTACTCGCTCGGTGAGCGTGGCGTCGATTTCGACCTGCTGCCGTGGCAACGCCGTCGCGGCCTGCCGCTGATGGCTTATTGTCCGATCGACCAAGGCGCGCTCGCACGCGATGCGCGCCTGACGGCACTGGCGCGTCCATTGGGTCTGTCCGCCGCGCAGCTCGCGCTGGCCTGGGCCATTCGCGACGGCGGCGTGGTCGCGATCCCGAAGGCTGTGCGCGAGGCCCACCTGCGCGACAACCTCATCGCTGGCTCGTTCGAGCTGGATGTGGCCACGCGGGTCGCAATCGACCGCCTGTATCCGCCGCCGCGCAAGGCACAGCGGTTGGCCGTGATTTGAAGAGTCCGGTGTCGCTTGCGTGCCGGTGTCGGCGCGATTACCGTCACCCCATGCCCGCCAAGTGGTCGGCTCGACGAAGGCACTGCACGCGCATCGACCGGATACGGCACGACGCACGCTTGCAAGCAAGGCGCTGGCGGCCAACCATCACGGCCGTGCCCAATGGACGCAACACGGAGGGATCAGGCCATGATTGAGATCACGAGCGAGCGAGGCCCTTGCACGGGCCGGCCGGCGGCTTTCGCTGCGTGCGGCCGCCGCACCGTGTGGGTCCCGCGCGCAGAAACGGTGACCACAGCGCAACGCCGATGGATCGCCTTGTCGCTTACCGTGGGGCTGAGCGCCTGCCTGTCCGCGCACGCGGCCGAGCGCGCGATCGAAAGATCGATCGAGATCGCGGCACCGATCGACAAGGCGTGGGACGCATGGACCACGCGCGAGGGCATCACGAGTTTCTTCGCTCCCGAGGCGGAGATCGAGGCGCGCGTGGGCGGCGCGTTCCACATCCACTTCGACCCCGGTGCGCCGCCGGGCAGCAAGGGCGCCGACGACATGCGCTTTCTCGCGCTGCAGCCCAAGAAGATGATCTCGTTCGACTGGAACGCGCCGCCCTCGCTGCCCGAGGCGCGCGTCCAGCGCACTTTTGTCGTGGTTCGGTTCGAGCCGGTCGACGAACGCTCGACGCGCGTGCGCCTGCATCACACCGGCTGGGGCGACGGCGGCGAATGGGACAAGGCCTACGCGTACTTCGATCGTGCCTGGACCAACGTGCTCGACAGTCTCAAGAAACGGTTCGAGCAGGGGCCGCAGGACTGGAGGCCCTGGCTCGAGCAGTTGCGCAAGTTCCGTGAGGCTGCTGCCGCACCCCCCGCATCCGCGGCGTCCCGCTAGCGTGACGGATCACCGGGGCGCAAGCGGCGTTACAGCTGCTCCTGCGCGAGCCAGGCAGGCCGGCGCTAAGCTCATTGCGCTGTTTCGCATGACCGCCGCGAATCCGACGTGAGCTTTCTAGAGCAACTCAAGCAACAGGCCCGAACGATCCAGGCCGAGGCGCCGACCGAACGCGCCGAGGTCGTGGCGCGCAATCGCCGCCTGGCCCTGGGGGCTTGCGAGCTCGCGCATGGCTACTGGAAGGAGTTGTGCGAACAACTCAACGTGATCCGCCCACCCAGCGCTGCGCGTTACCTGATCGACGGACGGAATGCCCTGCGGGATCTGGTCTGCGGTCAGTTCCGCACCGTGCCCAACATGCGCATGCTGCCGGGTGGCCAGACCCAGTACGACGGCGTGATGCTGGCCTGGGTGGCCGCGAATGGGCGCTCGGAGCGCATCGAGAAGGAACTGCCGAAGGACATCGAGCGCGTGCGCGGCGGCCTGCGCCAGGCGGGTATCCAGGCCAGTGAAGTCGCCGTGCGCCACCCGACGACTGGTCGCTTCTTGGCTACGGCCTTCGAGTTCAAGGCGGAGGTGCATGCGCATGTGCGTGTCGTACCGTTGACCGACTCGGGCCGCGTGCGCCTGACCTTCACCAACATCGACCAGCTCGAACGCGTCGACGCCGAGTACCCCGCGGTCGGCCTGCGCCAGCGCCTGCTCGACGAGATCGGCCGCTGGATCGTCGGCCAGCCGCAGCACGTGCTGCAGTACGCCACCGAGGTCAGGCGCTACCAGAACTGAGGACGCAGTCAGCCGACGCCGGCCAGGCTCACTCCTCGTCCTTGACCTTGAACTGCGAGGTCAGTTGGACCTGCACGTTCGGGGGCACCGGGTCATAGTGGCTGAATGCCAGTTCATAGTGCCCCTGGCCGCTCGTCATGGCATTCAGGCGCGACTGATACCCAGAGAGTTCCGCCAGCGGTGCCTGACCTCGGATCGTCACCGTGCCGGCAGCGCTGTTGTGCGTGCCATTGACCTGGCCGCGACGTGACGAGAGGTCCCCCGCGACGTCGCCCATGGCGTTTTCGGGGGCGGTGATCTCGACGTTGGCCACCGGCTCCAGGATGATCGGCCGGGCCGCGCGCACCGCCTCCATGAAGGCTTTGCGCCCTGCCGTTGCGAAGGCGATGTCCTTGCTGTCCACGCTGTGGTGCTTGCCGTCGTAGACGATCACGCGCACATCCACGAGCGTATAGCCGGCGATCACGCCCATGGTCATCGCTTCTCGCACGCCCTTCTCGACCGCAGGGATGAACTGGGTCGGGATCGTTCCACCCTTGACCTGGTCGACGAACTCGAAGCCGGCGCCGCGCGGCAGCGGCTCGACCTTCAGGAATACCTCGCCGAACTGGCCAGCGCCACCCGACTGTTTCTTGTGCCGGTGGTGCCCTTCTGCGTTCGCGGTGATCGTCTCGCGATAGGCGATTCGCGGAGGCCGGGTGCTTACCTCGAACTTGTACACATCGCGCAGGCGTTCCAGCAGCACGCGCAGGTGAAGGTCGCCGAGTCCGTAGACGATCGTCTCGTTGGTCGCCGCCACGTGCTCGACCTTCAGGCACGGATCCTCGTCGACGAGCTTGCTGAGGATCTCCCACATGCGCTGCTCGTCGCCATGGCGCTTGGGCTCGATTGCCAGGCCGTGCACCGGCACCGGCAGGCCCAGCGGCTTGAGGTGGATGTGGTCGTCCTCGGCGGCGTCATGCAGCACCGCGTCGTAATGCATCTCGTCGACCTTGGCCACTGCGGCGATGTCGCCCGGCACCGCGCGCGGCACCTCGATATGTTCCTTGCCCTGGAGCATGAACAGATGGCCCACCTTGAAAGGCTTGCGACCGTCGCCGATGTAGAGCAGCGAGTCCTTGGTCACGGTGCCCTGGTGCACGCGGAAGATCCCCATGCGTCCCACGAAGGGGTCGACCGTGACCTTGAAGACATGGGCAAGCACGTGGGCCGCCGGGTCCGGCGATGCTTGCATCGGCTTGGCGGCAGCGCCTTCGCCGTTGAGAAACTCCGGCGGGTTGCCTTCGGTCGGGTTGGGCAGGAGCCGGGCAATGATGTCGAGCAATTCGCCGACGCCGGCTCCGGTGCGGGCCGAGACGAAGCACACCGGGATCAGATGGCCTTCACGCAGTGCCTGCTCGAGCGGCGCGTGCAGCTCGCTGGGGTCGATGTCGCCGTCGTTGAGGTACCGGTCGACGAAGGCGGCGTCGACCTCCACGACCTGCTCCACCAGAGCGCGGTGCGCATCATCGACGCTGCCGAAGTCGCTGTGGCCCTCGCGGCTATAGAAGCAGTCGACCACCTTGCTGCCACCCGCGTCCGGCAGGTTCAACGGCAGGCACTCCTTGCCGAAGGTGGCCTGGATGTCGGCCAGCAGATCGGCGAGCACCGGACCCGCCGCGTCAATCTTGTTGACGATGATCAGCCGGTCGAGGTGGCGCTCGGCCGCGTAGTCCATCATGCGCGCAGCCATCGCGTCGATGCCCCCCACCTTCCAGGTCGCGGCATTGATGACCACTGCCGCGGTCTCGACGGCCTCGAGCGCGGGCAGTGAATGGCCGACGAAGTCAGCCGCACCCGGGGTGTCGATCAGGTGGATTCGCGTGCCGGCGTGGGTGAGGTGCAGGACGGCGGTGTTCAGCGAATGCGCCATCTTGCGCTCGAGCGGGTCGTAGTCGCTGACCGTGGTGCCCCTCTCGAGGCTGCCCGCGGCGCCGATCGCACCGGCCTTGACGAGCAGGGCTTCGGCCAAGCTCGTCTTGCCGGAACTCTGCGGCCCGACGAGGGCCAGTGTGCGGATGCCGGCAGTGTCGATCGCGGCGCCGCCGGCCAGTGCTGGGGTGGGCATGGGGGATCTCCTTTGTTCCAAGATCGAATCCAGCGTACGGGATCGGCCTCGCGGCCACAAGAGCATGCGCCCGGTGATACAAGCGCTTCCATGAGGCGGCGCAAACTGCTGCAGGCGGGACTGGTGACGGGCATCGGGTCGGGGGTGAAAGCCACCGGCACGGGCACGTCGTTGCTCATGCGACCGATGCCGCGCACCGGTGAGCGCCTCCCGGCCGTCGGCCTCGGGACCTGGCTCACCTTCGACGTGCCCACCGCCGACGCACCGGCCCTGGCGCGGTGTCAGGCGGTAGTCGACCGGTTCGTGGCCGACGGAGGTCGGGTGGTCGACTCATCGCCGATGTACGGTCATGCCGAGGCCGTGCTGGGTGAGGTGCTGCCACGTGCGGCGTCCGCGTGCTTCGCCATGAGCAAGGTGTGGACGCCGATCATCCCTTATGGGCCGATGCAGATGCGTCGTTCGATGGCGCTTTGGCGCCGCACCCAGATGGACGTGATGCTCGTGCACAACCTGCTGGCGTGGCAAGGACACCTGAACACGCTGCGGCAATGGCAGCACGAAGGCCTTGTGCGGCATGTCGGCGTATCGACCTCGCACGGCCGTGCACATGACGAGATGAGGGAAATCCTCGGGCACGATCGCATCGATGTGATGCAGATCACCTACAACCCGACCGACCGCAGTGCGGAGCCCCTGCTCGATCTGGCTTCGGCACGTGGTGTCGCGGTGATCATCAACCGCCCTTTCGATGGCGGTGATCTGCTCGACCGCCTTGCGCACGTCCCGCTGCCGCCTGTTGCGGCGGACCTGGGGTGCACGAGTTGGGCCACCTTGGTGCTGAAGTGGGAGCTCGCGCATCCGGCCGTGACCGTGGCGATCCCTGCGACGACGAACACGGAGCACGTGGCGCAGAACCTCGCGGCCTTGCGCGGGCCCTTGCCCGATTTGCGCGAGCGCGAGACGATCTGGCGCGCGATGGCGCCAGCGGTCGGCTGAGCGCGACAGCGCCGGTGCTACTGGAACGCGACTTCGGCGAAGCTGCGCAGCTTGCGGCTGTGCAGCGAGGCCGTGCCGTCCTCGCGCAGCAGTTCGATCGCGCGCATGCCGATGCGCAGATGCTGGTCGACGCGTTCGCGGTAGAACTGGTTGGCCATGCCCGGAAGCTTGATCTCACCGTGCAGCGGCTTGTCGGACACGCACAACAACGTGCCGTAAGGCACGCGGAAGCGGAAACCGTTGGCGGCGATCGTCGCAGACTCCATGTCGAGCGCAACCGCCCGGCTCTGGCTGAAGCGGCGCTCGGGGCCCGGATGCGGCAGCAGTTCCCAGTTTCGGTTGTCGGTGGTTGCGACCGTGCCGGTGCGCAGCACGCGCTTGAGCTCGTAGCCCGAAAGCTGCGTCACATCGGCTACCGCGCGCTCGAGCGCGACCTGAATTTCCGCCAGCGCCGGGATCGGCACCCACAGCGGCAATTCCTCGTCGAGCACATGGTCCTCGCGTACGTAGCCGTGCGCCAGCACGTAGTCGCCGAGCTGCTGCGTGTTGCGCAGGCCTGCGCAATGTCCGAGCATGATCCAGGCGTGCGGTCGCAGCACTGCGATATGGTCGGTCATGTTCTTCGCATTGGCAGGGCCGACGCCGATGTTGACCATCGTGATGCCGGCGCCGTCGGGGCGTACGAGGTGGTAGGCCGGCATCTGCGGCAGGCGCGGCGGTGGCGTGCCCTCGGTGGGGCCGCCCTTGCGGGTGATGACGTTGCCGGGCTCGATGAAGGCGCTGTACTCGCAGGAGACCTCGGCCATCGTCGCATGCCCGAGCCTGATGAATTCGTCGATGTAGAACTGGTAGTTCGTGAAGAGCACGAAGTTCTGGAAGTGCTCGGGCCAGGTGCCGGTGTAGTGCCGCATTCGGTGCAGCGAGTAGTCCACTCGCGGCGCGGTGAACAGGGCCAGGGGCTTGGCCTCGCGCGGGCCAGGTTCGAAGGTGCCGTTGGCGATGCCGTCGTCCATCGCCGCCAGGTCCGGCAGGTCGAACAGATCGCGCATCAGCTGGCGGCGCTGCGGCGTGAGCGTGCCTTCGAACTGGTCATCCTCGGCCAGGGAAAAGTGAACCGGGATCGGTTCGTCGCTTGCCCCGACCTCGAGCGCGACCGCGTGATTGCGCAGCAGCAGGCGGAACTGCTCACGGTAGTAGCTGCCAAAGATGGCGGGCCGGGTCAGTGTCGTCTCGTAGCGGCCCGGGCCGGCGACGAAGCCATAGGCCAGACGAGAGTCGGCGCGCAGCACCGTGTCGACCTTCACGCGCACGTAAGGGTAGGTCGCACGCACGCGCTCGCCCGGCAGGCCGCCGTCGAGGAACGACTGCAGCTGCGCGCGCAGATGCGCGACGCCGGCGTCGTAGATCGCCGTTGCGTGCGCGAGCGCGGCGTCCGGGTCATTGAACTCTCGGCGGGGGGCGACGTCGGGCGTGATCATGGGAGTGATTGTGGCCCTTGGCTGCGTAAACTGGCCACAGGAGGCAGTCCATGAAGGTGCTGGTGCTCGGCGGCGGGGTGATCGGGTGCACCGCGGCCCATGAGTTGGCGGTCGATGGCCACGAAGTGACCGTGATCGACCGCCAGGCGGGCCCCGCACTGGAGACCAGCTATGCCAACGCCGGCGAGGTATCGCCCGGCTATTCGGCACCTTGGGCCGGTCCTGGCGTGCCGATCAAGGCGGTCAAGTGGCTGCTCATGAACCACCGTCCACTCGTGCTGCGCCCGCACCTGGACCTCCCGATGATCGGCTGGATCCTCGCGATGCTGCGCAACTGCACGGCGCGGCGCTACGAGCTCAACAAGTCGCGCATGGTGCGGCTGGCCGAGTACAGCCGCGATTGCCTCAAGGCGCTGCGCGCGGCAACTGGGATCACCTACGACGAGCGCATGCAGGGCACGCTTCAGTTGTTCCGTACCCAGAAGCAACTCGATGGCACAGGCAATGACATCGCCATCCTTGACCGTTATGGCGTTGCGTACCAGATGCTCGACCGCGATGGCTGTGTCCGGTTTGAGCCGGCACTGGAAAGAGTAAGGGACAAGTTCGTCGGCGGCATGCGTCTGCCGGGCGACGAGACCGGCGACTGCTACAAGTTCACCACCCGCATTGCCGAGATGGCGGCCACGCGCGGTGCGCGCATGCGCTTTGGCGAATCCATCCGGTCGCTGTTGACCGATGGAAAGCGCATCACCGGGGTGGTCACGAGTGCTGGCCGGGTGCAGGCCGATGCCTATTTGATCGCGCTGGGCAGCCATTCGCCCTTGTTGTTGAGGCCGCTCGGTATCGACATTCCCGTGTACCCAGTCAAGGGCTACTCGATCACGGTGTCGATCACCGACCCGGCCGGCGCGCCCGAGTCGACGGTCATGGACGAGACCCACAAGGTGGCCGTCACGCGCCTGGGTGACCGAATCCGCGCTGGGGGAACCGCCGAACTTGCCGGCTACACGCTCAAGTTGCACGAGGCGCGGCGACGCACCCTGACCCATGTCGTGAGCGATCTCTTTCCGCACGGCGGTGACCTCGCGAAGGCCGAGTTCTGGTGCGGACTGCGCCCGATGACACCCGACGGCACACCGGTTGTCGGTGGCACTGGGATGCCCAACCTTTGGCTCGCAACGGGACACGGGACACTGGGCTGGACAATGGCAGCCGGCACCGCGCGCGTGATGGCCGATCTGATCGGCGGGCGCAAGCCGGCGATCGAACTGGACGGCTTGACGGCGGCGCGTTACGGGTGACCCGGACCGGACGCGGCCCGCGGGGCCCGTGTGCGTCCAATGCCTTGAAAATCCGCCCCTCGGCCGCAAGTTCGCGCGCGATTGCAGGTCGAAATCGTCCCACGCAGAACCCAACCAAGCCATGAGTCAAAAAACCGCCCACGCCTTTCAGGCTGAAGTCCAGCAGATCCTGCACCTGGTTACCCACTCGCTTTACTCGAACAAGGAGATCTTCCTGCGCGAACTGGTGTCCAACGCGTCCGACGCGTGCGACAAGCTGCGCTTCGAGGCACTCGACGCGCCAGCGCTTTACGAGGACACGCCGAACCTTGAGATTCGCGTGCTATTCGATGCGCAGGCCAAGACAATCACGATTCGCGACAACGGCATTGGCATGAGTGCACAAGAGGCAATCGACCACCTGGGCACGATCGCAAAGAGCGGCACGCGCGAATTCATCGCCAAATTGGGGGAGAAGAAAGGCGACGCGAACCTGATCGGCCAGTTCGGCGTGGGCTTCTATTCCGGATTCATCGTTGCCGACCGCATCACGGTCGAGTCTCGCCGCGCTGGCCTCGCGGCTGGCGAGGGTGTGCGTTGGACCAGCGACGGCTCAGGCCAGTTCGAGGTCGAGGCGATCGACAAGCCTGCACGCGGCACCGACGTGACGCTGCACCTGCGCGAAGGCGAGGAGGAATTTGTCAAGACGTGGAAGCTGAAGTCGATCATCAGCAAGTACTCCGACCACATTTCGCTGCCCATCCTGATGCGCAAGGAGGAGTGGATCGCCGACAAGGGCGAGTACCGGATGACCGACGAGTGGGAAACGGTCAACAAGGCCGCCGCGTTGTGGACACGACCCAAGAGCGACGTCACCGACGCCGAGTACCAGGACTTCTACAAGCAGATCAGCTACGACTCGGATCCGCCGCTGGCCTACACCCACAACCGCGTCGAAGGCCGCAGCGAGTACACGCAGTTGCTCTACATCCCGTCGAAGGCGCCTTTCGACCTCTGGAACCGCGACCGGCGCGCCGGGGTGAAGCTGTACGTCAAGCGCGTCTTCATCATGGATGATGCTCAGGCGCTGATGCCGGCCTACCTGCGCTTCGTCAAGGGTGTGATCGACTCGGCCGACCTGCCGCTCAACGTAAGCCGCGAGCTGCTCCAAGAAAGCCGGGACGTGAAGACGATCCGCGAGGGCGCCACCAAGCGCGTGCTGTCGATGCTCGAGGACCTGGCTGAGAACCAGAAGGACAAGTACGCCGCGTTCTGGAAAGAGTTTGGCGCGGTGATGAAGGAGGGCGTCGGTGAGGACCATGCCAACCAGGAGCGGCTGGCCAAGCTGCTGCGATTCGCCTCGACGCAGGCCACCGAGGGCGTGTCGTTCTCAGACTACGTGTCGCGCATGAAGGAGGGACAGGAGGCGATCTATTACGTCACCGCCGACTCGGTCAAGGCTGCCCAGTCGAGCCCGCAGCTGGAGGTCTTCCGCAAGAAGGGCATCGAGGTGCTGCTGCTCGCCGACCGGGTCGACGAATGGATGCTCGCGCATCTGTTCGAGTTCGACGGCAAGCCGCTGCAGAGCGTGGCCAAGGGCGCCGTGGATCTCGGCAAGCTGCAGGACGAGGCCGAGAAGAAGGAGGCCGAGGCGGCGGCCGAAGCGTTCAGGCCGGTGCAGGAGAAGCTCAAGGCCGCGCTCAAGGACCGTGTCAAGGACGTTCGCGTGACCACGCGGCTCGTCGATTCGCCGGCGTGCATCGTCGTCGAAGAAGGCGACATGAGCGCCCACTTGTCGCGGTTGCTCAAGCAGGCGGGCCAAAACGCACCGGCGGCGCAGCCCATTCTGGAGGTCAACGCGCAGCACGCGCTGGTGAAGAGGCTCGAACACGACGAGTCTCACTTCGACGACCTCGCGCACCTGCTGTTCGAGCAGGCCTGGCTGGCCGAGGGCGGCCAGCTCGATGACCCGGCCGCGCACGTGAAGCGCGTCACGCGGCTGCTGACGTCAGGCTAGCTGAGCGAGGGCGGATCGCGCATCGCCTCGATCTGCTCGCCTAGCTGCGTCGCCTGCTGCGACCAGTAGCCAGCGCTCGCAAACCACGGGAAGGCGATCGGGAACGCCGGATCGCTCCAGCGTTCGGCGACCCACGCGCTGTGGCAGATCATGCGCAAGGTGCGCAGCGGCTCGACGAGTGACAGCTCGCGATCGTCGAAGGGCATGAACATGCGGTAGCCCTCGAGCAGCAGCGCGAGCTGCTCGCGCATGCTGGCAGCATCACCGGACAGCAGCATCCAGATGTCCTGGACCGCCGGGCCGTTGCATGCGTCGTCCAGGTCGACCACATGCGGTCCTTCTTCGCGCCACATGATGTTGCCCGGGTGAAAGTCACCGTGGAGGCGCAACGTTCGCGCAGTTCTTGCACCGTGCAGCGCACACCCGACCAGCTCGAGCGCAGCGGCACATCGGCGATCCCAGGGCTCGCGCTCTGCGGGAGCGATGAAGTCGCTTTCGAGCAGGCGCTGGTGTGCCGCATGACCCGCCGCGACGTCCAGAGTGCGCCGGTGCGCGAATGGGCGACGTTGCCCGACCGCGTGCACACGGCCGAGGAAACGCCCCAGCCAACGCAGGACGCGGGGATCGTCGAGTTCGGGCCCACGGCCCGCATGGCGGTCACTGACCGAACAGCGATGGGTCGCGTCGCCCCAGTTCAACCGCGCCAAGGTGCTCGGTGTGCCCAGCAGCAGGACCCTGTCGTCGTCACTCGCCAGCGCGCGAGGCGGCACGACGGGCACGTCGGCAGCGGCAAGCTCAAGGGCAAACTCATGCTCCTCGAGGATCTGCGCATCGCTCCATCGTGCGGGTCGATAGAACTTGGCCACCACCACGCTGTCTTCCAGGTGCACTTGGAAGACGCGGTTCTCGTAGGAGTTGAGCTGCAGCAAACGGCCGTCGCCATGAAGGCCCAGCGCGTCGAGCGCATCGAGCACGCGCTCGGGGTCGAGCGCCGCGTACGCGGGCAATTGGGGCGTGGGCGTCGGCATTGCGCCCATTGTTGCCTGTTCGCGCGAAGACGCGCGCCGGAGTCAGTTGTGTGTGCCGGTGCCGGGGTAGCGATCGGACTCGATCACGTCGAGCCCGGAGTCCTCGGGGAACGGGTTGGCAGGCGGCGCGGCGCGAGTCACACCGCGTTCGTCACGCTGCTCGTATCGGGGCGATTCAACACCCCCCAGTTCGCCAGGTATGCTGATGTCGACGCGATTGTCCGGGGCGAAGAACGAGTCCTGGAAGAAGCTGGAGTCCTGCCACAGGGTGGCGCGCTCACGCCTGCGCGACGGGGGGGCGGCGAGGGGCTCAGCCCGCGGAGTAGGCCTGCTCGGCGCGGGCTGCGGACCACGCGAGGCCGATGCAGCCTGCGGCACCAACAGTTGAAGCTCGGCGAGTGAGGGCAGGTTGTCGACGGGGCAGCGCAGATAGCGCACTCTGCAGGCACCCAGCACCGACTGCTTGATCTGCAGCACGCGCCGCGAGTTGCCGCGATCCGTGTCGAGGTCGATCGCGGCCAGGACGCGTCCGTTGGCGCTGCAGATCGCGAAGGTGACGTGGATCGAGCCCAGCAATTCGTACCAGTAGCGGACCTCGTTCGGATCGCTCGGCTGGCAAAAACGGACCAACGGCAACTTCGACAGCACGATGTGATGTGGCAGTGCCTCGCGCAATTGCCGGTAGACGCGGCGCTCGTCGGTCGAGAACACCGGCCTTGGCGCGAGCGCCCACTCGGTGGGCAGCGGTTTGGGTTGCTGGCTGCGGCGTCGCGGCCAGCGCCAAGCCGCCAACACTGCCATCAGCACCACCAGCAGCGTCGATGCGACGATCCACGGCAACAGGGCTTCCATCTCGGTGCGGCGTGCAGGGCCGCTGGCCAAGGGCCCTGCGGCGACAAGTGGTTGCAAACGGGCGGATATTACCCGTTACGCGGACCACGCCTAATGGGGTCACACCCCCAATGCGGGTGCCAGGTACCCCGCAATGCCCGCGCTGTGGCTACTCGCGCGCTGCCTGGCCCGGGGCCATCGAATGTGTTCGCAACTCGTCGATCACATCGAGAACGTTGGCTGTCCGCTGCGCCTGCACCTTCAGCCGGTAGTCGATCTCGGCGGCGCCGGTTTCGACGATCTGGCCAATATGCGATCGAAGGTCGTCGCGCGGCACGCGCAGGCGCGCCGTGGATTCACCGCCCGCCCGTTCCACGGTGGCGCCGGCCGCCCGCACGATACGCAGCATTGGCACGTTCTGCGTCAGTGCGTGAATGACCAGCGTGTCGATGCCGTGGTTGCGCGCATGGAGCAGGGCGCGGTCGAACAGGCGGGCCCCAAAGCCGCGGCCACGTGCCTTCGGAAGTACCGACACGCCGAACTCCGCCTCTTGGTCACCCGGCAGGGCCGCGAGATGGGCCTGTGCAATCAGCTCCAGTCGGCGGTTGAAGACGCCGAACACCTCGTCCCGGTTGAAATCGATCAGGTCGACATAAAGCGCCACCTGCACGTCGGATGCGGCATAGCCAAAACGAAGGTACCGGTCGTTCTCGTTCAGAGCCAGCAGATGGAGGAGGATGCGGCCTCGGTGCCTTTGGGCCAGCGGGCGGATGGGTACCCAGTGCGGCCTGTCGGGACCGCTCGGAGACGCTGTGACGGGCGAATGCACCGCGGCGCTGGCACTGGGCAGGTCCTTGGGAAATTCCATCCGCGGCGTCAATCAATTAAGGGTTAACCCTAGTATAGCTCAGCTCAGTGATGCAGCATGGCGCGCCACGCCAATGCGGCGACAGGAGTCCAA
>Ga0224510_10001699_pt1 | contig 14071 bp, 11 predicted proteins | sample SF_May12_sed_USG_FD_170161 | JGI IMG/M metagenome (GOLD analysis project Ga0224510, IMG submission 170161) | Sediment microbial communities from San Francisco Bay, California, United States - SF_May12_sed_USGS_4_1 | ecosystem: Environmental > Aquatic > Marine > Sediment | place: USA: California... | reverse complement strand
TCCAGCTTTTCTCCAGCGGTTCTCCATTCCCCGGTCAACCGTTCCGGTCGACGCTCAACGCACTTCGCCAGCGTAGGCGAGGGCGAGCAGTGACCAGCAAGGAGTTCGACATGAAAGGAAAAACAGTGATGTCCTGCGTCGCGGCGATCGGTTTCACGCTCGGGGCGGCGACCGTCCCCGCGAGTGACGGCGCCGATTCCCGCAGCGCGCAGTACCGGCTGGAGGGTGCCTGGCAAGTGGAGGTGACCGTGCGCGTGGCCGGACCGGACTGCGCGACGGCGCCGCCGGTCCCGTTCGGCCCGAACCCGTTCCCTTCGTTCAACACGTTCCACGCGGGCGGCACGATGAGCGAATGGGGTTCGAGGGCACCGCCGGCCACGCGCAGCTCTGGCCATGGCACCTGGGAGCGCCTGTCAGCTCACCGCTACGGTTACCGGTTCATGTTCCACAGCTTCGATGGCAACGGCCTGCTCACGGCTACGATGGACTTTTCCACGGAGCTGGAACTGACCGGGACCGGCGACACCTTCGAAGGCGTGTCGCGCTTCGTCCGCACCGATCTCAGTGGCAACGCCCTGAACTTTTGCGCGACGATGGCAGGCCAACGGATAAGCCTGCAGTAGCACCTGTTGTTGCAGGCGCGACCTGGAGTGACCGGGGTGGCAGGGCCGCTGCCCCGGTCGCGGCGCGGTCACTGCGCGGGCGGCAACTCCGGCAGCCGGGGGGTAGGGTCTCCGGCGAGCTTGGCCCGCTCGAGCAGGGTGTCGAAGCGTGGGTCGCCATGCAGGGACAGGAGCCGCCCGTCGTCGGCCAGGCCGATCAGGTGGACGTCGCGCTCGGCAAACGCCTGCTCCAGGGATTCGAAGGCGAGGTCGTTTTCACCCAGGACCGCGTGCACGATCGCGAACGCGTATGGCGGCACGTAGCGCGCGTTACGACGCTCGGCCATCTTCGCGAGCACGACCCGTGCTTCGTCCTGGCGACCGAGCCGCACCAATGTGAGCGCGCGCGCGGACTGCGTCTTCGAATTGCCGCCCGAATATCGCTCGGCGGCGGAGAAAGCCTCGAGTGCGGCCTCGTAGTCGCCCATTGCGCTGAGCGTGGCGCCGAGGTGCAGGTAGCCGACCCAGAACTCGGGGCCGATCGCGACGGCCTGGCGCGCATACTCGAGCGCCAGCGCCGGGTCGCCGGCCTGCCTTGCGGCGTTGGCGGAATTGGCAAAAGTCAGCGGGAACAGTGGATCCAGTTCGCGGGCGCGCCGCAGCATCGCCGCCGCCTCGACATGGTTCCCGGATTGCGCGAGCACGAGGCCGAGCAGCATGTGCGCGATCGCGCTATTCGGGTCCAGCTCGACCGCTCGCCGGGTTGCCTGCTCGGCCGCATGGAAATCCCAGTCGACGAATACGTTGATGTAACCCTGCGCGTACTGGACCTCTGCGAGATCGGCCCCGTAGCGCAATGCCTGCTCGAGGGCCGCACGCGCTATGGGAACGACATCTGCCGGTCTCGCGTCGGCGTTTATGGTCGACGAGCTCAGGACCTGCGCGATCCCGGCCCAGGCCAGCGCGTAGGTCGGGTCCTCGGTGACCGCCTGCTCGAAGAATTCGAGTCCGCGCCGGATCGAATCCGGCGATAGCTGGGCCCAGTGATAAATACCCTTGAGGTAGAGCTCGTAGGCAGCAGGACTCGAAGTCTGGCGCCTTGCGATCGCCTCCAGTACGTCCGGCGACAGCCGCTGCCTGACCTGCTCGGCAATCGCCACGCTCAGCTCGCTCTGCAGGCCCAGTACGTTGGTGAGCTCGCGGTCGAACGAGGCAGCCCACACCTGCTCGCCGTCGGCGGTGCGAATGAGCCGGGACGTTACGCGAACGCGGGGACGATCGAGCCGCAGCGAACTCAGGACGATGAAATCGACGCCGAGCTCTCGCCCGACGTCGCCGACGGGCAGGGCGGACCCTGCCATGGCCCGGGCCGATACCACTCCGATGACCCGCAGGTTTTCGGGATCGACATGGCCGAGCGTCGCGCTGGTTTCTTCGGCGAGACCAGATGCCAGGTAGTCGAACTCGTCACTGCCCGTCAGGTTCTCGAACGGCAGAACCGCGATCCGCGCGGGTGCAGGCTCGCGGTAGAGCTGCCAGGCGATCAGCGCGCCCGCGAGCGCAATCACCAGCAGGCCCAGTACCGCAAAGGATGGCCGGAGCCGGCGCGGAGACGGCTCCGGCACCGCCCCGGCTGCCGCGACCGTACCGGGACTGGCGGCCGGTGTTACTTCTGCGACGAAGCGGTAGCCGCGGCCGGGCACGGTCTCGACGAACCTGGGCTCGTCCGGTGAATCGCCCAGCGCATTGCGGACCTTGCGGACCAGCGTATTGAGGCCGGAGTCGAAATCGATGATGACGCGGGTCGGCCACAACGCGGCGATGATCTCTTCCCGCGTCACCAGCCGGCCATGGTTGCGGACGAGCAGGATCAGGAGGTCCATCGGCCGGCGCTCCAGCCGGACCGGTGCGCCCTGCGACCGCAGTTGCAGGGCGTCGATATCCAGCTCGAAATCGCCAAAACGATATTTCTGCATCGAAGGAAAGACCGGGATCCTGCGCAGCAGCATTGCCGCGGCGGCTGCAAACTTTAGCACGGCGCCGGGCTCCGGGCGTCAACCCGTCGCTGGCCTTCATGGCTGGCTCTAAACCGCGGCGCGCGGTTGACTTCGAGCGGGGCCCGACCCAAGTATGCGCGATTCCGGGCTGGTTGCCCGATCGCAGCAGAACGCTGCCCCAGGGAAGGCCGTATGTCATTTGCCGGTCGCATAGCGCCATCGTCCTGGCGCTCGCATCGCGAGCCCGCCGCATGGCCGGCAGCTCTGCTGCTCGTAACTGCTCTCACAACTCCGTGGCAATCCGTGGCCGACGATCGCAGCGAGGGCGAGCGGCTGCAGGAAATCATCGTGACCGCCCGCAAGGTCGAGGAGAACCTGTTCCTCGTGCCGATGAGCGTGCAGGCCCTGCCCGGCGAGCTCCTTGACGCGGCCAATCTCAGCAGCCTGTACGAACTGCAGTTCGAAGTGCCGGGACTGGTCGTGACCAATACCGGGATGTTCGGTGCCGGCATTGCGCTGCGCGGCGTCACCGACGAGGGTGGCGGCAGCCTGGCGATAGCACCGCACTTCGACGGGGTCTTCCTGGGCAGCTCCAACCTCGCTCTCGCCCGCCTGTTCGACGTCGAGCGAATCGAGGTGCTCAAGGGCCCGCAGGGCACACTCTACGGCCGCAACGCGACCGGCGGCTCGATCAACATCGTCAGCCGGCGGCCGGAGGAGCGTTTCGGCACAGGGGCAGAGGCGGCTTTCGGGAGTTTCGACACCGCCCGCTTCCAGGGCTACGTCAACCTCCCCTCGGAAAACGTCGATGTTCGTCTCGCCGTCACGGGGTCCAACGGGGACGGGTCGATACGGAATTCCGTCGACGCACGACGTTTTGCCGAAGAGGATTACTTCGGCCTGCGCGGGTCCGTGCGGGTTCAGCCGGCCGACGGGATCACGGTCGACGTCATGGCGCAGCGCGTCCTCGACGACGGTGCGTCCGGCGAGCTGTGGCTGCCGCACAAGGCTTACCTCCCCGACCCGCGCGACATACGCCTGACCACCGTGACGCTCGCGAACCCGTACCTCGAATTTACGAACGACATTGCGGCGCTGGACATTGCGTACGAGGCCGATACGGCCACGTTCCACTCGCTGAGCGGCTATGCGCGGAACGAAACGCGCGCGCTCGACGACTGTGCTGGCATACCGGACCTCGAGGGTTGCGCTCGCGGCGTCGGGCCGCTCGTCCATGAGCAGTGGAGCCAGGAATTTCGCCTGGGGGCCGGGGCCGGCACCGGCCTCGACTGGCTGCTGGGCCTGTACGCGATCCGGACCGACGGGCTGCTCGATTTCCTGTTCAGTGTGCCCGGTATCGCTCCGGTTCCGATCAACGATTACACGGCGAACTCCCGGGAAGACGCGTACGCCGCCTTCGGCCACGTCGGGGTGCGCCTCGGCGAGCGCTGGGGTGTTACGGGCGAGGCCCGCTACAGCCGCGAAAAGCACCGGGTCCGGGATGCCGGGACCGGCGTCGCCGACAACCCGGCCGGCACGGGCGCCGAGGGTTCGTGGAACGACACGTCCTGGCGGCTGGGCCTTGAGTTCACGCCCCACGAGGGCGCACTCCTGTATGCGAGCGTGGCTACCGGCTTCAAGAGTGGCGGCGTCACGACCGAGCGGCTCCCCGACGGCAGTTTCGACAGCTACGGCCCGGAGGACCTGCTCGCCTGGGAGCTCGGCGCCAAGCTCGCGCCGCCGGGGCGACGCTGGACGCTGCTCGCGAGCGCGTTCGACTACGACTTCGAGGACCTGCAGGTTCGGACGACCGCCATCCTGGCGAATCGCGTCACGTCCGTCATCGACAACGCGGCAGCCGCCCGCATCCGCGGGCTCGACCTGGCCTCCACGTTCCGCATCGGCGCCAGGCTGACGCTGTCCGGCAGCCTCGTCTGGCTGCCGACCCGGGAGTTCGTCGAGTACACGAACTCGGTGACCGGCGACGTGCTGTCCGGCAATGTACTGAGCCGCGCGCCAGAATGGTCGGCGGCGGCGGCGATCGACTACCAGCTGACTTTGCGTGGTGTCGGCGACCTGTCGATGCGCCTCGACTACGACTATCGTTCGGCGTTCTTCTTCACGAAGGAAAACGTCGCCCTCAACGGGCAGGCCGCGTTCGGACTGCTGAACCTGCTCGTGCGTTTCGACGCCCTGCAGGGCGGCTGGTACCTTTTTGCGACCGGCCGCAACCTGCTCGACACGGACTATTTTACGCAAGCCTTTATCCAGTCCAGCCCGGGCTACCCGGCCAATTACGAGATCGGCTTCGGACTGCGCTTCTGATGCACGCCAGCCGGCGCCTCTAGCAGGACGTTGAAAAAGGTCGTCCAGACCTTTTTCAACGTCGCGAGTCCGGCGCATGTCCGGACTCGCTCCCGACGGTTCAAGCACTTACGTGCTTGAACCGCGGGCGATACATCCTTGTCTCGCGCCAGCAGGGTGTTTTTCAACACCCTGCTAGGCGTACCCGGCGCCGCGGCGCTCCGGTCTCTGTTACCTTCGACAGCAAGGACCACCCCGGGGGACGACGCCATGCAGAAGCCTGTAATCAACATCGACGAACTCGAATACAAAACCTTCGGCAAGGGCGAAAAATTCCGGGCGGAGCGCGCGCCGGTGTCGTCCCGTATCGGTGCCAAGAAGCTGGGCTATTCCGTGATCCGCCTGCAGCCCGGGAAACGCGCCTGGCCCTACCATTCGCACTACGTCATCGAGGAAATGATCTACATCCTCTCGGGCACCGGCACGCTGCGGCACGCGGGCGCGGAATACCCGGTCCGCGCCGGCGACTTCATCTGCTCGCCGGCGGATCCTGAGCAGCCACATCAGGTCGTGAATACGTCCGAAGGCGAGCTCTGCTATATCGTGCTCAGCACGCAGGACCCGACGGACGTGTTCCTGTACCCCGACTCGGGCAAGTACGGCGTGTGGCACGGCAATGCGAGCGACCCGTCCGCATCGCCCAGTTTCCTGGTCTTCGCGCGCAAGGACACCGCCGTGGACTACTGGGACGGCGAGGTATAGTCGCGGTATCGTCCCGCTTTACCGGAGACCCGCGATGCTACTCAGCGCGCCAGGCAATTCGAACCGATGACGGGCCCGCTCAGGGGAACCACGATCATCGAGCTGGCGGGTCTCGGCCCCGCCCCGTTCGCCGGCATGATGCTGGCCGACATGGGCGCCGACGTCATCCGCGTCGAGCGGCCGGGGCCGAACCTGCGCGCTCCGCTCGATCCGCTGGCTCGAAACCGCCGCTCGATCGCCTGCGACCTGAAACGCCCGGAAGCCCGGGAAATCGTATGGCGTCTCGTCACCACGGCGGATGGCCTCATCGAGGGCTTCCGGCCCGGCGTTACCGAGCGTATGGGCCTGGGACCGGATGATTGCCTCGAGCGCAATCCCCGGCTCGCTTACGGACGCATGACCGGCTGGGGGCAGGACGGCCCGCTTGCCCGGGCTGCCGGTCACGACCTGAACTACCTCGCACTGACCGGCGTGCTGCACATGATCGGTGAGCAGGGGCGCAAGCCGGTACCGCCGCTGAACCTCGTCGCCGATTTCGGCGGCGGCGGCATGCTGCTCGCCTTCGGCATGGTCTGCGCGATCCTGAATGCCCGCTCCGGCGGCAAGGGCCAGGTCGTCGATGCCGCGATGGTCGACGGCGTGAACGCGCTGGCGGCGCTGTTCCATGGCCTGCGGGCGCAGGGCCTGCTGTCGGAGGGGCCCGGCGAGAGCTTCCTCGGCGGCGCCGCACACTGGTACGACACCTACGAGACGAGTGACGGCAGGTACGTATCCATCGCCTCGATCGAGCCGCAGTTTTACGCAGAGCTGATCGAAAAAGCCGGTCTCGATCCCGGGCGCTTCGGTCCGCACGGCTTTCGCGGGAGGCTCGACGACGACGTTCGCGCCAACTGGGCCGAGCTGAAGGCCGAGCTGGCCGCGGTCATCCGTACGAAAACCCGCGACGAATGGTGCGAGATCATGGAAGGCACGGACGTGTGCTTCGCCCCGGTACTGACGCTCGGCGAGGCGCCCGGCCATCCGCACAACGTCGCCCGCCACACGTTTACCGACGTCGGCGGCAACGTCCAGCCCGCGCCCGCGCCGCGTTTCGGCGCGACCGGCGCGGACTCGCCGCGCCCCGGTGTCGCGCCGGGAACGCACAGCCGTGAGATCCTGCGCGGCCTTGGTTACTCGACCGCGGAAATCGACGCCCTGATCGAATCCGGCGCCGTCAGCGCGGCGGCCTGACGCGCCCTTTTTACTTCGGCGTCAGTTTCAGCAGGCGGCCGTTGCTGTCCTGGCGCTCGTCCTCCAGCACCCAGAGCGCGCCATCGGGTCCCTCGACCACGCTACGTATCCGCGCGCCCATGTCGTAGCGCTCGACCTCGCGTGCCGAGTCGCCGTCGAGCGCAATGCGCACGATGGCGCGCGACGACAGGCCGGCGACCAGCGCATTGCCGCGCCAGCCTTCGAACAGCTCGCCGCGGTAAACCGTCAGGTAGCCGGGAGAGATGACCGGGGTCCACCACGCGGCAGGCGCCTTGAACTCCGGCCGCGTGTCGTGGTCGGGAATCTCGCGCCCGTCGTAATGGTCACCGTTGGATACGATCGGGTAGCCGTAATTCGCGCCGCGCTCGACCCGGTTCAGCTCGTCGCCGCCCGCCGGTCCCATCTCGATGTTCCACAGCTGGCCGTCCAGGTCGAACGCGATGCCCAGCGGGTTGCGATGACCCAGTGACCAGATCTGCGGGTAGACGCCTTCGTCGTCGAGCAGCGGATTCTCGTCGTAGTAATCGACGAACGGGTTGTCGGCGGGGACCGAGCCGTCGTCATGCAGGCGCAGGATCTTGCCGAGGTTCGCCTGCATGTCCTGCGCGGGCGTGAACTTCTGGCGATCACCGGACGAGATAAAGAGGTAGCCCTCGTCGTCGAAGCGCAGGCGGTGCCCGTAGTGACCGTAGCCGACGACCTTCGGGTACTGCCGCCAGATCACCTCGACGTCGGACAGGCTGACGCTTCCTTCGTCGGTCTCGTTCAGCACGCCGCGCGCCACCGCCGCGCCGCGCGTACCTCCCGGGCCGCCTTCGGCATACGAGAGATAGACGAGCCGGTTCTCCGCGAAGTCCGGGTGCGGCACGACGTCGCCGAGCCCGCCCTGGCCGCCGTAGTCGACGTCCGGCACGCCCCTGATCGGCCCGGATTTCTGGCCGCTCTGCGTTACGATCCGGAGGTTGCCCTTCTTCTCAGTCACCAGCATCCGGCCGTCCGGCAGGAAGGCCAGCGCCCACGGTTCGTCGAACGAGGTAACCGCTTCGACCTCGAACGGCAGGTCGGATTGGGCCTGCGCGCATGCCATGAGGAGAAAGCAGAGCGTCGTCAGCAGCGATCTTTTCATTGTTCCACGCCTCGTCTTGTTGTTCATGGTTTCCGGGGCCCGGCTGGATCCGGCCACCGGCCGGGGTAGATCATACTCCCGATGCGCGGGGCATTCCCGTATCCGGCCGACAGGCAGTTTTGGACCGCCTGCGGGTGACCGCGTTCCCGGCTTCCGCCACTCGGGATCGCCCGGCCGGGTCTCATCGCAGGTTCTGGTGCGAACCCCGCTATCGAGGCTACGATTGGACAGTCCCCCGGAAAGAGGAAGCGAGGTCATGTGGCACATTTCGGGCGCTCTGCTCGCATTTGCCTTGCTGTTGGCCCCGCTGCGGATGGCAACAGCCGCCGCGGAATTCCTGTACGTCGCCAATAATCATGACGGCACGATCTCGGTGATCGCGATACCGGAGTTCGAAGTGGTCGCCGAGATCGACGTGCTCTCCGATCAGTCCGTGCGCGCCACGCGAGCCGGAACCTATGCTGACGACGTCGTGCTTTCGGCAGACGGCACGCGCCTGTACGTCTCGCGCGGAGGCCTGCGTGACGTAGCGGCATTCGCGCTCCCGGCCGGCGATCTGTTGTGGAAACTCCCGACAGACGGGCTCGCCGATCATTTCGCGCTGTCGGCGGACGGCGGCGTGCTGTTCGTATCTGTTTATTCCGAGGACCGCGTGCACGTCATCGACACCGCCGAGGGGCAGGAACTTGCCCGAATTGCGAGCTGTTCGGGTCCGCACGGCATGCGCTTCTCCGCCGACGGCCGCCGTGTCTACAACGGCTGCATGATCGGCGACGCCATCGACGTGATCGACGCGGCCACGTTCGAGGTCACGCGACGATACAACTTCCTCGAGGGCGTGCGGCCGTTCGAGATCAGCGCCGATGAGAGCAAAGCCTGGGTGCAGCTCACCCGCCTGCATGGCCTCGTCGAACTCGACCTGGACGAAGGGCGCGTGACTAAGACGATTCATCTCCCCGTGCCGCCGGGTATCACTGCGCAGCAGGACTTTCCGCACACCGCGCATCACGGCCTCGCACTCACCCCAGACGGGACGCGCCTCTGCGCGGCCGGTACCGTGGCCGATTACGTCGCCGTATTGTCGGTCCCGGAGCTGGACCTCATCGCGACCGTGCCGGTCGCCGGCGAGCCGAGCTGGATCGTTCCGAGTCTCGACGGACGGTACTGTTACGTCAGCTCGCGCAAGGGCGACACGGTGTCCGTGATATCGGTCGCCGAAGGTAACGAGGTCGCCCGCGTGAAAGTGGGATCCTATCCGCAACGTATGTGGGTCATCCGGGCGCCGCTGTAGGGCCGATTCCGAAGTGCTATGCTCTCCCTCCCCGGATGTCTGCTGAAACTGACCTCGGGCAAGCCGCCCGCAGTTCGGACAAGATACGGACAGTTGCCCTGGTACGGAGGAAATGATGGCTACTTACGAATGCAAGAAATGCGGCATGAGCGTCAATGCCACCTGCGGTCACTGCGATGCGCCGCTGGAGAACGACATGCTGAAGCTGCCGGACGGGCGGGAAGTACAGATTTCCAAGTGCCCGAACGGCCATGGCAAGATCAAGTCGCCGCTGTGCTGCGGCCAGGACATGAGCTGCACGATCGACTGATCGACGCCGCAGACGCCGGTCTGCCTTATTTGGGACAGGAGCGCTGGCCGGTCGTGACCGGCAGGCGCCCGAAATCCCCTTCGATGTTCGCCGCGACGAAGGCGGCCGTCACGTAAGCGGCGACGTTCTGGTTCAGGTCGTCCCGGTCCACCTTGTCGAGGGTGTCGTCGGCGGTGTGGTGATAATCGAAGTACGTCGTTCCGTCCTGCGACAAGTCGAATACCGGCATCCCTTGCCGCTGCAGTGGACCGAGGTCCGCCCCGCCGAAGCCCTCGTTGTCGCCGCGCTCGATGCCGAGCGGCGCGAGCAGCGCATGCAGCTCATCGACCAGGCCTAGCGCCTCCTCCGCGACGCGGGACGAGAATCTCCAGACGCGGCCCGGGCCGAAATCGGCTTCGAGCCCGACGACGTGCCGCGGGATGCTGTCGGCGTGTGCTTCCGCATACTGCCGCCCGCCGTAAATTCCGATCTCCTCGGCGGCGTACAGGACCACGCGAACGGTGCGGCGCGGTCGTTCGCCGCTGTCCATGATCAGCTTCGCGGCGGCAAGCACGATACCGACACCACTCGCGTCGTCGATCGCCCCGGTGCCCAGGTCCCAGGAGTCGAGATGCGCGGCGAGTATGACGATCTCGTCGGCGAGTTCGCCGCTGCCGGGGACCTCTCCGACGACATTGGCCGACTGCGTCGGCGGCAGGTCCCGCGCCGTCGAAAGCAGCCGGACCGACACCTGCTCGCCGGTATTCACCGCGTGCGTCAGGATGTCCGCGTCGGCGTTGCTGAGTGCGATGCCGGGAATCTTCGCGGGCGCACCGCCGATCAGCATGCCGCCCGTATGCGCGAAACGATGCCGCGACGTTCCGGCCGAGCGGATAACCGTCGCAAGCGCGCCGCGCTCCGCCGCCGCGACGTGCGCGCAGGCCCGAATCACGGACGACACACCGTAGCCCGATCCGCTCCGGTCACGTTCCATGACGTGATCGACATAAGCAATTCGCCCTTCGAGCTCGGCCTGGGTCAACTCCAGCAGAGCGGCAAGGCTCTCGACACGGACGACCGGCGCCTCGATGCCCGTCTCCGGCGTACCGGGGCTACCGCCGAGCGACGTCGCGACGAGCGGCTGCGCATAAGGCGCGGTCATGCGGAGCTCCAGCGTACCGCGGTCCCAGTGCGGCACGTCGACCGCGTCGGTGTGCACGTTGCTGAAACCGAGGCGGGTCATCGTGTCCACCGCCCAGGCGACGGCGGCCCGGTCTGCGGCCGATCCGGCGGGACGGGGGCCGACTTCCATCGTCAGCGATTCGACGATCTCCCAGGCAAGTTCGCCGTCGAGGGCGCGGTCCCGCAGTGCGGCCGCACCCGATGCGACGTTGGCCGGTATCGACTGGCCGACGGATGCGGCAGCGGACAGCAGGCCCGCGACCAGGACAATGAGACGGATCCGCGGCGTCGCCATCGGTTTTGCTCCGGCAAATGACGGACGTTACCCGTTGCGGCGGCGGCGCCGCAATGGCATGCCGCGCGCAGCCGTCACGGCAACCGAGACCGGCCCGTCGCGCCGGGTCGGCCGGCAGCGCATGGCGAGCGCATCCGATTCAGGCTTTCAGCTGATCGAGAATCGGCAAACGGCGTATGCGTTTTCCGGTCGCGGCGAAGATCGCGTTCGTCAGTGCCGGCGCCGCCGTCGGCAGGCCGATTTCCCCTGCACCCGTCGGCGTATCGCCATACGGCAATATGTGCGCCTCGAAACGGGCCGGGATGTCCCTGATCCGTGCGAGCGGGTAGTCGTGAAAGTTGCTTTGCTGGATTTGCCCGTCCCTGACCGTGATCTGCTGACCCAGCGCGGTGCTGATGCCGTCGACCGTGGCGCCCTGCAACTGGGCCTCGACGGCATTCGGGTTGACGGCGAGGCCGCAGTCGATGGCCGCGACGATCCGTTCGATTTTCAGGTCCCCGGACCCGCTGACCGCTACCTGGATCGCGTGCGCCGCGTAGCCGCCAAACGTGAAGTGCGACGCGATGCCGATGCCGTGACCGGCCGGCAGCTTGCTCCCGTGCCCGATCCGTTCGGCGACGAAGCGCAGCAGGCGCGCCAGCCGGCCCGGGTTGAACGTCGGCCCGCCGTGCCCGCCGTAGTCGAGCTCGCGCTCCTCGCCGTACAGGGCGAGCCGCAGCTCGAGCGGGTCCTGCCCGGTCTCGTGCGCGATCTCGTCGAGGAAACTCTGTATGACGAAGGCGTTTGCGGTGTGCGCGGGCGCCCGCCACGAGCCGCGCGCCAGGCCGATGGCGTTGTGAAAATATTCGAGGCGCAGGTTCGGCACGATGTGCCGCGGGAAATCGTCCGGATAGAGCTCGGCCTGCCACAGGTCCTCGGCGGCGACGTCGGGTCTCCGGTAATGCTTGCTGGCGCTTGCGAGCCGCTGCGTCCAGCCCAGGATGCTGCCCGCCGCGTCGAGCCCGGCGCGGACCTCGTGCATGCCCGCCGGACGATAGAAGTCGTTCCGGATGTCGTCCTCCCGGGTCCATTGCAGCTGGATCGGCCAGCCGGTCTTTTTCGAGATCAGGGCGGCTTCCGCTACGTAGTCGTTTGTCAGGCGGCGGCCGAAGCCTCCCCCGACACGCGTGAACTCCACGCGGATACGATCGCGCTCGAGACCCGTCGCCCAGGCAGCAGACCGGGACGCGCCCGCCGGCATTTGCGTCGGGGCGATGATATGGCACGAATCGCCCGTGACATGGGCGTAGCAGTTCTGCGGCTCCAGCGGTGCATGGCTGACGAAAGGCACCTCGTAACGGCGCACGATGACCCTGGCCGCCGCGGCGATCGCGGCATCGAAATCGCCGTCATCGAGCACGACCTGGCCGGCGCCGTCCAGCATCGAGGCATTGTCTGCCCAGAATTTCTCGGAGCTGTCGCTGGCATTCGGCCCCTTGTCCCACTCTATTCTCAGCGCGTTCCTGCCCTTGATCGCGGCCCAGGTCGACGTGGCGACGACCGCCACACCGCTGGCGAGAATCTGGTACGGCTCGTCCGGTTGCGGTCCCCGGATTTCGAACACGTCGAGAACACCGTCGACCTTGAGCGCCGCGCTGGCGTTGAAGGAAACCGGCCTGCCGTTCAGCCAGGGACTGCGGGCAATGACCGCGTAACGCATGCCGGGTTGCCGCGTGTCGATCCCGTACCTCGTCTTCCCGGTGACTATTTCCTCTGCGTCGATAGTTCGTTGCGGCTTGCCGACGATCCGGTAGTCCGACCTCGACTTGAGCGCAGGCTTCTCCTCCGGCGGGTCCAGCAGGGCGGCGTCCGCTACCAGGTCGGCATAGGCATATCTCTCGCCCAGCGCGGGACAGGACACGTAACCCTGCTCCGTCGCGCAGCTCTCGGGCGCAACTTTCCAGCGCTCTGCCGCCGCCCGGACGAGCTGCCGGCGTGCCGCCGCGCCGACCTCGCGCATGTATTCCCAGTTGCTGGTCAGGCCGGTGCTGCCGCCGACACCCTGGCCGCCGTACTGCCAGGCATATCCGTCGGCCGTCCGGACGATGCCGAGCGGCATGGGCCGGATGCTGACGCGCACCCAGTCGACGTCCAGCTCCTCTGCGACCAGCATCGGCAGGGTGGTGCGGATGCCCTGGCCGATTTCCGGCTGGTTCGTCCCGATGATCACGTCGCCGCCGGCCGTGATCTCGATGAAGTGGCCGAGCCTGCGCTGCGCAGCCGTGTCCGCCGGGACCGCATGCGCGAGCGGCACGCCGAGCACGAAGCCGCCGGCGAGGCTGGCGCCAGCGACCAGGAAGCAGCGGCGCGACAAGGCCGGCGCCGACCAGGGTTCAGCGCGTTGCATCGTCGCCTCCCGCCGCCAAGAGTTCCGCGGCCCTGTGTATCGCCTGCCGGATGCGCACGTACGTGCCGCAGCGGCAGATATTGCTCAGTCTCGCGTCGATGTCCGCGTCGGTCGGGTTCGGAACCTGGCGCAGCAGGTCGACGACGGCCATGATCTGGCCGGCCTGGCAATAGCCGCACTGCGGCACGTCGAACTCCAGCCAGGCCGCCTGCACCGGGTGCAGGTTCTCCCCGTCCGGTGCGAGCCCTTCGATCGTCGTAATCGACCGGCCGTCCAGCGTCGCGGCGGCGACGAGGCAGGAGCGCTGGGCAGCGCCGTCCACGTGCACGGTGCAGGCTCCGCATTGGCCTGTGCCGCAGCCGAACTTGGTACCGGTCAGGCTGAAGTGGTCGCGCAGGATCCAAAGTAGCGGCGTATCGGCGTCACCATCAAAAGCGACGTCCTCTCCGTTGACACGAAATTCGACCATGCGGCACCCCCCCCTTGTCAGGCTTGTTTCGGGCTTCGACCCCTGCCGCGCCCGAGGGTTTCCCCTGATAAGCTTTTGTCGGAAGCGAGGCGCCGCGCCGTGCTGCCCGGTCTCGTG
>Ga0224510_10001698_pt1 | contig 14076 bp, 16 predicted proteins | sample SF_May12_sed_USG_FD_170161 | JGI IMG/M metagenome (GOLD analysis project Ga0224510, IMG submission 170161) | Sediment microbial communities from San Francisco Bay, California, United States - SF_May12_sed_USGS_4_1 | ecosystem: Environmental > Aquatic > Marine > Sediment | place: USA: California... | reverse complement strand
GGCTATTGGAAAATCTGGGTTCAACCGCGCTCCTACCTGGCCTGCCGCTTGACCACATTCTTTCATGAGATTGATCACGGCCTTATGGCTATTCGACGCGATTCCGATTGTTTTACTTGCCTCGAGCAAACTGGTGATGACACGGGCCGCGGCATACGTCTTCCCTGTCCCCGGAGGCCCCTGAATGACCAGACACCCGCCGGACATTAACGCCGCGACGCGAATGGCAGCCTGTATCGTTGACTCGTTCACCATTTGCATTTGGGTGGTCGGCGGGCGTAAGGCTAGTAACGCGACGACCGGCAAAGGGAGGTCTTCTGATAGATGGCTGGCGGCAACCGCTGTAAGCGCCTCGGGAATGGGAGCAGGATTGACGAATTCGTTTGCGAGGAGGGCCCCTTGGTGGGGAAATACACCATCGCATTTGTCGTCGAGGCTTTTCTTGCCGATCTTCAACCGAAGACGACCTGCTGAGGCGTCGATCCCACTCAGCGTGAAGATGGCGTTCAGATTGTGCGTGAAGCAGACGGCGTCTCCCTCCGTGAGCTTACATTCCTGAGAGGGATCATAACGATACGTCTGGATGAGCGATCGCTTGTCTGGGATCGCAGTCCCCTCCGCAACAAGGCCCTCGATACAGGCCGGATCGTCACGCCGTTCTTCCGGCATGGCGGCGGCACGGTCGAACAGCCTCCACCAAATTGGCTTCTGCTCACGGCGATGGAACTCGACAAGATCTCCAAGCACCTGAGATATTGTGTCTCCTTTGGCTCGAAGCTGTCTTGCCGTATCCTGTCGCATTATGACTTCAGGTGGAAGTTCCCGCTGATCTTCGGATTGGGTGGCTGAACCCACCTCCAGGAAGTCGATCTTGTTCTCTCTGGCAACTTTTCGTAGCCAGCCGCACAGTTGCGCAGTGGATTGACAGTCGTCCTCGTTGTATTGCCGGATTGCTGTCAGGATGGGGCTCTTGTTCCAATCGTGAGGCTCCTTGGTCTCAATCCAGCGATTGTATTGGACGATAGATTCGGCTGCGGTCGCAACCTCCGTGCTTCGCTTCGGTCGGTAGAGTCGCTCCACAGACTTGATGGAATAGCTGTCCTCGCCGATACGGATACCCTGCCTGATGATTTGGTAGAGGTCCACAAACACGTTGTTCCTCAATAAGTCATCCACCTCGTCCTGTCGGGTATCGTGGCGGCTGCTGAGCCGCCTCACTGCACCCACTTCGTACTGCGCGTAATGGTAGATGTGCAGGGCCGGGTGGCTTTTCCAGCGGGCGTACACCCAATCCACGAAACTCTCTAGCGCGCGCTTTTCCTGCTCTCGGTCGTGGGCCCACCAATCTTTGAACTCATACTTCTGTGCCTGCCCATCCCACACACAGACACCGAAAAGATACTCTAGCCCACCGGGAGCCAGGGGGTACCCTTCCATATCAAAGAACACATCGGCAGAGTTATGAAGTGGAAGCGCAGCCAAACCGACCGGCTCCCCATTTACTCCGACATGAGGGAGCACTTCATAGCAAGGCGGCGCATCAGGGTTCTTCTGCCTTAACTCGATCGTGTTGTGCTGCAGACGGGCCTGATCAGCCAGTTTTGCGACGGTAACGTGATCGAGTTTGGCAACGGTTGCGGCTGACGATTGGGCTAGTTGCGTCATCGTGGTGATCCCGGCTTTGTGCAGTTTTTTGATCTGGCCCACCGTGATATCGGCAACTCTAACGAGATGGTCTACCTCTTCGAACACCTTTTCGGCATGTGAGGTCCATTGGCGATGCTCCGCGTGAGGCAATGGTTCCGGACGGTCGGCGAGCCGGCCTGTAAAGGCATTGTGCATGGCCAGGAACGATTGCTTGATCTGCTGGTAGTAGTGGGTGAAATCTTCGAGCCGATACTCCACCCGCTCTTTCGTGCCCAATATCACTCCGAACCGGTCGGACACAGGCGTATCCAGCATGTCGGCGAGCAAATCTGCGTAGCAGCAGAGCTGAACGGCAAAATAGGGCTTCGGCGATCGGGCTAATTTCGTGTCCCAGACCTGATAACGCCCTTGCTCGTCGAACATGAGAAAGTCGGCAAACCCGGCGAACTGGCCGCCGTATAACGCGGCCTGATAAATCAAGGGCGACTTCGCCATGATCGCAGCGTGGGTTCGTTCGCGCGCTGCCGGGACGTCAGCGGCCTGAATTTCCACTATTGCAAGATGGGTCGCTTCCAACTCCTTCAGGACATTCTGCTCATGCTCTTGGCCGGATTGTGCAATGAGACGTTCCTCCTCTGTGTCGTCATCAGGAGTAACTGCTTTTGGATTCTCGAGATAATACCGGTCCATCCATGATGCGAAGGGTGACGCCAGATAGCGGACCAAGTCGCTAGGCGAGTAGAGCAGTTGTCCTGCGATCTTTTTCATTCACTCTCCTTCGTTCTGTCGGAACTAAGCATTCGCTCAAAGTGTTCCATGCTATAAGTCTTTGCCTCGCCTATCGCATCACTGAAGACAACCACATCGGCCACTAATCTTGTTTCCTACTGCGATCAATCGAGCCGTCACAACCTTGCCATGGATCGCACGATACCGGAAATGAGTTCCTGCACCCTCGGGAGTCCCGCTGTCTCAGACCCGGTGTGTTCATCCATATACAGATCCCGTCGAATCTCGATCATGATCGAAGTGACGCGTGGATCAACATGCCAATACCGCAGCGGCACATAGGTTCCGGCGAATGGTGTGTTTCGTGCGACATGCAGCCCTTGGGCGACGCAGCGTGCCTCTACCTCACGTACGAGAGATTCTGGACTGTGCCTGTCATCCGTACCGAGACAGATCTCTGGGCGCGGAGTCTCCTGGTCCAGTTCGTAGGGCAGCGGGACAGAGGAAAAAGAATGGCCGTCGAGGATGAGGCATCGTCCATGGCGATCAAGCATCCCAGAGACGACATCCGTGAAGGCCTTTGCGTAAGGGTGAAAATAGACTTCCAGCAACTCCGTTCGTTCCCTCGGTGCCAGGGATCTTCGAAGGGGCTGTCCTTCGGCTGTTCTCGTGTAGACCGCTCCCATGCCTTTCGTCGCCATCACTTCCTGGTCATCGTCCGGGAACCGCTCTGGATCGACGACAAGGCGGCTTAATCGATTCACAAACAGCGTGCCGCCCAGTTCGACTGCCCCACTGAAGAGTCGATCCGTATACCAATCGGTCATGCGCAGCAGTTCGCGTTGGAGCCGTTCGTCACTGAGGCAGAATGTGTGGCGGATCTCTGGAGGAACGATGGTGGAGCTGTGCGGAACGTGGACGACCAGAGGAAGAGACTTGGCTGCTTCCCACGCAATGATTTCGAAATTCATCGGCAACCGTTACAGCCGTTCCAATTGTTGCACGACTCCATCCAACTCACGAATGAGCGACTGGGGTCCGCCTTCCAACGAGGTGACGCATCCGCGATAAAACCATTGCTGGTCCTCCTTGCTAGCATTGAACCGGTTCCAGAGCGGGGCGCCGTGCGTCCGATAGTCCGCAACGATGGCACGCACGTTATCAAGCTTGTCAGCCGCCGCTACCAGTTTGACGGACGGCGACGCGGTCTTGAGATGATGCAGGTACCGCTCTTTTCGTTCCCGCCATGGCGGCTTGGGCTGGACGTCCGTATCCGTGCAACCTTCAATGATCGCCGCGACTCGTTCGCCGAACCGGACGCGGATCATGTTCAAGGTAGGCTGACCTCCCTGATCCTCCACGGCATCGTGAAGCAGCCCCGCAATCGCTTCGTCCTCGTCCCCCCCATGGGTGATGACGAGACTGGAAACAGCAAGGAGATGGGCGATGTATGGGATGTCGGTTCCTTTGCGAGTTTGCGTGGCATGCAGCCTCGCGGTGAAGGCGAGGGCATCTTCGAAGCGATGAAGTAGACGTACGCCCATATCCGCTAGTCCTCCTAGGCTCAGTTCGTCCACATGGCGTGCCTTGTTAAGACATACACGACGGTTTCCGTTTCGGCACGGCTTTTCCCGAGTTTGCGCTCCAGCGTCTGCCGGTCCTGCTGTTCACGCAAGTTCTGAATAAAGACACCTGAGACATAGACCTTGACTGGCTCGCCCTCACTCCCCATCGAATCGGTCGTGGAGGCGATCGCCGGATCCGCTCCCGTACCCCTTGTCCCTCCGATACTCCGAGCCGCCCCTGTCACGATCCGGCCAGTTCGGTTCGCCGTAGCGGAGCAGGTCTTTGAGCGGTTGGCCGGGATATTTTTGATCGAACTGTTGCCGATCATAGGTAGTGCAGGAATACCAGCGGTCGCTGCAGAGGGTATCGTCCTTGCCGGTCACACCCAACTCGTCCATGGGGCGGTTCATCGGATCCAGAGATTTCGGCGATTTCCCCTGTCTGTCGTGACCGCTCTGACTTTCCGCCTGAGCCGTCGCAAGCGGCAATAGGATCAGTATCAGCAGAGAGATGGTCTTCCCAAACATAACAGTCTCCTTATCCTCCCGTTCACAACGCTGTTCGGCGCGCATGAGATCCGCGTGAGGGTCTACTTCCCACACGGGTTGATCCGCTGCTGCCGCGCCATCTCCTCTGCCGCGCGCCGCGTGGCCGCCTGATCAATGAAGAGTTGCCGCTGCCGGAAGTAATCGAATTGCTGGATGCTGCCGCGAGGCGCTGCTGGCTGGCCTTTGGAATCATAGAGCGTGCCGGCCAGCGCCCACCCACCCGTGAACAGACTGCCGAGGATCGCGCCCAGAATGAATGGTTTCATGATCGCAACCTCCCCTGAGTGATTGGATGACACCATCCTACCAGAGGGGAGTGACATCGGAGGTCACGGCTCAACGGGCACGAGGCAAAGGACCAGGGGCGAGCCAGGCAGGCGAGAGTCGTGACAGCTGCTGGACTGTCAACGGGTTACGCGAGCCAATCGTGGCCAGTGCCGCCGTGGGAGTGGCGGAAACGGAATTAGATCCTTTCTGACGGGACTCACGACAGGTTTATCTATCCCCCCAAAGAGGGATGGCTCCAGTGTGTTTATTGGCACAGAATGTGCGCCCCCATCGCGTTGACCCTGCGGATCATCATGATCTAGAATGATCTTAATTGATGGAAACGGGGGAGGAGGTTCATCTTTTTGTATGTTACGCAGAACAAGAGAAATCCTACGCAGAAGGAGAGAGAGTGCTGGGCATCTTGCCGGAGCCTTGGCGCTCCTGGTTCTCCTCACCGCTTGCGGTGGCGATGATGGCGGAGGGGCTCCGGCACCCTCACCCTCGGGTACAACGGTTTCGGGGTCAGTGCAAGCTCCCAACGGGCAAATTGCCTTCAACAAGCCTCCTGGCGTCTTCGAACGGTTGACCAGTCTGTTCATTCCAACGGTTCACGCCTCGATCTCGGGACTCAGCGCAGTTCCTGACGGAACCGCCGTACAATTAGCACGGTTCAATGCGACGGGCACCGGTGTCACCACGCTCGCCACCACCAGCACAAGGGGGGGACGATACGCGTTCAACTTGACCAACCTCGGTCTCCAATTCTCAAATGATCTGATGGTGCAGGCCTCGGGCCCAACAGGGACGATAATGCGTGCCTTTGCGACGAACACGGCGGTGGACGTGGACCCCGCGTCAGAATTAGCCGTCCGCCTGGTCTTGGAGCAGATCGCAGCAACCCCAGGGGGCTCATTCAGCCACTTCACCGTGAAGGAAGTAAACGACATCGCCGCATCCTTGACGCTTCTTACAACCGCAAAGCCATTCACAGGTGGAGCCAACCTGGAGGCGACAATCACCACGATTCGAAACGCCGTCACCGCCGACCCAGTTCTCACGGCATTCATCGCTGCGGCGGCCGAAACGGGGCAAACCACGCTCGGGCCTGGCGACGTGGGGAACTATTTCCCGTTCACCCAAGGAAACGTCTGGAATATGCAGGGAACCCGCACGGAAACTGGCCAGCCCACCATCACCTTTCAGAACGTGCACACCATTACAGGGACCAAGCTCATTGGACCCATCACGGCCACCGTGTTCTCAGAAAGCAATAATGCCGGTTCAGGCACACCGGAGGACGAGTATCTGACGAAGGAGACGACGGGCATCACCTTTCGGGGGAATAATGATCCAACAGACACTATCACGCCACAAGTTATTCCCTACCAGGAAGTGCAGTTTCCACTCCAAGTCGGAGCGTCATTCCATCCCGTGACAAAGAATGGCCTCGATTTCGGACAAGATCTCGACGGAGACGGAAAGAACGAATCCGCAAATATCACGTCGCAGGTGACGGTCATCGGTTTTGAAACCGTTGCGGTCCCCGCCGGGAGCTTTGCGAATACCATACAGATCAACATACAACTCACCACCACGGTGTTTCCCTCGAAGAACGGATCACCGGTCACGGCAAGAGGAACGATAACGCTGTGGCATGCCCCTGGCGTCGGGACGGTCAAAAGACGAAGCGTGACGCAAGTGCAGGGGTCCACGGAGACGGAAACAGAAGAATTAGTGTCTTATCTCGTCAATGGGCAGGGGGCGGGTGCAGTCCCTGTTACCATCGCAACCGGGGTGGCCCAAGCCAATTCCGATACCACCAATCCTGGTCCTTCCGGCATAGCCTCGAATGGGACCGATTACCTTGTAGTGTTCTGTAAGGATCTGGCTACTCCGCCTGGTCTCTTCGGAGCATTCAGCGCCAAAGGTGTACCGGGCCAACCGTTCTTCATCGCTCCGCGCACTTGCACTTCTAATAATGGGATTGGTGTAGCCTTCGACGGAACGAACTATCTCGTGGCTTTTAGTAACAACGGGACCATTTGGGGCGTTCGGGTCTCCCCATCAGGGAACATCCTGGATGGTTCTGGAGGATTCGCAATTTCAACGGGTGCTCCTGGTGGTGATTGGCGTCCAAGCGTCGCCTTTGACGGGACCAATTATCTAGTTGTCTGGGATAAAGTCGTAGGAGCACCATCTGGCGGCGCCATCTATGGAGCCAGAGTGACACCCGCGGGGCAGGCACTCAAGGAGTTTCCGCTCCTGGTCACGTCCACGGCATCACAAGGAACACCCTCCCTGGCATTCGACGGCACCAATTATCTCGTGGTGTGGACACAAAGTGATAACACCTCCTCAACCCCTCATTCGGAAATCTACGGCACGAGAGTGTCAACTGGAGGGAGTGTATTGGACTCAGCTGGAATTGCGATTGCCACCGCACCTGGCTCGCGAACGACCCCTAAGCTTTCATATGACGGGACAAATTACTTGGTCGTGTGGTCTGACTTTAACTCCCAATTACCGGTGCCACCACCCATCGCAATTTTTGGAAAACGGATAAGGCCTGATGGATCCCTCCTTGATGGTGCACCAAGTTCACTGGGCATCGCGATTAATACCGCAACCACCACCAAGAGGGACCCAACTCTTGTTTTCGACGGAACCAATTATCTGGTAGCGTGGGCCATAGGCGACTTTTCAGGTAACCCACCTGCAGGAATCTATGGAGCGAAGGTGTCGACGGGCGGACAGGTGGTTGCTGGTCAGCCTGACGGGCTCGGGGTACTCTTAAACGGCCCGCCTCAGAATAACGACACCATCTTTGCCTATCCGGTCGCATCGTCAACTCAGGCGAACACCCTGCTTACGTGGATTAATAACAGAGAGGTGCAAGGCACCACAAAATCTATTCAGGGGCTTCTGATTTTCCCTTAGCACACCATGAAATAATGGCTGTGGCCAAACTGTGCAGAACTATCCTGACCGACGTGGTCTCATCGGTTGTTCGCCTACCTTTTGCTCCTCTGTATATGAGTGAGATTGAAACGATGAGGAACTATCGGGACCGATAGTCTCTGCCCCTGTAGGAGGTTTCAAATCTCGCCGCCTCCTGTTCCTGGAAGCTAGCACACCTGCCCAAACGGACACACCGGTTGAACAATGCGTCCATATGGATCGGTATGAACACCGAGACCATACGCGTTCGGGGTGACTCTCAGGGTAGGATCGGGGCTTGTCTGGTCTGTACCATGTGGCTGCCACTGAAACGGGCGCCCGGTCGCATCGGCGTTGATGCCAGGCCCGTAGGCGTCCTGTTTGATTGGCCCGAGGTAGGTTGAGCTAGGCCCTAAGAGAAAGCCATTTCCCGTCTGGCCGTGTGGTTGCTGATGAAGTCCGGGCTTCTGATCATGAAGTCTTGGGCACCTGCCCCTTGCGCATGGGTTCCCCTCCACCTTTCCAACAGGTGTTATTACAGTGTTAGAAATTTCAACAAATCGAGGTCAAACGCGACAAAGAGAAACGAGAGTCAAAACAGAACAATCTCCTGAAGTAACAAGGGGATTACCCGTGTCATCAACGACTTAGGTAATCCCCCTAGAAGCGCTTGGGAAGCAAGGACTCTACCACTGAGCTACGCCCGCTCGCTGGAGATCTTATACAGGAACACCGGCTGGCTGCCCAGCTGTAGGTAGCGATTCGCTTTTTTCATGAATGTGCGGAGAATAGCTGATTCCAGTTGGCTGGAAGTTACGGTCCAGGATTAGTCAGCCAGGGCTTCGGCGGCCACTTGTCATCATTCGAGACACGGGCGATCGCACTCAACGAGAGAAACACCGCCGGCAACACACGATTGGCATACCCACCAGCTCTGTGCCCACTGATACGGAATACAGAATCCGACTCTATGTTCTGAGCGACATCGCTCGAAACTCCAGGACCCCTTGTCATTTCTGGAGGTATCAGATTATAGTTTATGTACATAGTCTGTACAGATGGAGGGATCATGAGTGCTGCGCTGAAGCATAAACATCTTGTGTTGGATCAACGAAAGATTGACGCAGCGAAGCGTTACTTCGGAGTGGCTTCCGAGCAGGAAGCGATCGATAAAGCCCTGTCATTGCTGATCGAGGAGCAGAAATTAACTAAAGCGTTGCGACCGCTGAAGGGCATCTTGAGGGGGGATGAGAAACCGTGGCCGTACCGCTAGGTGGAAAGGTGCTCCTCGATTCGAATGTTCTCATCGATTTCTTGCGCGCAGGCATGCACACCCAATGGGTAGTAGGTGGCCATGGAACCGTCGTGCGATTCATCTCAGCTGTTGTGTTACTGGAACTCCGGCTCGGCGCGGATACGCCCAAACGCAAGAAAGCCGTCGACCGGATCCAACAGGCCTTTCAAGCCGGACGCACCCTAGGCCTCACATCCTCCACACTCGACCATGCTGGACGACTCTTTCGAACGATGTATGGCAACGCCTCTGGATTGAACGATCGCCTGGGGCCGATGAACGATCTACTCATAGCCCTGACAGCGAGAGAAATCGGCGCCACCGTGCTCACCAATAACCTGTTCGAATTCCGCCGCATCGCAGGGAAAATCCCTGGTCTCAAAGTCGCAGCGCCCTAACCAGCCTCCGTGTGCGTTCCCCCAAGGTGCCAAAATTGAAGATTGTGTGATTGAGATACCAAGGTCGAACTCCATCCGCGCTGACACTGGAAGCTGACGGATTCCTTTGATATCCAGCTCTGACGCGCTGCGCCCTTCTGTGCTGGATTCGCGGAAAATCGCCGCATCCACTAGTCTGGAGATCACGACGTGGGAACGATCGGCCAGGGCCCCACACCTGCCCTCCCATGATGCACAGCTCAGAAAATCATAAGGGGTCGGGAGTCTTTTACTGCGTTCACTAGACTCTTCGGGTTTAGAGCGCATCGGCAAGACATGGCAACGTAGTATAAATGCCGTTGATCTTGCCGCCCGATCTCGCTACGATGGCCGCCGCACTATGTATCTACCAGTACGAACTCATGTCTGATGAGGCGGAGGCATCTATCGGCTCAGTGGTCTCGCCTCTGGCAGCGATAAAAAGAGTTCACAAATAGCCCAGGGAAGCCCGAGAGGATGAAATCAGCGCTCACCAGCATTCTCACTATCTCTACAAATAGTCGAGGAGCTTCCCTGTTCCATAGTTTAACCATTCTATTTGTTCTTATCCTGTCTGCCTGCACGACCATCAAAAAGGATGGCTTCAACCTCACCGACCATGTGGTCATGGTGGATGGAATGGGGGAGCTTTCTGTTTACAATCTTGTGTTCACACACTGCCCTGAATCTATTTGGATACTCTGTGAATCAAAAGAGATTCACCTGGTTGGCTGTGGCATTAACAATAACAGGCGCACAAGCATCATCGTTTACGCCATTCCTTGCAGATCTCACATGGTCCGTTCCTTGCTTGATAAATAAGTGCACTCACTAGATGAACCGATGGTTCTGAACCGAAGACGTCGTCGAGAGAGGCATAGGTTCCCATCTGAAACATGATTGAGACACAGATGATGGATTCCCACGACGTTTGATCATGGCCTATGGCGCACATACGGCGCCTAAATCACATATTTTTGGATGGAGCGATCGATGACGAACTGCCAAGGACCACCGAGTGACCGGTTCTGTGATTTGGTGATGAAGGGAGGCATTGCCAGTGGGGTGGTTTACCCCGAAGCGATTGCGGAACTCTCGCAGCACTATCGCTTCCAAAGTATCGGGGGAACATCGGCCGGCGCCATTGCAGCCGCAGTCACGGCTGCTGCGGAATATCAAAGGCGACACACCGGTTCACCAGCGGGGTTCGATCTGCTCAAAGAACTCCCGACCAAGCTTGGGGACACCACCCCGTCCGGTAAGAGCAAATTACTCAGTTTGTTTCAGCCACAGCCTCCTCTCCGACGGCTGTTCTCGGTGCTCAGTGGAGCATTGAACAGCAAGAGTACCTCCTCACGCATCGGATCTATCGTCTTGGGCTTCATATGGGCCTACAAACCCGCCATGTTGGTTGCGGCAGTAACAGCATTGCCGATCGGAGTCTTTGGTCTTGGTTGGCTTGCGGCAGTCCTGATCTTCTTCATCGCCTTGTTGTTATCAGTGGGTATCTGGGTCTACCTTGATGTCACCAGGGGGTTGCCGGCCCACAACCTTGGTCTCTGCACCGGGCTGACTGAAGGCACTGGGGACGAGGCCCTCACCCCTTGGTTACATCAACTCATTCAAACAGCGGCCGGTCGCTCGACGGGCGATCCCCCGCTGACCTTTGGCGATTTATGGTCTGTGCGATCCTCGTCGGAGGTGCCACAGGATCGTGCCCCTGCACGGTCGATCGATCTTCAGATGTTTTCTACGAACCTCTCGCATGGGAGGCCATACATTTTCCCCTTGCTCGACAGTGAGCACCTCTATTTTACGGAAACAGACATGCGCCGGTGCCTGCCACCCGATGTCGTGTCTTGGATGGTCAAGCAATCCTCCTCCGTTCCGTCCAGTCGGGAACAGCACAACACAGAAGAACCGCTTGAATTACCTGACGCCAAAGATTTTCCCATCCTCCTTGCCGCCCGGATGAGCTTGTCGTTTCCGTTCCTCTTTACTGCGATTCCGCTCTATGCGATTGAAACGGATGCATCCGGCAAGAAAATGTTGCCCCGGCGCTGTTGGTTCTCCGATGGGGGGATCAGTTCCAACTTTCCCATCCACCTCTTTGACGATCTGGTGCCACGGTGGCCGACCTTTGGCCTCACTCTTGAACCAAAACTGGAGGGGCAAAGTCCGGTCTCACTGCCGACGACCTACAAGCAAGGATATGAAGAACGGTGGAATCTGGCTCCGGAGAAGAAGGATGCCAGCACGTTAGGCTGGTTTATCAGCGCCATCGTCAGCACGATGCAGAACTGGAATGACAATTCACTCACCCGGATGCCCGGGGTTCGAGATAGAGTCGCGCGCGTGCGATTGGAGAAACATGAAGGTGGGATGAACCTCAACATGGAAGCCAAACACATTCGCGACGTCGCCAAACGCGGAGTGGACGCGACGAATCAGATTCTCGCGCGCTTTGCGCACGCCCCATCCAAGGGGAGCGTGGCTGAGGGGTGGGATGAACATCGATTTGTCCGGCTCCATGTCCTGCTAAAGATGCTCGCGAATCGTTCACCGGGGATCACGGATTCCCTCAGTCCCAGCTGCCAGTATGCGACAGACTTTACGAAGCTGTTCGCAAAAATGATGAGCGTCAAGGACCAACAGGGGAATCCTCTCCCACCACCTGGGTACGAGAAGCCTATGACCGCCCAGCAATGTCATGATCTGGGAATATTCGTGACGAGGCTCGAAGCGCTTGCGAAGGAGATGGGTCCCCTCAATGACTCAATACCGTTCAGTGCCATTCCCACTCCGGAGTTACGAGTTCGTCCACCGCTGTAGCGTTGTTGTGAAAAGATTCGAGGTGCATTTGATTCGTTGTGTAGAAGTTGAGTAGATTTGTTTACACCAAATTGGTCTCATGCTCCACAGCTCCAAATTGAGGAGCAAGTCTTATTTTGTGCATTCATCGTTCACTCTATCCCAGGCTCAGGCATTTTTCGCTGAATCGGTGCTGCCGTAGAACTCCCGTTGATCTCGTCGGCTCGTCTCGCTACGATACTCCTCCATGCGGACTGATCTGTGGAAGACAGGATTACTCTTGTTGATGCTGGTTGCATCCCTGGCCGGTTGTGCCACCGGGCACTACACACCGCTTGGTGAGGCTGGAACCGATGTCGTGGAGCAGCTCAAAGAGAACGTGTATCGAGTAGAATATCGGACGAGTGCCTTCACTTCACAAGAACAACTCGACCGCTATCTCCGTCAACGCTGTGCGGAGCTGACGCTCCGTGAGGGGTACGACTTTTTTCACCTGGCCGGGAGATTGGACGTGTTAGGACTCTCGCGCCGGACAGCCATGACTGTGACGTTGTACAAAACCCCCAAACCATTCGGACTCCCGGATCTCTACAATGCCAGGGATGTGCTAGCCGAGGCCACGATCTTCTCGGAGACGGACTAGGGAAATCCACATCATCGTTCATTGCTTTTCGGGAAAGACCTTATGCCACCGGACCTTTCCATTCTGACAAGAGCGCCACATGCCCTTTCGCTTTGGCTCGTTTGACATAGGCCGTATCCGCGGTGAGATACAAGCCCTTGGCACGAATAGCCAGCACATGGTAGGCGGAATCATAGAAGGTGACATGCTTCACCTCCCGCATATGTTCGAGCACAGCCAATCCGTACTCCGTACGCAACGGGACCTCGTCAAACTCATAGGCTAACAAGGCGCTCATCAATTCAACGGCCATGGCCGGCTTTTTGAGCCCCAACACATTCCCCACTTCATATCGCCAGAGCGTCGGTAACCGAATCTCAATCAATTCGTCGAGCAGGGCTTGTTGCAACTGGAGAGCTTTGCGATAGTCAGGCTCATGCTCTTGCTCCAACACCCACTTTAAGAGGACGGAGGCATCGGGCACAAGAATCATCGGTCCGTTCGCTCCCGATCTCGACGGACCGCATCGACAATTTCCCGCCCCGTCAGAGTGGCACTTCGCTTCCGTAAGCGATGCACCACTTCGGTTGCCTGCCGGCGTTTACGTCGAAGTAGCTCGTGCCGCAGTGCTTCGTTCACCACCTGGCTCCTTCGTCGAGGTGGAACAAGCCTGAAGAGTTCATCTCGCAATCGATCGTCAATGGACACATTCAGTTTGGCCATAGTGCCGCTCCCCCAAGAAAACGCATCTTTCTTGACCTCATCAGTATGCGCCTACAATAGGCGCCCTATCAAGGCGTTTTCTAAAGATCCACATGCAATCAGGCACAGATCACCACGGGACGAGGAGGACGAGACAACAGGTGCTTTTCTACGATCGGCCACATTGGTGTGGCAGAACAAATGTCATACACCAGTGGGAGTTGCGGACCTCTATAATGGCAAGGGCAAGTTAGGCGAAGCCGCAGCTCCCCTCCCCAGGGTTAGGCCTGCACCTGAGACATCCGCTCACCAGATTCTGCCCTTGGCCCGATCGTGTGATCAGTGGAGCACAGCGGAACTAGTTCGCCTAGAACACTATCGTCCACCCTTCCTTCTGCGCCTGCTGCGCCGTATACGACACCCCATCCACTTTTAACCCTTTGCGATTGAGCAGCGTGATCATGCCTCCCTTATTCCCGAGTTGCACATCGTGTGACAGCTTGACTGTGATCGCGGCGCCGGAGGGGACAGTGC
>Ga0224510_10001697_pt1 | contig 14082 bp, 13 predicted proteins | sample SF_May12_sed_USG_FD_170161 | JGI IMG/M metagenome (GOLD analysis project Ga0224510, IMG submission 170161) | Sediment microbial communities from San Francisco Bay, California, United States - SF_May12_sed_USGS_4_1 | ecosystem: Environmental > Aquatic > Marine > Sediment | place: USA: California... | reverse complement strand
CGGGCGCCAAGTTCGATCTGCGAAAAGTGGAGAACTACCTGCCGTACGACCGGTTCGACTTCGATGTCCCGGTCGGGGCCAACGGTGACTGCTGGGATCGGTGGTGGGTGCGGCTGGCAGAGATCCGTCAGTCGGCTCGAATCGTCAGCCAGGCAATCGAGTCGATCCCCTCCGGGCCTCTGCAGGCCAAGGTTCCAAAAGTCATCAAGGTGCCGGCAGGCGAGACGTATGTCCGGGCCGAGAATCCCAAGGGTGAGATGGGGTACCACCTGGTCTCCGACGGTGGCCAGGGTCCGTACCGTCTCAAGATCAGGTCGGCATCGTTCTCGAACATCTCGATGCTCCCGTGGATCCTCGAAGGGGTCCTCGTGCCCGACATCATCGCCATCATGGGCAGCCTCGACTTCGTCCTGGGCGACGTGGACCGGTGATGTGATGGGCGCTGTCATGAGCCTGCCAGGAGTCCCCAGTCTCCAGTCCCCAGTCCCCAGCCCCTCAAGGCACATCGCCGGAGAGGATCGCGGACCTCAGGCCGATACACATCTTCCGCACCTCAGATACATCCCGTGCCCTAGCGGCGTGTTCCGATCCTCCGATGTAGCCGAGCTGATGGGCGAGGAGGAGCTGATACTCGACCTCATTCGTGGACCCGAGAGCGATGTCGATGAACCGGGCGTAGTCGGCGGGCGTCCGTCGACCAGCCCCCTCTGCGATGTTCGACGGTATCGACACCGCCGCTCGACGAATCTGCGATGCCAGCCCATAGCGCTCCTCGGTCGGGAACGACCGGGTCACTCTGTAGAGGGAGAGGGCGAGTTCATGCGCCCGCCGCCACGCCACGACCTTCTTGAAATCACGCAAGACCTCCACTCTGACCGGTCTACCTTCGTCGCGGAAGGGGTTCGGGCTGGAGGCTGGGGACTGGGGACTGGGGAGGGAACGCTGTGACCGATCTCCTGTCGAATTTCTGGGTTTTGTTGGTCTTGAAGGTGCTGGTGGTGGCGACGCTCATCCCGCTGGCCGGGATGGTGATCGGCTTCGCCGAGATGAAGTTGTCGGCCAAGATGCAGAACCGCGTCGGACCCTATTTCGCCGGTGGGCGCTGGGGGTGGGCCCAGCTCATCGCCGATGGTGTGAAGTTCTTCCAGAAAGAGGATCTCGTTCCCGCCGAAGCGGACCGGGCAGTCTTCAAATTCGCCCCGATGCTCGTGTTCATCGGGACGGTGGCGCTGTTCGTAGTCCTCCCGGCCGGTCCCGATCTGGTTGTCCAGAACCTCGACGTCGGGATCTTCTACGCACTGGCCATCTCGTCGATCTCCACCATCGGTGTGCTCGTGGCCGGGTGGTCATCGGCGAACAAGTACTCGCTCATGGGCGGGTTGCGCGCCGCCGGTCAGCTCATCGCCTACGAGCTGCCGTTGGTGCTCTCGGTGGTGGGTGTGGTCGTGATGGCGGGCACGATGAGCCTGAACGGGATCGTCGAAGCCCAAGCCGGATGGCTGTCCGAGACCGGGTGGCAGGGCGGCCTGCCCTTCGTGATCCCGCAGCTTCTCGGGTTCGTGATCTTCATGATCGCGGCCCTCGCCGAGCTGAGCCGGATCCCGTTCGACATGCCGATCGCCGAATCCGAACTCGTGATGGGGTACGTGACCGAGTACTCGGGCTTCCGCTTCTTGTTCTTCTTCCTCGCCGAGTTCGCAAACATGTTCTCGATGTCGGCGATCGCCGCAACGCTCTTCCTGGGCGGATACTGGGCGCCGTTCGTGCCCGCCGACATGTTGAACTGGGCCGGACCGGCGATCCTCGCCGCCAAGGTGGGGGCGTTGGTGTTTCTCATGATCTGGTTCCGCTGGACATTCCCCCGGTTCCGGGAGGACCAGCTTCAGAGCCTGGCCTGGAAATGGCTCATCCCGCTGTCGCTGCTCAATATCGTTCTCACGGGCATCTTCAAGGTGGCGTTCTGATGACGACTCCCGTTTTTCCCGGCAAGGGATTGTTGACAGGCATGAAGGTCACGTTCGTGACGATGCTCCAGACGATCTTCAAGCCAAAAGAGCATCTCCGCACCGTCAACTACCCGAAGGTCAAGGAGGAGCCGGTACCGCGGGCTCGGGGCGTGATCGCCCTGGATCAAGAGGCTTGCACGGTGTGCATGCTCTGCGCCCGCAACTGCCCTGACTGGTGCATCTACATCGAAGGTCACAAGGAGGAGAAGGCTCCCGACAAGCCGGGCGGCCGCGTCAAGGTACGGGCCACGCTCGACCGCTTCGACATCGACTACGCCCTGTGCATGTACTGCGGGATCTGTGTCGAGGTGTGCCCGTTCGATGCCCTCTTCTGGAGTCCCGAGTACGAGTTCAGCGAGTACGACATGGGGAAGATGATGCACGACAAAGAGCGGCTCCAGGACTGGTTGGGTACGGTCGCGGCGGCTCCCGAGTTGGAGAAGTGAGCCGGCGATGACCTTCGACGTCTGGCTCTCGGACCCGGTCAATTGGGTTTACCTGGCGATCGGCGCCGCCGTCCTGTTGTGCGGTGTGAGGGTGGTCACGTCACAGAACGTTGTCCATGCCGCTCTCTTCCTCGTTGGCGCCCTCGCCGGGTCGGCGGCGCTGATGCTGCTGTTGTCGGCCGAGTTCGTGGCGTGGACGGTCGTCCTCGTCTACATCGGTGCGGTGATCGTCCTCTTCCTCTTCGGCATCATGATCACGAGGGCGCCGGTGGTTCGGGATGTGGGCCTCGACAACAAGAAGGCGCGACCGGTGGCCGCAGTCGTGGCCCTTGCGACGTTCGCCGTGTTGACCTACACCTCTCTGCTCGCCTTCGGAAACACCGAGGTCGCCCGCGTCGGTGACCCGACGCCGACGGAGACACTGGCCGAAGGCCTGCTGGGCCGGTTCGTGCTTCCGTTCGAGGTGGTGGGGTTCATCCTCCTGGCGGCCCTCATCGGTGGGATCACACTCGCCCGCCGCGACCTCTCACCCGCCGAGGAAGAAGAGAGGGGAGCGGTATGAGCGGCTGCAACCTCCGTCCGCAGTGCTGGGCCATCGGTTCCGGCGCATTGCGCACCGCCCATCGCGCACCGCGCACGGCCCGAAGGGAAGTGCCCCGATGATCGTCAATCAGTTCTTGGTCGTGGCGGCGGCGCTGTTCTCGCTCGGCGTCTACGGCCTGCTCGTCCGGCGCAACGCCGTGATGGTGCTTCTGGCCGTCGAGCTGATGTTGAACGCCGTCAACCTGAACCTGATCGCCTTCGAGTCGGTCCTGCGCACTCCGGAGGCACTCGGCCAGATCTTCGCCATCTTCGTGATCACCGTCGCCGCCGCCGAGGTGGGCATCGGGCTCGCCATCATCCTTCTGATCTTCAGGAACCGCAGATCCGCCAATGTCGACGACTTCAACCTCATGAAGCTATGACGATCGTCAATTCGCCCGTGTCCAGGAGAGAGACCAGATGAACCCGCTCGTGCTCGCCGCCGAAGAAGGTGCAGAGCATGCCGTCGAGCTGGCGGCTGGTGGTGCTGCGACCCAGTGGGCCGGGCTCATGCTCGTGTCGCCGTTCGTGGCTTTCCTCCTGATCATCTGGCTCGGAAAGAACATGAAGTACAAGGGAGGCGAGTTCGCTGTCGCCGCCATGGGGCTCAACCTCGTCATCGCCACCATCCTGTTCTTCCAGAACGCCCAAGGCGGGATCCTCAACGACACACACATCTTCGAGATCGGCCGGATCGGGCTCTTCGAGGGCCGCGACCTCGTATTCGAACTCGGGTGGATGGTGGACGGGCTCTCGATCATGATGTATTGGGTGGTCGCATTCGTCGGCCTCCTCGTGTTCATCTACGCCCTCGGGTACATGCACGGGGATGTGCGGGTGACGATGTTCTTCGCCTCGTTCTCCCTCTTCGCCGGAGCGATGCTGATCCTGGTGGGCGCCCCCAACCTGATCCAGCTGATCATCGGTTGGGAAGGTGTCGGGTTGGCGTCGTACCTGCTCATCGGGCACTACTGGGAGGACCTCGACAACGTCCGATCGGGCAACAAGGCCTTCCTCACGAACAAGGTCGCCGACGTCGGCTTGATTCTGGGCGCCATCTTCTTGGGGATGGGCATCGGCGACTTCCGATTCACCCACATCAACGAGGCGGCCGCCGCCGGTGAGGCCGGGCTCCAGACGGTTGCGGTGGCGGGGGCACTTCTGATGTTCTTGGGTGCGATGGGCAAGTCGGCACAGTTCCCGCTCCACATCTGGCTTCCGGATGCCATGGCCGGTCCCACCCCCGTCTCTGCGCTCATGCACGCCGCCACGATGGTCACCGCCGGCGTGTATCTGATGGCCCGGCTCTTCCCGGTGTACCAGTACATGGCGGGAGAGGCGGAGATCCTCGGTGGCATCATCACCGTGCGCGGGCTGATGGTCGGCATCGGGGCGATCACGCTGCTGGCGATGGGCCTCCTGGCCCTGGTCGCCAACGACCTGAAGAAGGTGCTCGCCTATTCCACCGTCTCCCAGCTCGGGTACATGATGACCGCGGTAGCCGCCGGCGGGTACACGGCCGGGCTCTTCCACCTGTTCACCCACGCCTTCTTCAAGGCACTGTTGTTCCTGGGAGCCGGGTCGGTGATTCACGCCGTCCACTCGAACAACATGACCGACATGGGCGGGCTCCGAAAGGACATGCCGCACACGTTCAGGACCTTCATCATCGGGTCGCTCGCGCTGGCCGGCATCATCCCGCTCGCCGGATTCTGGTCGAAGGACGAGATCCTGGCGACGCTCGATTACGAGGGGTACACGTTCGTCTTCTGGGTGGCGGTGGCGGGCGCCTTCGTGACCGCCTTCTACATGACACGCGCCATCGCCCTCACCTTCTTCGGGACCTACAAGGGTCACGGACATCCGCACGAGTCTCCGACGATCATGACCGGACCACTGTGGGTGCTGGCGGTCCCGTCGGTGATCGCCGGGTTCCTCAACGTCCCCGGCCTCGAGTTCGGATCGTTCCACAACTTCACCACCTGGTTGGCGGCCAGGGTCGTACCGCTTGGTGATCACCACCCCGAGGCGCCCGATTGGGGGTTGGCCGCCATCGGTCTCGGTGCCGCGGTACTCGGGATCGCTCTCGGCTGGCTGGTGTTCGGCAGGGACGCCGACACCCAGGAGGCCCGGGACCGGTTGGAAATCCCGGTGCTCTATCCCCTGCTGCGGGCCAAGTACTTCATGGATCACATCGCCTGGGCCATCGTCGGGTTCACCATGGGTCCGGCGGCGCGGGCCATGAACTGGGTCAACACCTACATTCTCGATGGAATCGTCAACGGCGTCGGTGCGATCACCATGGCGCTCGGGCGATTCGTCTACGGTGGCGTCGACCAGAGGGGAATCGATGGGTTCTTCAACGGTGTGGCGATGGCCAGCGACGCCGCCGGGTCCGCGATGAGGAAGCTCCAGACGGGCCGTGTTCAGCAATATGCCGCCGGGTTCATGGTGGGCGCGCTCGTGCTGGTGGCAGCCGTGGCGATTTTCCGATAGTCAGTCGAAGGAGAGAGGCAAACGACGATGGACTGGTTCGAAAACGGTTGGGGGCTGAGCCTGATCGTCTTCCTCCCGATCCTGGGAGCGTTGGCGGCGTTGGCGATCCCGAAGGAACGCGAATCCACCGTCAAACAGTGGTCGATGCTGGTGGCGGTGGTCACCTTTGGCCTGTCCTTGATCGTGGCGTTCGGGTTCGATCTCGGCGCAGCCGAGCAGTACCAGTTCGAGACGAACGTGCCTTGGATCTCGGCGATCGGGGCCAACTACCACGTCGGGGTCGACGGGATCAGCCTGCCGCTGTTGGTGCTGTCCACCTTCATCCTGGTCCTCGCCATGATCTACTCGTGGAATCACTGGGAGGAGCCGCGCAACCCCAAGGCGTTCCTCATCCTCATGCTGATTCTCGGGACCGGCATGAACGGCACGTTCGTGGCGCTCGACCTCGTGCTGTTCTTCATCTTCTTCGAGGTCGTGCTGTTGCCGATGTACTTCATGATCGGAATCTGGGGCGACAAGTCGATGCGTCAGATACCCGGCTTCGGTAAGGAGATGCCGACCCGGCTCTACGCCTCGATCAAGTTCTTCTTGTTCACTCTCTTCGGTTCGGCCTTCATGTTGCTGGGCTTCCTCGCCCTTTACTTCAAGTCGGGTGAGTTCGGCGGCCGGACGTTCGACATTCCCACGCTTGCCGCTCACGGTGCGGCCGGGGACTTCGCCTCGTGGGGGATCGCGGGACTGGTGTTCGGCGCCATGTTCCTGGGATTCGCAGTGAAGGTTCCCATGTGGCCCCTCCACACCTGGCTCCCGGATGCCCACACGGCCGCTCCAACCGTCGGGTCGGTGTTGCTGGCGGCGATTCTCCTGAAATTGGGTTCGTACGGATTCATCCGGATCGCGATTCCCGTGCTTCCCGAGGCGGCCAAGGACTGGGCTCCGACCATCGCCATCCTCAGTGTCATCGGGATCATCTACGGCTCGCTCGCGTGTCTCGCCCAGACCGACGTGAAACGACTGATCGCGTTCTCGTCGGTCGGACACATGGGTTTCGTGATGCTGGGCATCGCCACCCTCACCGATGTGGGCATCAACGCCTCGATCATCGGGATGGTCGCCCACGGGCTCATCACCGGCCTCCTCTTCTTCCTGGCCGGGTCGATGCACCACCGCTACCACACCCGTGAGATGTCGAGGCTGGGCGGCAACCTGAAGCTGATGCCGCGGCTGGGCGCCATCCTCAGCTTCACCGCGATGGCTTCGCTCGGTCTGCCGGGTCTGGCGGGATTCTGGGGCGAGTTCATGGCCCTGCTGGGGGCATTCAATCCCCTCGACGGTCTCTCGGTTGGTCTGTTCCGAGGGGCGATGGTCGCAGGGGCCATCGGAACCGTTCTGACGGCCGGCTACATGCTCTTCATGTTGCAGAAGGTGAACCTGGGTGAGCCGTCCGAGGAATGGGTGGGCCACGAATTCCACGATGTCGACCGGTACGAGATGACGGCCTGGGTTCCCCTGATCATCCTCATCGTGGTGATCGGCTTCTATCCGAAGGTCGTGTTCGGCGCCACCACCGACGCGGTGGTCAACATGGTCGACAACGCCTACGCAGTCGATTCGACCGCGTCGCTCGATGTGAGCGGGAGCTGAATCATGGCTGACGGTGGGGACGCCCCGAGATGAGCTGGGAGATCGACTACCTGGCCTTGCTGCCGGAGATCGTGGTTGCGGTCACGATCCTGGCCGTGCTCAGCCTGGACCTGTTCCTGCCCCGCCGCTTGAAGTACTGGACGGCGACCGTGGCCGTCCTCGGCGTGACGCTGGCGGCGATCCCGCTCATCGTGATCTGGGCTGGCGATGCCCGCGCTTCGATGTTCGACGGGTCGTTCGTCGTCGACGATTTCGCCCTCGTCCTCAAGGGTCTGTTCCTCGTCGCAGGGTATATCACCCTGCTCATGTCGGTCAGCTATGTGGAGTCCGACCGCTACTACCAGGGTGAGTACTACCTGCTCCTGCTGTGCAGCATCCTCGGATCGATGGTGATGGCCTCGTCGCGAGACCTGATCGTCCTGTTCATCGGCCTCGAACTGACCACCGGCCCTCTGTTCATGCTCGCCGGGTGGCGCAAAGGTGACATCCGTTCGAACGAGGCGTCGCTCAAGTATTTCATCCTGGGAGTGCTGTCCACCGCCATCCTGCTGTGGGGCATGTCGATGCTGTTCGGCGTCACCGGAGCCGTGCAGTTCGGCGAGATCTCGGTGGCCGTCGACACCATCATGGCCGGAGACCCCGACATGCAACCGCTGCTGGGTCTGGCAATCATGTTCATGCTCGTCGGGTTCGGATTCAAGGTGTCGGCGGTGCCGTTCCACTTCTGGGCACCGGATACGTACGAGGGTGCCCCGACTCCCGTGACCGCCTACCTGTCGGTGAGCTCCAAAGCGGCCGGTTTCGTGGCGCTGTTCACCGTCGTGTACCTGGCGGTTCCCGGCGCCGTCACCTTCTGGGGGCCGGCCTTGTGGGCGTTGGCGGCGTTGTCGATGACGGTGGCCAACCTCGCCGCCCTCCGGCAGTCGAATGTGGTGCGCCTCCTCGCCTACTCCTCGATTGCCCAAGCGGGATTCATGCTCGTGCCGTTCGCCGGCGCCGCGGTGTCGGGAAGGGACAAGCTCGGCGAGGGTCTGCAGGCCACGGTGATCTATCTGATGATCTATGCCTTGATGAACCTGGGTGCGTTTGCGGCGGTGATCGTTGCGGCTCGTCGGACCGGCACGGCCGAACTCGCCGGATGGGCCGGGCTGGGGCGTCGAGACCCACGGCTGGCCGTGCTCATGGCGATCTTCTTCTTCTCCCTGGCAGGGATTCCACCCTTGGCAGGGTGGTTCGCCAAGTTCGTCATGTTCCAGTCCGTCATCAGTTCCGGTGGGCTCGCCGGCGGTGTGCTTGCCGTGATCGCGGCCATCAACGCCGTGATCGCCTTCTACTACTACGCCCGGATCGCCAAGACCATATGGTTCGAGTCTCCGCCCGAAGGCGCCGAGACGTTCGAGGATGCGCCTGCCGGTTCACTCGTGTGGGTGCTGGGGGTGGCGGCGGTAGTCACCATTCTGGTGGGCGTGTTGCCCGACATCTCGGGATTCTTCGGTCGGGCGACCCAGGTTCTCGTCGAGGCCGCCGGGGGCTGATCACCCGCGGATGGCTTCGGTCCTGGCCGTCCGCCATTCGTGCTCGAGAATCGAATAGAGCGTGTGGTCGACCCATCGGCCGCGAATCAACAGTTCTTCTCTGAGCACGCCCTCTCTCGTGAACCCGAGTTTTGCGGCCACCCGCTCGCTCGCCTTGTTTCCCACGGCGATTCGAAGGTTGATCTTGTGGAACCCGAGGCGTTCGAAACCGAGGGCCATCACGCGTGCCGTCACTTCGGTGGCGATGCCCAACCCGGTACGGTCGGAGCGGATCCAATATCCGATCTCGCCGGCTCGACCCATGCGCGTCACCTGCCAGATCGAGATGTTGCCGATGTGCCCGTCGTCATCGTCGAGGGGACGGATGGCGAAGTCGAAGGCACGTCCTTCCCGCCACGACTGGGTCGAATCCCGGACGTAGGCGGCAGCTTCGTCGCGGTCGTAACCCGGGTGGGCCCACGGCAACCACAGCTGAAGATCGGGAAGCGACCTCCGCACCGCGAGGGCGAGTCCGTCGGTGTCGCGGCGCGTGAAGCGGCGCAACTCGAATCGTTCAGTGGTCAACCGCTCCGGAACCATCGGCGCAAGGTTATCCGTTGTGGCGCCACGGCGTACCATGCGTTCGGTGTGGGATCGTCTCGTCGTTGCATCACAACCGCCGGCGTACGCCGGAGAAGCGCGTGCCGCCGTGCTCGCACCGCTGTACGAGGACGCCCGCGGTGAGATCCGGATCGTATTGACGAAGCGGCCCGACACGATGCCCACCCACGCCGGCCACCTGGCATTCCCGGGGGGCAGACCCCATCCCGAGGACGACGGACCGATCGGGACTGCGTTGCGTGAGGCGCACGAGGAGATGGGGATCGCCCCGGCGTCGGTGGAGATTCTCGGGTTCCTGCCGCCCGTGGACACGGTTCGGTTTCCTCTCATGGTGGTGCCCGTGGTTGGCCGTCTCGACCCCGATCCTGTATTCGTGCCCTCCGAACGCGAGGTCGCCAAGGTGTTGACTCCGCTGCTCGCCGATCTGTCGGACGAGGGCGGTTGGCGGAGAGAGGACTGGCAGGGGCGAAACGTGTGGTTCTACGAACTCGAGGGTGAGATCCTCTGGGGCGCCACGGCCTGGATGACCCGCCGTCTTCTGGGTATGCCCGTGTGAGGATTGGTGCCACGCCATCGTCGCCGTTCAGCTTTCGCCTGATCCTGAACTGCGATGGCACTCGGGTGGGTGCCGTCGCGCATCGTCTGTGGGGACGACCGGGCGTACTGGAGGTGGGGGAGACGGTCTCCTCTATCGTCAGAGCGGGCTCGCGCAGGTGGCGCCTGGATGGAGCGGCGACGCCGGTGACGGCCGAACCGGCAGGCACCTTCCGTACCTCCTATTCCGTGGACTGGCCTGGTGGGTCGATCCTGGCCGAGAGGATCGGGCTCGGCTACGGAGTACGACTCGTGCGCGACGGGCAAGAGGTGGGCCGGATCCGACCCCGAAACCCTTTTGTTCGGTCCCTCGTCGCCATCGTGGCCGACGACCTTCCGATCGAAGTCGTCGGGATGGTGATCTACCTGGTGATGAGGATGCGAAGGCGGGCTGCGGTGGCGTCGGGTGGGGCCTGACTGCTTCCTTGCGCCAGAGTGATCAGGCTCGCAACAGTCCCACGACGATGCCGTCGGCAAGTGCCTCCCACGAGGCCTCGATGATGTTTTCGTGTACTCCGATCGTGCCCCACGAACCCTCGTGATCGGATGTCTCGATGAGGACGCGGACCTTGGCGGCCGTTCCGTCCGAGGAGTCGAGGACCCGGACCCGGAAGTCCGTCAACCGGAGGTCGCCCACGGCCGGATAGGTGTCGAGGAGCGCTGCCCTCAGCGCCTGGTCCAGAGCGTGAACCGGGCCATCGCCCTCGCCGGTCGTCACTCGCCGCACACCACCCACATGGACCTTGACGGTTGCCTCGGCCACCACCGCTTCATCCGCTCTGCGTTCGATGAAGGTGCGGAAGGACTCCAACTCGAAGAACGTCTGCTCCCACCCGGTGGCTCGCCTGACCAGCAGTTCGAAGCTCCCGTCGGCGGCCTCGAAGTGATAGCCGTTGTGTTCGAGTTCCTTGACCTGATCGAGCACCTGCTTGGCGAGAGCGTCGTCCATGTCCAACCCCAGCTCGGACGCCTTGTTGAAGATGGAAGCCTTGCCCGCCTGCTCGGACACCAGCATCCGGGTGCGGTTTCCGACCGAAACCGGATTGGTGTGCTCGTAGGCGTCGGGTCGGCGGGCGAGAGCGGAGGTGTGCAGCCCTGCCTTGTGTGTGAACGCCGACGAGCCAACGTAGGGGCGGTGCGGATCGAGCGTGATGTTGACGACCTCTGCCACGTGGTGCGAGATCGGGGCGAGCATGGCCAGTTGGTCGTCGCTCACCACAGGGATCCCCATCTTGATGGCGAGGTCGGGGATGACCGCACACAGGTCGGCGTTGCCGGTTCGTTCGCCGTATCCATTCACGCAGCCTTGGATCTGGCGGGCACCGACATGGACTGCGGCCAGCGACGATGCGACGGCGGTCCCGGCGTCGTTGTGGAAGTGCACGCCGATGTCGGCCCCCGGAATGGCCGTCATGACGTCTTCGACGATGCGCTCTACCTCGTGGGGGAGGGTCCCTCCGTTCGTGTCGCACAGCACGAGCCGTTCAGCACCGGCGTCGTAGGCGGTCCTGAGGACGTTCATGGAGAAGTGGCGGTCAGACCGGTACCCGTCGAAGAAGTGTTCGGCGTCGAAGAAGACCCTTCGGTCCAATCGCTTCAGATACTCGATGGATTCGCCCACCATCGCCAGACCTTCGTCCAGGTCGGTGCGAAGTGCCTCCAACACGTGATAGTCCCATGCCTTGCCGACGATGCAGATGACCTCTGTTTCGGCGGCGAGTAGAGCGTCGAGCTGCGGGTCTTCCGTCACGGTCACCCTGGGCCGGCGTGTCGATCCGAACGCCGTGAGGGTTGCGTGTTTGAAGTCGATCTCGGTGCGGGCTCGTTTGAAGAACTCGTCGTCTTTGGGGAGGGCGCCGGGCCAGCCTCCTTCGACATATCCCACACCGAGGTCGTCCAGCAGCTTGGCGATCCGGAGTTTGTCGCTCACGGTCAGCGAGATCCCCTCTTGCTGGGATCCGTCTCGCAACGTGGTGTCGTAGATCTCGAGGCTGGTCATGTTCACTCCATGAAAAAACCCCCTGCCGGGCAGAGGGTTGGGAGCGCACGCCGGTCGTGGCGTACGCCTAGTCGATAATGATGATGGCGGTCGAGGTGGCCTTCATTGGAGTGCCAGTATGCCCAGCCATTGCCGAATCGTCAACGCCGAGCCGTTTTCGGCCCGTGGTGTGCCGGCTGTAGCCTCCGCGCGATGGCAGACACAGTGCACCTCGACGACGGTGAAGAAGACGACCGCGGTCTACCCCTGTTCTGGGGCCTGCTGTTCGTGGCACTGGTCACCGTGATCGCAGTCCTCTTGTTCCGTGAGGTCGACTTCGAAGCAAGCCCGGTTCCCAGCACGCTGGCCGAGCCGCCGGCGACAACCTCGACGACCAGTCAGACACTCGTCGATGTTCTTCGAGACGATCCTCGGTTTGCGACGTTCACCGGTCTCATCGACCAAGCCGGACTGGAGGACATGCTGTCGACAGGCGCTTTCACTGTGTTCGCTCCCACCGACTCTGCAATGGCGTTGGTCGGCTTGCCGGCCGACGGCGCCGACGTGTCATCGTTCGTGCTCCGGCACGTGCGCCCCGGACGAGTCGAAATGGATCAGTTCGCAGGCACCGACGGGTACACCTTCAAGATGATGAGCGGCGACATCGTCCGTACAGGTGAGTCGTCGGTCGGAGGTTCGAGTGTGGACGAAGGCCCCATCGAAGCCGGCGACGGATACGTCTACGTCATGAGGCGCGTGATCGCGGTCGAGGAACCAGGCGCCGTGGACCTCATGACGGCAGACGGTCGATTTGGCTCACTCCTCGATGCCCTCGAGGTGGCCGGACTCTCGCTCGACGGCGCAGATGTGACCGTGCTCGCCCCCACGGACGACGCCTTTGCGCAACTCCCCGAGGGGGTGCTCGACCAACTCCTGTCCGATCCGGACCGGCTCACGACCCTGCTCGAATACCACCTGGTGCCTGGGTCGATGTCAGGCCGCGGGTCGTACATCACCGCTGGAGGGGCGGAGGTCACGGTCACCGACGCGGACGTGAACGGCGTCCCGATCGCATCGACCGATGGTCCGATCGTCGCTCTCGAAGGTGTGCTCGTACCACCAGGCTTCGTTCTCGCCGACGTGAACGACATCCTCGAACTTGCGCCGATCACCTTCGAGGTGGGGTCAGCCGTGATCACGAGCGAAGGCCAGGCCGAACTCGACCGCGCCATCGACTACCTCCTTGCGAATCCGGTGAGGATCGAGATCGGCGGACACACCGACGCCGACGGCGCCGAAGACGCCAACCTCGCGCTCAGCGAGGCCCGGGCCCAGGCCGTGGTCGACTACCTGGAGTCGGGAGGCTTGGACTCGGAGCTCTTGACGGCGATCGGCTACGGGGAGAGCCAACCGATCGCCTCCAACGACACCGAGGAAGGCAAAGCGCAGAACCGGAGGATCGAGTTCTCGATCTTGGGGTGAGCCCCGCGGGTGCGGGGCTCAACTCATGCCGGGGGCGGCGTCCAGATTCCCAGCGTGCTGCCGTCCGGGTCGGCGATGTAGGCGAACGCCAGGCCGTTCGGGGCCTCCTGAAGCGGAGCGACTATCGAACCTCCGGCGGCCACCACGGCCTCGAGGGCGGCCGAGACGTCCGGGACTTGGACGGAGAACACCGTCATCGGCGTGTGGGCCGGGCCGGTCGACGCCATGCCGCCGCCGATCGGTGCGGCATCGCCCATGCCGATGAGGTCGTAGCCGGGCACCTCCGGTGTGAAGGCCCAACCGAACACCTCGCCGTAGAAGGATCGTGCTCGCTCCGGATCACCCGTGTGCACCTCGAACCAGGTGACCGGGCGCGCTGTCATCGTCTCCGTGCTCATGCTCGTGCTCATCTCTTGCTCCTTTCTCGATGGCACGAGCCGATACTGCGGGAAGGCTGCGACAGCGTCCTGTCGGTGTTTATTCGAATATCGGGCGGATCCTCAGTCCTTCGATCTCGATCTCCGGCATCTCCCGCTCGGGCGCCGACTCCCGTGTGATGACAGTGTCGCTGATCCGGTCCATGCGAAAACTGCGGTGCGCATCTCGAAGCCGGCACCACGCGAGGAGATACCAGTTGGGGCCGACGCCCACGACGGCCAGCGGTTCGATCACCCTGCGGCTGCGGTCACCGTGTCGATCTTCGTACGAGATTCTCACAA
>Ga0224510_10001695_pt1 | contig 14088 bp, 14 predicted proteins | sample SF_May12_sed_USG_FD_170161 | JGI IMG/M metagenome (GOLD analysis project Ga0224510, IMG submission 170161) | Sediment microbial communities from San Francisco Bay, California, United States - SF_May12_sed_USGS_4_1 | ecosystem: Environmental > Aquatic > Marine > Sediment | place: USA: California... | reverse complement strand
TGGACCGCTGTGTTTTCGTCGGCTCGCTCCGGTCCCGGACCTCCCTACCGGGTTACCATCATTGAGCCGTCTTCCTAGCTCCTCTATATGCCGTTTGTGAATCGCTTGATGATTCGGCCGCAGCCTGGATCACCGAACGTTCTGCACCGAGCCTAGCGCCGACTGCTTGAATGTTGTAGTCGAATCGTAGGATTTGATGCCGCTGCAGCGGCATCCTTCGCGTGGCGGAGGCGGCCCGGCACCCACCGCCACCTTACGGAACGACGTCGAACCGGAGTCGACATGACACGCGTCGCCCCACTGAATCAGAGCCCCGTGACTCGCAATATTTCATCGCGATGACAACCTAGGTAGGTATCGAAGTTTGGGGCTGCTGGTCGTTACAGGTTGACAGATGCCGATAAGGCGCTAATCTATGCGTTGTCGCAAGACTGAGCGACACACCTCACCCGCCGACAAGGAGCACCACCTCCCGAACCTATACGTGGATGATCTGCCGCACCCTCGGGATATCCCGCAAGGGAATTCCGGTCTCACTCGCTGAGACAAACAGGTATCTCTGTAGGTGATCCGCCGCAAACCAGGACTCAGGACTAGGTCTCCTTCGAACGTTGTGACAGATAACTGAGCAGCGATCGATAGTCGAAATCCAACCTCGGAACTCCCCAATTTTCTCAACTGGAAACGCCCATGTGGCGTTCAGGAAGATGCTGTGCGAGCTTCCGAAGTCGGACATGTGCCTGGGCCGCCTGGTCCGGGCACATGGGCGTTTTGGGCGCATTGACCTCAGAGAGCGTCGATGAGTTCCCCGAGGGAACCAGTGAGCCACAGGACCAGAACGATGAGAGCGGTCCCAGTGACGAACACGAAGGCGGCGGGCAGCCAACCGCCTCTGCGGGGTGGATCGTCCCAGGTCTCGATGGCGTCCATGGCGTTGATGAACGCGTCGTACCATTCGTCGATCGTCTCGAACCGATCGTCCGGATCGTCGGCCAGGCCCTCCAAGAGGAACGGCTCGAGCGCCTTGGCGAACGGGCCGTCGAAGACCGTCCAGTCGATCACGGCCGATGCGCTGAAAATGTCGGTTCGATGATCGACGACGGTCACCTCGTTCAGCTGCTCGGGTGAGGCGAACCCTCTCGTTCCTCCTCCGGCGGTGAATCCGGAGGCCCACTCCAGGTCCTTGGCGAAGCCGAGATCCGACAGGATGAACCGCTCGCCGGGCTCGAGCAGCTTTGCCGCCGACAGCCCGGTCAGCTCGCTTCGATGCTGGATCAAGATGTTGCCGGGCGACACGTCGCGATGGATGATGCCGCGCTGGTGCAGCGAGCTGAGCGCCTCGTGGAGATGACGGCCAAGGGCCCAGAGATCGGTCCAGTCGATCGACTCGCCTCGGGCCCGCAGCTCGTCAACCCGCCGACGCAGATCACCCCGGTCGGCCAGCTCGAGAACCATGAACGGTTGCCCGGTGTCGGTTTCGCCGACGTGGTAGATACGGGCGATGGCCGGGCTGCTGATGCCCCGCAGGATGTCGGCCTCGTCGTAGAACCGCTGGCGAGGTTCCGGAAGAAGGCTGAGGTTTTCGGCCAGCACCTTGATCGCCACCTCGTAGCCACTCGACTGGTCGATGGCCCGATAGACGGTGGCGGAGGAGCCGACGCCGATCGGCGCGATGACTCGGTAGTTGCCGATTCGCTTCGATCGAGCGGTCGGCAGATCGGTCATAGCCCTCGGAACGTCGCGAGTTCGGTGGCCAGAAGGGCCCGGCCCCTGGACAGGCGCGACCTGACGGTGTTGAGGGCGATGCCCTCACGATTGGCGATGTCCTCGTAGCTCAATCGCTGGATGTCACGCAGGTAGACGACTTCGCGGAAGATCGCCGGCAGTTGACCGATGGCCGCCTGAATGATCTGCCGATCGGTGGCGCGGGAGCTGAAACGGAGGGCGTCCTGCTCGCTGGCCGCCTCGTCGTCGTAGGAAACGGAGGGACGGCTACGACGCAGCTCGGCCACGGCGGTGTTCCGAGCCACCGTGTAGAGCCAGGTGGTGAACTTCGAATCGCCGCGATACCGGTGGATCGATCGGGCGACGGCGATCAACACCTCCTGGGCCACGTCTTCCTGCGCCGAGCGGGCGAGGACGTGCCGGGATATCCCCGGATAGGCCAACCGATGCTCGGAGATGAGGTTGAGGAGAAGCCTCAGGGCGTAGGGCGATCCTTCGGCCGCTTGAAGGGCGACGCTGTCGAGCAGCCGGTCGGCGAGATCGGGGCCGGCGTCGGCGTAGATGGTGGCCAGGCGCGCGTCAACGATGGGCGAGCCTGATTGGAGGAAGGCTACGAGTTCATCGACTATCGCGGCGTCATGGTGAATGATTGGGGTCCCTACGCTAACCGCCTACACGCTTGCCACTCCACGATATTGGAAAGGGGTTGGCGGCTGCTAGGCCCGGACCAGGATTTCCGAATTCTTGACGTGCGATCAGCAGGGGCGGTGAACGACCGGAAACGCGAATAAACGCCCCGCGCCAGGACGTTCATTCGATGCACCACATAGATGGTTCGGCCGAAGCCGCTCTTTGTGGATGTTCCATCACATGGTTCGGTTACACAGCTCTCCGACGGCAAGAGGAAGGACCGGAAACGGTCCGGGGAGGAAGCCGTCGGAGAGAGAGTGACACCTGGCAGCCATTGTTCAGCGGTTTTGCGTTAGGCCGGTAAGCCCGCCTTGAGTCCGCCGCGTGGTCCAAGGCCGACTCATCGGATAAGAGGAACTCCGGCTGCCAGATGTCAGAACTATGTGGAACAAACAGCTCTGCCGCACCCGAAAGCGTTCTCACCCGCAAGCAAGGTCTTGCCGTCCGTTCAAGTACTGAGTCGCGTACAGACGCGGAAAAGTTCCCAAAATCAAAAAAAACTTTCGGGACCGGGCATCGGTATCGTTGGCCGCCATGATCGAAGCCGACCAGGTGGTCAAACATTTCGGTGACGTCCACGCCCTCAACGGGATCACCCTCTCGGTCGACGAAGGCGAGATCTTCGGCCTGCTCGGGCCCAACGGCGCCGGTAAGACCACCCTGGTCCGGATCCTGGCCACCCTGCTGAAGCCGACGTCGGGTCGATGCACCCTGGGCGGCATCGACCCCCACCGCGACCCTATGGCCGTTCGGGCCCTGATCGGTCTCGCCGGGCAGAACGCCGCGGTCGACGATCTGCTGACCGGACGGGAGAACCTCGAAATCGTCGGTCGGCTCTATCAGCTCGATCGGGCCGAGGCCCGGCGCCGGGCCGACGACATCCTGGAACGGCTGTCGCTGACCGACGCGGCCGACCGTCAGGTCCGCACCTACTCCGGCGGCATGCGGCGCCGGATAGATCTCGGGGCCAGTCTCGTCGGCCGCCCCCGAATCCTGATCCTCGACGAGCCGACGACCGGGCTCGACCCCCGCACCCGCAATGAACTCTGGCAGCTCATCCGCGACCTCGTTTCCGACGGCGCCACCGTGCTCCTGACCACCCAGTACCTGGAGGAGGCAGACGAGCTGGCCGACCGGCTCGCCGTCATCGACCTCGGCCACATCATCGCCGAGGGCACTCCCGACGAACTCAAGGAGCGACTGGGCGGCGACCGCCTCATGGCCAGCCCGACCGAGCCCGACGACATGGCCCGGGTGGTCTCGATCCTGGAGCAGGTCGGTGCGACGGCTCCCTACGTCGACGATCGTCGCCAGCAGGCGTCCATTCCGGTCACCAACCGGATCGAGGCGTTGCTGGCCGCCGGCCAGCTTTTCGAGAACGAGCAGATCGCACTGCGGGATCTGGCCGTCACCAGACCATCGCTCGACGATGTCTTCCTGTCGATCACAGGCAAGCGGGCGGAAACCGACGAACCCGAACCCGCCGCCGCCGGCCGGAAAGGACGGCGCCGATGAAAGCCGGCACGACTCCAACGACCGCCACCGCCGGGGTAACCGGTTCCCAACTCGGCGCCCCGGTTCGCGCCGGTGCCACCGGACCGCGTAACCGGTCGACCTTCGGGCGTTTCGTGAGCGACACGCTGACCATGACCCGACGAAACGTGCTCTACCTGGTGCGCAGGCCGCAGGTCATCGTGTTCGCCCTCATCTCCCCCATCATGTTCGTGTCACTGTTCAACTTCGTGTTCGGCGGCTCGCTCGACGTCCCCGGCCTGTCGTACGCCAACTACCTGATCCCCGGGATCATGGTGCAGACGGTCATGTTCGGTGGCAGCAACACCGCCGTCGGTCTCGCCGAGGACATGACGCGGGGTGTGATCGACCGTTTCCGGTCACTCCCGATGTCGCGCCTCGCCGTGCTCAGCGGCCGCACCATGGCCGACGCGATGCGGGGGATCATCACCAACAGCGTGATCATCGTCATGGGTTTCGTGATCGGTTTCCGTTTCAACAACGGGTTCGGCTGGGCCGTCGCCAGCTTCCTCCTCGTGCTGCTGTTCGGTTATTCGATCACCTGGTTCTACGCCTGGATGGGTTTGTCGCTCGGCAACGTCGAGGCGGTCCAGGCCGCGTCGTTCCTGCCCGCGTTCCCGCTGACCTTCGCCGCGTCGACGTTCGCACCGGTCGAGAACATGCCGGGATGGCTGCAGGTGTTCTCCGCCCACCAGCCCGTGACCCAGGTGGTCGACGCCACCCGGGCCATGATGCAGGGCGGCGAGATCGCCGGCCCGCTCGTCCGCTCACTCCTGTGGTGCGCCGGCATCATGTTGGTGTTCGGATTTCTCAGCGTCCGCCAGTACCGCAAGGGTTGAGCGCCACCGGACCCCGACGTCAGGAGAACTCGGCTCGAACGGCATCGGTGTGGGCTCCGACGGCCGGAACCCTCGGTGACGCAGCCGACGCCCCAGGTCGATCGCCATCCTCCCACCGAACCGGCTGAGCGGCCAGGTCGACCGCAGCCCCGGTGCTGTTCACGATCGTGCGGCGGCGCAGCGCCGGGTGGACGGCCAGGTCGTCGAGCGAGTTGACCGAACCGTAGGCGATGGCGGCCGCACCGAGACGGCGATGGAACTCAGCCCGGTCGAGCGCACCGACACGGCGACCCAACTCGATCTCCAGTGCGTCGCGGTTGGCCACACGGTCGTTGTTGGACGTGAACCGGCGATCAACGGCCAGATCCGGATCGCCGAGCGCCTCGGCACACAGACGGACCCACTCCCGCTCATTCTGGATCGAGATGAGCGTGAGGGCACCCTCCGAGGTGGCGTAGGCCCCGTAGGGAGCGATCGTCGGATGGCGAAGCCCAACCCTCGTCGGGCCGCCGTCGCCGTACTCGTGCTGGACCAGCGGCACGGTCATCCACTCGGCCATCATGTCGAACAGCGAGAGGCGTATCCCCCGGCCCCGGCCGTTCGTGGCCCGGGCCAGGAGCGCCTCCAGCACCGCGCCGTAGGCGGTGATCCCGGTGCCGATGTCGCACACCGACACCCCGACCCGTCCGAGTTCGTTCGGGCCGCCCGAGATGCCGATCAACCCGCTCTCCGCCTGGACGAGGAGGTCATAGGCCTTCTTTTCGGCGAGTTCGGGTGACTCGCCGTAGCCGCTGATGTCGAGCGTGATGAGCGACGGTTGTTCGGCCCGCAGCGCACCGGAGCCGAACCCGGCTCGCTCCAATGCCCCGGGCGCCAGGTTCTGGACGAACACGTCGGCTGCGGTGATCATGCGGCGAAGCAGGGCGGCGTCGTCGGGTTGCTTGAAGTCGAGCACCACCGACTCCTTGCCGTGGTTGGCCCAGGCGAAGTACGAGCTGTCGCCACCGGCCGCCGTGTCGTAACCACGGGCGAAGTCACCTTCGGGACGCTCGACCTTGATGACCCGGGCACCGGCCTCGCAGAGCCGAGCGGTGCAGACGGGTGCGGCGACGGCCTGTTCCACCGCCACCACCAGAATTCCGTCGAGGGCGGCCATCAGCGGTTCCGCTCCCGATACTGTCCCGGCGTCGTCCCCAGGTGCAGGCGGAAGTCGCGGATCAGGTGGGCCTGGTCGGCGTAGCCCAACCGGTCCGACAGCGTCGACCAGCCCGACCAGTCGTTCGGATCGTCGAGGTCTACGGCGTCGACCGCGGCTTCGGCCGCCTCGATGATGCGGGCCTCGGCCACCAGAGTGGGATCCCGGTCGGCCGGCAGCGAACACAGCGCCCGGCGCAGCAGATCGACCCGCTCGGTCGGGTCGGAGGCGGCTCGAACGTCGGTCACCAGCCGCCCGCCGTCGAGACCGGGGAGAGCGGCCGAGAGGTCGAGCTCCTGGTCGGTGATCTCCCGAGCGGGACGGTCGATCAGCACACCCAGTCCGCCGGTGGTGGTCTTGGCCGCCACCGTCCAGCCCGACCCGGTCAACCGGCGGTTGCTGACGCCGGTCAGGACACCATAGACACGGCCCTGGGCCGGGTCGAGCGGAACCCCCGTGTCGTCGACGGTCCCGATGCTGATGTGGCCGCCCGGATGGTTGAGCACCTCCTGGTCGTGCACGACACCGTCGGGCAGCGTCCAGGAAACCGACCAGAACCAATCGATCACACCCTCGAGCGCATCACCGGCGGGGTAGCGGGCGAAGTCGACGATCCGCCGCATGGCCCCGGGATCGACGATGCCCCGCGTGTCGTCGGGCCAGACGCCCCGATCGGTCATGGATCGGACCCTACCGAGGTTGGCGCAACTGTTCAATCGTTGCGGCCATGGCTCGATCTACCGTCGAGGCCATGACCAATCAGACAGCTCCGACAGACGAAACGGCAACCGACTCCGACCTACCGGTGTTTCCGGCCGAAGCACCTAGCGCCGTGACCGATCCGTCCACCGCGATTTCCCTGCTCGTTCCGGTTCTTGACCGGTTGACCGATGTTGTCGACGTCCCGCCCGATGCGTTCGAGCGGCCGACCCCGTGCCGCAACTTCACCGTGGCCGAACTACGCAATCATGTTCTGGCGTGGCTGCAGTTCTTCGCCGCGGCACTGGATGACCCCGACGGCGAAAGCGAGCGAATCGATCCGGAATCGTGGTCGGTCGACGCCCGCGATGATCCGGCCGCCATCGGTGAATACATCGTGCACGGCTGGGACCTGTCCGTGGCCACGGGCCGTCAGTGGTCGGTGTCCGACGACGCGGCCGAACAGGCCCGCCTGTTCCTCGAAGGTATCGTGAGCCCCGAGTACCGGGGTGAGGACAGCGGCTTCTTCGGTGAGCAAATCGCCGTTCCCGGCGACGCCCCGATGCTGGAGCGCCTGCTCGGGTTCGCGGGCCGGAATCCCCAATGGACGAGCTGATTCGCCTACTACCGTGAGGCGGTGTCCGCCAGCCTGCCGATCGGTTCGGAGAAGATAAAAGTACGCCTGTTGGCCGTCGGCATCGTCGGCTTCCTGTCGGCTCTGTCGATCGGTGTCGACGGCCATCCGATCTTCCAGATCATCGCGGTGGAGACTCTGGGCCTCGGACCGCGAGCCATCGGCATCGCATTGGGGCTTGGCACCTTGTCGATCCCGGTGCAGATCTGGGCCGCTCGAATCCCGCTGCGGCGGGCCCGCCACAACGTGCGGCTGTTCCTGCACAGCATGGGCGCCATGGCCTTGGCCACCGCCGCCCTGGTGGCGTTGGCCGAACCCGGGTCGTGGGTGGCGGGGTTGGCGCTGGTGGTTGCCGTGGTGGCCGAGATCTCGGTGTCGGTGCTCATGGCCACCGCCTGGCAGCCGCTGATCTCCTACAGCCTCTCGCCGGTGCAGCGGGCGTTCATGCTGGGCCCGGCCGCCGCGATCCGTGGTGTTGTGATCCTGGGGTCGACGGTGCTCGTCGGCGTGCTCGATCGCACCGGTCGAACCGTCTTTCTCGTCGCCGTCGGACTGGCGGTGTTGGCGGTGGCCGAGACCCTGCGACGGCTTCCGGCGCCACCCGACTCGGAACTGGCCGGTGATGATGACGCCGGCACGCCTCCGGCTCCGCCGGAGGTCGCTTCAGGTGAGTTGGGGACCGGCTCCTACAAGTCCTCAGCCCGGGACCCGCTGCCCGACGGCGTGACCAACCTCTATGTCATGATGGCGGCGGGGGCGCTGGGGCGCTGGCCGCTACTGGTGACCTACGCCGCGGTGAAGTTGTGGCCGACCGGCAACCTCGGTCTCCTAGGTGCGGCGATGGCCGCCGGGAGTATCACCGCCTCGACCCTGTGGCGCAATCCGGGGCGCCACGTGCTCACCGTCATTCGTATCGGTGCCGCGACCGCCGGCCTCTGGACGATCGGCCTGGTCGCCATCAACGGCCCGGTGTCGTCGACGGCGACGGCGGCGGTGCTGTTGGCCATCGCGGCGCTGGGCACCGCATCCCGGAGCGTGGTCGGCACGGCGACAATCGAGCTGCTCCATCGCCGGATCGACAGGACCAACTCGGTTCGGATCATGACGATGCTGGATGTGATCGGTTCGACCACGGCCCAGTTGAACATGTTCGTCGCGGGGTTCCTCATCGCCGCCTCTGCATCAACCACCGAGTTCACCGTCGGCGGACTCGACGTGTTCGAACTGTGGATCCTGACCATGGCCGTGGTGGAGGTGGCGGCCGCCGCCCACCTGCGGATGCGGCCGGGGGACGTCGCCGCCCCGGCCACCTGACGCATCGGGCTACACCGTGACGAGCGATCCGTCGGGCCCCTCGAGCAGCGGACGGGATTCGAGATCTCCGAGCCACGCCACCCAGGAGATCGTCGGTTCGGCATCGGTGGTCGTGGCGTGCACAATGTCGGCTTGATGGACGAAGACGTCGCCCGGGCGGCGTCGTCGAAACCCTCGGTCCCCCATGAGCCAAAGTGCGCTCCCCGAGATGATCCCGTACACCTCGACGGCCGGATGGTGGTGGCGACCGTACTCGACACCGGCGCCGTGAACGACCAGGTAGAGGCTCATCTCGGGGGACAGCAGCGGACTGTCCCCACCGTCGTCGATGCCGGGTGACGCCAACAGCGCATAGGCGTAGTTGGCCCAGAAGTTACGCATCATCGTCGACGACGGAGCCCCGGCGTAGGCGGTCTTCCAGACGAGATGCGCCGCCACCGAACGAAAGGCTTCGGCCAGCGGACGCTGCCTCTCGGGTGTCAACACGACCGCGGCGTCGACCCAGCGGTCGACTGCGGCGTGAGGCACCGGCACGGGGCCCTCCTTCGGCGCCAGACCACCAAACGCCACCGCCAGGCGATCGAGCACCGTCCGGTCCTCGGCATCGCACCCATCCCCGGTTGCGGACCGAGCCCACTCGATCTCCGCCCCGATCAGGCGAACCAGCACATCAAGACCAGGGACCGACATTCAGGGATCGTACGTTCCGGCGACCTCGTCGGCAAGACCCGTGGAACGACGCCGGCGGCGCCCCGTCGGACCGCCTCTATCGTGGTGACATGACCGAGCGATCTCGTGCCACCGGCGATAGCAGCACCGCGGTGACCGACTGCGTCATCGTCGGCGGGGGCATCCTCGGATTGGCCGTGGCGGCCGAGCTGTCCAAGCGACGACCCGACGCCTCGATCACGTTGATCGAGAAGGAGACCGAGCTGGCCCGTCACCAGACGGGCCGTAACTCCGGTGTCATCCACTCGGGCATCTACTACACGCCGGGCAGCCTGAAGGCCAAGCTGTGTCGGGGTGGTCGGGACTCGATGGTGCGCTTCGCGGCCGAGCATGGCATCGCCCATGAGCTGTGCGGCAAGCTGATCGTGGCCACCCGGCCCGACCAGCTCGACCGGATGAAGGCCCTGCACGATCGGGGCCGGGAGAACGGGCTCGACGTTTCGTTGATCTCGCCCGACGAGGCGGCGGAGATCGAGCCCCACGTCAACTGCGTCGGCGCCGTCCGGGTGCCGAGCACCGGCATCATCGACTACGTCGGCGTCTGCCACGCCCTGGCCGACCAGGCTCGGGACCGGGGCGTCACGATCCGCCTCGGCGAGAAGGTCACCGGCATCGAACCCGACACGGCCTCCCACCGGGTCGTCACCGACCGGGGCGACATCCGAACCCGGTTCGTGATCACCTGCGGCGGCCAGTACTCCGACAAGTTGGCCCGGGCCGAAGGCGGCGATCCCGACGCCCAGATCGTTCCCTTCCGGGGCGAGTACTACGAGCTGGTACCCGAGCGGGAGCACCTCGTCCGCACGCTCATCTACCCGGTACCCGACCCGGCGTTCCCGTTCCTCGGGGTGCACTTCACCAAGATGATCGGTGGAGGGGTGCACGCCGGGCCCAACGCCGTGCTCGCGCTCGCCCGCGAGGGCTACTCCAAGACCGACGTGAACTTGCGCGAGCTGGCCGAGGTACTCGCCTACCCAGGGTTCCGGCGCCTCGCCGCCAAACACTGGCGCACCGGGATCGACGAGATGATCCGGTCGTTCAGCCGCAAACGGTTCACCGCCTCGCTCCAGGAGCTGATCCCCGAGGTCCGCTCCGAGGATCTCGTCCCCTCCCCCGCCGGCATCCGGGCCCAGGCGCTCCGGCCCGACGGTTCGCTGGTCGACGACTTCCTCCTCGTCGAACGCCCACGAGCGCTGCATGTGTGCAATGCCCCATCCCCGGCGGCAACGGCCTCGCTGGAGATCGCCGGTACCATTGTCGATCGAGCGCTACCGGCGCTGGCCGACGCAGGCGTGGCGGAGGGGCCGAGAGGCTGACCCACGAACCGGGCCTCACCTTTCGAGACGGAGGACATCACGTGCGGATCCTGGTTACAGGCACCGAAGGCTACCTGGGGTCACTGCTGGCGCCCCGTCTCATGGCGCAGGGCCACGAGGTCGTCGGGCTCGACACCGGCTACTACATGACAGGCTGGCTCTACCAGGGCGTGGAGCGCACGGCCCACACCCTGATCAAGGATCTGCGTCATGTCGAGGCGGCCGATCTCGAGGACTTCGACGCCGTGGTCCACATGGCCGAGTTGTCGAACGACCCCACCGGTGAGCTGCGGCCCGGCATCACGCATGAGATCAACCATCAGGGTTCGGTGAAGTTGGCCGAGCTGGCCAAGGCGGCCGGCGTCGAACGATTCGTCTACATGTCGTCATGCTCTGTCTACGGCATCGCTGAGGGTGAGCTCGACGAGACCTCGCCCGTCAATCCCCAGACCGCCTACGCCGAATGCAAGTCGCTGGTGGAGCGCGACCTGTCGCCCATGGCCGACGACGACTTCTCCCCCACCTTCCTCCGCAACGCCACCGCGTTCGGAGCGTCGCCCCGGATGCGGTTCGACATCGTGCTGAACAACCTGTCGGGCCTGGCTTGGACCACGAAGGAGATCGCCATGATCTCGGACGGGTCGCCGTGGCGGCCGCTCGTCCATGCCCTCGACATCGCCAAGGCCATCGAGTGTGCGCTGGCCGCACCCCGCGAGGCGATCCACAACGAGGTGTTCAACGTCGGGACGACCGAACACAACTACCGGGTGCGGCAGGTGGCTGAGATCGTGGCCGACGTGTTCCCCGGCTGTGAGCTGACGTTCGGCCCGGCGTCCGACAACCGGTCCTACCGGGTGAACTTCGAGAAGATCTCGACTCAGCTCCCCGGTTTCTCCTGCGAGTGGGACGCCGAGCGTGGAGCCCGCCAGCTCCGGCGGGTGTTCGAGGCGATCGACATGGACGAGGCCCTGTTCACCGCCGCTCCGTTCACCCGGCTGAAGCGCCTGCAGCAACTGCTGGACACCAAACAGCTCGACCCCGACTTCTACTGGGCCGACCCGTCGCTCTCGGCCTGATGGTCTTGAGCGACCGGCGCGGTCCGACCCGCGAGGCGCTCCTCGCACTGCCGTCGGCGGGGCTCGGCACCTGGCCCACTCCCCTGCATCGCCTCGATCGGTTTGGGGCAGCCATCGGGGCCGAGGTCTGGATCAAACGCGACGACGTGCAGGGAGTGGCCCTCGCCGGCAACAAGATCCGCAAGTTCAATCTCGTCATCGGACAGGCCATGGCCGACGGTTGCGACACGCTGGTGACCACCGGGGCGATCCAATCGAACTCAGCCCGCACGGGCGCGTCGGCAGCAGCGGCAACCGGCATGGACTGCCACCTCGTTCTGAGCGGTGAACCGCCCGACACAGCCGAGGGCGGGCCCGGACCGACGGCCAACCTGTTGCTCGACCATCTGGTCGGGGCCACCATCCACCACGCCGTCGACGCGTCGTGGGTCGAGCTGAATCAACAGGTCGACGATCTGGTGGCCGAGCTCAACGCTGCGGGGCGGCGGGCCTTCGCCGCGCCGATCGGCTGCTCGTCGCCGCTGGGATCGCTCGGCTTCGCCCGGGCGCTCCTCGAGCTTGAGGCTCAGCTCGCGATCGCGGATGTCACCCCGTCGGCCATCGTGCACACCACCACCTCCGGCGGCACCCACGCCGGGCTGCTGGTCGGCCGAGCGCTCATGGCACCGGACTCGCGCCTCGCCGGTGTCCCGATCATCGGCGTCGACGCCGGGCGCCTGTACGACGACGTCGCCGCTCAGCACTGGGCGCTGGCGGTCGAGGCGGCAGCGCTGATCGGACTCGATCTCGCTGCCGACCTCTCGGGCGACGTCACCCTCGTGCACGATCAGGTCGGCGACGCCTACGGTGCCCACACCGAGGCCTCCACCGAAGCCATCGAGCTCCTCGCCCGAACCGAGGCCGTGATCGTCGATCCGGTCTACTCCGCAAAAGGCCTGGCCGGCCTCATCGCCCTCGTCCGATCCGGCGATCTCGGCGACTCCGACAGCCGCGATCCCATCGTGTTCTGGCACACCGGCGGTTACCACGCCCTCTTCGACCCGCACCACGGCTCTCCACTGGTTCGCCACCGGCACTGAGGCACGGCCTGCGCGTTTCGGGGGCTCCTGAGCGCACGATCCCGCAGACCCGAGCAGAAGCCGGCCCGGCCGGGTCAGACCGACCTTGACAAGGCCGTGGCCCGGGCTCAAAGTAGGCGCGATGGAGACGGTGCGGCCCGGCCGCTGGAACTTCACCCCTCCCGTGCCGCTCCGCTCCTGGCCGCTCTTCCACCGGCCGATCGAGCCTGATGCCGTGCTGCGCTTCTGGCTGCGGGGATGGCGGGTGACCACACCCCGGGTGCTCATGCTCGCGTTGGCGTTCGTGCTGTGGCGGTGGGCCAGCCCATCACTCGAGACCGCGGCCACCCTCGCCCCGGGTTGGATCGCACTGTTGTGGCTTCGCAATCTGGCGGTTGTGGGCGCCGCCGCCGTCGGGACCCACCTGTACCTCTACACGTTCGCCCGCCAGGGTGACGATCTGCGCTACGACGCCCGCCCCCTCGGTCGTAACAAACGCATCTTCCTGTTCAACGACCAGGTTCGGGACAACGCCGTGCTCACCCTCGGCCCCGCCGTGATCTGCTGGACGATCTGGGAGACCTTCATGTGGTGGGCCTACGCCAACGGCTGGGCCACAATCATCACCTGGTCATCGAATCCGGTGTGGTTCATTGCGCTGGTGCTCATCGTGCCGCTGTGGTCGGCGTTGTACTTCTCCGTCGAGCACTGGCTGCTCCACCGCCGCCCCGTCTACCGCCACGTGCACGCCTGGCATCACCGCAACGTCAACATCGGCCCGCTGTCGGGTCTGGCCATGCACCCGGCCGAGCAGTTCCTTTTGTTCTCAGACGTGGTGCTGTTCCTGATCGTGCCGTCGCATCCGATCCACATGCTGTTCGCCGTACTCCATCACGGTGTCGGCGCCCCCCTGTCCCATACCGGTTACGACGCGATCAAGCTCCCGCTCGGTATCCGCCTCCACGTCGGCGACTTCCACCATCAGCTCCATCACCGGCTCATCGAGTGCAACTACGGCGGGCTCGACTCCCCGCTCGACGACCTCATCGACGCCTTCCACGACGGCACCCCGGAGGGAGACCGTCGCATCGCTGAACGGCGCAAGCGGCTCTCCGCCGGTAGCCGGGCCTGAAGGATCTCTTGCTACAGCGCAACCGCCGCGTTCTGCGCGCGTCAGGCGGGACTCAGTACCGCCTCCGCTGCAAATTTCGGGAGACTTCCGTTCTGTGTGCCTCAGGCGGGACTCAGTACCGCCTCCGCTGCAAATTTCGGGAGACTTC
>Ga0224510_10001694_pt1 | contig 14090 bp, 3 predicted proteins | sample SF_May12_sed_USG_FD_170161 | JGI IMG/M metagenome (GOLD analysis project Ga0224510, IMG submission 170161) | Sediment microbial communities from San Francisco Bay, California, United States - SF_May12_sed_USGS_4_1 | ecosystem: Environmental > Aquatic > Marine > Sediment | place: USA: California... | reverse complement strand
GGTCGCGCCGCCGTCGGTGGTGGAGAGGATCCGCGCCGAGGTGGCGGAGCCGCCGATGACCCAGCCATGAGTGGCGTCAACGAAATAACAGCCATATACCGTCTCGGTGGCGGGGAAGCCGGCGGGCAACGCCTGACTGGCCCAGGTGTTGCCGCCGTCAACGCTTTTGAGGATGGTCCCGTTGGCGCCCACCGCCCACCCAGTGGCATCATCCACAAACTGCACCTTGGTGAGCTGATTGGGGCTGATCACGGTTGCCTCGCCCCATCCACCCTCGATGCCGGACGGCACGAGGGTGACGCTCACGTCATCCAGCACCAGGCCATACTTGCCCAGGGAAACATACTGCACGGCAAGATTCACCGTCCGCCCGGTATACTCGCTGAGATCGTAGGCCACCCGCCGCCAACCCGTGTTCTGCCCCCGCACCTCGCCAAGGACGACACCGAAATCGCTGATCGCTTGGCCGGCGGTTGCGAGTTTGACATTAAAATCCTCGAGATAACCGGCGCTCATCGCCCGGGTCCAAAAGGAGTAGATGGCCTTATAGCCGGCCGGGATGGAAACCGGCGGCAAAAGCAGCCAGTCGTCATTCTTCGTCACCGTCGCAGCGTGATTCCACAGCACCAACGCCGACTTCACCCCACTGTGGGCAAAAGTGGCCGTATCGTCGTAGCCCACGGACCAAGTAACCGGCCCGTCGCTGGCGGAATCGCCATCGTTGTTGAGTGCCGTCCAACCCAGGGCGGCAATACTGGCGAGACCCGGCGCGACATATTCAAACCCTTCCCGGAAGGCGATCTGTGTTTCCGGGGATTCGCCGACGGTGATCATGTCGGCCACGGTTTTGGTTACCGGGCTGCCGCCGTCGGCAACGGTGAGTGACACGGTATAGGTGCCGGGGGTCAGATAGGAATGTCGGGGATGCTGCTGGGTGCTGGTGCTCCCGTCGCCGAAATCCCAACGCCAGGAGACAGGGTTGCCCACCGAGATGTCACTGAACTGCACCGCCAGAGGCGCGGTGCCAGAGTTCAGGTCAGCGGTCAAACCGCCGACCAACTGGGTGCCGGGCGGATAGGTTACGGTAATCAGGCGCGTCTTGGTCTTCCCGGAACCGGTCTCCCCGTTCGAGACCACCAGGGTCACCGAATAAACACCGGGCGCGGTGAAGGTGTGCACCGGATGCCGGGCCGGGCTGCTGCTGCCGTCCCCGAAATCCCAAGCCCAGGCGGTGGGAGCCCCGGTCGAGGTATCGAAGAAATGCACCGTGAAGGGCGCATAGCCAAGGGTGACGTCCTCGGTATAGTTGGCGGTCAGCGGGTCCGCGGCCAGGACATGTGCGGGCATCCCGGCCATTACGAACAAGCAGGTCACGACGCCACAGAACCAAGCAAGCAACGATGCCTTTCCGTTATTCATACGTTTCCCCCAACTGCTCCGTCGGCACAAAACCTGCCCCAATACGCGACCCAAAAGCATCTCTCCTTACGGCGACCCGTACTCATCGGAACCCATGTCGTCAACCGACACCGGCCGGGCGCCACCGTCGATATCCTCGGTAAGATCCGTCGCTCCGACATTGATACAGGGCGAACCGGTATTCAGATGGAAATCGCCGAGAATGGTCGGCGAGCCGGCACCCGCTGCCTGTCCATTGATAAACAAAGGATCCGAGTTGATATTGTTATCCGGCGCAGTACCCCACCCCCCCTGAACATCAGACTCGGTGACAGACATCTGCCCACCAGCTTTATTGTAAATCTGTTGGGAAATAACAGGATTTCCTGCCGTATTACCCCAAAAGATGCTGTTAGTTGCGTTAACGATTGAAGATATATTTCCATCATTATATAAGCCACCACCGAGACCACCATAATTCCCGGCGATAGTACAACTGTCTATGTTGACAGTGCCAGAATAATTACTAATTCCGCCACCGGGCTGCCAAGTACCAAGTGCTGTCGAATTGCCTGTTACGTTGCAATTTTTCAAGGTAGTCGTCACACCAGTAGCCTGATACAGCCCGCCGCCCCGCTGAGTGGCATAGTTCCCTTTGATATACATCTTCGTCAGATTCAGAACCGAACTCCCTGCAAGAACATTTATGCCGCCGCCATAAGTACCGGTATTAATATTCCCACTAATCGAGCCACCGGTGTAGTCAAGATCCGCACCCCCACCAATGTAAATACCGCTACCGGTTGTCGCCGCATTGCCGTCTATACTACCACCCGTAATGGTTGCTTTTGTTGCATCAGACCCCTCCAGACGAATCCCGCCTCCATCAAATGTACATACATTATTGTCAATATTACTATTGTTTATCGACAAAATACCCAAGGAACAATAAACTGCCCCCTTGCCTGTCGTATTACTGACAATACTGCAATTATTGATTGTAGCTCCTGCACTTGTTGTCCCTGCATTACCAAGAATATATACGCCTCCGCCCATTACAGCAGTTGCAGTTTTGTTTAAAGTTATGACACAATTTTGAATTGTCGGCTTAGAACTCTTGGTAATCGAAACCCCTCTCGAGAGGTTGCCCAATTCCTTTTGATTGGAAATAGTAAATCCGTCGAGAACTGCCGTAATACCGGCATTTGTATTGTTAAACGTTACCACAGGCAGATCAGTGGTAGTACCGTTAATAATGGTCGCTGCCGCAGTTCCAGTAGCCTTGATAGTAATCCCCCGAGCATCGGTGGGGAAGGTGATATTCTCACTGTAGGTGCCTTCATCGACAAGGATCGAATTCCCGTCTGCCGCGGCGTTAATAGCGGCCTGAATGGTTGTATAATCACACCCGGAGCTGCAGACGGTGATAGCATTCAACACCGTGACCGTATTGCTGCCGGAAACCGGGGCATTGCCGGTGGCTTCGGCCAACAGGGTATCCTTGGCGAAGAAACGATACGAAACGGTTCCGTCCGCCACATAGGGCACGGCCACATCGGCGGTATACAGCTTACCGTCGCTATAGGTGGTGTCGCCCGGGTCCACCGCGGTCATGTCGAACTTCTCGCCGGCCTCGTAGCCATTGATGTCGTTCTTGTCCACCCAGACCTGGACAACATTTGGTGCATCATTGTCGGAATCGGTATACTTGACCCGGAAGGTAAAGGTAAGGCCGCCAAAATCACTGTCGGGGTCGACACCGTCCGTCGTATAGTTGGCCTCGCCGGTCCAATCAAGCACCGGAGGATCGTTGGCGGAAGTAACCGCCACCGTGGCATCACTGGTCGGGGTACCGGTGGCGTCATTGACACTGTCCGTGGCATAGAAACGATACTTGATATTGCCGGTGGTGCTGAGGGTTATATCCGGGCTGGTGTGATACAACTTGCCGTCGGCATAGTTGGTGTCGCCAGCGTCGACCTCGACCAGATCGATATACTCCCCGTCACCCTCCACATATGAAAGGTCATTGTTCTTATCCACCCAAACCTGGATGGAGCTCGGCGCTTCATTGTCGGCGTCGGTATACTTGACCCTGAATTCAAAACTGCTGTCAAAGACGGCGCTATCCGGGTTGACGCCATCAGCGCTAAAGTTCACCTCTCCCGTCCAGGCAAGCACCGGCACGTTGTTGTTCACCGTCACCGTGTTGGCGGTGGCGCTGGTCGGATCGCCGGTTGGGGCGCCATCGACGGCCTCACTGCCGTCCGAGGCATAGAAGCGATATTCGAGAACGGTGGAAGCCACCACCCCGACCTTGCTCACGGCCACGGTCTTGGTGTAGTCCTTGCCGTCGGCATAGTTGGTGTCGTTCGGATCCACCTCGGCCATGGAGATCATCTCGCCGGGATCGGCGAAATCGCCGTCATCGTTCTTGTCTATCCACACCTGTATGGCATTGGGCGGGTTGTTGTTGGCGTCGGTGTACTTGATCTTGAAGACAAAATTGCTGGTGCTGAGACCGCTGTCCGGATTCACCCCGTCGGTGCTGTCATAGCCCGCGTCGGCAAGCCAGGAGAGGGTCGGCGCGTCGTTGACCAGCACCGTATTGTTGGCAACCGGCGCGCCGGTAGCCACGGCGGTCCCGTCGGCGGCATAGAAGCGGTAGATGAGACCGTTGTTATCGGAATAATTCAAAACGATGGCGGGATCGGTGTGATACAGCTTGCCGTCGGAATAGGTGGTGTCGCCGCCGTCGACGGCAACAAGGTCAACCTTTTCGCCGCCGTCCAGATAGTCGCCGTCGTCATTCTTGTCCACCCACACCTGGATGGCCGATGGCGGATTGTTGTCGGCATCGACATAATTGATCCGGAACTCAAAACTGGCGCCATCCGCGCCAATATCGGGGTTGACGCCGTCGCTGCTGAAATTGGCCTCCCCGGTCCAGGAAAGAGTCGGCGCGCTGTTGATCTCGGTGATCACCTCGTCGGCGCCCATGTCGTAACCGGCACCGCTCGGGCGGAACTCCCCATCGATATCGTCCGGCGGCGCGCCGGTACCCGTGCCCGCATCCACCACCTGGGAATCAACCTGCAGGTGATAGTTGCCGCCAACAGACGGGGCCAAGGTGTAGCTCACCGGCGAAACAAACATCGGATCGACATTGACGTTGTTATTTCCCTCGTAGCCTGTCTGGCCGATATCGGAATAACTCGCGGTGACCGTGGCCACGCCGCTGACCTCGTCGGTGTTGGTCGGGTCATAGGCCTTGTTGCCCCACATAATTGTATTCTTCAAAGTGGCAACCGCGCTGCTGACGGCGCAGATGCCGCCGCCCACGCTGTCGGTATCGGCCGCGTAGTTGCCGGTGATGGTGCAGTTGGTAATGGTTGCGTTCACCAGGGAATTGTTCAGATAAAAGCCGCCGCCGCTCAGCCCGGTGGATTTGTTGCCGGCGATGATACAGTTCTTGAAAACAACCGGCACCAAATTGACGGCATAGACCCCGGCACCGTTATTGGTGGTCGTATTGCCGAGGATCTCACAACGATCGAAGGTGGGGCTCCAGGTAGAAACGCCGTCCCCCCCCAAATAAAGCCCACCGCCGTTCGAAGCCGAATTCTGCTTGATGACGGTGTCGGTAACGGTCAGCACATTGCCCACGCTGCCGTTATACACATTGATGCCGCCGCCGCTGATCGCCGAATTTTCACTGAAAGTGCATCCGCTGATGGTCGCCGAGTTCAGCGATTGGCTGAAGAGAGCGCCACCGGTGGCGCTACCGCCGGTGGAGGTGTTGAGCGAGAAGGTGCTGTCACTGATCTCTGCCGTCATCGTTGCGCCGACACTGTCATTGTTCATCAAATACAAGGCGCCGCCGCTGGCCACCGATTCATTATCGATAAAGTCGGTATCGGCAATGATGAGGTTAACCGTGCTGGTCGCATTGTTGGAGGCGGCATAGATGGCACCCCCCTTGGAGGTCACGATATTGCCGCTGAAGGTGGAACCGCTCACGGTCAGTGAAGAGGTGGAAGAGGCGGTGGCGTCATTGATATAAAACCCGCCGCCGTCAACGGCGGTATTGCCGCTGACCGTGGACCCGCTCATCACGACGGCCCCACCGTGTTCCATCAATATACCGCCGCCGGGCCGGCTGTTGAGGACATCGTTGTTGGAGATCGTTGAACCGACAACGGTCAGCACCGAGCCGGTGGTGGTGACAAAGTAGATGCCGCCGCCGCCATAACCGGAGGTGTTGTTGTCGATAAGGCAATTGGCGATGGTCGGCGAGGATTCGCTGATGGAGACCCCGCCGCCGTAAACCGCCCAGGGCACCACGCCGTTTTGAATCGTCACGCCGTCAAGCACCGAATCGGCGCCGTTCTGCATTTTAACCACCGGCCCGGCCGTGCCGCCGCCGCTGATAAAGGCGCTTCCCTTGTTGATCGCCCTGATGGTCAGATCCTTGTTGTCGATGACAATGGTTTCGGTGCAGGTGCCGTTTGCCAGGAGAATGGTGTCGCCGTTGCTGGCGTTGTTGATCGCCGTTTGCAGGCTTTGCCCGGGGCAGGTGACGGTAACCGCGTCCATGATGATGGTGACGAGGCTGTCATACGTCGGGGTGCCGGTGGCCGCCAGGGAGCCGTCCGAGGCATAGAAGCGGTAGTTGATCAAGCCGTCGCCGGCCGCGGCGATAACCACGCTCTTGACGTACAGCTTGCCGTCGGAGTAATCGGCATCTCCGTCCACCGGCAGCATGTCGATCTTCTCGCCGCCATCCTCGTAATCGTCGTCGTCGTTCAAATCCACCCACAGCTGCATGGCGGTGGGCGCATTGTTGTCGACGTCGATATACTTGACCTGAAAGATAAAGGTATCGCCGCTGATGCCGGTATCGGGGTCAACCCCGTCCCGCACATAGTTCTCGGCATAGATCCACGACAACTGCGGCGCGCTGTTGGAGGCGTTGACGGTCACCGTCCGATCCGTGGTCGGGGTGCCGGTGGCCGGTGTACTCTCGGCGTCAAGGGCGTAAAAACGATAGTTCAAGACGCCGTCGCCGGCATAGGCAATGGCGGTGGTGGTGGTATACAGCTTGCCGTCGGTATAGTCGGTGTCACCCGGGTCCACCGCTGTCAGGTTGATCTTTTCCGAGGCCTCGTAGCCGCTGACATCGTTTCTGTCCAGCCAGAGCTGAATCGATGATGGCGGCTGATTGGCCGAATCGGTGTATTTGACCCGGAAGGTAAAATTACTGCCGCCCACCGCGGTATTGGGGCTGACACCGTCCGAACTGTAGCCATCCTCACCAGTCCAGTCGAGCACCGGCGCGACCTTGCTGAGGGTGATGAATTTACCAGCCAGGGTCGGATCGCCAGTGGCGGCGGCATTGCGGTCGGAGGCATAGAACTTGTAGTTGAGTACGCCGTCGCCGGCGTAGGTAACGGGGAGAATCTTTTTGTACAGTTTGCCGTCGGCGCAGTTTCTGTCACCGGCATCCACCTCCAGCAGGTCGTATTTTTCGTCCGCCTCGTAGGTGCCGCTGTCATCCTCATCCACCCAGATCTGGATCACCTCGGGAAGATCGTAGTTGACGTCGGTATACTTGACCCGGAAATAGAAGCTCGTCCCGGAAACGGCGCTTTCCGGCTCCACGCCGTCAACGGTATAGTTCGCCTCGCCGGTCCAGGCCAGGGTCGGCGCCGACTGGGGGGCCGGCGGGGTCCGATGATAGATCAGATTGCCGCCATGGCAGACGTGGCACAAATTTGCAGAGGACGTGGCATTCCAATATGTCCCCTCGCTGTCGGCCAGGGTGGTGGCGGAAGGATCGCTGGCGCTGTTTTTGTGATACCACATATCCATGCCATCGCCCTTGTCAATCAGGTCGCCGGTGCGAATCATCGCCAGTTGCGAAGAGCCGTGGACGTTATGGCAGGAAATACAGGTGATATTGCTGTTCTTGTAGGTGTCGGGCGGATCACGCCAATCGGCTGAGAACTGAATCCCGAAGTTCGTCGCGTTCAGATGGTATTCATGGGCGTTGATCGGCGGAGTAAGCCCTCTTGTCGCGTCCGGAGACTCGCCGATGTCATCCCGGAAACTCGTCCCGTAGTCATTGCCGGTGAGCAGATATTTCTCAGGAAGATGGCAGCCATTGTTCGAGAAGCAGAGGCGGTAATTCTCGGCCACCGGCGGCACCGCTGCCTGCACCAGAGGCAGGGTCATGGGATTCTGGCTATCGATCAGTTTAAGCCGGTATCCTTGGCGATACTCATCGGAGTCGCAGCCATCGCTGCAATCAAACGATCTGGCGAGGCCATCGATATGGCCGAGGGAAGGATCATGGCAATCGAGGCATTCCTTGCCGGCGCCTGCGGTCAAGCCGCCGCTGGCCGGGTAGGTCGTTGTTTTCGGCAAGCCGTGCCCGGTTTTATAGAAACCCCAACCCGGCCCATACAGGGTGGCGCCATCCTCGTCGCCGACCACATTGGGCGCGGCTACAGCCTGAATCTGCGACGGATTTTCATCATGACAGGTGGCGCACCACTTTTCCTTGCCTGCCCGCAGGGTGACCCCGTCCGCTTCGTAGATGCCGGTTTCCCAGTTGGCCTTGGCGCCCACGGTCGGGTCGTCAACGCCGTTATAGGTGCCGTTCTTGCTGTGGCAGGTATCACAGACATTGGTCTCGGCAAGGTTGAAATTGCCGTCGCCGTTGGCATCGGTACCGGATTTGAAATATGGTATCTTGGTAATATCATGACAATCCGCGCAATAGATGCCGGGTCCCTTGGCGTCGTCACTGTCGGTTTCGGTGTGGGTGGAGTGGCTGTGGGAGGAGCCGGTGCCCTCACTGGCCGTGGCCCCGGCCGTGTATGGCGAGGTCATGTCCGGATCGAAATGGGTACCGGTGTCATGCCCGTGGCAGTTGACGCAGGGCTTGCCGCCGCCATGCCCGAACCCGGCGGTATGCACGTGACACTCAACACATTTGGTCCCGGCCTTGCCATCAAGATTTTCGTGCAGCTGCTGAGAGCCGGTGCCATTATTGCGGAAATGCGTCACCAGGGTGTGACAAACCTCGCAAACGCCGTCACGGGTTGCATCGCCGTCGGCAAAGGAGTGGGTGCCGGTGGTGTCATAGAATTTGACGGTTTTGGCGCCGCTGCTCGGGGTCGTGATCGTCGACCGCACCAGTCTGCCGTAATATATCGCCATGGTGCTTCCCGCGCCAAGGACGGTCAAATCGACGGGCCCTTCCACGGTCAAGGTGTCGGAGGTGTTGCTGACAATCTTATAATCATAGGAATGATATTGGCCGCTCGTGGCAGGCGCGAAGGCGTTGCTGACATTGGGCACCACCATATAACCGGCCCATTGATTCTCAGTCCAGCCCGCGCCGGCAACCGTCACCGTGCTGGCGCTGATCCCGGATACCGCCCCGGTAAACAGAGCGCCGGCGCTGTTGAACTCATACTGCCAGGTCGTGCTGTTAAAGGTTCGCTCCTGCAACTGATGATGCACGAAATGGCACGTCCGGCATTCCACCGAGCTGGAGGCCGTTCCATACATATCCGTCGTCGCCGTGGGCCAGGTGTAGTTCAGGCTGTTGGTGGCAAGGCTTGAATGATTGTCGACATAGATCGCGTCGGTCTCGTTATGACAGCTCCAGCACAACCTGTTCCAGGGGGTGTCGTCGATATCCGTAACCGGGTCGGTTACCCAGGTCGGCACCGAGGCGGTGGTGTAATGACAAGACCAACAGTTGATGGAATTGGTGGAGTTATGGGGATAATTCAGATTCCGCTTGTCCGCGCGGCCCGCTCCCGCCAGCACAAGCAGCCCCAAAGCCGCAATCCATACCGTTTTCTGTAAAAATTTCATGCCGGTTATCCCTGTCAGTTGTCCGCTTGCGCCTTGTTGCCGATGGCCGCCAATCGCGCCCGTGCAATCTCCGCCATCCGGGTCTGGGGGAAATAGTGTAAAATCTCCGCGTACCCTGCTTGCGCCGCCGGCACCTTCCCGAGATTATATTCCGCCTCCGCATGCAGAAACACCGTCACCGGTTCCGATGACGCGCCGTCCTGGTTCCGTGTCGCCACCTGCAGACACGCCGTGGCGATGAGGTCAAGATCCACCCACTCCGCCTGTTGATAGAGACATTTCATCAGTTCCTGCGAGACCACCGCCCGCATTCTGGATTCCGGATAGCGGCGGTTGAACGTTGCATACAGCTGCAAGGCCTCTTCCTTTTGGGGCGGCTGAACGTCTTTCATCATGATTTTCAGCAGATGCCAATAACTCTCCTCGGCCAGCGGCACATCTGGACATTGGTCGATAATCTGGCGATACAACGCGATCTTTTGTGCCACAATCGTTTCTCCCGTCCCTCCGGAGATGTTGTAGATATCCTCAAACAGTTGCGCCGCAAGACGCTGTTGCGAGGTCGGACTCAACCGCGAGGCATCCGTCGCCCCCGCATCTTGAGCCGGCAGGGTTTCAACGGTTGCCGCCCAGACGGAGAGCGGCAGCGCCAGGCAGACAAGCGACACGACCAGCCGCAGGCGGAACCCCAGCCGGCCAAGCACCTTTTTGCGCGCGTTTCCGAAGAGCATCTTGCTGTCTGCCTCGCCCAATGAATTACTTCCCTATCCAGAAATCATCCGGCCCGCTGTCGCTCCAGCCGCGGGACGAACCGATAAAGCGAATGGCCGGATCTGCGCCGACCAGATCGGCAGTGCCGCCGCGGGCGCCGCCAACGCCGAACGCACCCAACCGATCTGCCCAGAAGGTTACCTTGCCGGCGCCATAGTTGACCGGCTTGACAATCCGGTTTACCGGCACCACGGTCGCACTCCCGGCCCGCAGGTTGGCAATCTTGTCCGCGGCACAAATCATCACCATCCCGGATTCGAAATCCCCGTCCGCGACCTTGCCCCGGTCAAATTTCAGGGTGACGTATACCTTACGGATCGTGTCGTCGCCGAACTCCTCACCGGTGGCGGTATTGGTCAATGCCAGATCGACGATCTCCGAACAAGAAACAATCGCAATGCCGGCCGCTTGCGGGTCGGCCTCGGTCATCACCAGCGTCGCGGCAGAAACGATATCCCCGGCGACCCCGCCGGCGGGAACGGCAACCGCCGAATTGCCCGAGGTCGTAGTCGTTACGGCAACCCCGCCGCGATGAGGGGTGGTAATCAAACTTGCCTCGGGTGCATTCAATCCGAGCAGATATTCATACCCCAAGGTGGCAAAATAGCCGCTTGCCGCGGTACGGGCCGCGCCGGTATCGCCACGGACAAAAATATCGGCAACCTCCCCGGCCGCCGGGGACGGAATCGAATAGGTATAGAGGGAACCGCCACCAGCGGAAACCAGCGACGCAGTCACCTCGCTTGCGGCCGCAGAAGTGCCGGCAAAGGCCTGTATTTCGCCAGCGGTGCCGTTAAAAGCAGGATCCGCGGTAATCGAGAAGGTCACCACCGGCGACGCCCCATCGTCCACCACGGCAAGCCGCGTCACCGCATGCAGCACTATATCCTTACCGCTCTCGCCGGCAGCGGCGGCGATAACACCCTCGTTTTCAGCCAGATCATAAATGTAGCCCGGACGGCTCGCCGCGATCTGGTAAGGCCCGCCACCGGCGACGATTGTGTCGAAAGCAAGTGAATAGGCCCCGCTTGCCGGGTCCGCCAGTACCTGCACCTGGTTTCCGCGGCTGTCAAGGACGGCGGTATCGTCGGCGCGCAGGAGCATGACCCTGGTTTCGGGCCCGGCAGGGGTCACCGAACCGGAAATCACCGCCGGACTGGCGATGGCATCCAGCGTTACGACAAGCGGGGCATAGAGGTCATCGGTTGCCACGACAACCGGCAGATACCCCTGCTTCCGTACCGAAAACGCATACGTCGCGCCGGTGGCGGCCAAGGCCGGCAGGGTTGCGGTGCCGCTCGCATTTGCAACCGCCGAACACGATTGATCATGCACCGCGGTGACGACAGCGCCCGTCAATGCGGATGTGCCAGTCTTGACCTGCACGGCAAGTTGCCGCATCGGCATCACCACCTGCGGCCCGGCTATAACCGAGTCGAGTCCGGCCGCAGCCAGCACCGGATCGGCGATTTGCGCCCGAACCTGGAAAGAGGTGACGCCGGCAAGCCCCGGGGTCAGGGTGAGGATATTGACCGCTGTACTGCTCCCGCCGAGCGTACCGAAAACCGGGGCAGAGATGACTTGCCCATCCTCGTTGAGCAACGTCCAGGCAAAAACACCGTCCGCGCCGGTTACCGAATATTCCACGCTGCCGTCGGTATCCGCATGGTTGGCAAACTTCGGGCTGATCCGCATCGGCACCCGAACATGCAGGAACGCCGGGGCGAGATCCGGGTCGTAGCGATCCTCAACCTCCACCGTATACACGCCGGCGCCATGGGCAAACAACTCATCAATCGGCACCGTGAAGGTATTGCCGGTGGCGTAATACCACCAGACGGGGTTCCCCGCGGCATCAAACACAAACCAGTTGAAAACGCCGGAGGTACCCCCCGTTACCCGGAAGACCTCCTCGCCGCCGTCGGCTAGAATGGGGTAGGTGAAAACGTCCCCTTCCCGATAGTTAGCGGCCTTCAGAATATTGAGAACAACGTCCGGATCGGCGGCAAAAACCGGCGCGACCGTATGCGCGGCCGTTACATTGGTAAAGGTATAGCTGTTGCCGACGACCTGCCCCCAGACCGAAACGCCGTCAACAAACAGATCCACCAGGTGATAGCCGGATTTGGGGGTCACGGTGACGGTCTGCGTTGTGCCGAAAGGTACCGAAGCACCCGCGGAAAAGGTCACATCGCCGTTACTGTTGGGAAGTTCCGCAAAAGAAAAGTTGTCCGGCGCAAACTCGGCCTGCACCACATGATCGGCCAGGGCAATCAGCTCAATTTCCGGCAACACGAGGTCTTGGGCAACCCCGTCAACCGTCACCCGCACCAGATGACACCCGGTATCCGCCGCCAATGAAAAAACGACCCTCTCGCCATGCTCGACGCCGATGGAGCCGGCCGGTGAGATGACCCCGCCCGCACTGGCGGTAGCGGTTATCGTATGCCCGCCGCCCGAGCCGAATACGGCAACATCGCCCCCGGACAACGAAGCGACATACAGCCGGTCCGAGACCGGACTCACTGCCACCGCCACCGGGGTGCGCAGAGGATTGGTCGCGTTGGCGATGATCCCGAGATGCGCACCGACGTCGTCATACACCTGCACGATATTATAATAGGTGTCCGTGACATAGATTCGGCCCAGCCTGTCGACCGTCAGGCCCATCGGCTTCGCCAGCATGCCTTGATCTTTCATTTCGCCGGCATTGCTGGCATAGGTCAAATACGTGCCGGAAGGCTTGCCGAAACTCGACTTGTACACTCCGTTCATGTTGAAAATCTGGACCCGGCCACCCTCGCTGAGACCACCACCGGCGGTTATCACCTGCCGGTCGACCACCAGGATCTCCTGGGTGACCTCGTTGACGGCCACCCCCATGGGGGAATGGAAAAGCCCGTTGGTACTCCCGGAGCCGCCAAAGGTAAACCGCAAAGCCCCGGACGGGCTGTAAACCTTCACCTTGTCGGCGGCATTATCGACAACATAGACCGAACCCAAGCCGTCAACAGCGATACAGGCAGGTTTCGCAACCTCGCCGTCCCCTTGCCCGAGGCTGAAGAGAAGATTCAGGTCAGGGCCGAAGACCTTGACGTTGTCAGTCGCATCATTACCGACATAAATCCGACCATTGGCGTCGACCGCAACGCTGATCGGCCTGCCGAGACCGGTAATTTCCCCAAGGGTTGCCCCGGTACTGCTGTAGACGGTAACCGAATTTCTGACCGAATCGGCGACATAGACCTTGTCATCCCGGTCCAGCGCCACGGACGCCGGCGATGCCGTCGAGATGGCACGTAACCACGTATAGGCCGGCATCGTCGCAGCGTGCAGCACACCGCCGTTCGCCCAAACCGAGCAGAAGAAACCGATGACAGCAACAAGGACTAATCCTGTTCTATGCTTCATCTTCCCCGCCTCTTGTTGTCCATGCGGCATGTTGTTGTTCACAACTCACGCACCATCCTTCGCGGAATGACACTTGAAGCAGCCGGTCCCAACCGCGGCCCCCGTGGCGCCTGTTCTGATGGTGTCGCTGTTCCATCTGAGCATGTGCGGATAAGGACTGCCGTGCGCCCGGTGGCAGGACAGGCACATCACCACATCGCCGGCCTTGACAACCGAAAGATCCTCCGGGGCGGCGAGGGGAACGGGCTTGCCCACCGGCACCAACGGATCGTACGCCGTGCCGACAACCGCCGCATACTCCCCTGAACTGGGAATCGCATAATCGGTCGGATGCCTGAGCCACGGATCGGTGCCGCCGCCGTTATCCTCCCACACCCCCGCAAAACCCGGCGAATGAAAGGCCGCATGGCAACCGGCACAAAACTTGCCGACGGATTGCGGCGCTTCAAAATCAGACCCGGTACCCTTGTAGTAAATATTGTGGTCATTGGCGCCGGCGGTATACTCCCAATCGTCATCCTCGACGCCGGCCACCGGCGCGCCGCCCATGCCGCCATGGTTGGCAGGGGCACTTAAAAAACGGTACCAGCCGCTGTCGGCCGTTTCCGGATTACCATCCC
>Ga0224510_10001693_pt1 | contig 14092 bp, 10 predicted proteins | sample SF_May12_sed_USG_FD_170161 | JGI IMG/M metagenome (GOLD analysis project Ga0224510, IMG submission 170161) | Sediment microbial communities from San Francisco Bay, California, United States - SF_May12_sed_USGS_4_1 | ecosystem: Environmental > Aquatic > Marine > Sediment | place: USA: California... | reverse complement strand
AAGAAAAGGAGCTTCCGCTCAAGCTGTTGTTCATGGGCGATTTCACGATGCGGGCGGATGAGACACCGTTGGAGGATCGAAAAAAGATCCGGATCGATAAAAACAACTTTGATGAGGTGTTGAAGAAGCAGGAACTGGAGCTGTCCATGAGTGTTCCCAACCGATTGTCCGGTCGTGAAGGGGAAGATCTGTCCGTGACGATCAAGATCGATGGGATGAGGGCGTTTGGTCCCGATGCCATTGTTCAACAAGTGCCGGAGCTCAAAGCGTTGTTGGAACTGCGGGCTGCGCTCCAATCATTAAAGGGCCCCCTCGGAAATGTGCCGGCATTCAAGAAAAAGATCGAGAGTTTGCTTGGGGATGTAACTACGCGCCAGCGGCTTCTTCAAGAGCTCGGTGCTGAAGAACCACGCTAGTCCTACTAAGGAGGAGGATCGCTCATGGCCGAAAAACCAGAGACCCAATCTGCACAAGCACCGGTGGCAGAGGCGGAAAGCAGCCTTGTCGATGAGATGCTGCAGTCCATTGATATGGGACCACAGGAAGAAGCTTATTCACCGGCGAAACGAGCACTAGGGGAAATCATCAGGGCTCTCCAGACGCCGGAACGGAAGGACCAGAAGGTCAATCAAGCCCTGGTCACCGACATGATCGCCGAACTGGATAGAAAGCTGAGCGCACAAGTCGATGCCATCCTCCACCATGAGACATTCCAGAAATGTGAATCGGCATGGGGAGGGCTGAAGCTGGCAGTGGACCGAACGAATTTTCGAGAAAACATTCAGTTCGAAATTCTGAACGTCACCAAAGAAGAACTGTTGGCGGATTTCATGGATGCGCCGGAAGTACCGAAGTCGGGCCTCTATAAGCAGGTGTACACGGCGGAATTCGGACAATTCGGTGGAAATCCCATCGGGGCCATGATCGGGAACTATGACTTTGGTCCCGGTCCCCAAGACGTCAAATTGCTGCAGTACGTTGCTAGTGTCGCCACAATGGCACATGCACCGTTTATCGCGGCGGCAGGCCCGAAGTTTTTCGGGATGGATAGTTACGTGAGATTACCGAATCTCAAGGACCTGAAAACGCATTTTGAAGGAGCAAACTACATCAAGTGGAACGGATTTCGAGAGTCAGAGGATTCACGAAGCGTGGCACTCTGTATGCCACGAGTACTTCTGCGGTTGCCCTACAGCCAGGAGAACAACCCCGTGAAGACGTTCCACTACGACGAATCCCTGCTCGGGCATCAGACCTATGCCTGGACCAGTTCAGCCTATGCGTTCGCCACCCGCTTGACGGACAGTTTTGCGAAATCACGCTGGTATACGAACATCATCGGCCCATCCAGCGGTGGGACGGTGGACAATCTGCCGGTGCATGTCTTCGAGTCGATGGGAAGCACCGAAACCAAGATTCCCACCGAGATTCTGATTTCAGGCGAACTGGGGAAGAACTTGGACGATTGTGGATTCATCTCGTTGAACATGAGGAAAGGATCAGATAATGCGTGCTTTTTCTCGGCTAATTCTTGCCAGAAGCCAAAAACGTTTGGCCAAAGTGAGGCGGGAAGGCAGGCGGAAACTAATTACAGGCTTGGCACGCAGTTACCCTATCTCTTCATCATGAATCGATTAGCCCACTACCTCAAGGTACTGCAGACGGAGCAGCTCGGAAGTACGAAAAGCCGTGGAGATTTAGAGACCGGACTCAATACTTGGATTTCCCAGTATGTTTCCGCGCAGGAGGTGGTCACACCGGAGGTGCGCGCGCGGCGTCCGCTGAAGCAAGCCCAAATAACGGTCAGCGACGTGGAAGGCAATCCAGGATGGTATCGGGTGGACCTTAAAGTGGTTCCGCATCTGAAATATATGGGGGCGTTCTTCACGCTGTCCCTCGTCGGTAAACTGGATAAGAAAAAATAGAGAAGGAGGACGACGCGATGCCAAGACCAGCCTACATGACGATCGAAGGGGAGAATCAGGGAGAGATTAAAGGGTCGTGCGACCTTGAGGGTCGTGAGGATACGATTTTGGTCCAGGCGGTTGAGCACGACGTTCATATTCCGTCGGACCCTCAAACCGGTCTAGCGAGAGGCACTCGAGTGCACGGGCCGTTGAAAATCGTGATGGAAGTGGACAAGGCGACGCCGCTTCTGTATCAGGCGCTCTGTTCAGGAGAACATCTCAAATCAGTCGAGCTTAAATGGTATCGGATCGCCAAGGATGGAAAGGAAGAACACTACTTCACGACCAAGTTGGAAGACGCGATCATTGTTTCGATACGCTCTTGGATGCCCAACTGTCTTGACAAGGCGTCCGGGCCGTTCAGCTACATGGCGGATGTCAACTTCACCTATCGGAAGGCGATCTGGAGGCATGAGGTGGACACCACGGAGGCCGAGGACGATTGGAAGAAGCCGAGAGAATAGCTGTCGGCTGATCGGAGCGGGACATGGGGCGTGAATATCGGTTGCTGGAACGACTGGGGAATCCGCAGGTCGGACGGTCTGTCACACTCAAGCAGAACCCTCGCCTACTTGCAGACTCGGTCCTTCAGCACCTGCGAAAAATGCTCAACACCAGACAGGAACAGGTATCGATCCATCCCAACTATGGGATGCCGGATCTCACGGGTTTTATGCAGGCCCAGCCGGCGGCAGTCGCGGAACTGCAGGAAGCCATCCTGGGTGCCATTACGCAATTTGAACCACGGTTGCGCGATGTCTCCGTGACCCAGGTCCCTCCCGAACCGGGACAGTCGGTGCTTCGATTTGAGATCGCGGGGATCTTGAGCATGGATCGACAACCCCATGTGGAATTTCACACGGAAATCAGCCCATCGGGAATGGTCCGGGTCGAAGGATGAGGGGCTGATGCATCGAGGAACGACCGGGAGACGGGAGCACGCAGCGTGACGTTCAATCAGTATTACAAAGACGAGCTGAATTTCTTGCGCCAGCTCGGGGAAGAGTTTGCGGAGAGCCATCCGGATGATGCGCACTTCTTACGGGATAAGGGAAGCGACCCGGACGTCGAGCGATTGCTCGAAGGGGTGGCGTTTCTCACTGGCCGCATCAGACAGAAGCTCGACGACGAGTTTCCGGAGTTGATTCATGGAGTCATGAATCTCCTGTGGCCCCACTACCTCCGACCGATTCCGGCCGTGAGTCTTTTGGAATTCATCCCGATCCCAGGAGTCGTCACGGGGGCCAAGCACATCCCTGCCCGGCAGACGGTCGTCGAGTCGCGCGAGATTGAGGGCACTCGCTGTCGGTTTCAAACTACGGCCGATGTGCATCTGCATCCGCTCCAGCTGGTCCAGGCGGTGCTCGAGGGGGCCGGCAGCACGGCGGCAGTCCTTCGACTCCGCTTTACCCTGTTGCCCGGCGTGACGATGGGGCAGACACAGATCACGCGATTGCGGCTCCATTTCATCGGTGAACCGGCCTATAGTCTCTATGCCTGTCTCTGTCGACATTTGGGCAGGATCTCAGCACGGGTCGGTGGGCAAGGGCATCCCATGGAGGAGGTGGCCCTACCGGGCTGTCGGATTGAACCGGTCGGGTTTGCACGAGACGAGGCGCTGTTTCCCTACCCCAAGACCTCGTTCGACGGGTATCGATTGCTGCAGGAATATTTTGCCTTCCCGCAAAAGTTTTTGGCGATTGACCTATCGGATCTTGGTCCCTTGACCGGGCGAGGGGCCGCAACCGAATTTGAGATCGCCATCAGATTCACCACGCCCCCACCAGGCACCTTGGAAGTCACGAAAGACCATGTCCGGCTGTTCTGCACTCCGATCGTGAATCTTTTTGCGTTGGATTCACATCCGATCGAAGTCAGCCATGAACGGAGTGAGTATTTACTTCGGCCGTCCGGCACGCCACCCGAGCATTACGAGCTCTTTTCAGTGGATCGTGCGGTGGGACACATACGAGGAACCGGGAAAGAGTTACAGTATGACTCCTTCTATTCGTTTCGTCAGAGCGATCAGACCCGGGCATCAGCGATCTATTACCAGACTCATCTCAAACAGTCGACGCTCGATGACAGAGGGTGTGAAACCACTGTGTCGTTCGTCGATCGAGGCGAAAATCCGATTCGCGGGATAGAGGTCCCGACGGACATTGTGACGTTCGATCTCACCTGCACCAATCGTGAGTTGCCGAGCAAACTCCTGGTGGGAGATATTCGCGTGCCGACCGATACCTCCCCGGGATATGTCGAGTTTCGGGATGTGGTTCGAGCGTCTCCGCACGGTCGCGTGCCGCTGGGCGGTGATCTGCACTGGCGGTTGCTCGCGCACCTGTCGTTGAATTACGTCTCCATCACGCGTGTAGAGACGCTGCGAGAACTGCTGACTCTCTATAATTTTTCCGCGCGGCAGGACAACCAGGCCAAGCAGACCCACAATAAGTTGCTGGAGGCGATTGTGGGTATCGAACACCGAGGGAAGGATTATCTCTTTCGTGGGGCGCCCGTGCGTGGGACCGAAATCACCCTCTCGCTGAAGGAGAGTCACTTTCCAGGCGAAGGCCACATCTTTCTTTTGGGCGGACTGCTGAGTGAGTTTTTTGCGCTCTATGCCTCCTTGAATTCCTTTACCGAACTTCACATTACGCTCGTCGAACGAGGAGAACGTTTGTCATGGCCGGTCCGGATCGGGCACCAGGTTCTCGTCTGATCACGACGTTGTTGGCACGCGCGCCGCACGCATCCTTCTACCAGCTCGTCTTCCTCCTGGAGCAGCTGTATCAGCCCAAGACGGCTGTTGGAACGGCAGGGTCCGCTGCCGGCGAGGTGCTACGGTTTCGACCGGACCTATCGTTCGCATTTCCCGTCTCCGATGTCGCCGCCATGGAATGCACACGAACCGTGCCGCCTCAGTTTCGGCTGACGACGACGTTTCTTGGGCTCTATGGAACCACCTCACCGCTCCCGCCGTTTTATACGGAAGATCTGATCGCGCGGGATGACAGGGACGATCCGGTTCGCGCGTTCCTTGACATCTTTCACCATCGGTTATTGTCGCTCCTCTATCGCGCCTGGGTGAAGTACCGATATCCCGTGCAGTTTAGGGTCTCCGGTGACGATCAGTATTCTAAACGGCTGTTCGCCTTTCTGGGCCTTGGAACTGAGGCGTTCACGAGTTCCACGGAACTGCCGAGCAGTCGCCTCTTGCGCTATGCAGGACTGTTGAATCAGCGCCCACGGTCAGCCGCTGCGCTGGAAGGATTGCTCAGCGATGCCTTCGGCGATCTCAGAGTGAGGATCGAACAGTGCACCGGTCAGTGGGTGCCGATCCCCCCCCAACAGCAGGCGGTGCTTGGTCGTCCTCACTGCATCTTGGAGAAACAGGGCAAACCTGGTGATGCGTTCCTGGGGCAGCAGTGTGCGCTCGGTGAACAGATTTTCGGTCGTCAGTCCAGCTTCCTGATCACACTCGGTCCGATGAGTCACGACAGCTTTCTCAAGCTGAGCCCAGAAGGTGACAGGATCCGCCTACTCTCGGCATTGGTCGAGATGTTTACCCAAGATCGATTCGACGTGGATATCGAGTTGATACTCGATGGGGCCGAAGTTCCCGTCTTGCGATTGACCTCTCAAGACGAAGAGACCTCCTGTCGCTTGGGACACAATACATGGCTTCCGGCGTGGCCGGACGAGACGCGCTCACGCCGTGTGGGTTTTCGCCTCAGGCCAAGCGACCTGTCCGTTCCGTCGTACGGATCAGCGATGAAGGAAGGGGAGTATTATGCACACAGTCGATAGACGAGCATTGATCCGTCGGCTCAACACGTACTGTGGTCGATCGCTTGAATCGGCAGCAGGTCTCTGTCTGTCTCGCACTCATTACGAGGTGACGGTCGAGCATGTCTTGCTCAAATTGCTCGATGATCCTCAGGCAGATGTCCATACGATTCTGACCCATTTCGGAGTGGAGCCGGCCCGTCTCAACAAAGCCTTACAGCGTAGCTTGGAAGAGTTCAGGTCCGGGAATACCGCCAAGCCCGTCTTCTCGCCTTTGCTCATCGAATGGATCCAAGAGAGCTGGCTGGTCGGCTCAATCGACTTAAATCTGTCCGAGATTCGGTCGGGTGCCCTCCTACTCACGATGGTGAGGAATCTCGGCCGTTTTGCGGATGGGTTTGGAGAAGAGATCTTGTCATCCGTCAGAGCCGAAGATCTGACACGCACGTTCTTCGACGTGACCGCTGCGTCTGTCGAGGGAGCCGCCGCCAAGGTTTCCGCGCCAGGAGCTGCCGGTCGGGGAGCAGAAACCGCGCTGGGTCGATTTACCATTGATTTTACCGCTCGAGCGCGTGCCAATGAGATCGATCCGGTGTTTGGACGGGATCGCGAGATACGGCAGATGATCGACATTCTAGCCCGCCGTCGGAAAAACAACCCCTGCGTCGTCGGCGAGGCGGGTGTGGGGAAGACGGCAGTCGTAGAAGGGTTAGCCCTTCGAATCGTGCAGGGAGACGTCCCGGATCTGCTTCGCAATATGGACTTGCTCGCCTTAGATCTTGCCCTCCTTCAGGCTGGGGCCGGTGTGCGAGGTGAGTTCGAACAGCGTCTCAAATCGGTCATCGATGAGGTCAAGGCCTCCACCAAACCAATCATGCTGTTTATCGACGAAGCCCACATGTTGGTAGGGGCCGGAGGCTCCGCGGGCATGGGTGACGCCGCCAATCTGCTGAAACCGGCGCTCGCACGGGGAGAGTTGCGCACGATTGCAGCCACGACCTGGTCCGAGTATCAACGGTACATCGATAAGGATCCTGCGCTGGCGAGACGGTTTCAGCTGGTCAAGCTCGACGAGCCGTCGGAAGCCGACGCGATCCTGGTGCTGCGAGGTTTGCGCGGCAAATATGAGGAGGCCCATCGTGTTCAGGTGCTGGACGAAAGCCTGGTGGCTGCCGCGCGCATGTCCAGTCGGTACATCTCAGGCCGTCAGCTTCCGGATAAGGCGGTGGATCTCTTGGATACCTCGGCCGCTCGCATCAAGATTGGGCTCACGAGCAAACCGGCGCGTCTGGAAGATATCGAACGGACGATTCAAGCCCTCGAACGGGAACGGGACGCCTATCAACGGGATCTCCTCAGCGGCGTGGTCGTTGAACCGGAACGAATCGGCACGCTCGACACCACGATTCTTCAGCACAAGCAGACATTGGACGAGTTGGAGACACGCTGGAAACAGGAAAAAGCCATGGCTGATTCCCTCCTCGCCCTGCGGGCCAAGATGCAGGAGAACGGGGGACGGGAGGCCCCTCACCATCGGGCCGAGTGGGATAAGGTCAGAGCAGACCTACAGAAGATTCAGGGCCAGGATCCGCTTGTTCGCACTGAAGTGGATGCCGATGTCGTGGCTGAGGTGGTCTCCGACTGGACCGGTATTCCTGTTGGGCGGATGGTTAGGGACGAAGCTCGAACCATCTTGCAACTGGATGATCGACTTAAAAAGCGGATCAAGGGCCAGGACCACGCGATTGAAGCGATTGCGAGGGGAGTGCGGGCCTCGAAGGCCGGCATCGGGAATCCATCGACTCCGATCGGTGTCTTTCTTTTCGTGGGGCCGAGCGGCGTCGGAAAGACGGAGATGGGGTTGGCAGTTGCCGACACGCTCTTTGGGGGCGAACGGTTCATCGTAACCGTGAACATGTCAGAACTCCAAGAAAAACACACGGTCTCTCGGCTGATTGGCTCGCCTCCCGGTTATGTCGGGTATGGTGAAGGCGGGATGTTGACGGAAGCCGTCCGGCAACGGCCCTACTCCGTCGTGCTCTTGGATGAGGTCGAAAAGGCTGATCCGGAGGTGATGAACCTCTTCTATCAGGTTTTCGACAAAGGGATGTTAGCGGACGGGGAAGGGCGAGTGATCGACTTCAAGAACACGGTGATTTTTATGACGAGCAATCTAGGCTCGAAGGTGATCCTCCAGCTCTGCCGGGGCGAAAAGAAACCGAGTGTGGAGGAGATTACCGCGGCTATCCGGCCGCTCCTGAGTCGCCATTTCAAGCCGGCGCTCTTAGCGCGCATGACGATCGTGCCGTTCCTGCCGATCGATGTCGAGGCAATGACGATGATTGTGGAATTGAAACTGAACCGATTGGCGCAACGACTTCTGGAAAGTCATCGGATCACCTTTGCGTATGAATCCGCAGTCGTCGAACAGATTGTACGTCGCTGTCGTGAAGTGGAAACCGGTGCGCGGAATATCGACCACATCGTCCAGGGATCGCTGCTCCCACGGATTTCAACGGAGATCCTCTCGCGGATGGGAGAGGGGCGTCTGCCGGAGCGAATGAGTCTCACGCTCGACGCAGACGAGGATTTCCATCTTATATGTGCCGAGCGCCCGCTCGTGGCGCCGGCGCAGGGGTAATTGCCATGCCCATCGTCGAGACAGATGCAAAACCCTCTCACGTCTTCAAGGTGGGGTCCTACTCCGCTGAGAAACTGAAAGTCATTCGATTCACGGGCCGTGAGCGGCTGTCTGACCTCTTTCACTTCAGTCTGGAGTTAGCCTCGACCGACCAGAAGATTGACTTCGACCAAATTGTGGGCCAGCCGGCTCTTCTCACAGCCAAGGGCAGTCAGGGGACTCGCCAGGTGCATGGCTTAGTCAGTCTCTTCGAGCAAACGGGGAAAAAGGGTAAATGGACCTTCTATCGGGCGGAGGTCGTCCCGGCGATCTGGAAACTCGGGCTCCGTTCCAGCTGTCGGATTTTTCAAGAACAGACGATTCCCGGCATCATCAAGAAAGTCATGCTAGATGCGGACATTCCGGCCAATCAGTTTCGGATGTCGCTGGACATGAGCCGGTACAAAGCGAGGATCTACTGTGTCCAATATGCCGAGACGGACCTCAACTTCATCAGTCGGCTCATGGAGCAGTACGGAATCTGGTACTTCTTCGAGCACAGCGAGACCAAGCATGTCCTGGTGCTTGCTGACGCGCCATCCGTCTATGCGATGCCGTCCGGCACCGCGTCCATCCGTTATCGCGCACCGACCGTCGCCGGGGCTTCCGCCGAGGAGCATATCTCAGACTTTCGTTACCACAGCCAGATCCGATGTGATGCCGTGAAGCTGAAGGACTTTGACTTTGAAAAGCCCACGCTGAAAGTCATGGGAGACGCCAAGGCGCAGACAGACGGGAAATTGGAAGTGTATCACTATCTGGGTGAGTGTTGGGAAGCCAGCGAGCGGGCCGCCTTGGCCAAAGTCCGGCTGGAGGAGACGCAGACGCTCAGACAGATGGGGGCCGGCCGAAGCGATTGTGGCCGACTCATTCCGGGTGTTCGATTTACCTTGGACCAATATGACCGATCCGACCTCAATCGCGAGTATGTGGCCATCCAAGTGGTCCATCAGGGGAATCAGCGACAGATCCTGGGGGCGGAGACGGCAGGACAGGTCGCAGATGGGCCGCCCTATGAGAACGAATTCCAGTGCATACCCTCCGATGTGCCGTTCCGCCCGGCCTGTCGGGCACGGAGGCCGAGAATCGAAGGATCGCAAACCGCGATCGTCGTTGGTCCGCCGGGCGAAGAAATTCACACAGACAACTATGGACGGGTGAAGGTCCAGTTTCACTGGGATCGTGAAGGCGCCGAGGACGACAAGAGTTCTTGTTGGATCCGCGTGTCACAGACCCATGCCGGCAAAGGGTTCGGAGCTGTCGATATTCCACGGATCGGAGAAGAGGTCATTGTCAGCTTCTTGGATGGAGACCCTGATCGTCCCATCATCATCGGGCGGGTTTACAACGGCCACAACATGCCGCCGAATGGGCTGCCTGCGTCGGGAATGGTCAGCGGGCTCAAGTCGAATACCAGTCCCGGAGGCGGCGGCAACAATTCGATCATGCTGGACGATAGCAAAGGCAAGGAAGGCCTGACGATCCATGCTCAATATGACATGAATACGACCGTCCAGCACGATGCGAATGTCACGATCAATACGGGCAACAGCAGCTTCACGGTCAAGGCGGGAACCCATACAGCCACGGTGAAGGGAGCCGTGAAGGAGACCTTTCAGGCGACACAGGAGACGACCGTGACGGGAGCCGTCAAGGAAACTTTTCAGGCTGGGTATGACAACAGCACGAAGAACGCCATTTCCATCACATCGGAGACTTCCAGCATCTATATCCATGGGGCCACCAGCATTCAGCTGCATGTCGGGGCGAGTAAATTGTGGATGGCGAGCGACGGCAACATTTCCTTGGAAGGGGTGAACGTCACCATCAAGGGAACGAGTTCCGTCACAGTGAAGGGTGGGGTGGTTCATTCGGAGGCTGATTCTGAAAACCAGATCAAAGGCGCGATCGTGATTTCAGATGGATCTGCCACCAACACCGTCCGAGGTGGCATGGTGATGTTGAATCCATGAGTCAGCACGCGGGCGTAGCAAGTCAACCAGGTATGGCCAGTGTATTTGAAATCGTTCCGGGGAAGAACGACCAGCATGAACCGATCTTCGCCGTGGTCGTGAAACGCACCTATTCCATTCACTCGGACGGCACGCTTCACCGAAGCGAGGCCGACCAGCCGTTGCGAAAGATCGATCGGTACTACGAAGATGGAGATCCCATGTGGGCTACGGTGCAGTACGAATCGGAGCTCGCTCCCTATAAACCGAAGATCGATGTGGTGGTCATTGGAAAGGCCTATGCACCTGGAGACCAGCCGACATCCCAGATGACGGTCACAATCCAGGTTGGCGTGAAGGAGAAGACCATTGTCGTGTTCGGCGATCGCGAATGCGAGTTTCACGAGAATCATCCACCGCGGTTTACCGACCCCAAACCGTTCACAGACATGGAACTGCGCTACGAACGAGCATACGGTGGCAAGGATGAGAAGAGCGTTCCCGACATCCCCTTCTATTACCCTCGCAACGACATGGGAACGGGGGTCGTGGTGAAAAATATCAAGGAAGTGGTGCAGGGACTTCCCTTGCCGAACTTAGAAGATCCGGGAGACCTGCTGACGCCTGAGCGGCTGATTCTCGAGGAACCGGAGCGCTGGCCGCAGATGCCCGTCCCGCAAGGCTGCGGGTGGTTTCAGCGGACCTGGTACCCTCGCTGCTGCTATGCCGGTACCTATCCAGCCTATCTCGATGTTGAGACAATCACCCAGGAAGAACGCCTGGGCCTGCTGCCGGCACACCACATGGCGTTGGCCAAACAGTGGAAGTTGCCAAGCTTCAGCGCGCGCTTCCATAACGGCGCGTCGGTCGGCCTACTGTTTGAGGAGATTGCCCCTGAAGAACTGATACGACTTGAAGGATTTTCTCCCACAGGCCCCATCCAGTTTCGCCTTCCCGGAGAGACACCTACGATTGTGCTGGATATCGGGAAAGGGGAGCAGGCTTTGGTTGCCAAGCTGGATACGGTACAGGTGCGTCCTGATGAGGGGGAAGTCGACCTCCTCTGGAGAGGTGTCCTGGTCTATGAAGGCTATAGCTGGTTGCCAAAGATGAAACGGCTACACGCGGAAGTCCATTGATCATGACCGCCACTGTTACAGGAACACGGGCTCTAAGGCCCAAGCAGGAGACAGACCAAATCATCGTCCTTCCAGGTCAAACACCGGAAGGTCAGCATATTCTGGGTGTGCTACTTAAGCGCACCTACGCTATCGTGCCCGACTCACCCTGTCCACGAGCCAAAGAGGATCAGCCGATCATTCCGGGCGATGTCTTCTGGGAAGACCCCATGAACTCATCCATCCGATACGAGAGCGACTTTCTGCCCTTCAAGCTCGCGACCGATGTCGTCGTCAATGGAAAGGCCTATGCGCCAGGGGGAGTGCCCATCACCTCCTGTCTGGTATCGGTTCAAGTGGAGGGGCAGCGGAAGGCCATACAGGTCATTGGAGATCGTGTCGCTCGGTTTGTGAAGGATGGTCCGCCTCGGTTTACCGATCCTGTGCCGTTTGCCACGATGGAACTGCGCTATGAGCGGGCCTACGGCGGGATCGATATCTTTTCAGACAAACGGGTGCCCTATCCCTATCCACGAAACCCGCTCGGTCGTGGATTTGCCGTCGCCAATTCCGAGAAGACCGTTGAAAACCTCGCGCTCCCGAATCTGGAAGATCCGAACGATCTGCTCACACCGGAGCGTTTGTGCCTGGGTGAGTATTCGGCTTGGGAGCATCAGCCGATGCCGGCCAGCCTTGGCTGGTTTCCCAAGACCTGGCTCCCACGCGCAAAGCTGGCCGGCATCATGCCCGCAGACCGTGCCTTAGAACAGCAGTTGCGGCAAGCCTACGCGCAGTTTGTGCCGTCGGCCTATCGGAACCTCTATCTCAATAATGGCTTGCCGGACATGGATTTTCGCTTCTTTAATGGCGCGTCGCCTGGCCTCGTCTTTCCCTATCTCCAGGGAGGCGAGCAGATCACGACGGAACATCTTTCCATCGAAGGAAGGCTCCAGTTCCAACTTCCATACGATAAACCAGCGCTGGGGTTGGACATCGACGCAGGCAGACAAGAGCCAGACGTGCTGCTGCACACGGTGATGATTCGTATGGAAGATCGGCAACTCGATCTGGTGTGGCGTGGAGCCGTGCCCTATCCGGGACCGGATTGGTTCCCGCAGATGCGCAAGATGGAGGTGTTTGTCAGCGAGTAGGGGAGGAGAACGGGAAGTCGTATGATTGGTGACATTCGAATTCTGACGAACAGGACCGAAAGGAGAGGTCTATGCCTCTGTTCCCAGCTGTAAAAATGGGCGACAGCTTGATCGGCGTGGATTTCCATACCTGTCTTGTTCCGCCGTCGCCGGTTCCGGTTCCCATGATTCCGCATCCCTATATTGGGGCAATCTTTTTATGGAACACGCCCGGCTTTGCCAAAATCAATACACTCATTAACGGCATGCCGGCCTGTACCGCCGGCTCGATGGGATACTCGGTTCACATCCCCATGGTGATCCCGGCCCCGCCGTCTATGTTGAATCTGGGCTACTGGCGCCGACATCTCCTCAATGTACCCAAAGCGCTGATGTTGGTGGCACTGACCATGTTGGCGAATCTGGCGATTGCCGGCATTGCCTCAAAATTCGTGAAGCCTGATTCGGCGACGGGACGATTCGTCAAGGACGTGACAGGCATCGACACGTCGAGTTGGTCTGGCGTGTGGGATTCAGTGAAAGGCAGTTTTCAGGCCTACACGCAGTGGTCGACCTGGATCAAACTGCTGATCCCACCGATGCCCTACCCCGGCGGCCAAGGATCTTCGGCCATCGGCAGTCCGAATGTCACGGTCAATGGAGGGGCATTGGGGTTCAGCGCGCCCCTTATGGCGGCCTCCTGCTCAGACCTTCCTTTTGTACCGAACGGCGCAACGCTTGGGTTTACCAACGTGATGGTGAATGTAAGTATAGAAGCCATGGTGAGGGCGCTGGCGGTGAATGCGGCGCAGGGGGCGGTGAGTGCTGCGGTGAATCGTGCCGCAGGAAAAGCATATTGTGGTTGTAAGAAACTAGCGTAAATCTTAGCACCTTCTCGTCCCCTCCTCCAGCACAGCTTGATGTAGAGGAGTACCCGGTGCCTGTTGATATTGCATCAGGAAAAGTAGAGCTCGATTTTCAGGATGTGTCTGTTCCTGGGAAAGTCGATCTTACGTGGGAGCGGAATTACAGTTCTGGTCTTCTCATCCGTCCGCCAACGGCGATTGGAAATGGGTGGACCTCTCGCTACTTTGCAACACTCACCCAAAAAACAGAAGGTTTTGAATTTGTCACGCCACAAGGAACCGCGGAGGTTTTCGTAGATCCAGAAGGTTTGGTAGAGCGTGGCGGACGCATTATCAACTTTGGGTCGTTCCTGGAACTCTTCAAACAAGCCAACCAGTTTATTGTCCAAAGTTGGGACGCTGAGTCAGGAAACATTTGGCGATACTGTTTTACTGCCGGTACTATCGGACAGGTTCTTTTCCTTGGAAGCATTGAAGATGTCACCGGAAAAGGAATTGATCTAGTTTGGAACAACCAGGGTCGACTAATCAGTATTAACCAGCAGATCGAGAAGCGCAGTCTGATTCTAGCTTACAGCTCGTTAGGATTTATT
>Ga0224510_10001692_pt1 | contig 14097 bp, 13 predicted proteins | sample SF_May12_sed_USG_FD_170161 | JGI IMG/M metagenome (GOLD analysis project Ga0224510, IMG submission 170161) | Sediment microbial communities from San Francisco Bay, California, United States - SF_May12_sed_USGS_4_1 | ecosystem: Environmental > Aquatic > Marine > Sediment | place: USA: California... | reverse complement strand
GGCCCTGCAGTTTGAGTATATCGGCCCCATCCCCGGCCATCAGGTCGAGGCCCTGATCGAAACCTTGCGGAACGTGCGCGATTTCAGCAAGGGGCCGGTCCTGGTGCATGTCCTGACCACCAAGGGTAAGGGCTATGCGCCGGCCGAGCGCAATCCCGGAGATTATCATGGGGTCGGGCCCTTTAATATCGAAACCGGCAAGCCTCTGCCGACCCCGCCCGCGCCGCCGAGTTATACCAAGGTTTTTGGCGACACCCTGATCAAGATCGCCACCGAGGACCCACGGGTCGCGGCCATCACCGCCGCCATGCCTGCCGGCACCGGCCTGATCGGCTTCAGCAAAAAATTCCCGGAACGGTTCTTTGACGTCGGCATCGCCGAACAGCATGCGGTGACCTTTGCCGCAGGACTCGCCACCGAGGGCATCCTGCCGGTGGTGGCGGTGTATTCAACCTTTATGCAGCGTGCCCTTGACCAGATCATTCATGATGTCTGCCTGCCCAATCTGCCGGTGGTCTTCGCCCTTGATCGTGGCGGCGTGGTCGGCGATGACGGGCCGACCCATCACGGGGTCTTTGATCTCTCCTTCCTCCGTTTCATCCCCAACCTGACGGTAATGGCGCCCAAGGACGAGAATGAGTTGCAGCACATGCTGTATACCGCCATCCTCCATCCCGGGCCGGTGGCGGTACGCTATCCGCGCGGCTGCGGCACCGGGGTGCAGATGGACGACGAGCTTGCCCGGTTGCCCTTCGGGATGGGCGAGCTGCTGCGGGAGGGCGATGATATGCTGTTGCTGCCGGTGGGTAACCGGGTTGCCGCGGCGATGGAGGCGGCCGAAGGCTTGACGAGGCTGGGGGTGGAGGCGGCGGTGATCAACCCGCGTTTTGTCAACCCGCTGGATGGGGATTTGATCTGTGAATGGGCGGCCAAGACCGGCAAGGTGGTGACCGTCGAGGATAACGTCCGCAAGGGCGGATTCGGCAGTTCGGTGGTGGAGTTGCTCTCCCGGCGCGGGTTGGACGACGTGCGGGTGAGGATTCTCGGCTATCCGGACCGTTTCATGGAGCATGCTTCCCAGGAGCGGCTCTATCAGCTCGGCAAGATCGATGCCGCCGCCATCACCAAGACTGCGCTGGAATTGGCCAACGGCGTGTCGTCAGATTGACGAGAGGCCGCTCGCTTCTGCCGTCAGGTGGTCGAGGCCCCGCTCCTGTTTTTCGGCTTGGCTGAAGACGCTGTTGAGTTTGGCTTCGGCATCGGGAGGCAGGTTGAGAAAACGCATGGAGATGCGTATCGTCTTCGGCGTGTAGTCCGAATTCCTTTTCTGCACGAAAAAGCTGCTTATCACCGAAAAAAGATTGGCGACGGCAACCGGCTCGCCGTTGTCCCCCGACGGGAAGGTGACCGATGCCAATAGCGGCACGGTCCAATCCAACTCCTCTGTCAGTGGTATCTCGCAGAGCATCCCCCCCATGCTGATATTGATGATGGTCGCATCGAGACTGGCCACCCCCTGGGCGAGGTTGGCGACGCTGTCCGGCACGTTGTAGCGGCGGGTATGCCGTAAAAGGGCAGGGTTGCAGGCCCGATTGATAAGATCGGTCAGTGCTTCCGGCGAGCAGGGGGTGATCAGCCGGTGGCCGACGCCTGCCTGGCGGGCCTTGTCAAAGCGGTTGTCGTCGGGGCTGGAGGTAAAGACGATAAAGTTGAGGCGGTGGTTGTCCGGGTCGGATTTGGTTTGTTTGATGAACTTAAACCATTGCTCGTTGCTCGACTCCCAAGAGAAGAGGACGATGTGCTGAGGATCGTTGGCGAGCAGCGCGGTTGCCGAGATGCTGGTCTCCGCCTCGCTTACCTCGGCATCGTTGATGTTGGCGAGGATCATGGTGCGCAGGATTCTGCGTATGCTTGCCGATTGATCGACAATCAGGATTTTTCTCGGCATTGCTCTACCTCAAGTGGCGTTCTTTCCCGGAGGATTGGCGGTTTGCGGATACTTGTGCTTACGCTCCCATGTCATGAGTTACCAGTACTGAATATAGCAGCCTTTGCAGTGAAGGTAAGAGAAAAAAATGGAACTGCGGCAGGTGACGCCTGCAATACCCGTACGGGACGAGGCGGAGAGGTGGTCAAGCAGGCCTGGTCCGCTCCCGCCAGGGCGCGAATTTTACCAGCATGGCCATGCCCGGCAGGGCGATCAGGGTGCAGAGGACGAAAAACCCGAACCAGCCCATCCGTTCGGCGAGAAATCCGGTTGAAGAGGAAATCAGAACCCTGGGGATGCCCATCAGGCTTGAGAGCAGGGCATACTGGGTGGCGGTGAATTTCTTGTTGGTGATCGAGGCCATGAAGGCGACAAAGGCGGCGGTGCCCATGCCGGCGCTCAGGTTTTCAAAGCAGATCACACCGGTGAGGAGCCCCATGTGATAACCGGCCTTGGCGAGAATCGCGAAGCCGGCGGTGGAGAACATCTGCAGGCCCCCGAAGAGCCACAGCGAGCGGTTGATGCCGGTGCGGAGGATGATCGCCCCGCCCAGAAAGGAGCCGATCAGGGTGGCCCAGAAGCCGACGAGTTTCACCACCGCGCCGATCTCGGTCTTGGAAAAGCCCATGTCCAGGTAGAAGGGGGTGGAGAGGGCCACCGCCATGTTGTCGCCGACCTTGTAAAGGATGATGAAGGTGAGCATCCAGATGGCGCCGCTGCGGCTGAAGAAGTCCACAAAGGGGTCGATCACCGATTCACGGAAGTTGACCGGGGCGGCTTCGTGCACCGGCGGCTCCCTGACGATGAGGGTGACCACGATTCCCGGCAGCAGGCAGCAGGCCATGATCAGGAAGACTTGGTGCCAGGCCAGATAATCGGCCAGAATCAGGCCGCCGCCGCTGACGATCAACATGCCCACCCGGTAGCCGTAGATGTAGTAGGAGGAGCCGAGGCCCAGTTCGGCGTCGGTGAGGTCTTCCCGCCGGTATGCATCGATGACGATGTCCTGGGAGGCCGAGAAAAAGGTGATCAGGAAGCCGGCTAGCACGAAAACCGTCACCTGCCCACCGCCGAGGTCGGGGCGGGTCATGCCCATGGCGACGATGGCACAGAACAGGGCGAGTTGGATGGTCAACAGCCATCCCCGGCGGCGACCGAGAAAGGGCAGGGAAAAGCGGTCGAAGATCGGCGCCCAGACGAATTTAAGGGTATAGGGGAGCCCGACCAGCGCCATCAGCCCGATATTTTTGAGGCTCACCCCAGCCTCCTTGGCCCATGCCTGCATCAGGGTGATGGTGATCAGCAAGGGCAGGCCGGAGGCCATGCCCATGGCGAAGGTGACCAAGAACCGTCTGTTCAGGATGCGGCCCAGCAGTGATGTTTGGGTATCTGAATGTTGCATAGGGCCGAACTTATCCTTTTTTCTGAAACTCGCCAACTGTTTAATTTTGTTTAAACATTTATGGGTGTGGGATCGTCTGGGCATTCCATATGGCTGGCCCGGCGGCAGCGGCGCAATATTGACAAACAGTGCCTGCTCGACTATCCTGCATCCCTTTATAAAACCTCTCGGAGAGCGAACCGTGGAACAGTTGATCATGAAGAGCCTCGAAGGCTCCATTGCCGCCAAGAAGGCCTTTGCCGACGAGCAGTTGGAGGAGATTTTGCTGTTGGTGCAGTGGACGGTGGAAGCCCTCAGCAGCGGCAACAAGCTGTTGATCTTCGGCAATGGCGGCAGCGCCGCCGATGCCCAGCACATGGCGGCCGAGTTCGTAAACCGCTTTCTCATCGACCGGCCGCCTCTGGCTGCCATCGCCCTGACCACCGACAGCTCGGTGCTGACCAGCATCGGCAACGATTTCTCCTACGACGATGTCTTCTCCAAGCAGATCCGTGCCCTCGGCAAGCCAGGCGATCTCGCCCTTGGCATCTCCACCAGCGGCAACTCACCCAACGTGATCAACGGCATCGTCGCGGCAAGGGAGATGGGGATGCGCACCGCGGTTCTTACCGGCGGCTCGGGCGGCAAGCTGAAGGCGATCGCCGAACTGACCCTCAATGTCCCCACCAGCCACACCCCGCATATCCAGGAAACCCATCTCTGGGTCGAGCATATGGTCTGTCAGTTGACCGATGAACTGCTCTATGGGGAACTGGCCAAGACCGAGAGCGGTGGCCGGGCATGAACCGACGGCAACCCCTCGATTTCAGCGGGCTCAAGACCTATTCCCTGCACGATCGCTTCAGCAAGGTGACGGTGGAGAATTTCGCCAAGCCGGTGAGCGCGGGGGTTACGGTGGCTGGGCTTCTCGCCTCGTTGCCCGATCAGCTGATGGGGATCGATTTCCCGGAGCTGGTCGAGCGGCTGGCCGCCTGTCATCGGCATAACCGCCCGATCATGATCGGGATGGGCGCGCATGTGATCAAGGTCGGGCTGAATCCCATCCTCATCGATCTCATGGAGCGCGGCATCGTCACCAGCATCGCCCTGAACGGCGCCGGCATCGTTCACGACACCGAGGTGGCGATGGTGGGCCGGACCTCAGAGGAGGTCGGCAACGTGCTCGGCTCCGGCGCCTTCGGCGCGGCCAAGGAAACCGGCGAGGTGGTGAATGCGGCGATCAACCTCGGCGCGGAAAAAGGGCTCGGCATGGGCGAGGCGTTGGGCGATTACCTGCTGGCCAACGGCTACCCCCACAACGACGTCAGTTTGCTGGCCTCGGCGCGCCGGCTCAACGTTCCGGTCACCGTGCATGTGGCGGTGGGCACCGATATCGTCCACATCCACCCCTCTGCCGACGGTGCGGCCATCGGCCGGACCAGTCATCAGGATTTCAAGCTTTTTTGCGGGCTGGTGGCCGACCTTGAAGGCGGCGCCTATTTGAATATCGGTTCGGCGGTGTTGTTGCCCGAGGTGTTCCTGAAGGCCTTGACCGTGGCCAGGAATCTGGGGCACACGGTGAACAACTTCACCACCGCCAATTTTGATTTCATCCGTCATTACCGGCCGATGACCAACGTGGTCAACCGGCCCACCGCCGGTGGCGGCAAGGGGTACAACATCACCGGCCACCATGAGTTGATGGTGCCGTTGCTGGCCGCCGCCCTGCTGGATCGTCTGGCGCGCTGAGGTGAGTCCGTAACCGCGTCTTACCGCTGGGAGGGCGTTTGTCATGCCTCTGTTTGATTTTATCTGTCATGCCTGCGGCAAGGAGTTTGAAATCCTGTTGCTGGGAAAGGACCGGCCCGTCTGCCCCCATTGCCAGAGCAAGGATCTTGAGAAAAAGATGTCCGCCTTTGCCCGTCCCCGCAGTGGTGACGGCGCAGATTCAGCGGGCGGCGGCTCCCGATGCGGCGGGTGTTCCGGCGGCAGTTGCGCCACCTGTCATTGATGTGACGCAGTCCACTACACGCGGGGAAACGGAAGTTTTCCCATTGTTTTTGTAATCGATCAACCTGCCGGGACGGCACGGAGAAGAGTGATAATGAACCAAGATAACAGTCAGCAAGCAGTGGTGCGGCCCGGCAAGGTCTATCTGATCGGCGCCGGCCCCGGCGACCCGACCCTGATCACGGTGAAGGGGCTGGAGCTTCTGAAGCGGGCCGAGGTGGTGGTGTACGATTATCTGGCCTCGCCCAAGCTGCTCAAATTCGCCCCCAAGGAGGCCGAGTTCGTCTATGTGGGCAAGAAGGGCGGCGTCCATCATGCCCATACCCAGGAAGAGATCAACCAGATGCTGGTGGATCATGCCCGGGCCGGGCGGACGGTGGTGCGGCTCAAGGGCGGCGACCCCTTCATCTTCGGCCGGGGCGGCGAGGAACTGGAGGAGCTCTGCAAGTACGGCATCGCTTTCGAGGTGGTGCCGGGCGTGACCTCGGCCACCGCCGCCGCAACCTACGCCGGGGTGCCGATCACCCATCGCGATTACACCTCGTCACTGGCCTTTATCACCGGCCATGAGGACCCCACCAAACAAGGCAGCAATGTCGCCTGGGACAAGATCGCCACCGGCATTGGCACCCTGGTCTTCTACATGGGGATCAAGAACCTGCCCTCCATCGCCGAGAACCTGATCAAAAACGGTCGTGACCCGCAGACCCCGGTGGCGGTGGTGCGTTGGGCATCCACCCCGATTCAGAAATCGGTGGAGGGCACCCTCGCCACCATTGCCGAGGTGGTCAAGGAGGCCGGGATCACGCCGCCGGCGCTGGTGGTGGTGGGCGAGGTGGTCAAGCTCCGCGACAAGATCAACTGGTTTGAGAAGCGGCCGCTGTTCAACAAGCGGATCCTGGTCACTCGCACCCGCGAGCAGGCCAGTGAACTGGTGCGGTTGCTTGAGGATCAGGGCGCTGATTGCGTCGAGGGCGCCACCATCGCCATGGAGCCGCCGGACAGCTGGGACGAGTTGGATGCCGCCCTTGCCCGGATCAGCGACTACCAGTGGCTGGTGTTTTCGAGCATCAACGCCATTCGCTACTTTTTCGGCCGCCTGCGGGAAAAGGGCATGGACAGCCGCGATCTCCGTGGCCCCAAGGTGGCGGCGGTGGGCATCGCCACTGCTGAGGCCCTGCGCGAATACGGCATCCGCGCCGATCTCATCCCCGAGGAGTTTACCGGCGACGGCCTGGCGGCCAGCATGGTGGCGCAGGGTGTGAAGGGCGCAAAGGTGTTGGTGCCTCGCGCCAAGAAGGCCCGCGAGATTCTGCCCGACACCTTGCGCGAGCATGGCGCCGAGGTCGAGGTGGTGACGGTGTACCAGAACGTGCGGCCCAAGGATTACGAGATGGTGCGGGAAGAGCTGGCCAAGGGGGATATCGATATGGTGACCTTCACCAGTTCCTCCACGGTGACCAATTTCCTCGACATGCTCGGCACCGATCGCGAGAAGCTGCTCGCCGGCGTAAAATGCGCCGCCATCGGTCCGATCACCGCCAAGACTGCCGCCAAGCATGGACTGAAGATCGACGTTCAGCCCCCTGTCTATACCATCCCGTCACTGGTTGACGCCATCGTTGCCTTCTACGCTCAGCAATGAGCGGCAGCGCGACATGGGGGATCCCCCTTGTCGCGCTGCTCCCGATTTTCCCACCTGCATGCCATTGTTTATCGATGCCGTTAAGGGCGGTTTGTTGTTATTGCCTAGATCGGATAAATTTTATGGCATATTCGTCTGTTGCCGTGCCGCAGGAAAACTGCTAAGGTGTTTTTGCCTTTGCGACAGGGATATCGCGGCGGCAACACCGATGAGCCTCACCGGATGGGGGGTTGGTCGGATTGTCGCGGCATCATCTGAGGCCTGAGTTGCTCTAAACTCTTTCGGCGACGGTTTGCCACAACCTTTCGGCGGCGCGGCATGCTTCCTGGCAAAATCAAATACATCTTCATCATCTGCCTGGCCGTTGCGGTCGGGTTCCCCGTCGTCAACATCGCTTTCGTTTTCCCTGTTTTTACCAATCTCCTGACCGCCAACACCGAAGACGAGGCGGTACGCCTGGCCCGTCATCTCGCCACCCTCGTCGTCGATCAGGACCGGCAGCTGAAAAACAATGCGCAGATCAAGGCGGCGGTGGGGGATCTCTCCGCCCCGTTCGGTCTTGAAAAGCTCAAGGTTTTTGATCCGTCCGGGGCCATCGTCTACTCCACGGCCCCTGCCGATGTCGGTACCGTTAATACCAGGAGTTATTTCCATGAGATCGTTGCCAAGGGCGGCACCTTCACCAAACTGGTGCGCAAGGATCAGTTGAGCAAGGAAGGGCGCCAGGTCGATGTGGATGTCGTGGAAACCTATGTGCCGATCATGATCGGCCCGACGTTTGTCGGCGCCTTCGAGATCTATTACGACATCACTGATCGTAACAATGCGATGCAGCGGGCCGTGCATCTTGCATCGGCGGTGCCGGTGGCCCTGATGTTTGTTTTTCTGGTTGTCGTCACCTCCCTGCTGGTGAAGATGGATATTGCCACGGTGGGAAGGACTGAGACGACGAAGGGAATCGGGCGGTATCAGTCTCCCTTTTATTTTCTCCTTGTCGCTTCGTTGCTCATCTTTGCCATGGAACTGGTCGTGATGGTCTTACTCTTTCCGGGGCTCAGCCAAGCGAGTCTGGCCGAGGCGGTCATCGATGCCTCCCTGCTGGTGATGATTGTTGCGCCGCTGCTCTATTTCATGCTGGGCAGGCCGCTGGTTATCCATATTCAGCAGCGGCGGGAGGCGGAGAGGGAGCTTGACGAGGCGCGTCATGCCGCCGAGGCGGCCAACCGGGCCAAGAGTGAGTTCCTGGCCAACATGAGTCATGAAATACGGACACCAATGAACGGCATCCTTGGCTTTACCTCCATCCTGTTGGGGTCTGAACTCTCTGATAAACAGCGTAATTTTCTCGATATGATCAAGATCTCCGCCAATCGGTTGATGGCGTTGATCAACGATATCCTTGATCTCTCCAAGATCGAGGCGGGTAAGCTTTCGTTGTTCGAGGAGCCGTTTCGGGTGCGGACGGCGATGGAGTATCTTCTCCGCTCGCATGAGGTTGTCGCCGCCGAGAAGGGGCTGCGCCTGCATTGGCAGGTGGCAGCCGATGTTCCTGAAGAATTGATCGGCGATGTGGGGCGACTTTCGCAGATTATCACCAATCTGGTCGGGAACAGTATCAAGTTCACCGAGAGCGGGGAGGTGGCGGTAAGCGTTACGCTGGAGCAACGTACCGAGGGGAGCGTACTGCTCCATTATGCGGTGTGTGATACCGGTTGCGGCGTTGCCGCCGGCCGGCAGGAGGCGATCTTTGAGACCTTTACCCAGGAGGACGGTTCCAAGACGCGGAAGTATGGCGGCACCGGCTTGGGGCTATCGATCTGTCGCCAGCTTGCACAGATGATGGGCGGCAGTATCTGGATGCATAACAATGCCGCAACCGGAGGGGGGGCAGGGTCAACCTTCCATTTCACCGTTCGGCTGCGCTGTTTCAAGGATGAGAAAGAAGCCAACGTTCAAGATGAGAAGATTGAAGCCGTTCCCGCAGCGCTCCATGTCCTGCTCGCCGAGGATGAATACGTCAGCCGGATGCTGGCCGAGGAGATTCTTACCCATCAGGGCTGGCGGGTGACAGCAGTTGAGAATGGCCTGGATGCCCTGACAGCGGTTGAGGCGGGCGGGATTGATCTATTGCTGACGGATGTGCAGATGCCGGAGATGGACGGCTATGGCCTCACCGCCGCCATTCGTGCGCGAGAGCGTGAAACCGGCGGCCGGCGTCTGCCGGTAATCGCCCTGACGGCCCACGCCATGGCCGGTGACCGTGAAAAATGTCTTGCCGCCGGCATGGATGATTACATTAGCAAGCCCGTACAGACCGAGGAGTTGATGAACGCGGTGGCACGGCGGTTCGAACGCGGCAGGCGTTCTGCGTGAACTAGGCGATTGCGCGGAGGGACGCCTCTGTTGAGCGGATTCTATTCGACGGCAAAGGTGACGGTGTCAACCACGGCGCCGTTTGCATCATGAATCTCGACACTCCAGTTGCCACTCTTGGCATCCAGTTTTTTGTGGGAATAGGTTCGCCAGCGCCACCCTTTTTTGAGCAGTACCGGAATCTTTGCCTGAATGACGCCGTTGTGCTTCCAGACAAAACGTATTGTGGTGTCGGCGCTGATCTGCCGAGCTTCGAGAAAGCAGGAAACCTTGCCGAGGCGTAACGGGAATTTTTCATCCGTTCCGAGCTCCGGCTCCATGGCATCGACATTGGTGCACACCACCAGGCGGGCGATGGTGAACTTGGCCGCCTCTTCTGCCTTGGCGGCGGAGACGAAGCCCAGGGTCACGAGGAGCGCCAGGGTCGCGGCAGAAAGAAAGATTTTTCTCATGGCTCTACTCCTGTCAATCATTATCGTAATGGTGGGGATGTACCCATCATAAGCATGGGGCATGACGATGAGGGCTTGCGGTCCGTTGATAACGCCTCAATTTAACAATATTGAGGCGATTAAACAAGATTTTGCGGTGGTTAGGCTGCAGGACGGGGCGCGGCTGGGTGCGAAAAGTAATGATAAGGCCTGGCGATGGGAATAGAAAAGCCCCGGACGGTTGGCCCGGGGCTTCTTGGCAATCGTGCATGCAAATATTATTTTTGCTTAACGTTTGCAGCGGCAGGACCCTTGGGGCCGTCGACGATGTCAAATGTGACCCGGGCGCCTTCGTCAAGTGATTTGAAACCCTCGGCCTGGATTGCGGTGTGGTGCACGAATACATCGTTGCCGCCGTCCTGGGCGATAAAACCGAATCCTTTGGAATTGTTGAACCATTTTACCGTACCTTCAGCCATTGTATTACTCCTTTGCAGCCCGGACCGTTTTTCAGGACCGTTTGATAATGGTGCCGACCCTCATGCGCCTTGATCGACTGACAGCTCTTGTTTGCATGACGTTATTCCTTGCTCCGGCCGAGTAAGATACGGCAACCTGCAATTTGTTTCTGCAAACAATAGTTCGCAACACGTTCGGGAAACCCTAGCACATAGTTTTTTGAAAGGCGAAGGGTTTTTCTGTCGTCGTATGTTTTGGTTTTTAACGTATGGCGGGGATTGCGAGGGCGAGGCAGTGGATAAGACGGCGGCTTCAGCCTGCCGGGGTAAGCCGCATGCTGATGTCAACCGCCGGGGCCGAGTGGGTGAGGGCGCCGATGGAGATGAGGTCGACGCCGCTTTCGGCAATCGTCCTGACATTGTTGAGCTTGACGCCCCCTGAGGCCTCGAGCAGGGCCTTCCCCTTGGCGATGGCGACGGCCTCACGCAGCTGCGCCGGGTTCATGTTGTCGAGGAGGATCACGTCTACGCCACAGGCAAGACACTCCCTGACCTGGTCGATGCTTTCCGCTTCGACCTCGATTTTCAGGGTGTGGGGGGCCAGGCTCTTGGCACGGGCGACAGCGGCGGTGATTGAGCCGCAGGCGGCGATGTGGTTGTCCTTGATCAGTATCCCGTCGGCGAGGCTGAACCGATGGTTATGGCCGCCCCCCGCCCGCACCGCATATTTTTCGAGAATACGCAGGCCGGGGGTCGTTTTTCTGGTATCGACGATTTTCACCGGCAGAGGGGCAACCGCGGCGACAAAAGCGGCGGTGAGGGTGGCGATGCCGGAGAGGCGTTGGACCAGATTCAGGGCCACCCGTTCCGCTTGCAGGAGATCGGCAACAGCTCCCTTGGCGACGAGGAGGAGGTCGCCGCATCCGACACGGGTGCCGTCGGCTACGGTGTCGGTGACCGTGACGGCCCGATTCTGCGTGGTGAAGACCTGCGCCGCCACAGCCTGCATGCCTGCGGCGACAAAGGATTCCTTGGCGATGAAGCGCGCCTCGCCCTGTTCGTTGCCGGTGAAGATGACGTCGGTGGTGATGTCGCCCGCGCCGATATCCTCGGCCAGAAAATCTTCCAGGGTGCGTTGCAGTAGCAGACGGTTCATTGTGTACCTGCCGAATATCCTTGGCGTTATTTCTTTCTTTTGTCCAGGCAGGCCTGGAGCCGGTCGAAGAGGGTGTTCAGTTCCGGCTTGGTGACCTGGTCGTCGGCGCCGACGGTGACGCCCTTGTTGCGGAGGCCGTCGCTGATCATTGAGGAGAAGAGGATGACCGGGATATTCTCGTATGCGGTCTGTTCCTTGATTTTCAGGCAGAGATGATGGCCGTCCATCCGTGGCATTTCGATGTCGGTGATAACCGCCAGGATCTTGTCGGTAACGGTGCCGTCCTGGCGGAGGCGCTCCAGGTATTCCCAGGCGGCTTGGCCGTCGTTATGGATGATAACCTTGAGTCCGGCCTGTTCCAGGGTGAGTTGCAGTTGATGGCGGATGGTGGAGGAGTCCTCGGCGATGACCACGAGCTTGTCCCTGTCGACACCTGATTGCTCCATCGTCGCGTGGGCCGGTGCGTTTTGGAGATCCATGGAGGGGTCGATGGCGGCGGTTATCTTCTCGAAATCCACCATCTGGATAACCCGGTCATCCATCAGGCAGATGCCGGTGATGCTCTGGTTGTCGGCGAGGATGGCCGGCGGCGAGAGGATCTTGGTCCAGGAGACGCGATGCACCTTGTCCACGCCGTGGGTGGTAAAGCCAAAGGATTTCCCGTTGATCTCAGCTACCACGACAACCCATTTTGCCAAAGCCTCCTCCGAACGGTCAGGCTGGTAGTCGAACCATTTGCAGAGATCGGTGAGGGGGATGGTGTGGTCACGGAGCAGGAAGACACCATCGACGCAATGCGGTGAATCGGGGGTGACGGTGATCTTTTCCGGCATCGCCACGAGTTCCCGCACCTTGGCGGCATTGATGCCGTAATAGGTTTTGGTCGATTTGCCGGAGGCCGGATCGAGCCATTGCAGGTAAAAGGTGATGATTTCGAGTTCGTTGGTGCCCGCTTCGACGAGGATCTTGCTCTGGGTGGCCGCGGTTTGCGCCATGGTGTTCTCTCCGGGGGGATTGAGGTGGGGATGTCCAATAGGGTTTTATACAACGTATCGGAGGAAAGAGCAAATCATCATCATGCGATTATTTATGGTACTGGCTGCCGGATCTGATCGAACAGGCGCGATAGAGCTGTTCCAGCAGGAGCAGGCGCGCCATCTCGTGGGTGAAGGTCATGGCCGACAGGGAGAGGATGCAGTCGGCCGCTTGGCGGATCGACGGGGCAAGCCCCAGCGGCCCACCGATGATGAAGGTGATCTTCCGGCAACCTTGTTCTTCCCATTGTTGCAGGAGGTTCGCCAGCTCCTCGGAGCTTGCCTGGCGGCCGGCGGGGTCAAGGGCGACGATCATGGTCGGCTGGCTGCAACTTGCCAGCAGGCGGTCGGTTTCCTCTTCCTTGATCTTCTTCTCGGATTCGCCGCTGCCCCATTTTTTTTCCTTGAGGATACGGATATCGACCTCCGCATAACGGGCGAGCCGCTTGCAAAAGTCAGCGATGCCGGCGGCGAGGTATGTTTCCTTGGTCTTGCCCAGGAACAGCAGTTCAAAACGCATGGGGAGCCCCGCGTCAGCTTCCGGCTTTTTTCTTGTGCCTTTCGAGCAGTTCCGAAAGCTTGCGCTGGAATCGACCATAATCGGACAGCCTGATCCCGGGGCAGGAGTCCTTGATGGCCGAGAAGTTGGCTTGATCGGTCAGGATGCTCGGGTGCAGCGGCCATTGTCGGCAGCGCCACGGCCTGGCTGGATGGATGGTGCAGCCGTCATGGTAAAAGATGCAATGGCCGTTTTCGACCTGCATCTGGATCACCTTGCCGGTGACCCGCAGGTATTTCTTGATCACCTCTTCCTCGCTCATCTTGAAATACGCGACCATGCGGGCAAGATCTTCAGGGGTGAGGGATACGGTGGTTTCGCCGTGGCAGCAGTGGCCGCAACGACGGCATTGAAAGATTTCCTTTTCCAATGTTGGGAGGCTCCTTGGTCGGGTTACGGATATCCGGACAGGGATGTGTTGATGCGGGTGTTTGTTGGCGATTGGCGCCGAAATGAGTCGTATTGTCCGATTGCATGGTTATTTACAACGATGCAGCGGAGTTGACAATGATTAAAGCGCGATAGCAGCAGATTCTCACTTGCGGGGCGGCTGCAACAGGTCAGGCCGAGCCGGACAGGTCGCCGTAGAGAGTGATGTCGATGCCGTAGATTCTGGCCGCCTCTTTCCATTTGTCGTGGTCCGGGGTCACGAAGAGGATTTTGTCGCTGCCGGGAACCGTCAGCCAGCCGTTGTCGGTGAGTTCGTGTTCCAGTTGCTCGGGTGCCCAGCCGGCGTAACCCAGGGCGAAGAGATAGTGTTTTGGCCCCCTGCCGGCGGCTATTTCGTCGAGGATGCCGGAATCACGGGACATGATGACAGTGTCGCTTACCTGGAGGTATTCCGCGGGCCGGTAATCGGCGGTGTGTAGAAAAAATCCGGCCCCCGGTTCCACCGGGCCGCCCATGTAGATCTGTGGCATCGGTGCGGTCGGGGTCGGCAGGTTGGCGCCCCGCAGGATATCCAACATGCTGATCTCGGCGATGGGTTTGTTGATCACCAGCCCCATGGCTCCGTTGGCATCATGGGCGCACAGGTAGATCACCTGTTCTTGAAAGCGGGGGT
>Ga0224510_10001691_pt1 | contig 14105 bp, 17 predicted proteins | sample SF_May12_sed_USG_FD_170161 | JGI IMG/M metagenome (GOLD analysis project Ga0224510, IMG submission 170161) | Sediment microbial communities from San Francisco Bay, California, United States - SF_May12_sed_USGS_4_1 | ecosystem: Environmental > Aquatic > Marine > Sediment | place: USA: California... | reverse complement strand
GCGCCGCTGTCGAAGCGGCTTGAGTGCACGATCTTTCCGGCGAACGCGTCGGCCCCGGGAATCTCGGGGATGACGGGATACCCGGACATGCCGGTGGCGAGCACCAGGTGCTTGGGCCGCAACTCCAGCTCGCGCCCGCTGCGCTCGACCTTCACGGCCCATTCCCCGGCCACCTCGTCGTACGACGCCTTCAGGCACTTGGTGGACGTCCAGCAATTCAGCTCCATGACCCGTGCGTACATCTCCAGCCAGTCGCCCATCTTGTCCTTGGGCGAGAACACCGGCCAATGGTCGGGAAACGGCAGGTACGGCATGTGGTCGTACCAGACCGGGTCGTGCAGACACAGCGACTTGTATCGCTTGCGCCACGAATCCCCGGCGCGCTCGTTCTGCTCGACGATGAGCGCGGGCACCTCGAGGCGCTTGAGCCGCGCCGCCAGCGCAAGCCCGCCCTGCCCGCCGCCGACGATGAGCACGTAGGGCTGGCGCGCGAAGCCGAGCTCGGCGGCGTCCTTGCGCCGGCGCTCGAGCCAGGACTGCCGCTCGGGCACCACGCCGTGCTCCAGGCCGCGCTCGCGCCGGGGCCCGGCCTTCTCCTCGAATCCCTTCAGCTCCTGCAGCGTCGTGAGCAGCGTCCAGCATTTGCCGTCGCGCAGGCGCAGGTGGCCCGTGCCGCGCCCGAGCGCGGTTTCGAACGCGAACCAGCCCTCGACGACGCCCTCGTCGTTCTCAGCGGGCTCGGCGAGGGCGAAGAACTCTCCCGGCGCCGTGGCGCCGAGCGTCGCCGAGAGCATGGCCTGGATCTCGCCGCGCCCCTCGAAGGTCTTGATCGTCCAGGTGAAGGCGACCAGATCGCGCCAGTAGCACTCGTCGTCGAACAGCTTCGCCGCACCGTCGATGTCGCTGCGACCGACGCACTTGCCGAACTTCTCCAGCCATTTTTCGATGGGATTGGCCATAGGGGGTGCGCGCGCATTTTCGCCCACATCGGGGCTTCGAACTGCGCCGGATGTCCTGGGGGCGGATAGCCGCGCGAATGAGAACTACTTCTTGCCTTTCAGCAGCTTCTCCAGTGCGGCGAGCGGCTTGTGCGTTGCGGGAGCCCGCGGCCTCTCGGCGCCGCCGCCGGCGCGTGCGTCCTCGACGCGCGCATGCTCGTTCTCGTGGCAAAAGACGCACAGCAGCTCCCAGTTGGAGCCGTCGGGCGGGTTGTGGTCGTGATTGCCGTCCTTGTGGTGCACCGTCAGCTCGCGCAGGCGCGAGGCGGGGAATTCGCGCGCGCAGCGCGTGCAGATCCACGGCAAGATCTTGAGCGCCTGCTCGCGGTACGTGGACAATGGCGGCTTCACGCCACCTATCATGCCCACTGTGCAGAAATCGCTCAACTTCCGCACCCGCGGCCGCGGCACGACCGACATCACTGCCGAGGTGGCGCACGTCGTGCGCGAATCCGGCGTCCGCAGCGGCCTGTGCAACGTCTTCCTGCAGCACACGAGCGCGTCGCTCATCCTGTGCGAGAACGCGGCGCCAGCGGTGCGCGAGGACCTGGAGACGATCCTTGCGCGCCTGGCACCCGACGCCGACCCGGCCTACCGGCACGACGACGAAGGCCCGGACGACATGGCGGCGCATGCGCGCGCGGTACTGACCACGAATTCGCTGCAGATCCCGGTGGCCGAAGGCCGGCTGGCACTCGGCACCTGGCAGGGCATCTACCTCTGGGAACATCGCCGCGCGTCACACTCGCGCAGCGTCGTGGTGACGGTCCTCGGTCAGCCCTGAGCGGCGAGCATCACCAGCTCGGGCGCCTTGCCTTTTTCCACGAACACGATCGCGTTCTGCTCGTAGCTGCGCCCGAGCACCACGGCTTCGGCGCGCGAGATGCCCACCACCAGCACGCTCGGCTCCGCAGGCCACTCGTTCTGCGGGTCGCGGCCCTCTCCGGCAAAGCAGGCGTAGCCCGCGTCCCTCTGCGCATGCAGCAGCGCGGTGCTCGCGAGCACGTTCTCGGCTTTCCCCACGAGCCGGCCATGCGGGTTGGCCGCCGTGACATAGGCCGCGGCGTCCGCGCCCTCGGCCTCGAGCAGCGCATCCAGGCCTTCGCTCGGCTCGCCGATGCGCAGCACCAGTTCGGGTTCGCCATACACGACGTACTCCGCGCTCAGGTAGGCGATGACCAGGTCCGGGCCGACGGGCATCAGGGCGCGCCGAAATCCTTCGGCGCCAGGATGCGGAACAGCGACACGCGCGGCGCGAGCGCCAGCACCGCCTGGTCCTTGGAAATCAGGTACCGCGCCCCCGCGCCCGCCGCCAGCGCGAGGAATTTCTGGTCGTCGGGATCCCTGCATTTCGGCATTTCGCCCGGGCTTGCGCACACGACGCGCTTCGCGAGGCTGCGGCAGCGCGCGATGCAGTGGGTCTGTTCGTCGGGCTCGAGCGAAAACTTGCCGAGGTCGTAGGCCAGGACGCGCACCAGCTCCGCCTCGCAGGGCTCGTCGATCACGATTTCGATGCGTCCCGCGGCCTGCGCCTCGCGCAAGGGGCCCACCGAGGGGTCGTCGAACACCAGCCAGTCGAGCCACACCTGGGTGTCCAGCACGACCACTACCCCTGCCATACGGCGTAGCCCTCCTCGCGCAGCCCGATCGCGAGCTCCACTTCCATGTCGCGCGCCGCCTCGTACGGCATCGGGTTGGCGTAGGCGTACAGCTTGGGCAGGAGCCTGAGGCCGAAGCGCTGCACGTAGGAATTCGCGCGCTGGCCGGCCTTGTGCTTGGCGAAGCGCGCCTCAGGCGTGAGCCCGGTCATGCCTACGTACAGGCAGGGCTTGAGCATGTCGCGCCCCGGATTCGCTTTGCGAAAGCGCGCAAGATTGAGCACTGCGGGGTCGAGCTCGACCACGTAGACATGGTGGCGATGGCGGGCGCGGCGCTTCTTTCTCATTCCTGCCCGCGCAAGCTTACACTGCGCCCGGTATGCCCCTGCCGCCCGAATACCTGCGCCAGATCACGCGCGAGGAGATGAACGCACTGCCCATCCGGCGCTACGAGGGCGAGGTGCGCCTGGTCGAGTCGCCGGGCCTGCTCGAGCGCGCCGCGGAAGACATCCTGCAGGAAGCCGCGGTCGGCTTCGACACCGAGACGCGGCCCGCCTTCAGGAAGGGCGAGAGCCACCTGCCAAGCCTCGCGCAGGTGGCCACGGCGCGCGCGGTATACCTGTTTCCGCTGCAGCGCCTCGACTGCTCGGGGCTGCTCTCTTCGCTGCTCGGCGCGCCGCACATCGTCAATGCCGGGGTGGCGCTCGCCGATGACCTGCGCCAGCTGCAGCAGCTTTTCGCGTTCGAGACCGCCGCGACGCTCGATCTCGGTCACGTCGCGCGGCGCCATGGCCTCAAGCAGACGGGGCTGCGGAACCTCACGGGCATCTTCCTCGGCACGCGCATCCCGAAAGGCACCAAGACCACCAACTGGGCGACGCCGCGCCTCACGCCGCAGCAGGTTACGTACGCCGCGACCGACGCCTGGGCCTGCCGCGAGCTTTACCTGCGCTTCCAGGCCCTCGGTCTACTCTGAGTCCTGCTTCAGCATCTCGTCCAGCTTGCCGCTCGCCATGAGTTTTTCCAGGTCGCTCGCCCCGCCCACCAGCACGCCGTTCACGAACACCATGGGAAAGGTCTGCCAGCCGGTCCAGAGCTTGAGCGGCAGGCGCCTGCGCCAGCCGGAGAGGTAGGAGCCGTACTCGAGGTAGGTGTACTCGAGTCCCGCGGCGTCGAGCAGGCGGCGCGCCTTCTTCGGCGCCGGGTTCATCTTCATGCCGACGACGACGATGCGCTTGGCCTCGATCACCTGCTGCACTTCCTCGATGATCTCCACGCCCCAGCCGGCGATCTTGTCGCGGATCGCGGGATGCACGCGCGCCTGGTCGAAAAGGGGTCGGGGCATGGTCAGGCCCGCGTATCGTACGCCCGAAAGCGGATCGCCGGGTCGCGCTTGATCTGCTCGACGAGCGCCACTTCCCAGTCGAGGTAGGCGCGCGCGTGCTTCTCGTAGTCAGCGCCGTGCTCGTGGTCGTAGGGCTTGTACCAGACGTCGTCGAGCGAGGTGGTCGCATTGGCGCCGATGCCGCTTTCGGCGGGCAGGCCGGCGGCGAACCACGCCGCGTTTCCGCCTGCGAGCACCTGCACGCGCGCGCGCGGCCAGAGGACCGCCGCCTCCGGCGCGGCGAGGTGCGCCAGCACGCCGTCGTCCGAGGTGAGGACCAGGTCGCGCGGGGCCGGCAGCTTCGCCTGCGCTTCGGCGAGCCGCGCGCGCACTGCCCACCACGCCGCCGGCACGTGCCGAGCGCGAAAGCGCAGGCTCGTGGAGAGGTCAATGACCGTCGCCCGCGCCGGGTCGAGCGCCCGCGCGTCGATCGCGTCCCAGCGTGCGAATCCCGGAATCTCGCGCTGGCGCGGCCCCCGCTCGAGCGGCCAGTCGCCGCTGTCGGGTTCGAGCACGTATACGTCGTCCCAGCCCATCTGGTTCAGCCACGACGCGGTCATCACCGAGCGCACGCGCTCCGGGTCGACGAGCACGATGCGGGCATTGCGCACGCCGACGAACTCGTCGGTCGCCTGGACCAACTGGCCGCCGGGCGCATGGCGCGCGCCCTCGAGATGGCCGCCTTCGTACTCCTCGCGCGTGCGCACGTCGAGGAGGTAGGTGGTGCGCGCCGCGTCCTCGAGCCAGGCGCGCGCCTGCGGCGCGCGCGCGAACTTGACCTCGAAGCGCCGGGCGACACTTTCCGCCGCCTTGCGGGCGCGCTCGCGCCCGGCGGCGCCCGGCGCCGCGGCCACGCGATTCGAGCCGCGTTCGCACTCGTAGCCGGCGAGCTCCCAGCCCATCGTGCCGTCCTTCAGCGCCACGACGTCCTTCCAGCCCGCGTTCCTGAGCGACTGGCAGCCGATGATGCTGCGCGTGCGGCCGGCGCAGTTCACCACCACCAGCGTGTCGGCATCCGGTGCGAGGTCGGGCGTGCGGTACACGAGCTCCGCCCCCGGTGCATCGATGCCGCCGGGGATGTTCATGCGGTGGTATTCCTCCCACGGCCGCGAATCGAGGATCACGAGCTTGCGGCCGCTTTCCTGCAGGCGCTTCAGCTCGGTGGGCGGAATGCGCGGCGTGCCATAGTGGTGCTCGACGAATTCGCCGAACGCCTTCGAAGGCACGTTCACGCCGCTGAACAGCTCGCCGCCGGTGGCCGGCCACGCGGCGCAGCCGCCCTCGAGAATGTCGACGTCCGTGTAGCCGAATTCCCTCAGCTTCACGCTGGCGCGTTCTGCGAGCCCCTCGCCGCCGCCATCGAGCAGCACGAGCGGCGCCGTGAGGCGCGGCAGCAGGTCGCCCACCAGGAGCTCCAGGCGCGACAGCGGCAGCGCGCAGGCGAAGAACGGATGCCCCTTGTAATGCACGCCCTGCTCGCGCACGTCGAGCAAGGCCAGCTCGCCGCGCGACAGCAGCCGCTCGCGCAGCTGCGCAGGCGTCATGCGCGCGCTTCGCGGATGTCCGAGTGCGCCGGGAAGATGTCCCAGCGCCCTTCCTTTTCCTTGTAGAACTCGCGCTTGTGCAGCTGCTCGAGGCCAAGGCCGTACATGTGGAAATTGATGAGCGGCGCGTCGATGTGGATGGAATGCAGGTCCTCGGGCATGAAGGCGACGCCCGTGCCCTGGCGCACGACCTCGCGACCCTTCTCGCGCACGCCGCCTTCGACGGCGCGGTCGTAGAACCTGTTCAGTTCCTCCCCCGTCACGCCGACGATCACCGCCCAGGTGGTGTGGTTGTGCGCCGGCGTGCCGTGTCCGCCCCGCGCCGAGTTGGCGTACAGCGCGAAGCGGTGGTCGGCGTCCTCGGACAGCCGGTACAGGCACGAGTGGCGCTTGCCGCCGGGCTCGGGCGGCGGGAAGTCCGCGGCGGTGAAGAGCTCCGCGCGAGCCGCCAGCTTGATCAGCCGCGCCTTGATCTTCTCGAGGCTGGCGCGGTTCACGCCATCGCGCTGCTCGATCTCGCGGATGTCGGCGACGGCAGAGGCAACTTCCTTGCGGCGCTCGTTGGCGGTTTCCATGGGCAAAATCTTATCAGTCCTGCACGCGGCCGCGTAACGCCTTGAGGCGCCCGCGGCGCTGTTTCGCCTCGATGCGCCGTTCCTTCGAGCCACGCGTCGGCCGGGTAGGCCGCCGCCTTTTCGGCACCTGGGCCGCCGCCGCAACGAGCGCGTGCAGCCGCGCGAGCGCCTCGGCCCGGTTCAGATCGAGGCTCCGGTGCTGCTGCGCCTTGATGACGACGACGCCGGTGCGCGTGATGCGCTTGTCGCCGCGGTGCAGAAGGCGGTGCTTGACGTCCTCGGGAAGCGAGGAGGCGCGGATGTCGAAGCGCAGGTGCACCGCGCTCGAGACCTTGTTGACGTTCTGGCCGCCGGCGCCCTGCGCGCGCACGGCGGTGAACTCGATCTCGCGCTCGGGGATGGCGATCACCAGCCGCTGCCTCCGCCGCCCCCGCCGCCCCCGCCCGAGGAGCCGCCGCCCCCGCCCCCTGAAGAGCCGCCCGCGCTGGAGCCCGGCGGCGTCGCCGCCGCGCTGACCGTGCCGGCGATGCCGCCGATCGAGTCGCCGATGCCGCCGCCGCGAAACATGCCGCCGGACTCGGCGCTGTAGTAGCCGGCGACGGCTGCGGTCACCGCGGCAAGGCCCAGCGTCGCGGTGAAGCGATCGGCCCAGGTCTTCTCGACGCCGAGCGCCACCGCGTAAGGCAGGAACCTGGCGAACTCCTCCGCCGTCTGCGGCGGCGCCTTCATGCGCGCGAGGTCGCCCTTCTCCGCCACGCCGAGGTACTGGCGCAGGCCCTGGATCGCGTCCTGGAGCTTGCGGCCCTGCACGCTGTAGGCGGGCAGCCAGCGCGCGAACAGCGCGAGCAGCACCAGCATCAGCACGATGATGGCGACCAGCATCGCCACGGGCGTCTCCTGGATGACCATCGCCGCCACCACGACCAAGGCGATACCCACCCCGGCGGCATGCGAGCCGCGATTGCGCGAAAAGAACGTCTTCTCGTAGAGCGCCGCCAGTTCCTGCTGGTGCTTTTCCAGCGTGAGCTGCACGCCCGGGCTGTGCGTCTTGTCGATGACGACCGTCTTGCCCGGCCCGGGCAGCAGCTCCGACAGGACGCGCTCGCCCGGCAGCCAGTCCACGGTCTTGCCGGTGCGCTCCAGCACATAGGCGTCGCCCGATTCGCGGATGCGCAGGAAGCCGCGCGCACCCAGGCCGAGCAGCCCCGCGGCGAAGCATTTCGGGTCGTACGCCATGCGATCGATGAAGCGCACTCCCGCGGGTCCGAGCCCCGGCGGCGCTGCGTAGCGCGGGAACGCGGGCCCGGCGCGCGGGTCGCGCCCTACGAGGTGCCAGCGCCACCAGAGAAATGCGAGCAGCAGCAGCAGCCCCCCCGCGCCGGTGAGCACGCCCGCGTTGTCGCCTACCAACCACGAGAGCCGCTCCAGCATGGACGGCTCGCGCACCAGCCCCTTGGGAAACCCCACCACGATGGTGAGGCCCTGCCGCGCGGGCAGCGCCCGCGTCGTGGTGAAGGTGGCGCCGCCGTCGCGCGCCACCGCCACATAGTCGCGTCCGCGCTCGCCCTGCGCGCCGGTATACGCTTCCAGGCGCAGGCTCGCCGCCGGCGCCGCCGCCGGCAGATGGACGTCCGCGGAAACCTGGTCCATGGCGAAGGTCCAGCCGTTGCCGTTCACGTTCCAGTACAGCTCGTCGTGGTCCTCGAAGAAGCCGAGCTGGCGCGACGTGCGGTACATGATCTCGTAGACGTGCCGCCCATGTGGCAGCTGGAGCGCCGGATTGCCGATGCGCACGCGCACCCCGTTGCTCAGTCGCTGCGTGGTCCACGGCTCGGCGTTGCCGTTACGCGTCACCAGCACGACATTGAACGGCACGCGCACCTTCTCGCCGAAGCGCCCCCGGTAGTCGGTGGGGAAATCGCGCAGGATGCCACGCTTGATCTGACGCCCCTGCACCTGCACGGCGACGGTCTCGGTCACCGTCAGCGCGCTGTCCTCGCCGATGCGGATGTTGCTGTGGAATTCGAGCACCCGCTCCTGCCCGGCAGCCGGCGGCGCGGCGAGCAGCAGCGCGAGGACCACAGCCCTCACAGCGTCACTTCCACCGGCTGGCGATCGTCGGTCTCGAAGAAAGGCAGCGGCCGGAAGCCGAACAGGCGCGCCACGATCACGTCGGGAAAGGTCTCCAGGCGCGTCAGGTACTGCTTCACTGCGCCGTTGTAGAAGCGCCGCGCGAATTGCAGGTGGTCCTCGACTTCGACCAGCTTCGCGGACAAGTCGCGGAAATTGGCGTCGGCCTTCAATTGCGGATAGTTCTCCTGCAGCAGGACGAGCTGCTGCAGCCGCGCGCCGAGCTCGCGCTCGAGGGCGAAGCGCGCCGCGCCTCGCTGCGACGCGAGCGCGTTGCCGCGCAGCTCGGTTACCGTCGCCAGGAGCGCCTGTTCGTACCCCGCGTACCCGCGCACCGCCTCGACCAGCTGCGGCACGAGGTCGGCGCGGCGCTTGAGCTGCACGTCGATGTCGGCGAAGCCCTGGCGCGCGAGGTTGCGCGCCGCGATCAGCCGGTTGTACAGCCAGACGCCGACGGCGAGGAAGACTGCCGCCGCCGCTAGCGCGATCCACATCGCAGTGGCGCGCCGAGCCTGGGGGCTGCTAGCGCTTTCGGAACATCGGGCGCCGCTGCGGCATGGCGACCGGGTTCTCGTCTTTGTGGCGGAAGCTGATGCGACCCCGCGTCAGGTCGTAGGGAGACATCTCCATCGTCACGCGATCGCCCGCGAGGATGCGGATGCGATTCTTGCGAACCTTGCCGCCCGCATACGCGAGCACCTGCGCGCCGTTGGTCAGCTCGACGCGGAACTGCGTGCTGGGGAGCACTTCCTGAACGACGCCTTCCATTTCCAGCATTTCTTCCTTGGCCATGACTCCAATCCGAGAATTGAGAGGCGGGCAGTATGCGCCCTAACGTCCGGGCGGACAAGGAGATTCTGGAATCCTAGGGCTTGCTTCGCGCAACCAGAAACAGCCGCCGGAAGGCAAACAGCGTGCGCCCGTCGGCCTGCGGCGGATACCAGGCGAGCACGCGCTTTCGATACGCGGCCTCGAATGCGTCGCGCTCGGCCCCTTCCAGGCGGTCGAGGAACTGCTTCAGCCAGGTGCCCTTGGTGTATTCGGCCACCGGGTTTTCGCCTTCGAGCACCTGCAGGTACTCCGTTTCCCAGACCTGCAACTCGGCGCAGCGCGGCTCGAGCAGCCGCCAGTAGAAGCCCGGCGCCGCCACCGGCTCCCGGCGCAGCACCGGTTCGAGCCGGGCGCGCCACGGGCCCTGCTCGATGGTTTCGGTGATCGAGGTATGCGAGGGCGCATTGAAGTTGCGCGGCATCTGCACCGCGAGCCATCCGCCCGCCGCCACTTTGTCGAGCAGGGCGGGAAAGAGCCGCTCATGGTCGTCGAGCCAGTGCAGCGCCGCGTTGCTGTAGAGCACGTCCACGGGCTGCGCCGGTTGCCAGGCGCCGATATCGCCCTGCACGAACTGCGCCTGCGGATGCGCGGCGCGCGCCCGCTCGAGCATCTCGGGCGAGCTGTCCACGCCGGTAAGCCTCGCATCCGGCCAGCGCGCGAGGAGCAGCGGCGCGAGGTTGCCCGCGCCGCAGCCCAGGTCGGCGACCGATGCCGGCGAGGCCGCCGGCACGCGCGCCAGCAGGTCCACTGCGGGACGCATGCGCTCGCCGGAGAATTTCAGGTATTGCGCCGGGTCCCAGCTCACGAGCAGACCCGGTTGCGTCCGCCCTTTTTTGCGCGATACAGCGCCTCGTCGGCGGCCTTCAGCACCTGCACCGGCGGCTGGCGCTCGACTTCGGGCTCGGCGGCGCCGATCGACACGGTCACCGACAGGAGCTTGGTGGGCGCGTGGTCGCCGCGCCGGCGGATGCCCGCTTCCTCGTGCCGCGGACGCTCTTCGCTGCGCACCGCCATCCGGTAGCGCTCGACGGCTGCCCGCGAGCGCTCGATAAAAGGCAGCGCTTCCTTCAGGCTGCGATCGGGAAAGAGCACGCTGAATTCCTCGCCGCCGTAGCGAAAGGCCATGCCCCCGCCGCCCACCTCCGCGAGGCGCGCTGCGACCAGCTTCAGGACCTGGTCGCCGATGTCGTGGCCGTGCGTATCGTTGAATTTCTTGAAATGATCGACGTCGATCATGGCGATCGTGTAGCGCGGTCCCAGGGCGCGCATCTGCTCGTCGAGCGCGCGCCGCCCGGGAAGCGCCGTCAGCTCGTCGCGAAACGCCAGTCGGTGCGACTCCTGCACGAACGCGACCAGCACCACCGCGCCGGCGGCGGAGAGGAAGGCGCCGAACACCCCGGGCGAAGCAGCCCACTCGGCGGCGACGAAGAAGGCGACCAGCGCCGCCGCGAGCCCCAGATCGAGCGGCGTATGCTTGGGCCAGGCCCGCCATACCGCGGCCACGAACGCGGCGCCGAACAGGATGCGCCCGGCGAGCGGCGTGGGCGGCGAGCGGAAGATCCAGTGCTCGAGCACGCCCTGCCAGGCGAGCCCCGAGAGCGCGCTCCGGCCCGCGGCCGCGATCCACAGGATGAGCAGCGCCTCGGCGCCGAGCAGCACCAGCCAGCGGTAGCTGCCGTGGTAGGCGACGCCGCGCTCGGGCAGCGCCATGGCGACGAGCGCGTTCAGCGGCACGAGCACGACGAGCGCCGTGTACACGGCCTTCTCCGCGAACCCGCCCAGGCCCTGCGCGTAGTCGTAGCCGGCATAGGCGGCGAGCAGCGAGGCGAGGAGCACGAGTGCGCGGCCGCGATTGAAGCGCAGCGCCAGCGCGACGCCGAGGACGAGGACGGCATAGGGCCCGAGCGTGCGCAACCCCGCCAGTCCCGGCGGCAGCGACGGCCCGACCCACACTGCGAGCCCCGCGGCGGCGAGGATCGCCGCGGGCGCGAGCGCCGGGCGGAGTTCGCTAGCTGCCAATGCGATCCGGCCTGAAGCCTACGTCGCAGACCTTGCCGCGCTGCGCGCGCTTGCCCATGTGCGCCGCAAGCTGCGCGGCATCGAGCGTCTCGACGGCGCGGTTCTTGCGCCGTATCCCGCTGACCACCAGCGCTTTGCCGTCGGTGGCGGCGACCGCGGCGAGCGTTTCCTTCTCCGGCAGGGCGAGCAGCTGCACGCCGACGCCGCCGTTCGGACGCTCGGGCACATCGTCGAGCGCGAAGACCAGCAGGCGCGCATCGGACGACAGCGCCGCAAGGTACTTGCCCGCATTCACCGGCGCGGGCGGCTGCGCGTGCGCGCCCTCGCCGACGTTCATGAAGTCCTTGCCCTGGCGCGTGCGCGACACGAGGTCGCCGAGCTTGCACACGAAGCCCAGGCCGGCGCTCGAGTTCATCAGCAGCTTCTGCCCGGGATCGCCGGACCCCATCCACACGATGTCGTCGGCGGAAGAGTGCACGAGCGTGTTGACCGGCGCACCGTCGCCGCGCCCGGTGGGCAGCGCGGCCGCTTCCAGGGTGAAGGTCTTGCCCGACTCGGCGAGCACGATCACCGCGTCGGTGGTCTTGCACTCCAGCGTCTGCAGCAGCCCGTCGCCGTCCTTGAAGGCCAGAGTGGAAACGTCCAGGTTGTGGCCGGTGCGCGCGCGCATCCAGCCCTTTTTCGACAGGATGACGGTGAGCGGCTCCTCGAGCACCGTGCGCTCGACCTGCGCGCGCTCCTCGGTCTTGATGAGCGTGCGACGCGCGTCGCCGTAGAGCCTGGCATCCGCGTCGAGCTCGCGCACGACGAGCTTCTTCAGCTCCTTGTCATTGCCGAGGATGGACTTCAGGTCCTTCCTCTCGGCCTCGAGCGTCTTCCTTTCGTCGTTCAGCTTCACGCCGTCGAGCTTGGTCAGCTGCCCGAGGCGGATGTTGACGATGTCCTCGGCCTGGCGCTCGCTGAACTTCCATTTCGCCATCATCTTCTGCTTGGCCTCGGCCGGATCATCCGATGCGCGGATCAGCTGGATGATCTCGTCGATGCGCACGTAGGCGAGCAGCCGCCCGAGCACGATGTGCAGCCGCGCCTCGCACTTGTCGAGGCGGTGCTCGGTGCGCCGGCGCACCGTCTGCAGGCGCCACTCGCCCCACTCGCGCAGGATCTCGGCCAGGCCCTTGGTCTCCGGCAGGCCGTCGAGGCCGAGCCAGGTCATGTTCACCGCGTAGCGGGTCTCGAGCGAGGTGCGCGCCAGCAGCGCCGCCATCAGCTCTTCCGGCTTCTGGCGCGAGGAGCGCGGCTCGATCACCAGCCGCAGCTTCGAGCGGCGGTCGCTCTCGTCGCGCACCCCGCCCTGGTCGATCTGGTCGAGGATGAACTGCTTCAGGCGCTTTTGCTCCTGCGAGACCTCCTTCTTCCCCAGGCCCGGCCGGGGATTGGCCAGGGCCTCGATTTCCTCCATCACCTGCCGCACGGAGACGCCGTGCGGCAGCTCGGTGACGACGACGCGCCACTGCCCGCGCGCGAGCTGCTCGGTTTCCCACTTGCACTTGACGAGCAGCGAGCCGCGTCCCGTCGCATAGGCCTGGCGGATCTCCTCGGCCGGCGAAATGACCTGGCCGCCGCCGGGGAAATCGGGGCCGGGCAGGAGCTCGAGAAGCTCGTCGAGCTTCGCCCGCGGATGCCTGATGACGTGCGCGGCGGCGGCGGCGACTTCCTTCAGGTTGTGCGAAGGAATGCGCGTGGAGAAGCCGACCGGGATGCCGAACGACCCGTTCAGGAGGCCGAACGGCAGGCGCGCGGGCAGCAGCACCGGCTCCTCGAACTTGCCGTCGTAGTTTTTCGCGAAATCGACGGTGCCCTCGCCGATCTCGGCGAGCATCAGCTCGGCATAGCGCGAGAGCTTCGCCTCGGTGTAGCGGTAGGCCGCCGCCGAATCGCCGTCGCGCGAGCCGAAGTTGCCCTGGCCGTCGATGAGCGGGTAGCGCATGGAAAAGGGCTGCGCGAGGTGCACCAGCGCCTCGTAGGTCGAGGCGTCGCCGTGCGGGTGGTACTTGCCGAGCACCTCACCGACGAAGCGCGCGCACTTGGCGAACCCCGGCGCGGCGGCATCGCCCATGGCGTAGAGGATGCGGCGCTGCACCGGCTTCAGCCCGTCGGCGATCTCGGGCAGCGCGCGCGACTTGACGGTGGACACGGCGTAGCCGAGGTACGCCTGCGAGGCGTGGTGCTCGATGGGCGCCGCGTCGTCGCCGTTTTCGGGAGTGAAGAGGTCGGGAGTCTGGGTATCCATGGTCAGTCGAAGAGGTCTAGTTGCTTGTCGGCCATCGCGACGGCGAGCTCCACCGCCTTTTTCGCCTTTTCCAGGTCATCGCCCGCGCCCGCCTTGCCGGCGGCTTCCCAGGTATAGCGGCCCTGCGCGGCGAGCGTCACCTTTCCCAGCTTCTGCTTGCCGAGCCAGTACACGTGCCCTTTGTAGGCGCGCTCCCAGAACGGCTTGAGCTTCTTCCTGGGCATAGGCCTAAATGGGGACTGTCCCCATTTTCCGAACCGCAGGAAAATGGGGACAGTCCCTAGACATCGGCCTCCACGCTCTTCCAGTGCTCGCGCATCCAGTTGCGCCGCCCTTCGGCCTCGCCCGAATCCATGAGGAGCTCGAACGTCGCGCGTGCCTTCTTCAGCTGCCTGGCGTCGAGCTGCATGCGCACCAGGCGCCGCGTGTCCGGGTTCATCGTCGTTTCCCACAGCTGCTCGGGGCTCATCTCGCCCAGGCCCTTGAAGCGTGAGATCTCCCATGAGCCGTCCTTCACCTTTTCCTTCTTCAACGCGGCGAGCGCCTCCTCGAGCTCGTCCTCGTCGAGGCAGTACAGGCGCCGCGCCGGCTTGCCCTTGCCCTGCGCCGGCACCTCCACCTTGAAGAGCGGCGGCTGCGCCACGTAAACGTGCCCGGCCTCCACGAGCTTGGGTGCGTGCATGAAGAAGAAGGTGAGGAGCAGCGCCTGGATGTGCCCGCCGTCGACGTCGGCGTC